>Ga0208269_100067_pt1 | contig 83227 bp, 68 predicted proteins | sample LakWasMe88_LOW11_2_FD_183912 | JGI IMG/M metagenome (GOLD analysis project Ga0208269, IMG submission 183912) | Freshwater sediment methanotrophic microbial communities from Lake Washington under simulated oxygen tension - Sediment Metagenome... | ecosystem: Environmental > Aquatic > Freshwater >...
CGTAGTGGTTGGCGGCACCCTCGTGTTCGGCACTGGCGAAGTAGTTGGTGTTTTCAATACCGCCCTCGATGCCACGCAGGTCGGTCAGCTCGCCCAGGTTCAGGCGGCGCATGAGTTTCTGTGCCTCTTCGCGAGAGACTTCGGTAAATACAGCCATCGGTCGGAAAAAAGGGTTTCAGAACTTGAACACGTTCCACACGCGCTGGCCCAGCGGGCCGTTGTTGCCCTCCAGCGTCAGGGGGCGGGCGCGCGAGCCGTCGTTGGACAGCACTTCGTACTCGGGCAGCTGGGTGCCTTTGGGTTGCACGGTCACGCTCTGGGTGTGGCCGCCGTAGCGCACTTCGTCCACCTTGCTGCCGCTGTCTTCCACGTGGATGTGCTTGATGCGCTGATCGCCCTTCAGGGCCGCGGGAGCAGCAGGGGAGGCTGGGGCAGTGGGCGCCGCGGAGGCCCCGACTGGCGCGGGCGCGGCAGGGGCCTGGGCCCGTGCCAGCGGGGCACACAGGAGGGCTGCCGCAGCAGCCAGCGGGTAAATGAGAGAAAGGGTAAGGGCGCGCATGGACTTGATTGTAGGCAATGCACAATCGAGTCCATGCAAGACGAATCCCGCGACCCCGCCGAACAACCCACCGCCGCGACCGGTTCCGCTGGCGCCGCCGCCAGCGCCCCGCGCACCCTGCTGCTGGTGGATGGCTCCAGCTACCTCTACCGCGCCTTCCATGCCATGCCCGACCTGCGTGCCGTGCCGGGCGACCCGGGCAGCGCCGCCACCGGGGCCATCCGCGGCATGATCAACATGATGCAGAGCCTGCGCAAGGAAGTGCCGGCCGACTACGCCGTCTGCATCTTCGACGCCAAGGGCCCCACCTTCCGCGACGAGATCTACCCCGAGTACAAGGCCCAGCGCGCCCCCATGCCCGACGACCTGCGCAGCCAGATCGAGCCCATCCACGAGGTCGTGCGCCTGATGGGCTGGACCGTGCTCGACGTGCCCGGCGTCGAGGCCGATGACGTGATCGGCACCCTGGCCGTGGGCGCGGCCCGCCAGGGGCTGACCGTGGTGGTGTCCAGCGGCGATAAGGACCTGTCGCAATTGGTGAACGAGCACATCACCATCATCGACACCATGAACGGCAAGAAGCGCGACGTGGCCGGTGTCACCGCCGAGTTCGGCGTGCCGCCCTCGCTGATGATCGACTTCCAGGCCCTGGTGGGTGACACCGTGGACAACGTGCCCGGCGTGCCCAAGGTGGGCCCCAAGACGGCCGCCAAGTGGCTGGCCGAGTACGGCTCGCTCGACGCCCTGATGGCGCGGGCCGGCGAGATCAAGGGCGTGGCCGGCGAAAACCTGCGCAACACCCTGGGCTGGCTGCCCACCGGGCGCCAACTGGTCACCATCAAGACCGACTGTGATCTGCAGGCCTGGGTGCCGGGCCTGCCCGATTTCTCCACCCTGGCGCTGCAGGCGCCACAGACCGAGCCCTTGCGCGCGTTCTACGAGCAATACGGCTTCAAGGGCCTGGCCCGCGCTGTGGGAGGGGCCGCGGCCCCGGCACCTGCCAAGGCAGGCGCCAAGGCGGCCGCAGCGGCGGCCGACGACGGCGGCACCGGTGATCTGTTCGCCGAGCCGGCCCCGGGGGCTGAGGCCGAGGCGGCCCCGGCGGCCAACGAGCACTACGACACCGTGCTCGACTGGCCGGCCTTCGAGCGCTGGCTGGGCCTTTTGCAGACGGCCGAGTTGAGCTCGATCGACACCGAGACCACCTCGCTGGACGCGATGCGCGCCGAGATCGTGGGCCTGAGCCTCAGCGTGAAAGAGGGCGCTGCGGCCTATGTGCCCCTGGGCCACGATTACCCCGACGCCCCGGCCCAGTTGCCGCGCGACGAGGTGCTGGCCCGCCTCAAGCCCTGGCTGGAAGATGCCAGCCGCCCCAAGCTGGGCCAGCACATCAAGTACGACCGCCATGTGTTTGCCAACCACGGCATCGAGGTGCAGGGCTATGTGCACGACACCATGCTGCAAAGCTATGTGCTGGAGGTGCACAAGCCCCACGGCCTGAGCAGCCTGGCCGAGCGCCATGTGGGGCGCAGCGGGCTGAGCTACGAAGACCTGTGCGGCAAGGGCGTGCACCAGATCCCCTTCAGCCAGGTGGCCATCGAGCGCGCCTCGCAGTACGCCTGCGAAGACGCCGACCTGACCCTGGCCGTGCACCAGGTGCTGTGGCCGCAGCTGCAGGCCTTGCCGCGCCTGCGCGAGATCTACGAGCTGGAGATCGCCAGCAGCGAGGCGCTCTACCGCATCGAGCGCAATGGCGTGCTGATCGACGCACCCACCCTGCAGCAGCAAAGCCACGAACTGGGCCAGCGCATCCTGCAGCTCGAAAACGAGGCTTACGAGATCGCCGGCCAGCCCTTCAACCTGGGCAGCCCCAAGCAGCTGGGCGAGATCTTCTTCGACAAGCTGGGCCTGCCGGTGATCAAGAAGACCGCCACCGGCGCCCGCAGCACCGACGAAGAGGTGCTCGAAAAGCTGGCTGAAGACTACCCGCTGCCGGCGCGCATCCTGGAGCACCGCAGCCTGTCCAAGCTCAAGAGCACCTACACCGACAAGCTGGCCCAGATGGCCTTGCCCCGTGACGGGCGGGTGCACACCCACTATGCGCAGGCCGTGGCCGTGACGGGGCGCCTGTCCAGCAACGACCCCAATCTGCAGAACATCCCCATCCGCACGGCCGAAGGCCGGCGCGTGCGCGAGGCCTTCGTGGCCCCGGCCGGCCGCCTGATCGCCAGCGCCGACTACTCGCAGATCGAGCTGCGCATCATGGCCCACCTGAGCGGTGACGAGGCCTTGCTGAACGCCTTCCGCGAGGGCCTGGACGTGCACCGCGCCACCGCGGCCGAGGTGTTCGGCGTGGCCTTGGAGCAGGTCAGCACCGAACAGCGCCGCTATGCCAAGACCATCAACTTCGGCCTGATCTATGGCATGAGCAGCTTTGGCCTGGCCAAGAGCCTGGGCATCGAGACCAAGGCCGCCGCGGCCTACATCGACCGCTACTTCCAGCGCTATCCGGGCGTGCGCCGCTACATGGACGACACCCGCGCCCAGGCCAAGGCCCAGGGCTATGTCGAGACGGTGTTCGGCCGCCGCCTGTACCTGCCCGAGATCAACTCGCCCAATGGCCCGCGTCGCGCGGGGGCCGAGCGCGCCGCCATCAATGCGCCCATGCAGGGCACGGCGGCCGATCTGATCAAGATGAGCATGGTGCAGGTGCAAAAATTGCTCGATGCCGAGCAACGTGGCACCCGCATGATCATGCAAGTGCATGATGAATTAGTGTTCGAGCTGCCCGAGTCCGAGCTGGACTGGCTGCGCCAGGCCATTCCGGCGATCATGGCCGGTGTGGCCAGCCTGCAGGTGCCGCTGCTGGCCGAAGTGGGCGTGGGCCCCAACTGGGACCAGGCGCACTGATGTCCGATGGCTCGGCGCCACAGTTGGTGCGCTGAGCGCGCAAAAATGAGAGAACTGCTTATTTGACGCGTTTGATTGGTTAGTATCAGGCAGTTCGGCACCAGACGCCGTTCGAAACAGGGTTTCAGGAGTTGTCATGGCCAGATGGAGGATGCCGCTGTGGGTCGCGCTGGCACTGCCCTTCGGGGGAGTGCTGCTGACCGCGATCGGCATCCTGATCGGGGCCCAACGCCTCACCTCGGACCGCCTCATCGAGGCCAGTGGCCGCAACCTGCTGTTTGCCACCAGCGATCACATGCGCGCCGAGGTGATCAGCCACCTCAATGTCATCTTCACCCTGCAGCTCAGCATGGCCGACCTGCTGGCGCGCCAGGACCTGGTCCAGGGCGGCGACATGACGGCCGTGCAGACCCTCTTCAGCGGCCATTTCAAGTCCATCTACCGCCCCTACTTCCCCCAGGTTGGCATGATCCAGTTGGGCACCGAAAAGGGGGATTTCTTTGGCATCAAGATCGGCCCTGATGGCCGCTTGCAGACCTTTCTGAAAGACCGCCGTACGGCCCAGCGCCTGATCAGCTACGACACCGAAAGCGGTGCCGAGCAGGCCGTGATCCAACGCTACGACCCACGGCAGCGGCCTTGGTACACACCGGCCGCTCGCCTGGGGCAGCCGCGCTGGACGGAGGTCTACGTCTCCAGCTTTGGCGACTCCACCTCGATCTCTGCCACCACCCCGGTGCTGCGTGCCACCGGCCGCCTGCTGGGGGTGTTGGGCACCGATGTGTCGCTCAATGACCTGTCCGCGCTGCTGCGCCGACTGCCGCTGATGCAGGACCACCCCTCGGCCCTGGCCTATGTGGTGGACCCGCAGGGGCACATGCTGGCGCACTCGCATGTGGAAGAGGCCCGCCCGGCCAAGAAGGGGCAGATCCTGACCGCGGCGCAAAGTCGCCAACCCCTGGTGCAGACCAGTTTCGCCGCGCTCGATTCGTTCGGCGAGGCCGAGGCGGCCGATTTCAGTGTGGAGCAGGGCGGGCAGCGCTATTTTGGCCGCAGCACCCAACTGCACGATGAGCGCGGCCTGAACTGGCGCCTGGTGGCCCTGGTGGCCGAGTCCGATCTCAACGCCCAGGCCCGCCAGACCGCCCGGTTGGCCCTGGTGCTGGTGCTGGTGTTGTCGGGTGCCGGCTTGTTGGTGGGCTTGCTGGTGCTGCGCCGCATCGCCCACCCGATCCGCCAGGCCGCCAGTGCCGCCACCCTGCTGGCGGCCGGCCCCGAAGCCCCTCCAGCCGTGGTCGAACCCAGCCACATCCAGGAGATCGCCAGCCTGACGGATGCCTTCAATGCGATGTCACAGCGCATCCAGGCCCAGCTGGGCACGTTGCACGACATGGCCTTGCTGGACGCTGTCACCGGCCTGCCCAACCGCGAGGGGCTGATGGCGGCCTGCCGCTGGCCCGAGCCGCGTGAGGTGACGCTGCTGCTGTTCGGTGTCGACCGTTTTCGGGCCGTCAACGCCTCGCTGGGGCCGCGCGCGGGCGACGAACTGCTGCGCCTGATCGGGATGCGCCTGCGTTCGGCCTGCCCGAACGAGGCGCTGGTGGGGCGCATCTCGGGGGACGAGTTCCTGGTGGTGCTGCCCGGCACTGCGGGCGATGCGCGCACCGAGTCCTGCATCCGCACCTTGCGGGGCTGCTTCAACGAGCCGTTCCAGACCGACACCGACGAGGTGCTGGTGGGCGCCAGCCTGGGCGTGGTCAGTGCGCCGGCCCATGGGGTGGCGTTTGAGCGCGACCTGCTGCGCTTTGCCAGCGCGGCGTTGCAAAAGGCCAAGTCGGGTGAGCGGGGTCAGCGGGTCGACTTTGACGAGTCGCTGCTGGAGCGCAATCGCCTGGCCGCCGAGTTGACGGCCGACATGCATGTGGCGCTGGTGCAGGGGCAGTTCCAGGTCTACTTTCAACCCCTGGTCAGCCTGGACACCGGCGCCTTGTGCGGGCTGGAGGCCTTGCTGCGCTGGCAGCACCCGCAGCGCGGCGCCATCGGCCCGGCCCAGTTCATCCCCTTGGCCGAAGAGTCGGGCCTGATCGTCGAACTGGGGCATTGGGTGATGCGCCAGGCGGCCGTCGAGGTGGCCCAGTTGATGCGCGAGCACACGCTGGACGAAGGTTTCATCGTGCACGTCAATGTGTCGCAGCGGCAACTGGTGCAGGCCGACTTCATCGACCGCGTGCACGAGGTGCTGGAGCGCAGCGCCTTGCCGCCCCGCGCCCTGGTGATCGAGATCACCGAGAGCCTGCTGGTCGAGGACGACCCGGTCATGCGCGCCACCCTGGGCGAGCTGCAGGCGCTGGGTGTGGGCCTGGCCCTGGACGACTTCGGCACGGGCTACTCCTCGCTCTCATACCTGAACAAGTTCCCCTTCACCGAGATCAAGATCGACCGCAGCTTTCTGGTGGCCGCGCAGCAGAACGCGCGCAGCGCAGCCATTCTCAAATCGTTCATCGACATCACCCACAGCCTGCAGGTGCCGGCCATTGCCGAAGGGGTGGAGACCGAAGAACAGGCGGAATTGCTCCGGGCGCTCAACTGCACGCTGGGGCAGGGTTACCTGTTCGGGCGCCCGGCGCCCATGGCCGAGATGTGGCGCCAATGGGTGCTCACGCATCCCCAGGTCGACGCCAGCGCCTGAGTTCGGACGCTGGGCGCTGTCAGTGGCGCCAGGCCCGCGCCACCAGTTCACCGCTGGGGGTGGCCGCGTGACCCAGCAGCGCTTCGAAGCGGGCTGGGTTGCCCACGTTGTCGCTGCCCAGCATGGCCAGGGTCTCGCTGCACCAGGGCACCGAGGCCGGGGCCAGATCGCCCAGGCGGGCGCTCAGTGCCGTCAGCACATCGGGCAGGCGCAGCACCCAGGCCGGCCCGTGGTCTGATTGGGCCCGCAGGCTGGCCACCAACTCGCCCAGGCTCAGCGGGGCGGGCCCGGTGCATTCGATGATGCCCCGCTGCTCCAGCGCCGGGCCCAGCAGGGCCACCACGGCTTCAGCCAGGTCGTGCACCGACACGGGTTGAACTTTGGCGGTCAGCATCGGGCCGGGGAACACCGCCAGCGGCAGGCGCGCCAGGCCCATGAACATGGCGCTGCTGGCGCCCCCATGGCCAAACACCACGCTGGGGCGCAGCACCACCGCGCTGGGGCCACCCGGTGCCGCGGCCAGGCCCAGCAGGTGCTGGTCGGCGGCGCGCTTGGTGCTGGCGTAGCGCGTCGGGCTGCCCTCGATGCCCAGCGCCGAGATCTGTATCACGCGCTTCACGCCGGCCTGGGCTGCGGCGCTGAACAGGGCGATGGGTGTATCGCGGTGCACCGCGTCGATGGGACGGCTGCGGCTGTCGCGCAGCACGCCCACGGTGTTGATGACCGCATCCACCCCTTGCAGCCGGGGCCGCCACACTTCGGGGCGGGTGTCCTGGGCAAAGTCCATCACGCACTCGCCCGGCCCGGGGCTTCGGCCCGGGGACACCCCGCCCAGCACCGTGTGCCCCGCGCGCTCCAGGGCCTGTTTGAAGGTGCGACCGATGAAGCCGCGGGAACCGGTGAGGAGGATGTGCATGGAGCGCATTGTCAGCGATCAGGCGGCGCCAGGTGGGGGCGTGTTTCCATGCCCTGCAGTTCGCTGGCCAAGACGTAGCGGGCCCGGCCGGTCTGCTTGGCTTGGTAGAGCGCGGCGTCGGCCGCATTGATCAGGCGGTGGGCCTGATGGGCATGGGCCTTGCCATCGGGCACCCAGGCGGCCACGCCGATGCTCAGCGTCAGCCGGGGGCTGGTCGGTGAGGCGGCGTGGGGGATGTTCTCGGTGCGGATGCGTTCCAGGCAGCGCTGGGCCACCTCGCGGGCGCCCTCGAGCGCAATGCCGGGCAGCAGCAGCACGAACTCTTCGCCGCCATAGCGGGCCACCACCTCGCCCGAGCGCCGAAAATCGGCATTCAACACCTGGGCCACGCGCCGCAGGCAGTCGTCGCCAGCCAGGTGGCCGTAATGGTCGTTGTAGAGCTTGAAGTGGTCGATGTCGACCAGCAGCAGGGCCAGAGGCTGCTCGTGGCGCGCGCAGCGCTGCCACTCGGTTGCCAGAGCTTCGTCAAAGCTGCGTCGGTTGTGCAGGCCTGTCAGGCCATCGGTGGCCGAGAGGGTGGCCAGCAATTGGTTGGCATGGGCCAGCTGTTGCTCTTTGAGCACCAGTTCGGTCACGTCCACGTGCACGCCCACGGTCATCTTCTCGGCGGTCTTGCGCTCGTGTACCCGGAACCAGCGGCCATCGTGCATGGGCACCAGCATGGCTGCACCCGGTTGGCGGTGCGAGGCCAGGCGCTGGGCGGCCCAGTCTTCCGCGGTCTCGCCGCTTTGCGGGGCCTGCCCGAAATGCTGGTGGGTCACAGAATACTCGATCAGTTCGTCGAAGGATCTGCCCGGTTGCAGCAGATGGGCCAGCCCGCTGTACATCACCCGGTACTGGGTGTTGCACATCAGCAGGCGGTCGTCGGTGTCGTACACCGCCAGGCCTTCGGGCAGGGCTTCCAGCGCATCCATCAGCAATTGGCGCACCCGCTGCCCTTCGCGCTGGGCCTGTTCCAGCGCCTTGCGCTGCTCCACCTGTTCAGTCATGTCCAGCCGGATCGCCACCACGTAGCCCTCGGGCGTGCGGGTTTCGTAAGCCTGCACCCAGCGCCCGCCCGACAGCTCTTGCAGAAAGCTGCGGCTGCTCATGCTGGCCCGGCTCTGCAGGCGCTGCGCCAGCCATTGCTCCTCCTGGCCCACGGCCTCGACCACCGCGTGGTGACGCAGGCTATCGGCCGCCATGTCGGCGAAAGGCCGGCCCACCGATTGGGGGTAGTCGATGTGCGGGAACATGTTCTGCAGAGCCCGGTTGTAAATCACCAGTCGGTCTTGCTCGTCAAAGATCTCCAGCGCCGCAGGCAGCGCGTCCAGGGCCCGCACCAGCAGGCGGCGCGCCTGCTGCGCATCGCCGCGTGCCTCCTGCAGGGCCTGCTGCTGGCGCACGAAGTCGGTCACATTGGTGCGCAAGCCGATCAGGCCACCATCCGGTGTTCGGCATTCATTGACCCGCACCCAGCGGTTGCCGGCCAGGCCCTGCAGAAAGTCCTGGCGCAAGCTCTGATGCTGACTGATGCGCTGGCGCACCCAGTTGTCCTCATTGCCCACGGCTTCGGTCACCTCACCAGCGGCTGCGGCGGCGCGCAGGATCTGTTCAAAGGGCACGCCCGGCTGCAGCAAGGGCGCCACCGCCGGGTTCATGCTGCGGTAGCGGTCGCTGGCCAGCACCAGCCGGTCGTCAGCGTCGAACAAGGCCACCGCATCCGGAAAGCAGCGCAGGGCGCCTTCCAGGCGCGCGCTGCGTGCCCGCGCCTCGACCAACTCGGCCTGTTGTTGCAGGCTGTGTTCGTGCACCAGCCGCACGTGCTGCCACAGCCATATCAGGCCGACCAAGGGCAGCACCATGGCCAGCACGCACAGGGTGAGGCCGGCCGTGTCGCGTTCCAGTGCCAGCAGCCAGGCCGATCGGGTCAGGGCCGCCAGGATCAGCAAGGCCCCGGCCGCACACAGGATCAGGGGCCTGCCCAGGCGTTGGACGGGAGAGTCAGGGACGGGGGCTGGACGGGGGGTGGCTGGCATGACGAGGGGGGGCTGATGTCTCAGTCTAGGTGTTTTGTCATTAATTGTTACAAAAATCAGGATGCTCTGGTCATCGTCGGGGCGCCGTGAGGCCGTCGGTCGGCAGGGTTGGCGCGAATTGCCTACACTGCCAAGCCTCATCGACCCGAACCTCACTCATCACCTGGAGAGTTTCATGCTGCCTGACGATCTGAAGACTGAATTCGAGGCTTTGCTGCCGGCCGGCCAGAGTGGCATGGCGGGCCCCAGCCGCCGCACCGCGCTGCAGGCGGCCCTGGGCCTCGGGCTGGGTTACGCCGCCGCGGCGCAGCCACTGCAAGCCCAGACCGCCATCCACACCACCGCCGAAGGCCTGGAGGCCGGGCGCGTGAGCATCGACGCCAACGGATTCGCCCTGTCGGCCTACCGCGCGGCACCCACCGGCAAGACCCACCTGCCGGTGGTGCTGGTGGTGCAGGAGATCTTCGGGGTCCACGAGTACATCGCCGACGTCTGCCGGCGTTTCGCGCGCCATGGCTACCTGGCCATCGCCCCCGAGCTGTACAGCCGCCAGGGTGATGCCTCCAAGTACACCGACATGGCCCGCCTGATGAGCGAGCTGGTGTCCAAGGTGCCCGATGCCCAGGTGCTGTCCGACCTGGACGCCACCCTGAAATGGGCGGGCGCCAATGGGGGCAACCTCGACAAGACGGCCATCACAGGCTTTTGCTGGGGTGGGCGCATCACCTGGCTGTATGCCTCGCACGCGCCCGTCAAGGCCGCCGTGGCCTGGTATGGCCGCCTGGTGGGCCAGCCCAGCGAGCTCACGCCGCAGCACCCGATCGACCGGGTGGCCAGCCTCAAGGCCCCGGTGCTGGGCCTGTACGGAGGCGCCGACGCCGGCATCCCGCAAGACACGGTGGAGCGCATGAAGACCGCGCTGGCGGCCGGCCCGGAGGCCGCCCGCGCCTCGCAGTTCGTGGTCTACCCCGACACGCCGCACGCCTTCCATGCCGACTACCGCCCCAGCTACCGCAAGGAAGCCGCCGAAGACGGCTGGAAACGCACCCTGGAATGGTTCAAACAGCATGGGGTGGCCTGAACCTGGCCGGCCCAGCCGCTAAACTGCCCCAAGGCCAGGTTGGCCTGCCGGGCCTGGGCAAGCGGTTTGCCTGATGCGGCAGGCCCGGCCCTGATGTGCAGGGCCCGGCCGTGACCCGTGACCGGCCCTGCCCGACGATTGCTTATGACTTTGCTACAAATCATCCTGGCCACCCTGACTGCCGGTATCGGCAGTGTCTGGGTGGCCGCTTTTCTGATGCGTGCCGGCGTGGACTCGGGGCGTGGCGGCATCAATGCCCAGCACCTGCTGAGCCTGGCGGCCGGCGCCCTGTTGGCCACCGCCTTCATGCACCTGCTGCCCGAGGCCTTTGAAGGCCAGGCCAGCCCGCACGCCTTGTTTGCCACCTTGCTGATCGGGGTGGTGTTCTTTTTTCTGCTCGACAAGGCCGAGCTTTGGCACCACGGGCATGAGCATGGTCAGGGTCATGACCACGACCATGATCACGGGCATGCTCATGGCACAGCGGCGGCGCTCACAGGGCATGTTCACGCTCACGGCGAGGGCCCTCATCACGCCGATCACGCTCATCCGCACGAGGGCCACGCACATGCCCATGCCCACGCCCATGCGTCCGAGGCCGGCCCCAGCCTGTCGGGAGGCTGGTCACTGATCACCGGCGACAGCGTGCATTGTTTTGGCGACGGCATCCTGATCGCCTCGGCCTTTGTGGCCGATCCCCGCCTGGGCCTGGTGTCGGCGCTGGCCGTGCTGGCCCACGAGGTGCCGCACCACATGGGCGACCTGGTGGTGCTGCGGCGTGCCAGCCGCAACCGGCGCCTGGCGCTGATGAAGGTCTCGCTCGCGGGGGCCGTGACCGCGCTGGGCGGTCTGGTGGGTTTCTTCCTGGTGGAACAGCTGGAAGATCTGCTGCCCTACTTTCTGACCGTGGCCTCCAGCAGCTTTGTCTATGTGGCCCTGGCCGACCTGATCCCGCAGTTGCAGAAGCGCCTCACGGCGCGCCAGACCCTGGCGCAGGTGTTCTGGCTTGGGCTCGGCATCGTCCTGGTGACCTGGGCCAGCGGCCTGGCCCATGGGCATTGAATGTGGCCCCCACGCTCTCTCACTTCGTGTGGTCGCTGCCCCCCGAGGGGGCCCAGCCCGCCTTGGGGCGGCCCGGCGCCGGCCTGACCGCTTCGTTTGAAGCTCGCTGAATTCAGAAGGGGGCCTGACGGCTCCCACATTTCGTGTGGTCTCTGCCTCCGAGGGGCTACCCCGCCTTGGGGCGGCCCGGCGCCGGGCTGGAATGTGGCCCCCACGGTCGTGCACTTCGTGTCACTCCCTGCCCCCCGAGGGGGCCGCAGGCCGCCTTGGGGCGGCCCGGCGCCGGCCTGACCGCTTCGTTGCAGGTCTGCTGAGGGGAGAAGGAGTCCGGCAGCCCCCACGGTCGCGCACTGCGTGTCACTCCCACGTGCGGCTGCCCTGGCAATTCAATCCGGTTTGATGTTGCCGGCGCGGATGGCCTTGTCGTAGCGGGCGCGTTCGGTGTGCAGCAGGGTGGCGAAGGCTTCGGCGCTGCCGGGTTCGACTTCGCCGCCGGCGGCGCTCAGTTTGTCGCGCACGTCTTTCTGGGCCAGGGCTTTTTGCAGGGCGGCATTCAGCTGGGCCAGCACGGGCTTGGGCGTGGCGGCCGGGGCCAGCAGGCCGTACCAGACCGAGGCTTCAAAGCCGGCAAAGCCCGATTCGGCCAGGGTGGGGGCCTCGGGGAACAGGCTGCTGCGTTTGGCGCTCATCACCGCCAGCACCTTGAGCCGGCCGGCGCGCACCTGGGCCACGGCCTCGAGCGCGTTCACCGCCACCATGGGCAGCTGGCCGCCCACCACATCGGTGATGGCCGGGCCGCCGCCGCGGTAGGGCACATGGGCCAGTTGCACGCCGGCGGCGCGCTCGAACAGCTCCACCGCCAGGTGCGGGGTCGAGCCGTTGCCCGGGGTGGCGTAGTTCACGCTGCCGGGCTTGTCCTTGGCCGTTTTCAGCAACTGGGCCAGGCTGTCGATGCCGGCCGTCGGGTTCACCGCCAGCACCACCGGCACGCGGCCGATCAGGCCCACCGGGGCCAGGTCGCGCTCGGCGTCAAAGGGGGCCGGTTGGTACAGCGCCATGTTGGCCGCCAGCGCGTTGGCCGCCACCAGCAGGTTGTAGCCATCGGCCGGGCTGTCGATCACCGATTTGATGGCGATGTTGCTGCCCGCCCCGGGCTTGTTGTCGACGATCACCGGCTGGCCCAGCACCGTGGCCATGGCCTGGCCCACGGTGCGGCCCACGATATCCACCGCACCGCCAGCGGGGTAGCCCACCACAAAGTGCACGGGTTTGGCCGGGTAGCTGCCCTGGGCCTGGGCGGCCTGCCCCCATGAAAAAGCCGCCAGGGCCCCTGCGGTCTGCAGCAGGGCCTGGCGGCGGGTGGGGGTTGCGGCGCCCGGGTGGGCTTGGCGTTCGGTCATGGTCGAGTCTCCAACGTTGGTTGTCGGGGATTCTAGGCAGAACGCCCGCCTCGGGCGGGCAGTCCGGCGGGCTTTACGCGGTCGCAAAGGCCATGGTGCCGGCCGCGGTGTTGGAGATCGGGATGTGGTAGTTGGTGTGCACCTTGCGCACCTGGCCCGGCACGGCGGCGCGGGTGGCCAGCCACATCAACAACTCCACGCCCTGGGTGCCGGTCTTCTCGACCAGTTCGGGGATGCTGAACTGGGTGGCCCACTCGGGGTCGTTGAACAGGCTGTCCATGAACTTCAGGTCGAAAGGCTTGTTGATGAAGCCGGCGCGCTCACCGTCCAGTTGGTGGCTCAGGCCACCGGTGCCGATCACGACCACCTTCTTGTCGCTGTCCCAGTTGGCGATGGCCTGGCCCACAGCCTTGCCCAGGGCCAGGCAGCGCTTGGCGCTGGGCAGGGGGAACTGCACGGTGTTGATGCAGATCGGCACGGTCAGCACCGGGCATTCGCCCTCGGGCCAGAACAGCTTCAGCGGCAGGGTGAAGGCGTGGTCCACCAGCATTTCCTGGCAGGTGGTGATGTCGAACTCCTGCTCAACCAGGTGGTTGATGATGTGCCACGACAGGTCGGTGGCACCCTTGAACGGCGGCAGCGTGGGGATGCCCCAGCCTTCGTCGGCGTTGTTGTACTGCGGCGCGGCCCCCACGGCGAAGGTGGGCATCTTGTCGAGGAAGAAGTTCAGACCGTGGTCGTTGTAGAACACCACCGCGATGTCGGGTTTGACGTCGTCCAGCCATTGGCGAACCGGCAGAAAGCCGTCGAAAAAGGGCTTCCAGTAGGGTTCGTTCTGAATGCCCTTGGCCATGGCGCCGCCGATCGCGGGCACGTGGGAAGTGGTCATGCCACCAACAATCTTTGCCATTTGGTTTCTCCGTTGTTGTCGTCGTGAGGGTTGTGGTGGGGGGGGGGCTCAGGCGGCCAAGGTGTCGGGTTGCTGGTTCTGCGCTACTAGCATGGCCTTGAAGGCGTCCTTGCTCATGCCGGTCTGGGCGGCGCCCAGGTCTTGCACGTCCAGGTGCAGGATGCCGGCGAACTTGGCCAGGTAGTACACATTGCCACCGGCGGCCAGCAGGCCCAGCACGTCGCGTTCGCGAATGGCCCGGGTTTGTTCTTCGTTCAGGCCGTAGGCGGCCATGTAGGCGGCTTCGTCGGCCTTGAAGGCGTTGCGCTGGTCGGCGCTGTTGAACGAGAAGCACATCTTGTTCAGGGCATAGCCCTTTTGGGCCTGGTCGCCGTCGAACAAGGTGGTGCCCGGGATCTGGGGCTTGGTGGCGGTCATCGGGGTCTCCTGCGGTTGATCTGTGTCAGGGCGCAAGTATTCCGAGGCCATTACCAAAGATAAACAGATGGATACTCATACATCTCATGAACAAAATTGATTGGTTGAGTCTGGACGCCCGCCTGCTGCAGCTGCTGGTCACGGTGCAGGAGGCTGGCAGCGTGACCGGTGCTGCCCAGCGCCTGGGCCTGACCCAGTCGGCGGTCAGCCACGGCCTGGACCGGCTGCGCGCCATCGTGGGCGACCCGCTGTTCGTCAAGTCGGGGCGCGGCATCGTGGCCACGGCCCAGGCGGGCCTGCTGGCACAGCGGGCCCGCCACCTGCTTGACGAGCTGGAGGCCTTCAGCGTGGCTGCCGGCTTTGAGCCGGCCCGGCTCAACACTTGTTTCACCATCGCGGCCAATGACCTGCAGCGCGACCTGCTGCTGCCGCCCCTGCTGCGCCGCCTGCGCGAGCAGGCCCCGGGCGTCACCCTGCGGGTGATCAAGTCGGGTGCGCCGGGCCCGGCCTTGCTGCGCGACGAGGTGTGCCAGCTGATCATCACGCCGCGCCCGCCCGAGGGCTCGGACATCTTGCAAAAACGCCTGTTCGAAGACCGCTACGGCGTGTTTTACGACCCCAGCCAGCGGGCCGCCCCGGCCAGCCGTGAGGCCTACCTGGGCGCCGACCATGTGACCGTGCTGTACGAGCCGCGCCGCATGCTGGACATCGACCAGTGGATGCGGGCCCAGGGCCTGGAGCGCCGCTTTGTGGCCAGCGTGCCGGGCATGGCGGCGCTGGGCTCGATGCTGCGCGGCAGCGACTGGCTGGCCACCGCGCCATCGCTGCTGGCGCGCCACAGCCTGCGCGGCCTGGCCATGGCCCCGGTGCCCCTGGCCACGCCGCCCATGCCCATGTACCAGGTGTGGCACCTGCGCCACCACAGCGACCCGGTGCACCAGTGGCTGCGCAACGCGCTGGAGCAGGTTGCCCGCGAGGTTCAGCCCGACCCGGCCGGCGCCTCGGCCCCCAGCGCCTGAGCCTGCAGCCGATAGGCGCGAGGCGACTGGCCGGTGTGGCGCTTGAAAAAGCGGCAGAAATAGGCCGGGTCTTCAAAGCCCAGGTCAAAGGCGATGCGCTGCACGGGCGCGGCGATGTGCACCAGGCGGCGGCAGGCCTCGCGGGCCAGGCGGGCGTGCAGCAGTTCTTGCGCATTGCGCCCGGTCTCGGCCGCCACCATGCGGTTCAGCCGTTCGGTGGACAGGCCCAATTGCTCGGCATAGCGCGATACCGGCCAGTGTTCGCGGTAGTGCGACTCCAGCAGCACCACCCAGCGGGTGTACAGGGCCTGGCGGCGCGAGGGGCGGCGGGTGTCGCCCCCCTTGCCGGCGTCCGAACCCTCGGCTTGGCCGCGCTGGCCCAGTTGGGCCAGGCGCCAGACCAAGGCCCGGGCCAGCCACAGGGGCACAGGCGCCTCGGCGGCGTCATCGGCGCTGTTTTCAGCCTGCAGGGCCTCGAACAGGGGCTGCAGGCGGGACACGTCGGGTGAGCCTGCCTCCAGCGGCAGGGTGCGGGGCCGGGCAAACAACTGCTGCAAGGCCTGGCCCATGCCGGCGGCCTCGCCCTCGGCCAGCAGGTGGGCGTTGACGGTCAGCACATGGCCATCGCTGTCGGACGAGAACCGGAAGGCGTGGGCCACGCCGGGGGGGATCAGCACCGCCGTGGGGCCTTCGCAGCGACTGCGACTTTCGTCCAAGACCACCTCGGCCCAACCCGAGCGCAGCCACAGCACCTGGTGCAAACCCTGATGCACATGGGCGTCGATCTCCCAGTCGTACAGGCGACTGCGCGACTCGATGGATTCGATGTGCAGCAAGGCTGCGCCGGGGCTGCCCGCTTCGCCATAGAGCGCAAATGCGGGCAGGGTGTTGAAGCGGCGGCGCACCGGCTGGGGGGATCGGGGCGAGTGAGGCATGTCAGGCAGGGTGCGTCAAAAGTGCAAGTATTGGCCGGCTTTCGTCCACTGCGCTTTGCCCTGGGTCAAAACAGAATTCAGCCCAGCCCCACAGCGGGTGACCCAGGAGACAACATGAGCTTCAGTTTTGACCCCTATTCGCCGGCCATCGATGCCGATCCCTTTCCGTACTACAAGATCCTGCGCGACGAACACCCCTGCTTCTGGAGCCCCGAAGCCCAGATGTGGGTGCTGTCGCGCTACGCCGACATCGTGACGGCGGGCCAGGACTGGCAGACCTATTCCTCGGCCAGCGGCAACCTCATGACCGAGTTGCCCGGCCGCGCCGGCGCCACCCTGGGCAGCTCCGATCCACCCCGCCATGACCGCCTGCGCGGCCTGATCCAGCATGCCTTCATGAAGCGCAACCTGCTGGCGCTCGAGGAGCCGATCCGCGCCGTGGCGCGCCAGGTGTTTGGCCAGTTGCGCGGTGTGGAGCGCTTTGACTTCAAGGAGGTGTCTTCGCAGTTCACCGTCAAGGTGCTGATGGCGGCCCTGGGCCTGCCCATGGGCGACGAGGCCATCGTGGACGAGCAGACCGTGCGCGACAACGCCGTGCTGATGGTGCAGAGCGACGCCCGCACCCGCACCAAGGGCCCCGAGCACATCGCGGCCTACAACTGGATGCAGGAATACGCCGCCAAGGTGATCGCCCTGCGTCGCGCCGAGCCGCGTGACGACCTGATCAGCCACTTTGCCATGGCCGAGATCGACGGCGACCGCCTGGACGAGCGCGAGGTGCTGCTGACCACCACCACCCTGATCATGGCCGGTGTCGAATCGCTGGGCGGCTTCATGATGATGTTCGCCTACAACCTGGCCAGCTTTGACGAAGCGCGCCGTGCGGTGGTGGCCAACCCGGCCCTGCTGCCCGATGCCGTCGAAGAGTCGCTGCGTTTCAACACCTCGGCCCAGCGCTTCCGCCGCCGCCTGATGAAGGACGTGACCCTGCATGGCCAGACCATGAAGACAGGCGACTTTGTGTGCCTGGCCTATGGCTCAGGCAACCGCGACGAGCGCCAGTACCCCAACCCCGATGCCTACGACATCACGCGCAAGCCGCGCGGCCATCTGGGCTTTGGCGGCGGCGTGCACGCTTGCCTGGGCACGGCGATCGCGCGCCTGGCCATCAAGACCGCGTTCGAAGAGTTCCACCAGGTGGTGCCTGAGTACCACCGCATGCAGGACCAGCTGGCCTGGATGCCTTCGTCCACCTTCCGCAGCCCCCTGGTGCTGGACCTGAGCACCCGCTGAACCTGGAGCCCCACCCATGACCACACTCACCTACATCGAAGCCTCGGGCAGCCGCACCGACGTGGACGTTCCCGACGGCTGGAGCCTGATGCAGGCCGCCATCGCCAACGGCATCGACGGCATTCTGGGCGAATGCGGCGGCTCCTGCGCCTGTGCCACCTGCCACTGCTATGTGGACGATCTGCTGATGGCCGCCTTGCCCGCGCCCAGCGCCAGCGAGCTCGACATGCTGGACAACGTGTCCGCCGAGCGGCGCCCCAACAGCCGCCTGGCCTGCCAGATCAAGGCCAGCCCGGCCCTGGCCGGCGGCAGCCTGACCCTGCCCGAGACGCAGGAATGAGCGGCCTGCCCGACACCGCCCCGCAAGACGCCGGGGCGCACATCGTCATCATCGGGGCCGGCCAGGCCGGCCTGATGGCGGCCGAGGCCCTGCGCAGCGGCGGCAGCAGCGCCGCCATCACCCTGCTGGGTGACGAGCCGCATGCGCCTTACCACCGCCCGCCGCTGTCCAAGGCCTGGCTGGCCGGCGAGGTGGATGCGGCTCAGTTGCTGATGCGCGCGCCCGAGATGCTGGCGCGCAAGCAGATCACCCTGCGCACCGGCAGCCCGGTGCAGGCCATCGACCGCGCGGCACAGCAGGTGCGGCTGGCCGATGGCAGTGCGCTGCCCTACACCGGCCTGGTGCTGGCCACTGGGGCCACGCCGCGGCGGCTGCCCTTGCCTGGCGCCGAGGCCGCCAACGTGCTGACCCTGCGCAGCCGCGACGACGCCGCGGCCATCGCTGCAGGTCTGGCCCGTTGCCAGGCCGAGGGCCTGCCCCTGGTGGTGATCGGTGGTGGCTTCATCGGGCTGGAGGTGGCGGCCACAGCGCGCAAGAAAGGCGTGGCCGTGACCGTGCTCGAAGCCGCGCCGCGCCTGCTGGGCCGGGTGCTGAGTCCGCAGTTGTCCGACTGGTACGCCGCACTGCACCGCAGCCACGGGGTGGCGCTGGAGCTGGGTGCCGCCATCGAACGCCTGGTGGTGCAAGACGGCCAGGCCCGGGCTGTGCAACTGGCCGATGGCCGCGCGCTGCCCTGCGGTCTGGTGGTGCTGGGCGTGGGCGTGCAGCCCAACGATGCGCTGGCCCGCGAGGCCGGCCTGGCGGTGGACCGCGGCATCGTGGTGGACGCCTGCGGGCGCACGGCCGATCCGCTCATCGTGGCGGCGGGCGATTGTGCCGCGCGCCGCCTGCCGGACGGCCGGCTGCTGCGCCTGGAGTCGGTGCAGAACGCCTCCGAGCAGGGCAAGTCGGCGGCGGCGGCCTTGCTGGGGCAGGATCGCCCCTTCACCGCCACGCCCTGGTTCTGGTCCGACCAGTACGACCGCAAGCTGCAGATGGCCGGCCTGTCCGAAGGCGCCGACCAGGCGGTGCTGCGCGGCAGTCTGGACGAGGGCCCGTTCTCGGTCTTCCAGTACCGCGCCGGGCGCCTGGTGGCGGTGGACTCGGTGAACGCCGCCAAAGACCACCTGACGGCGCGCAAGCTGCTCGATGCCGGCGTGTCGCCCACGCCCGAGCAGGCGGCCGACCTGGGTTTCAACCTGGCGGGGCTGCTGGCGGGCTGAGGGCGTCCTGCGCTTGCAGGCCCCTGTGCGGGGGGCCTGCAGGCGCGTCCAGCCACACCCGACTTCTGTCGCATGGGTGAGTGCGGGTTTCAGCCCGAGGCCTAGCATGCCCTGGTCAGCCAACCAGGAGGCCCAGGTCATGACGCAACACTTCGACGTTCTCATCATCGGCGCCGGCATCTCCGGCCTTGGCGCGGCCTGCCATCTCCGCCAGCGCCTCCCCGACCGTTCCTTCTGCCTTCTGGAGTCCATGCCCGGCTTTGGCGGCACCTGGTGGACCCATCGCTACCCGGGTGCGCGCTCCGACAGTGACCTGTTCACCTATGGCTATGGCTTCAAACCCTGGACAGGGCGCGCCATCGCGACCGCCGAAGAGATCCGCGCCTACCTGGACGAGGTGATCGCAGAGAACGACCTGGCCCCGCACATTCGCTACGGCCACAAGGTGCAGTCGGCCGCCTGGTCGTCCGACACCCATCGCTGGACGCTCACCGTGACCTGCGATGGGGCCGGCGAAAGCCAGACCTTCACCACCGCCTTTCTCTGGGTCTGCGCCGGCTATTACGACCACGACCAGGGCTACACCCCGCAATGGCCAACGCTCAAAGACTTCCAGGGGCAGGTGGTGCACCCCCAGCATTGGCCCGCGGATTTGTCCTGCGCAGGCCAGCGCGTGGTGGTCATCGGCTCAGGGGCCACGGCGGCCACCCTGATCCCCAGCCTGGCGGACCAGGCGGCCCACGTCACGATGCTGCAACGCTCACCCACCTTCTTTGCGGCAGAGCCCTGGGAGCATCCGCTGGCGGCTCAGTTGCGCCCGCTCCATCTGCCCGATGACTGGTTTCACGAGATCATGCGCCGGGCCTTCGTGGCCCGATCGGACGAGGTGATTCGACTGTCGTTTGAGCAGCCCGAGGCCTTGCGTGCCCTGCTGCTCGACGATGTGCGGGCGCGGCTGCCCGAGGGTTACGACCTGGACCGGCACTTCAACCCGCGCTACCGACCCTGGCAGCAACGCATTGCCAAAGTACCCGATGGGGATCTGTTCCAGGCCCTCTGCGCGGGCCGGGCCTCGGTGGTCACCGACACCATCGAACGCTTCGATGCGCAAGGCGTTCAGCTGGCCAGCGGCGAGCGGCTGGATGCCGACCTCATCGTCACCGCCACGGGCTTCAACCTCAAGGTGTTCGGGGGCATTCGCTTCGAGGTCGACGGCGCCCCGGTGGAATGGCCTGAGCGCATCACCTACCGGGGCCTGATGATCGAAGGCGTGCCCAACATGGCCTACACCCAAGGCTATTTCCGCTCCAGCTGGACGCTGCGCGCCGACCTGGTGTGCGACTGGGTGTGCCGCCTGCTGGCCCACCTGCGCGAGCAGGGCCATGCCATGGTGGTTCCCACCGTGCCCGAGGCCGACGCCGACATGCCACGCCGGCCCTGGAGCGAGGCCGACAACTTCAACGCGGGCTATGTGATGCGCACACAGTCCGAGCTGTTCGGTCAGGGCGACCGCCATCCGTGGAAGCACGGCTTGGAGTATGCCGAGGAGCGTGTCATCCTGCCGGCTGCGTTGCTGCAGGATGAGGCCCTGCGCTACCGCTGAATCTTGTCAAACACGCCAGCAGCCCTCAGGAGATTTTGCATGCCCCTCGACCCCCACCTCACTGGTGTCCTGCAGATGATGGCCACCTCGGGCGCCCGACCCATCGCCCAGGGCACGCCTGAGCAAGGCCGTGCCGGCTACCTGGCGCTGACGGCGGGCACCCTCACGCCCGAGCAGCGTGTGCCTGTGGCCAGTGTGCAGGACACCACCGTGCCCGGCGGAGCCGGCCCCATCCCGGCCCGGGTCTACCGGCCGCAGGCCACAGGCATCTTCCCCACCGTGGTCTTTTTTCATGGCGGCGGCTATGTCATCGGCAACCTCGACACGCACGACAACATGTGCCGAGAGATCTGCCGCGGGGCTCAGGCGGTGGTGGTGTCCCTGGATTACCGCCTGGCCCCTGAACACCCCTTTCCCGCGGGCATCGACGATGCCGTGGCCGGCGCCAAATGGGTGGTGGCCCACGCCTCCGAGCTGGGCGGCAATGAGCGCGTTGCCGTGGCGGGGGACAGCGCGGGGGGCAACTTCAGCGCCGTCGTGGCCCAGCAGCTGCGCGATGCCGGCCTGCCACTGGTGGCGCAGTTCTTGATCTACCCTGCTGTGGATCACGTGGCCGCGGTCTACGCCAGCGCCGAACAAAACGCGAAAGGCTATTTTCTGGAGGCGGAGACCATGGCCTGGTTCTACCAGCACTACGCCGGCCATGTGCGCGACACCCTGGATCCCCGCCTGGCACCCTTGCAGGCGGCCAGCCTGGCCCATTTGCCGCCCGCTCTGATCGTGAACGCCGAGTTCGATCCCTTGCGTGACCAGGCCGTGGCCTACGCGGACGCCTTGCGCATGGCGGGCTGCCAGGCTGAGCTGATGGAAGGCCCCGGCATGATCCACGGCTTTTTTGACATGGGCCGTTGGTCGCCCGGTGCCCAGGCCATCATCACGCGCAGCATCGAACGTTTCGGGGCCCTGCTGAGGGCCTAGCCGACCACTCGGTGCGCCGCTGACCCGTCACTCGGGCGTGATCCCCGCCTTGCGCACCACCTCGCCCCAGTGCGTGATTTCCTGGCCCAGCAACTGGGCCAGTTCGGCCGGTGTGCCGGCCTGGGGGGTGACGCCGAGTTTGCGCAGGCCGTCCTGCACCTCGGGTTGGGCGACGGCTTCGCGGGCCGCCCAGGCAATGCGGGCCACGGTGCTGGCCGGTGTGCCCGCGGGGGCGGCCAGGGCGTTCCAGCTGTCCACCTCGTAGTTGGCCAGGCCCTGCTCTTTGACGGTGGGCACCTGGGGCAGGCCGGCAAAGCGCTTGGGGCCGGTCACGGCCAGCAGGCGCAGCGCCTGGCCGCTCACTTGGGGCAGCAGGGGGCTGAGGATCTCGAAGCCCACATCCACCTCGCCGGCGCGCAGCGCATTGATCAGCGCGGGCGAGCCCTTGTAGGGCACCACCGTGGCCTCGATGCCCGCGCGCCACTTGAACAGCTCGGCCGCCAGGTGCTGGGTGCTGCCGGGCGCGATGCTGCCCAGGGTCAGGCGCCCGGGCTGGGCGCGGGCGTAGGCCAGCAGATCGGCCAGGCTCTTGAAGCGCGAGTTGGCCGGCACCGCCAGCGCCAGGTCAAAAAAGCCCAGCGTGCTGATGGGGCTGAGCTGGCGCGTCACGTCGTAAGGCAGCTTCTTGAACAGGTGCACGCTGACCGCGCTGGCGTTGCTCATCAGCAGCAGGGTGTGGCCGTCGGCCGGCGCATTCACCACCAGGCTGGTGGCCACCACGCCGCCGGCGCCCGGGCGGTTGTCGATCACCACGGGCTGCTTGAGCAGTGTGCCCATGGCCTGGCCCACGATGCGCGCCGTGAGGTCGGCCACGCCCCCGGCGCCAAAGGGCACCAACAGCGTGATGGGGCGCTGCGGAAAGGCCGCGCCCTCGGCCCGCGCGCCGGTGGCCCCCAGCAGGGCCAGGGCCGGCAGTGCGGCCAGGTGTTGCAGGCAATGGCGTCGGCTGGGCCTCATGCCGTGAACTCTTCGGTGTCGATCTCGACCTGGTTGCCGGCGTTGTAGCGCGGGCCCTTCACGGTGTGGCGGTTGACCAGCTCGTCGAGCCGGGCCATCTGGGCCGGGCTCAGGCTCACCTGCAGGGCGCCCAGGTCTTCTTCGAGGTGGTCGATGCGGGTGGTGCCCGGGATGGGAATGATGTGCTCGCCGCGTTGCAGCAGCCAGGCCAGGGCCAGCTGTGCCAGGGTGCAGCCGGCGGCCTGCGCCACCTCGGCCACGCCGTCGAGCAGGGCCAGGTTGGCGGCGTAGTTGTCGGGGGCAAAGCGCGGCATGGCGCGGCGGATGTCCTTGGCGTCAAAAGCGGCCACATCGCGCACCTTGCCGGTCAGGTAGCCGCGCGCCACCGGGCTGAAGGCGACAAAGGCGGCGCCGATGTCGCGGCAGGCCTGCAGCACGGCGATCTCGGGGTTGCGCGTCCACAGCGAGTATTCGGTCTGCACGGCACTGATGGGGTGCACCGCATGGGCTTTGCGCAAGGTGCTGGCCGAGACTTCGCTCAGGCCGATGGCCCGCACCTTGCCGGCGCGCACCAGATCGGCCAGCGCGCCCACCGAGTCTTCGATGGGCACCTGCTTGTCCCAGCGGTGCAGGTAGTACAGGTCGATCACCTCGGTGTTCAGGCGCTTCAGGCTGGCCTCGCAGCTGGCCCGCAGGGTGTCGGGGCGGCCATCGATGACGCGCTTCATGCCCTCGGGGAACTGCACCCCCTGCATGCCGCATTTGCTGGCCAGGATGAACCGGCTGCGGTGCTTGGCCAGCACCTGGCCGACCAGGGTCTCGTTGGCGCCAAAGCCGTACAGCGCGGCGGTGTCGAACAGGGTCACGCCCAGGTCGAGTGCGCGCAGCAGCAGGCGTTCGGCGTCTTCAAAGGCGGGCGGCTGGCCGTAGGCGTGGCTGAGGTTCATGCAGCCCAGGCCGATGGGGCTGACCTGGAAGGGGCCGATGGAGCGGGTGGTCATCAAAAAATCCTTTCAGAAAGCCGATTTGGCCTTGCATCTCCCATGGGGAGAGTGCGTCAATACAATGATTTCTTTGCCAGGAGACTCATGCCATGAACACTTTGACTCCCAAGCCTTTGGCGCCAGTGTCTGTGGCCGATGCTGACGCTCCCCCTGCGCAAGTTCACGACAAATGGTTTCAGCAGCAAGTCCAGCAGGCCCTCGACCTGGCTGACGATCCTGCAACGGAATGGCTCACCCAGGAGCAGGCACAGGCCGACTGGGCCCTGCAGCGGGCTGCCATTGTGGCCAAGCCAGGCTTGGCGATGACCGAATCTGAGAGGCTGGAACATCCTGGAAATTCCGGATGAGGATTTTCTGGCTGCCCAGAGCGGTGCAAGACCGGCAGGCTCAACTGGACTATATCGCGCAGCGCAATCCCCATGCCGCCCTGAAGCAGGGTGACCACCTGGAGGGGCAGATCCAGCTGTTGTTGCAGCACCCGTTGATGGGGCGTTCCGGCCGGGTGCCGGGAACCCGCGAGCTGGTGATCAGCAAGACTCCCTTTGTGCTTGTCTATCGGTATCACGAAGCCCGACAGCGGCTGGAAATACTCCGTCTGCTGCACGGTTCGCAACAGTGGCCACCCTGATGGGACAGGCCGCCTGCGAGGTCGGCAGGCATTCGGGTGGTGACCAGGGCGCGCCGCACCTCAGCCACCCTGGCTTCATCAGCCCGCGTTCAGTTGCTGCTCCAGATCGTGCAGCACCTGGTAGCAGGGCAGCACCTGGGCCACGCTCGAGTTGGGCTCGCGGCCTTCGCGGATGGCGGCGAAGAACTCGCGGTCTTGCAGTTCGATGCCGTTCATGGACACGTCCACCTTCGACACATCGATCTTTTCTTCCTTGCCGTTGACCAGGTCGTCGTAGCGCGCGATGTAGGTGGCGCTGTCGCCGATGTAGCGGAAGAAGGTGCCCAGCGGGCCATCGTTGTTGAACGACAGGCTCAGCGTGCAGATGGCCCCGTTGGCCGCCTTGAGCTGGATCGACATGTCCATGGCGATGCCCAGGGTCGGGTGGATCGGGCCCTGGACGGCGTTGGCTTTCACGATGGGGCTGCCGCACTGGTAGGCGAACAGGTCCACGGTGTGGGCGGCGTGGTGCCACAGCAGGTGGTCGGTCCAACTGCGCGCCTGGCCCAGCGCGTTCATGTTGGTGCGGCGGAAGAAGTAGGTCTGCACATCCATCTGCTGGATGTTGAACTCGCCGGCCTTGATCTTGTTGTGCACGTACTGGTGGCTGGGGTTGAAGCGGCGGGTGTGGCCGCACATGGCCACCAGGCCGCTGCTCTTGGCCAGGTCAACCACCTCTTGCGCGTCTTTCCAGCTGTCGGCCAGCGGGATCTCGACTTGCACATGCTTGCCGGCCTTCAGGCAGGCCAGGCTTTGCGAGGCGTGCATCTGGGTGGGGGTGCACAGGATCACGGCGTCGACTTCGGGCAGGGCCAGGCTGTCGGCCAGGTCAGTGGTGACGTGGCCGATGCCGTACTTGGCGGCCACTTCACGGGTTTTTTCGAGGTCGCGGCTGATCAGCGACACGACTTCGACGCCGTCGATGTTCTTGATGCCGTCCAGGTGCTTGATGCCGAAGGCGCCGGCACCGGCGAGAGCGACTTTGATGGTCATGTTGATGTTCCTTTAAGCGTTTTCGAGGATCGCGTGGCCCACGGCGGTGTTGGACGCGGGCACATGGTAGAAGCGGTGGCGCACTTTGGGCAGGGGGCCGGTGACCCGGCCGTTGTTGACGTCGGACATGGCACCCCGGGCGATCAGCCACATCACCAGTTCGATGCCTTCGCTGCCGGCTTCACGCACGTAATCGATGTGCGGCACCTTGGCGCAGGCCTCTGGGTCGTTGATCATCAGGTCCAGCCAGTTGTTGTCCCATTCGCGGTTGATCAGACCGGCACGGGCACCCTGCAACTGGTGGCTCATGCCACCGGTGCCCCAGATGTGCACGTTCAGGTCTTCGTCGAAGCTTTCGACGGCTTTGCGGATGGCCTGGCCCAGGGCGAAGCAGCGCTGGCCCGAGGGCACGGGGTACTGCACCACGTTGACAGCGAAGGGGATCACCGGGCAGGGCCAGGCGTCCTTTTTCGGGTCCAGTTCGCCACACATCAAGGACAGCGGTACGGTCAGGCCGTGGTCCACGTCCATCTTGTTGACGATGGTGAGGTCGAAGTCCTGCTGGATCACGCTTTGAGCGATGTGGCTGGCCAGCTCGGGGTGACCGATCACCTTGGGCACCGGGCGTGGGCCCCAGCCTTCATCGGCGGGCTGGAACTCGGCCGCAGTGCCGATGGCAAAGGTGGGGATCATCTCCAGGCTGAAGGCCGTGGCGTGGTCGTTGTAGACCAGAAAGACGACATCGGGCTTGTTGTCCTTCATCCACTGCTTGGAGAAGTCGTAGCCTGCAAACAAGGGCTTCCAGTAGTCCTCCTGGGTTTTACCCAGGTCCATGGCGGCGCCGATGGCCGGAACGTGCGAGGTGAAGACGGATGCGGTGATGCGTGCCATGTCAGTTGCTTTCTTTCTTGCCGGCCGAGCCCTGGGGCTGGCGGTGCGCCTGGGCGTCGCCGTCTTCGCCGAGGTAGCGGTTGCCCTCGATGCGGCGGCCGCCGCTGACCATCATGTTGCGGTATTCCTCTTCGGTCATACCGGTCATCGAGCCCGCCATCTGCTGGAAGCTCTTGCCATCGGTGGCGCCGATCTTGGCCAGGAAGTAAATGTTGCCGCCGGTGCGCATGCACCAGTTGAGGTCGCGGGCCAGCACGGCCTGCTTCTGCTCTTCGGTCATGGCCCACTCGTCGAGGTAGGCACGTTCATCGGCCTTGAAGCGAGCGCGGTTCTCGGCCTTCATCAGGCTCATGCAGAACTGGTTGAGCCAGTAGCCCTTGCGGCTCTGTTCAGCGTCGAAGATCAGGGTGCCAGGCACATCCTGGTAGGGTTTGTCCAGGGCCATGTCAGACTTCCTCGGGCCAGTAAAGGCGCATGGGGTTTTCGACCAGCAGTTTTTGCTGCAACTCGGCCGTGGGCGCGATGTGCGGGATGAAGTCGACCAGCAGTCCGTCATCGGGCATGTGGTCCTTCAGGTTGGGGTGCGGCCAGTCGGTGCCCCACAGCACGCGGTCCGGGAACTCCTGCACCACGGCACGGGCGAAGGGGATCACGTCGGTGTAGGCGTTCTGTTCGCCGTTCAGGGCCTTGGGGCCGCTCACGCTCAGGCGCTCGGGGCAGCTCACCTTGCTCCACACATTGGTGTGCTCGCGCATGAACTTCAGGAACAGCTGGAACTCGGGGCCGTCGATGGGCTTGCTCACATCGGGGCGGCCCATGTGATCGACCACCACGGTGGTGGGCAGGGCGGTGAAGAAATCCCACAGCTCGGGCAGGTCCACCGCCTCGAAGTAGATCACCACATGCCAGCCCAGCTTGCCGATGCGGTTGGCGATCTCCAGCAGCTCGTCCTTGGGCGTGAAGTCGACCAGGCGCTTGACGAAGTTGAAGCGCACACCGCGCACACCGGCCGCGTGCAGGGCCTGCAGTTCTTCGTCGGTGACCGAGCGCTTGACGGTGGCCACGCCGCGGGCCTTGCCGCCGCTGGACAGGCAGGCATCGACCATGGCGCGGTTGTCGGCGCCGTGGCAGGTGGCCTGCACCACCACGTTGCGGGCAAAGCCCAGGTGGTCGCGCAGCGCGTACAGCTGTTGCTTGCTGGCGTCGCAGGGGGTGTATTTGCGCTCGGGGGCGTAGGGGAACTCGGCCCCCGGGCCGAACACGTGGCAGTGCGCGTCAACCGCGCCGGCCGGCAGCTTGAAAGCCGGCTTGGCCGGGCCTTCGTACCAGTCCAGCCAGCCGGAGGTCTTGGTGAAATCACCTGTGGTGGGTTTGCTCATGTCAATCTCTGTGGGGGTGGGTTGGCTCTAGAGGCGGCCAGCAGCAGGCCGCCCGAGGGGCATCAGTCGATGTACTTGAGGCCGGCGGCCGCCAGCGGCTCGCGCATCTTGTACATGTCCAGGCCCAGCACGCCCGAGGCCAGCTTGGCGCGCTTTTCGCCTTCAAACGATTCGCGCTTGATGGCGGCCTCCAGGGTGGCCTGGGCGCGGGCGGCGGGCACGCAGACCACGCCGTCGTCGTCGGCCACGATCACGTCACCCGGGGTGACCAGCATGCCGGCGCACACCACGGGGATGTTCACCGAGCCCAGGGTGGCCTTGATGGTGCCCTTGCTGCTGATGGCCTTGCTCCAGACCGGGAAGTTCATCTCCTGCAGCGTGGCCACGTCGCGCACGCCGGCATCGATGATCAGGGCGCGGGCGCCACGGGCCTGGAAGCTGGTGGCCAGCAGGTCGCCAAAGTAGCCATCGGTGCATTCGGCGGTGACCGCCGCCACCACGATGTCGCCGGGTTGGATCTGCTCGGCGGCCACGTGCATCATCCAGTTGTCACCGGGCTGCAGCAGCACGGTGACGGCGGTGCCCGAGACCTTCTGGCCCGCATAGATGGGGCGCATGTAGGGCTTGAGCAGGCCGACACGGCCCATGGCTTCGTGCACGGTGGCCGAGCCCAGGGCGGCCAGGCCGTCGGCGGCGGCGCGGTCGGCGCGGGTGATGTTGCGGTAAACGACTCCGAGTTCGTACATGGTGGGTGCTCCGGTTCGTTGAATGGGTTTACAGGCCCTTGGCCTTGAGGGCCTTGTCCAGGCGCGGGAAGACGCGGCGTGCGTTGCCTTCGTAGACCTTGTAGCGGTCTTCGTCGCTCAGGTTGGGCGTGGCGGCCACGTAGCGCTTGGTGTCGTCGTAGTAGTGGCCGGTTTCGGGGTCGATGCCGCGCACGGCGCCGATCATCTCGCTGGCAAACAGGATGTTGTCCACCGGGATCACCTTGGTCAACAGGTCGATGCCCGGCTGGTGGTACACGCAGGTGTCAAAGAAGATGTTGTTGAGCAGGTGGTCCTTCAGCAGGGGCTTCTTCAGCTCTTGCGCCAGGCCCCGGAAACGGCCCCAGTGGTAGGGCACAGCGCCGCCGCCATGCGGGATCAGGAACTTCAGCGTGGGGAAGTCCTTGAACAGGTCGCTGGTCAGGCATTGCATGAAGGCCGTGGTGTCGGCGTTCAGGTAGTGGGCGCCGGTGGTGTGGAAGCAGCTGTTGCAGCTGGTGCTCACGTGGATCATGGCCGGGATGTCGTACTCGACCATCTTTTCATAGATGGGGTACCAGTGGCGGTCCGACAGCGGCGGGCTGGTCCAGTGGCCGCCCGAGGGATCGGGGTTCAGGTTGATGCCCACGTTGCCGTACTGCTCCACACACTTGACCAGCTCGGGGATGCAGGTGGCCGGGTCGACGCCGGGCGACTGCGGCAGCATGGCGGCCGGGATGAAGTGCTCAGGGAACAGCTCGCTCACGCGGAAGCACAGCTCGTTGCAGATGGCGGCCCAGGTGGACGAGGTCTCGAAGTCGCCGATGTGGTGCGCCATGAAGCTGGCGCGCGGGCTGAAGATGGTCAGGTCGCTGCCGCGCTCTTTCATCAGCTTGAGCTGGTTGGTCTCGATGGACTCGCGCAGCTCGTCGTCGCTGATCTTCAGCTCGGAGGCCTTGGGCGCCTTGCTGGGGTCTTTCAGGGCGGCGATCTGCAGGTCGCGCCAGGCGCCCAGGGCGGCCGGGGCGGTGGTGTAGTGGCCGTGAACGTCGATGATCATCGGGGATTCTCCAGAGGGTCGAAAACAGATAGGGTTCAGAAGGTTCAGAAAGCTCAGTGCGCAGCCACCGGCACGAGGCGGGCGCTGCTGTCATCGCCCCCCTTGGGGCGCTTGAATTCTTTCAGCATCAGGGCCGCGGTGGCAATGATGCCGGGGATGGCCACCACGGCAAAGATGTCACCAAAGCTCAGCTGGCGCGCCGACAACTCGGCCACCAGGAAGGAGCCGGCAATGCCGCCAAAGCGGCCGATGCCCAGCATCCAGGCCACGCCGGTGGCACGGCCCCGCGTCGGGTAGTAAGCCGCGGCCAGCGCCGGCATCGAGGATTGCGCGGTGTTCATGATGGTGCCGGCGATGAACACCACCACCACCAGCCAACCCACCTGGCCGGCGGCCTGGCCGATGGCCCAGATCGAGACGGCGGTGAGCGCATAGCCGGTGGCGATGATGCGGTTGGCATTGAAGCGGTCCATCAGCCAGCCAAAGAACACGGCGCCCACCCCACCCAGCGGGAACAGGGCCGCGATCAGCGTGCCGGTCTTGGGGTCGATGCCGGCGTCCTTGAACAGCACGGGCATCCAGTTGATCAGGGCGTAGAAGATCACCAGGCCCATGAAGTAAGCCAGCCACAGCATCAGCGAGCCCACGCGGTAGGGGGCCGACAGCACCACACCGATGCCGCTCTTGGCGTCGGAGTGGGCGGCGGTTTCGGTCAGCACAAAGCGCTTGGCACCCAGCACGGCGGGGCCGGCAATGCGGGCCAGCACGGCGCGGATGCGCTCCACCGGCTGGCCATTGGCCACCATGTAGCGCACCGACTCAGGCAGCAGCACCACCAGCAGCAGCACCAGCAGCAGGGGCACGGCGCCGCCCAGGATCAGCACGCTGCGCCAGCCAAAGTTCGGGATCATCCAGGCCGCCAGAAAGCCGCCGAAGGCCGCGCCCAGCGGAAAGCCGCAGAACATGGCGTTGGTCAGGGTGGCGCGGCGGCTGTCCGGGCAGTACTCGCTCATCAGGGTCACGGCATTGGGCATGGCGGCACCCAGGCCCAGGCCGGTCACAAAGCGCAGCGCGCTCAGCGTGGTCAGGTCGGGGGCAAAGCCCGAGGCCAGGCAGGCCACGGCAAAGATCAGCACCGAGCCCACCAGCACCGTCTTGCGGCCCAGCCGGTCGGCCAGCGGGCCCGCCAGCAAGGCGCCGGCCGCCAGACCGAACAGGGCGGCGCTCAGCACCGGGGCCAGGGCGGGCTTGCTGACGCCCCATTCCTTGATCAGCGAGGGCGCGATGTAGCCGATGGCGGCGGTGTCAAAACCGTCCAGCAGCACGATGAAAAAGCACAGCGCAAAAATCACCCATTGGAAGGGTGAGAACGGGTGCTCGTTGAGCAGGGTCTGGACGTTGACGTCCGAGGCATTGGGTTTCATGGCTTGTCTCTGGGTGATCCATCGGGGTTGCTTCCCTCCCTCGCTGAATCGGGCTGGCGCAGACTCCGGGGCAGCTTGGGGCCTGCCTGGGTGCGCAATTCGTGTTGGCGCTGATTCTGGACAGGGCTGCCCCCGCTTGCCAGCGGCCCCCCACACTAGCTGGTATATCGAATTGATATAGTTCGACGAAAGGTATTCAAAATCACGCGTCATGGACCTCAAACAGCTCGAATACTTCGTTCGTGTGGCCGAACTGGGCAGCTTCACCCGCGCCTCGATCGCCCTCAACATCGCCCAGCCTGCGCTCAGCCGCCAGGTGCGCATGCTGGAGGTGGAGCTGCGCCAGAACCTGCTCGACCGCAACGGGCGCGGCGTCAAGCTGACCGAAAGCGGCAAGCTGCTGCTGGAGCATGGCCGCGGCATCCTGCACCAGGTGGAGGTGGCGCGCGAGGAGATGGGCAGCGCCCGCGGCGCCCTGGCCGGCCGGGTGTCGGTGGGCCTGCCGCCCAGCCTGTCGCGCCTGATCACCGTGCCGCTGGCGCGCGCCTTCATGCAGCACCTGCCGCAGGCGCGGCTCACCCTCACCGAAGGCTTTTCGGTGCAGATGTACGAGGGCCTGCGCGTGGGCAACCTCGACATGGCGGTGCTGTACAACCCGGTGCGTTCGCCCGATCTGGAGATGAGCACGCTGCACGAAGAGCAACTGGTGCTGATCGCCGCCCGCGACCACCCCCTGCGCCAGGACACGCCCCTGCCCGCCACGCTGAGCCTGCGCGAGGTGGCGGCCCTGCCCCTGATCCTGCCCAGTCGGCCCAATGTGTTCCGCATCCTGATCGACGCCGAAATGGCCCGCTTCGGCCTCAAGCCCCAGGTCACGCTCGAGGTGGACGGGCTGAACGCCATCCTCAACCTGGTGCGCGAAGGCCTGGGCCACGCCGTGCTGCCGGCCTACACCCTGAGCAGCTTCAGCAATGCCACCCCGTTTGTGCTGCACGGCATCCACTCGCCGCGCATCATGAGCGAGTTGAACCTGGTCTGGTCCTCGCGCCGCCCCTCCACCGAAACCCACAAGCGCGCCCTGGCCCTGATCCGCGAGGTGGTGCAGCAGGCGGTGGCGGGCCATGCTGCCGGGGAAGACCGTGAGGCGCCGCCGGCCGTGCTGGCCACTGCGCCACCCACGCCACCCACGCCACCCACCCCGACCGAGCCCGCCGGGCAACGCCCTTCGCGCCGACGCTGAGGCCGGGTCGAGAAGGGTAGGCCCCCTCAATACGACTTCGGCAGCCCCAGCACCTTCTCGGCGATGAAGCACAAAATCAGCTGCGGGCTGACCGGGGCCAGGCGGGGGATCCAGGCTTCGCGCAGGTAGCGCTCCACGTGGTATTCCTTGGCGTAGCCCATGCCCCCGTGGGTCAGGATGGCGTTTTCGCAGGCGTGGTAGCAGGCTTCGGCGGCCAGGTATTTGGCGCTGTTGGCCTCGGCACCACAGGGCTGGTGCTGGTCGTAGAGCCAGGCGGCCTTGTGCACCATCAGGTGGGCGGCTTCCAGCTCCATCCACGATTTGGCCAGCGGGTGCTGGATGCCCTGGTTCATGCCGATGGGGCGGTCGAACACCACGCGCTCCTGGGCGTACAGCGCGCCGCGTGCCAGGGCGGCGCGGCCCAGGCCCACGGCCTCGGCGGCGATCAGGATGCGTTCGGGGTTCAGGCCGTGCAGGATGTAGCTGAAGCCCTGGCCTTCCTCGCCCACGCGGTCTTCCACCGGGATGCGCAGGCCGTCGATGAAGACCTGGTTCGAGTCGACCGCCTTGCGGCCCATTTTCTCGATCTCGCGCACCTCCACGGTGCTGCGGTCCAGGTCGGTATAGAACAGGCTCAGGCCTTCGGTGCCCTGGCATTCCTCGACCGGGGTGGTGCGGGCCAGCAGCAGGATCTTGTTGGCCACCTGGGCGGTCGAGATCCACACCTTCTGGCCGGTCACCACATAGTGGTCGCCCTGGCGCACGGCGCGGGTTTTCAGCTTGAGGGTGTTGAGCCCGGTGTTGGGTTCGGTCACGCCAAAGCAGGCCTTGTCACGGCCCGCGATCAGGGGAGGCAGCCAGCGCTGCTTTTGCGCCTCGTCGCCAAACACCACCACCGGGTGCAGGCCGAAGATGTTCATGTGCACGGCCGAGGCGCCCGACAGGCCAGCGCCGGTGGCGGCAATGGTGTGCATCATCAAGGCGGCCTCGCTGATGCCCAGGCCGGCGCCGCCATAGGCCTCGGGCATGGCGATGCCCAGCCAGCCGGCCTCGGCCAGGGCCTGGTGGAAGTCGCCCGGAAAGCCGCCCTCGCGGTCGTGGCGCAGCCAGTAGTCGGCATCAAAGGGCGCGCACACGCGCTCGACCGCGTCGCGGATCTGCTGCTGTTGCTCGGTCCAGCCAAAATTCATGCGGCACCTCCGGCCGGGCTGGCGCGGCGCACGCGCTCGGGGTTTTCGCCGTAGGGGGGGCTGTAGATCACCAGCAGCTTCACTGGGGTGGTGCTGGTGACCTGGAACACATGCATCTCGTCTTGCGGAAAAAAGCAGGCATCGCCCGGCCCCAGCTCGAACGACTGGCCCGCCACTTCGACGTGGGCCGAGCCTTCGAGCAGGTAGCAGGCCTGCTCCATGCCCGGGTGGGCGTGGGGCAGGGCGCCGCCGCCCGGGGCCAGGGTGCCCAGCACCACCTCCAGGTGGCGCGCCCCCACGTTGTCGGGGCCGATCAGGCGCTGGTTGTGCGTGTGGGCGTGGTTGGCCGGCTGGTAGCTGGGCACGCTGCCAGCGCGAATGCAGTAGTCGTAGGGGGTGGCTTCAGACATGGCGATCTCTTCGGTGGGCGGTGTGCGGCGGTGGTCATTCGGGGCGGATGCCGGCCTGGCGGATCAGCTGACCCCAGTGCTTCAGTTGCTCGGCCACATACTGGGCAAAGGCCTCGGGCGTGGCGCCGGGCCACACCTGAAAGCCGATCTGGGCCAGCTTGTCTTGCAGCTCGGTGTCGGCCAGCACGGCGTTGATGTCGCGGTTGAGCCGCTCCACCACCGCTGGCGGCAGGCCGGCCGGGCCGAAGACGCCGTTCCACGAGGTCAGGTCAAAGCCCGGCACGGTCTTGCCGATCGGGGGCACACCGGGCAGCAGGCGCGAGGGCTCGGCCGTGGTGATGCCCAGGGTGCGCACCTTGTCGCTCTTGAGCATGCTCATGCCCGAGCCCAGGTCGGCCACGTACATCTGCACCTGGCCGCCCACCAGGTCGGTCATGGCCTGCGGGCTGGATTTATAGGGCACGCCGACGATGTCCGGGCCGGCGATGCGCTTGAGGGTTTCGCTGGCCACCAGCGAGGTGCTGTTGGGCGTGGCGTAGCTGAGCTGGCCGGGGCGGGCCTTGGCGTAGGCGATGAACTCGCCCAAGGTGCGGGCCGGCACCGAGGGGTGGACCGCCAGGGCAAACGGCAGCTCGCCCACGCCGGCCACGGGGGTGAAGTCTTTGATCGGGTCGTAGCGCAGTTGGGCAAACAGGCTGGGGTTGGCCGAGTGCGAGGTGTTGGTGGTCATGAACAGCGTGTAGCCGTCGGGCTTGGCCTTGGCCACGTACTGCGCACCCAACTGGGCGCTGGCGCCAGGGCGGTTGTCGATCAGCACCGGCTGGCGCAGGCGTTCGCCCAGCTTTTGCCCGATGGCACGGGCCACCGAGTCGGTGCCACTGCCGGCCGCAAAGGGCACGACCAGGGTGATGGGCCCGCTGGGGTAGCTGCCTGGCGTGGTGGCGGGTGAGGTCGAATTTGAGGGCAGGCCCTGGGCCCGGGCGGCCAGCGGGGCGCCCAGGGCCAGCAGTGCCGTGCAGGCATGCAAGCGTTTCATGGTGTTGTCTCCAAGGGGTGGCGCCCGGTCTGTGCCGGCTGCCGGAGACCCATCTTGGAGTGCGCTGGCGCCCAGGTCCAATTCAAAAAAACGCGTCGGCGATTGCTTTTGTGAATCGCGGCCCCGGGGCCGGAGCGCTGGCCCGGCGCAGGGGGCCGGGTGGGGTGGCCCGCCCGGTGCGGGCCAGACCTGGGCGGTGGGGCTCAGCTCAGCGGCTGGCGGCAATCGCCTCGCGCACCGAGGTCAGCTGGCGGCGCGACACCGACAGGCGCTCATCCAGGCCTTGCAGGCGCACGGCCCAGCCATCGCCTTCTTCGCTGTCGTAGTGCTTCTCAAGCGAGCGCACCGCCTGGCGTGCCACCAGCGCATTGCGGTGGATGCGCATGAAGCGGTTGGGGTAGCGGGTTTCGAGGTCGCTCAGCGAGCCATCGAGGATGTAGCTGCGCACCGCCGTGCGCACGGTCACGTACTTGAGCTCGGCCTTGAAGTACAGCACCTCGGCCAAGGGGACCCGCTCGGTGCGGCCGCGGTCCTGGATGATCAGGTGCTCGGAGGGGTTGTTGTCGGGCTGCGGTTGGCTGCGCTGGGTCTGCAGGCGGCGCTCGGCCTTTTGCAGGGCCTCGCGCAGGCGGTCAGCACGCACGGGCTTGGTGAGGTAATCGACCGCATCGAGGTCGAAGGCCTGCACCGCATGCTCGGCATAGGCCGTGATGAAGATCACCACCGGCGGGCGCCTCAGGGTGCGCAGGTGGTTGGCCAGGCCCAGCCCGTCGGTGCCGGGCATGTGGATGTCGAGCAGGACCACGTCGATGGGCTCGCGATCGAGCACCGACATGGCTGTGACGGCGTTGGTGGCCTCTTGGACGGTGAAGGGGTGGGCTGCGTGCAGGTCGCTCAGCAGCGTTCGCAGACGGGAGCGTGCCAATGCTTCGTCGTCAACGATCAGAAGGTGAAGCTCCATGGTGCTTTCTAGACGTTGATTGAATCCATGCGGCAAGGTTGTCTCCATGCCTCGACTCACGTCGGAAACGTGATTCGGACATGGTAGCGGTCGTCCCTCACGCCAGCACTGAACTCAATTTCGACGTCGTGCAACAAACGCAAGCGGTCGCTTACATTGGCGAGCGCTATCCCGTGACCAGCTGTTTGAGCGGTCGTTTTTTGGGCTTCCGGTGGTAGTGAATTAATGATATCCAGGCGCACACGAGTCCCCTGATTGCGGGTTCGCACGATCAGCTCACCGCCCACTGCGCTGGGCTCCACGCCGTGCTTGATGGCGTTTTCCACCAGGGGCTGCAGCAGCAGGGGGGGCAGACGGGCCTTGCCGGCCTCGGGGTCGAGCTCCCAGTGCACGCGCAGGCGCTCGCCAAAGCGCACCTGTTCGATGGCCAGGTAGCGCTGGGCCAGGGCCACCTCCTCGTCCAGGCTGGCGGTCTCGCCGTGCTCGATCAGGGCGGCGCGGAACAGGTCGCTCAGGTCTTCCAGCAGGGTTTCGGCGCGGGCTGGCTCGGCGCGCACCAGCGCGATGGCGCTGTTCAAGGTGTTGAACAGAAAGTGCGGCCGGATGCGCGACTGCAGCTCGGCCAGGCGTGCCGTGGTGGCCGCCGGGGTGCGGGCGCGGGCGCGCCACACCAGGCTGGCCACCAGCAGGCCGGCCAGCAGGGCGCCGGTGCAGGCGCTGGCCAGCCAGGGCGATTGTTCGGTGAAGCCGGTCAGGGCCAGCAAGCCACAGCCGTAGAGGCCGGTGAGCGCGCCCAGCAGACTGCCGACGGCGTACTGGGCCAGCACCGGCAGCCGCGCCAGCGTGTGCTTGAGCACGCAGGCCACCACCAGCCAGGCCAGGGTGCCGGGCAGGGCGGCGCAGGTTAGCACGCCCAGCAGGCCGACCCAGGCCATGAAGGTGTTGACCGCGTACAGCACGGCCACGCCCATCACGGTTTCCACGAACAGCACGGCGCGCAGAACCACGCCCACATGACAGGCATCGAACACCAGCGGAGCCGGTCTGGCCGACGGCTTGGAGGCGGTTTGCGGCGCGGTCGGACCGAAGGTCGATAAAATTTGCGAATCTTTCATGGCCTATCGCCTTTTCAGCGACCTCCTGGGCAGCGGCCCAGTGGCCCCCTCGACACGGATTATTGCTTTTCATGACCACCAGCTCCAACGCCAACCCGGGTGCTAACCCGGCTGCCAGCACCCCCCAAGCCGCCGTCAACCAGCTCGACAACAAGTCGGAAGGCTGGTCGGCGCTGTTCTCCGAGCCGATGAGCGATCTGGTCAAGCGCTACACCTCCAGCGTGTTCTTTGACAAGCGCCTTTGGCTGGCCGACATCACGGGCTCCCTGGCCCACGCCGACATGCTGGCCGTACAGGGCATCATCGGGGCGGACGACCTGGCCGCCATCCAGCGCGGCATGGCCCAGATCCGCGCCGAGATCGAGGCCGGCACCTTTGACTGGAAGCTGGACCTGGAAGACGTTCACCTGAACATCGAGGCCCGCCTGACCCAGCTGGTGGGCGATGCCGGCAAGCGCCTGCACACCGGCCGCAGCCGCAACGACCAGGTGGCCACCGATGTGCGCCTGTGGTTGCGCGGTGAGATCGACTTGATCAGTGGTTTGCTGGTGGACCTGCAAAAGGCCCTGCTCGACATCGCTGCGCGCAATGTCGAGGTGATCCTGCCGGGCTTCACCCACCTGCAGGTGGCCCAGCCGGTGAGCTTTGGCCACCACATGCTGGCCTATGTGGAGATGTTCAGCCGCGATGCCGAGCGCATGGCTGATGTGCGCCGCCGCACCAACCGCCTGCCCCTGGGCGCCGCCGCCCTGGCCGGCACCAGCTACCCGCTGGACCGCGCCCGCGTGGCCGCCACCCTGGGCATGGACGGCGTGTGCCAGAACAGCCTGGATGCCGTGAGCGACCGCGATTTCGCGATCGAGTTCACCGCCGCGGCCTCGCTTGCCATGGTGCACATCAGCCGCCTGTCTGAAGAACTGATCCTGTGGATGAGCCAGAACTTCGGCTTCATCCAGATCGCCGACCGCTTCACCACGGGCAGCTCGATCATGCCGCAGAAGAAGAACCCCGACGTGCCGGAGCTGGCCCGGGGCAAGACCGGCCGCGTGGTGGGCCACCTGATGGGCCTGATCACCCTGATGAAGGGCCAGCCCCTGGCCTACAACAAGGACAACCAGGAAGACAAAGAGCCGCTGTTCGACACGGTGGACACCTTGAAGGACACGCTGCGCATCTTCGCCGAGATGGTCGAAGGCATCACCGTGCGCCCGCAGGCCATGGAAGACGCGGCCAAGCGCGGCTACGCCACCGCCACCGACCTGGCCGACTACCTGGTCAAGAAGGGCCTGCCCTTCCGCGATGCCCACGAGACGGTGGCCCATGCCGTGAAGGCCGCCATCTCGCACAACGTGGACCTGTCGGAGCTGCCGCTGGCCGTGCTGCAGCAGTTCAACCCCCACATCGACAAGGACGTGTACGAGGTGCTCAGCCTGCGCGGCTCGCTGAACGCCCGCAGCACCCTGGGCGGCACCGCGCCCGACCAGGTGCGGGCTCAGATCGAACGCCACCGCGCCCGCCTGGCCTGAACGGGTCTGAGCATGGCTTGAGCCGGCTTGAATCACGGCTCAGGCGCGGTTTAAGAACGGTTTAAGCACGGTTTAAGCCGGCTCAGGCACGCTGTGCCGGTCCCTGTGAACGGAGTGCTGCGCGATGCGTTTGCTGCTGGTGGAAGACGACCCCATGATCGGCCAGGCCGTGCTCGATGTGCTGCGCGCCGAGCACTACGCGGTTGACTGGGTGCGCGATGGCGAGATGGCCGACACGGCCCTGCGCAGCGCCACCTATGACCTGATGCTGCTCGACCTGGGCCTGCCGCGCCGCGACGGGCTGCAGGTGCTGCGGGATCTGCGCGCGCGGCGCAGCACCCTGCCGGTGCTGGTGGCCACGGCCCGCGATGCGGTCAGCGACCGCGTGGCCGGGCTGGATGCCGGCGCCGACGATTACGTGGTCAAACCCTTTGACACCGACGAGCTGCTGGCCCGTGTGCGGGCCCTGCTGCGGCGCCAGGCCGGGCAGGCCGGCCCGCTGTTCGAACAACATGGGGTCAGCCTGAACCCCGCCACCCATGAAGCCCGCCTCAACGGCCAGCCCGTGACGCTGTCGGCCCGTGAATGGGCCGTGCTGGAGCCCCTGATCTCACGCCCCGGGGTGATCTTTTCGCGGGCCCAGCTCGAAGAAAAGCTCTTCAGCTGGAAGGAAGACATCAGCAGCAATGCGGTCGAGGTCTACATCCATGGCGTGCGCAAGAAGTTGGGGGCCGGCCTGATCCAGACCGTGCGCGGCCTGGGTTACCTGGTGCCGCGCGAGTGATGCGGCGAATGATGTGGCGTCTTTGGGCCCCGGCCCGACATTCGCTGCGGGCGCGCCTGCAGGCGTTGGTGCTGGGCACCATCTTGCTGGCCTGCGCGGTGTTGGCCGCCACCGCCTACCGCAACGCCTTGTTCGAGGCCGATGCCCTGTTCGACGAGCACCTGCGCCAGATGGCCCAGGCGGTGCAGCAGGGCGTGCCGCTGGGCTGGATCAACCCCGAAGAGGCCAGCGAAGACGCCGGCATCGAGGTGCAGATCTGGGGGGCTGACGGCTTTCCGCTGTTCCGCTCACCACGCTCGGTGCTGCCGGGGCGCGCCGTGCTGGGCTTTTCGGACATCCAGAGCGGGGGCGTGCGCTACCGCGTCTACACCCTGCAGACCGCCTTGCAGACCGTGCAGATCGCGCAGGACATGAGCGCGCGCGATGCGCGGGCCCGGGCCCTGGCTTTCCGGGCCGTGCTGCCGCTGCTGGGCATCACCCCCATGCTGATGCTGGTGGTGGGCTGGATCATCGGCCGCGCCCTGCGCCCGGTGCAGCGCATGCAGCGCCAGGTGGCCCGGCGCAGCGCCGACGACCTGTCGCCCCTGCCCGAGCAGGGCCTGCCCGACGAGGTGCGCCCCCTGGTGGGCGAGCTCAACGCCCTGTTCGCACGGGTGCAGAGCACGCTGCAAGCGCAGCGCCACTTTGTGGCCGATGCCGCGCACGAACTCCGCTCCCCCCTGACGGCGCTGCGCCTGCAGATGCAGGCCCTGCAGCGCGCCGCCGACGAGCCGGCGCGTGAGTTGGCGGCCCAGCGCCTGCGCCAGGGCATCGAGCGGGCCATCGACCTGGTCGGGCAGTTGCTGCTGTTGGCGCGCCAGGAGTCGGCCCCCGAGGCCCAGGCTCAGCCGGTCGACCTGTTGGCCCTCACCCGCGAGGTGCTGGCCGAGTGCCTGCCGCTGGCGGGCGCGCGCGGCCTGGACCTGGGCGTGGATCAGGCCGAGGCGCTGACCGTGCCCGGCCAGGCCGAGGCCTTGCGGGTGCTGCTGCGCAACCTGGTGGACAACGCCATCAAGTACACCCCGGGCCCGGGCACCATCGATGTCTCGCTGCTGCGCCAGGCGGATGGCACTGCGGCCTGGGTGGTCGAGGACAGCGGCCCCGGCATCCCACCGGCCGAGCGGGCCCGGGTGTTTGACCGCTTCAAGCGCGGCGAGGGGGTGGCCGAGGTGCCGGGCAGCGGCCTGGGCCTGGCGATTGTGGAGGCGGTGGCGCGCCAGCACGGCGCCCAGGTCAGCCTGGGCGACTCGGAGCGCCTGGGCGGGCTGAAGGTGACGGTCGCCTTTGGCGCCATGGCTGGCTGATTCAGTGCATCTTCAGGTGCGGCAGCAGGGCCGCCAGCAGGGCCTGCACCACGCCGGGCGGCAGGTCGTGGCCCATGCCTTCGATGGTGAGCAGCCTGGCCCCTGGAATGCGCCGGGCGGTGTCTTCGCCGCAGGCCAGGGGCAGCAAGGGGTCTTGCCTGCCATGCACCACCAGGGTGGGCACCTGCAACTGCGCCAGCGCCGCGGCCCGCTGGGTGTCGGCCAGCACGGCCGCCAGTTGCCGCACCACGCCCTCGGGGTAGACGGCCCGGTGGATGCCGGCCAGCAGGCGTTTGCGCTGGTCCTCCAGATCCTGCGGAAAGCACGGGCTGCGCAGCAGGTGGAACAAGGCCTGCTGATGGGCCAGCAGGCTGGCCGTGTCCACACCCGCAGGCTGGCGCAGCAGGGCAGCGCGCACGGCGCGCTCGGGGCCGGGCAGGTGCCGGGCCCCGCTGCTGCTCATCACGCTGCACAGGCTGCGCACCCGGCTGGGGGCGATCAGGCCCATGTGCTGGCCGATCATGCCGCCCAGGTCCACCCCCAGCACGTGGGCGCTGGCGATGTCGAGCGCGTCCAGCAGCGACAGGGTGTCGTGCGCCATGTGCTGCAGCGAGTAGGGTGGGCGGATCGGCAGGCCCACCGAATGGCGCAGCCAGGCCCAGGGCAGGTTGGGCACGCCCAGCTCTGGATAGCGCTGCGACAGGCCTGCGTCGCGGTTGTCGAAGCGGATCACCCGGTAGCCCGCGGCCAGCAAGGTGTCGACCAGGCGCGAGGGCCAGGAGATCAGCTGCATGCCCAGGCCCATGATCAACAGCACCACCGGGGCCTTGGCGGGCCCCTGGTCACGGATTTCAAGGTCGATCAGGCGGGTTTGGAGTTTCATGTCATGCAGGGCGGGCGATGGGGGCTGGGTCGGGGATGTCCGGCAATCCGGCGCGAATGTACCGGCTGAACGTGGCGAAACGGCGGCCAGAAGGCCTGTTTGAAACCATTGATGACGGGGCTTACAACACCTGTTGGGCTTGCATCGATTGGCAGCAGCTTGGCTTGAGCAGACCCGACGACGGCAGGTTTAAGACAGCGCTAAGACTGGCCCGGCACATTGCTTTCATCGCAACACCGTTTTGGTCAGGAGTCTTCGATGAAAAACACCATTCAATGGCCCGCATCCCGTCTGGTCATGGCCCTGCTGGCGGCGGGGGCCCTGGGGGGCGCCGGCGTGTCGGCCGTGCAATTGGGCCTGGCCCATGCCCAGACCCCACCGGCCCTGGTCGCGGCGGCCAGCCCCGTGGCCAGCCCCATGGCCAGCGCCCCGGTCAGTGGCGTGCAGGCACCCGATTTCTCGACGATCACCGAGCGCTACGGCCCGGCCGTGGTCAACATCAGCGTGGTGGGCACCACCCGTGTGAGCAACGAGTCCAACGACGACGATGACGAGGCCGGTGCGGGCGCCCAGGAGGTGCCGCCGGCGATCGCCGAGTTCTTCCGCCGCTTTGGCGGCCCCATGCCCGGCCAGCGGCAGGGCCCGCGGGCCCAGGAGACCCCCACCCGGGGCCAGGGCTCGGGCTTCATCGTCAGTGACGACGGCGTGATCCTCACCAACGCCCATGTGGTCAAGGGCGCCAAGGAAGTCACGGTCAAGCTGACCGACCGGCGCGAACTGCGTGCCAAGGTGCTGGGCTCGGACCCGCGCACCGACGTGGCCGTGATCAAGGTCGAGGCCAAGAACCTGCCCGTGGTCAAGTTCGGCCGCATGGCCGACCTGAAGGTGGGCGAGTGGGTGCTGGCCATCGGCTCGCCCTTCGGCTTTGAGAACACCGTGACGGCCGGCGTGGTCAGTGCCAAGGGCCGCTCCCTGCCCGACGACAGTGCGGTGCCCTTCATCCAGACCGATGTGGCCATCAACCCCGGCAATTCGGGCGGGCCGCTGTTCAATTCGCGCGGCGAGGTGGTGGGTATCAACTCGCAGATCTACAGCCGCACCGGGGGCTACCAGGGCGTGTCGTTTGCCATTCCCGTGGACGTGGCGATCCGCATCCGCGACCAGATCGTGGCCACCGGCAAGGTCGAGCACGCCCGCCTTGGCGTGGTGGTGCAGGAGGTCAATCAGACCCTGGCCGACTCGTTCAAGCTCGACCGGCCTGAGGGCGCCCTGGTGTCCAGCGTCGAGAAGGGCGGCCCGGCCGAGCGCGCCGGCCTGCAGCCCGGTGACGTGATCCGGCAGGTCAACGGCCAGCGCATCGTGTCCTCGGGCGACTTGCCGGCCCTGATTGCCCTGGCCTCGCCGGGCGACAAGGTCAGCATCGACGTCTGGCGCAAGGGCAGCACCGAGAAGCTGCAGGCCCAACTGGTCAAGGTGGGCGACAAGTCGGCCAAGGCCGAGGGCGACAAGCCCGCCGACCAGGGCAAGCTGGGCCTGGCGCTGCGCCCCCTGCAGCCGCAGGAGCGTGAGCAGATCGGCGCCGAAAGCGGCCTGCTGGTGCAGGACGCCCGGGGCGCCGCGGCCCGGGCCGGCGTGCAGCAGGGCGACGTGCTGCTGGCCGTCAATGGCACCAGCGTGCGCTCGGTGGACCAGGTGCGTGAGGCGGTGGCCAAATCCGACAAGTCGGTGGCCTTGCTGATCCAGCGTGGCGAGCAGCGCATCTTTGTGCCGATCCGCCTGGGTTGAGCGCCGAGGGGCCTGAGCCCCAGCCTGGGCCACAAGACCCCGCGCTGCGGGGGCTTGTCGCATTTTTCCCATACGATGCCATCCGGAGCTGGCTTGGTGGACGTTTTTGTCCTCTTGAGCCGGTTGAGGAGGTGCGTATGAACAAGAATGTTCCCATCCAGAAGGGCTTGCGACACGGGCGGGCCTGGCGAGCCGTGCTGTTGGCCGGCATCGGCCTGTTGGCCCATGCCGCCCAGGCGCTGCAGATCAGCACCCTGTCGCCCCAGGGCGAGGTGGCCCAGGTGCGCCAGGTGCTGGCGCGTTTTGACGAGCCTGCCGTCACCTTTGGCGACCCGGCCGCCCCCGCCCCCCTGAGCCTGGTGTGTGACGACGCCACCGCCAGCCGGGGCAGTGGCCGCTGGCTCAGCGACCGCGAGTGGGCGTTTGATTTCGAGCGTGACCTGCCGCCCGGCGTGGCCTGCGAACTGCAGGCCCGCTCGGGCTTCACCTCGCCCAAGGGCGTGGCCCTGAGCAGGCGCAACCGTTTCCGCTTCAACACCGGCGGGCCGTTTGTGCAGAACATCCGGCCCGGGCCTTACGCGCCCATCGATGAGGGGCAGTTCTTCGTGTTGCAGTTCAACGGCCCGGCCACGGCGGCCAGTGTGCAGGCCCGGGTGGCCTGCGAACTGCAGGGCCTGGGCGAGCGCATGCCCGTGAAGCCCCTGGAGCCGGCGGATCGCACGGCCTTGCTGCAGGCCCTGGGCCTGGGCAAGGCCGCCGCCGCCGAGCCCCTGCGCTACCACACGGTGCGCTGCCCGCGCCAGATGGCCTCGGGCTCTGACATGGAGCTGGTGGTCGGCAAAGGCGTGGCCACCCCGAGCGGCGTGCTCAGCAGCCAGGACAAGCGCTGGCGCTACCAGGTGCGCGAAGCCTTTACCGCCAGTTTCAGCTGCGAGCGCGAAAACGCCCAGGCCGCCTGCCTGCCGATCCGGCCCATGACGCTGCGCTTCAATGCCGCCGTGCCGAGGCGCCTGGCCGAGGGCGTGCGCCTGCAGCACGAGGGCGGCAGCCTGGCCCCCAGCCTGGACCCGGCCGAGGATGGCAGCACGGGTGGGGCCGAGGGCAGCGTGAGCTCGCTCAGCTTCAAGGGGGTGTTTCCCGAGCGCCAGGCCTACCGCCTGACCCTGCCTTCCGGCTTTGCCGATGTGTCCGGCCGGCCGCTGAGCAATGCCGCCACCTTTCCGCTCGCCGTGGCCACCGGGGCCATGCCGCCGCTGGCCAAGTTTGCTGCGGCCCCGTTTGGCGTGATCGAGCGCCTGGCCGAGCCGGGGGGGCCTGCCTTGCTGCCCGTCACGCTGCGCCAGGTCGAGCCGGCCTTGCAGGTGAAAGGCCTGAGCCCGGGCCAGGTGCGCGACCTGCAGCCCAAAGACGACGCCGACATCATCGCCTGGTACCGCAAGGTGCAGGCCTACGACGCCTTCTGGGTGCCGCGCAGCCGGGCCGCCCGTGACGTGAAGGGCCCGCTGCCCAAAGAGGTGCTGCCCGACACCCGGGGCCAGGTCGAGTCGCGCATGCTGTCGCTGATCGACGGCCTGCCGGGGGTGAAGGCCCTGGACCTGCCCAAGACCGACAGCCCCGATCCGCGCCCCTTCGAGGTGGTGGGCATTCCGCTGAGCCCGGGCTTCCACGTGGTCGAGATCCAGTCGCGTCGCCTGGGCGAAAAACTGCTGGCCGAGGGCTACGGCCCCGGGCGCAGCATGGTGGTGCGCACCTCGGCCCTGGTCACCAACCTGGGGGTGCATTTCAAGCTGGGCCGCGAAAACGCCCAGGCCTGGGTCACCACCCTGGACAAGGGCACGGTGGTGGCCGGTGCCCTGGTGCGCGTGTCGGACTGCGCGGGCCGTGAGCTGGCCCAGGGCCGCACCGATGCCCAGGGCCTGGTCGACTTTGGCAACCTGGCGCCCCAGCCCCCGGCCTGCCCGCAACGCGGCCCCCGCACCCGCAATGGTGAAGAGCCGGATGACGCCGACTACCGTCAGGCGTATTTCGTCAGCGCCCGCGCCAAGGGCCCCGATGGGGTGGAAGACCTGGCCTTCACCTGGAGCGACTGGAACCGCGGCATCGAATCCTGGCGCTTCAACGTGCCCACCAGCCAGGAATCCCGCCCCGACCTGCGGGCCCACACCGTGTTCGACCGCATGCTGCTGCGCGCCGGCGAGACCGTGGCCATGAAGCATTTCCTGCGCACCGAAACCCGTCGGGGCCTGGGCCTGCCGCCCAAGGGCCCGGCCACCGTGCTGATCACCCACGAGGGCAGTGGCCAGCAGTTCAGCCTGCCGCTGCGCTGGCGCCAGACCGCCAGCGGTGGCTTCAGCGCCGAGAGCGAGTTCGCCATCCCGCCCGCGGCCAAGCTGGGCGTCTACAACGTGAGCCTGGACGGCCAGCAAAGCGGGCTGTTCCGGGTGGAAGAGTTCCGGCTGCCGGTGTTGCAGGGCCAGATCGGGCCGGTGGGCAAGGGCCCGCTGGTCCACCTGAGCAGCCTGCCGACCCAGGTGCAGATCAGCTACGTGTCGGGCGGGCCGGCGGCCCAACTGCCGGTGCGCGTGTCGGCTCTGGTGCGCCCGCACACCACCGCCTTTGCCGATTACGACGAGTTCAGTTTCAACCCACCCCGTGGGCCGCAGGCGGCCAGCGAGCAGGCCGACGAAGAGCAGCCCCAGGCCGCCCAAGACCAGCGGGTGGTGGCCGACAAGCTGCCGCTGCTGCTGGATCGCCAGGGCAGCGGCCGGCTGACCCTGCCCGAGCTGCCGGCCTCGCGCCAGCCCCAGGACCTGCTGCTGGAGGCGCGCTATGCCGACCCCAACGGCGAGGTGCAGACCCTGCGCAGCCAGCAGGTGCTGTGGCCGGCGGCGGTGGTGCCGGGCCTCAAGACCGAGGGCTGGGTGGCCAGCGGCCAGACCCTGCGCTTCCAGGCCCTGGCGCTGAGCACGGACGGCCGGGCCCAGGCCGATGTGCCACTGGAGGTGCGTGCCGTGGCGCGCCGCACCACCACCAGCCGCAAGCGCATGGTGGGCGGCTTTTATGCCTACGACAACCAGAGCAGCCGCCAGGAGCTGGGCACCGTGTGCAGCGGGCGCAGCGACAGCCGCGGCCTGCTGCTGTGCGAGACCACGCTGCGTGAAGCCGGCGAGGTGGAGTTGGTGGTGACCGCCAAGGACGGCCAGGGCCACGAGGCCCAGGCCGCCGGCACGGTGTGGATCACCCGCCAGGGCGAGCTGTGGTTTGGCGGTGACAACCACGACCGCATCGATGTGCTGCCCGAAAAGAAGAGCTACCAGCCCGGTGAAACCGCCCGGCTCCAGGTGCGCATGCCCTTTCGCTACGCCACGGCCCTGGTGTCGGTCGAGCGCGAGGGGGTGTTGCACTCCGAGGTGGTGCAGCTCAACGGGCAGGACCCCACGGTGCAGCTCAAGGTGCAGCCCGGCTGGGGCCCCAATGTGTATGTCAGCGTGCTGGCGCTGCGCGGGCGCCTGCGCGAGGTGCCCTGGTACAGCTTTTTCTCGTGGGGCTACAAGGCCCCGCGCGAGTGGTGGACCGCGTTCTGGTTCGAGGGGCGCGAGTACGTGGCCCCCTCGGCCCTGGTCGACCTCAGCAAGCCCGCCTTCCGCCTGGGCCTGGCCGAGCTGCGGGTGGGCACGGCAGCGCACCGCATCGAGGTGAAGGTGAGCACCGACAAGCCCGGCTACGGGGTGCGGGGCCAGGCGCAGGTGACGCTGCAGGCCCGGCTGCCCGATGGCCGGCCTGCCGCCAATGCCGAAGTGGCCGTGGCCGTGGTGGACCAGGCCTTGCTGGAGCTGATGCCCAACACCAGCTGGAACGTGCTGGACGCCATGCTGCAACGCCGCGCCTGGGGCGTGGAGACCTCGACCGCCCAGATGGAGATCGTGGGGCGGCGCCATTACGGCCGCAAGGCCGTGCCTGCGGGCGGCGGCGGCGGGCGCAGCAACACCCGTGAGCTGCTGGACACCTTGCTGCTGTGGCAGCCGCGGGTGCAGCTCGATGCCCAGGGCCAGGCCACGCTCAAGGTGCCCCTGAACGACGCCATCACCACCTTCCAGGTGGTGGCGGTGGCCGATGCGGGGGCCGGGCTGTTCGGCACCGGGCAGGCCGCGATCCGCGTCACCCAAGACCTGCAGATCATCAGCGGCCTGCCGCCCCTGGTGCGCGAGGAGGACCAGTACCGCGCCCAGTTCACCCTGCGCAACACCACGGCCAAGCCCATGAAGGTGCAGGTCAGCGCGCGTGCCACGCTGCTGGCCCCGCCGCCGCAGACCCTGGACATCCCGCCCGGCGAGGCGCGCGAAGTGGCCTGGACGGTGACCGCCCCGGCCCAGTTGGGCCAGACCCGCGCCCAGGCCCTGCTGTGGGAGGTCGAGGCCAAAGACAGCCTGAGCGGTGCCCGCGACGCCCTGAAAGCCAGCCAGCGCCTGATCCCGGTCACACCGCTGTCGGTGCGCCAGGCCACCCTGGTGCAGCTCGATGGGCCCTTCAACCTGGAGGTGGCGGCCCCGGCGGGCGCCTTGCCCGGCCGCGGCGGCCTGAAGCTGGCCCTGCAGCCGCGCCTGGCCGATGGCCTGCCCGGTGTGCGCGACTGGTTTGCCAACTACCCCTTTGCCTGCCTGGAGCAGAAGACCAGCAAGGCCGTGGGCCTGCGCGATGCCCGCCTGTGGCAGACCGTGCTGGCCCAGATGCCCACCTACCTCGACAGCGATGGCCTGGCCAGCTACTTTCCGCCGCGCGATGGCGACGCCCAGCGGGGCAGCGATGTGCTGAGCGCCTACCTGCTGGCCGCCACCGACGAGGCCGCCGGCCTGAACCCGGCCTTCGCCTTGCCCGATGCGCTGCGCGACCCCCTGGCGCGCGGCCTGACGGCCTTTGTCGAAGGGCGCATCAGCCGTGACTTCTGGAGCCCGCGCAAGGACCTGGACATGCGCAAGATCGCGGCCATCGAGGCCCTGTCGCGTTACGGCCTGGCCCCGGCGCGACTGCTGGGCAGCGTGACCCTGGCGCCCAACCAGTGGCCCACCCACACCGTGATCGACTGGTTCAACATCCTGCGCCGCGTGAAAGACGTGCCGCAGCGTGAGCAGCGCCTGGCCGAGGCCAGCCAGATCTTGCGGGCGCGCCTGTCCTACCAGGGCAGCAAGCTGGTGTTCAGCACCGAGGCCGACGACGCCTGGTGGTGGATGATGCAGAACGGCGACGTGAATGCCGCCCGGCTGTTGCTCGCCGTGCAGGACGACCCGGCCTGGAAGGACGATCTGGGCCGCCTGGCCGCCGGTTTCATCGGCCGCCAGCAAAACGGGGCCTGGCACACCACCACGGCCAATCTGTGGGGCGGCCTGGCGCTGGAGAAGTTCTCGGCCCGCTTCGAGGCCACGCCGGTCACCGGCAGCACCCGGGCCAGCCTGGGCGCCGCCAGTGGCAGCGTGGACTGGGCCCGGGTGGAGCGGGCCAAGCCCGCCGACAGCCAGGGCGCGGCCCATCAGACCACCTGGTTCGGCGCCCCCGCGGCCCCGGGCGGCTGGCGCAACAACACGCTGAATCTGCCCTGGCCGGCGGAGGGGGCCAAGGCTCCCCTGGTGGTCAGCCAGACGGGCAGCGGCAAGCCCTGGCTCACGCTGCAGGCGCTGGCTGCGGTGCCGCTCAAGGCCCCGGTCAACGCCGGCTACCAGATCCGCAAGACCGTCACCGCTTTGGAGCAGGCCGTCAAGGGCCGCTACAGCCGGGGCGATGTGCTGCGCGTCAGCCTGGAAGTGACGGCCAGTGCCGACATGAGCTGGGTGGTGCTGAGCGACCCGGTGCCGGCCGGGGCCACCGTGCTGGGCAGCGGCCTGGGGCGCGATTCGGAGATCGCCACCCAGGGCGAGCGGCGGCAAGGCAATGCCTGGCCGGCCTTTGAAGAGCGCAGCTTCGAGGCTTTCCGCAGCTATTACGAGTACTTGCCCAAGGGCACGATCAAGCTGGAGTACACGCTGCGCCTGAACAACGTGGGCAACTTCGCCCTGCCGCCCAGCCGGGTGGAGGCGATGTACGCCCCCGAGATGTTTGGCGAGGCCCCGAACGAGGTGGTGAAGGTGGACGCCGCCCCATGACCCGCACCGTGAGCGCTCGGCTGCGCTGGGCCTCATCGGCCCTGGCCGGGCTGATGCTCGTGCTGGCGGCGCCTGCGGTGCAGGCCTTGCCCAGTTTTGAAGAGGTGCGGCGAGAGCACCGCCCCAGCGATACCCAGGTGCTGGACCGTGATGGTGAGTGGTTGCAGACCCTGCGCACCGACCCCAGCGTGCGCCGTGGCCCCTGGGTGGCGCTGGAAGACGTGTCGCCCGCGCTGCGCACGGCCTTGTTGCTCAGCGAGGACAAGCGCTTTTACGAGCACAGCGGGGTGGATTGGCCGGCGGTGTCGGCCGCGGCCTGGGGCCAGCTCTGGCATGGCCGCACCCGGGGTGCCTCCACCGTGACCATGCAATTGGCCGGCCTGCTCGATGGCGACTGGCGCCAGCGCAGCGGCGGGCGCAGCGTGGTGCAGAAGCTGGGCCAGACGGTGGCAGCCCAGGTGTTGGAGCGGCGCTGGCGCAAAGACCAGATCCTGGAGGCCTACCTGAACCTGCTGCCGTTTCGTGGTGAGTTGGTGGGCATCGATGCGCTGTCGCGCACCCTGTTCGGCAAGGCGGCGCAGGGCCTGGACCTGCGCGAGGCGGCCATCGCCACCGCCCTGGTGCGGGCCCCCAACGCCCCCGAGGCCCAGGTGGCCCGCCGCGCCTGCGGGGTGTTGGTGGCGGTGCAGGCCCAGACCCCATCCGACAAGCCCAGCAAGCCGACCCAGCCGAATTGCGAGGCCCTGGGTCTGCTGGTGGCCGGGGCCTTGCAGCGCCGCGCCCTGGAGGGCAGCAGCGGCGTGGCCCCGCACTGGGCGCGCCAGGTGCTCAAACGCCTGCCCGAGGGGGGGCGCGGGCTGGCCAGCGTGCGCAGCACCGTGCGGGCGCCCTTGCAGCGCTTTGCGGTGCAGACCCTGCAACGCCACCTCAGCGAGTTGGCCGGGCGCCACGTGGAAGACGGCGCCCTGGTGGTGCTGGACAACGCCAGCGGCGAGGTGTTGGCCTGGGTGGGCTCGTCAGGGCCCTTGAGCCGGGCCCGTGAGGTGGATGGCGTGCTGGCACGGCGCCAGGTGGGCTCCACCCTCAAGCCTTTTCTGTACGCGCAAGCCCTGGCCGAACGGCGCCTGACCGCCGCCTCGCTGCTGGACGATTCGCCGGCCCACATCCCGACGCCGGGGGGCTTGTACATCCCGCAGAACTACGACCACCATTTCAAGGGCTGGGTCTCGGCGCGCAGCGCACTGGCCTCGTCGCTCAATGTGCCGGCGGTGCGCGTGCTGGCCCTGGTGTCGCCTGATGCCCTGCACCGCCAACTGCGCGCCGTGGGCCTGCCACTGCGCGAAAGCGGCGATTACTACGGCTACAGCCTGGCCCTGGGCAGCCCCGAGCTGCCCTTGCTGGACCTGAGCAATGCCTACCGCACCCTGGCCAATGCCGGCCAGGCCAGCGAGTGGGCGCCCCCGCAACTGCCCGCACCGGACACGGCGCCCAGGCCCAGGCCCAGGCGCCGCGCCCTGGACCCTGCGGCCGCCTGGCTGGTGGGCGACATCCTGAGCGACCCCAATGCCCGGGCCCGCACCTTTGGCACCGACAGCGTGCTGGCCACCCGTTTCTGGAGCGCGGTGAAGACCGGCACCAGCAAGGACATGCGCGACAACTGGGCCGTGGGCTGGTCGCAGCGCTACACCGTGGGGGTGTGGGTGGGCAACGCCAGCGGCAAGCCCATGCACGATGTCAGCGGCACCACCGGCGCCGCGCCCGTGTGGGCCGAGCTGATGAACTTTCTGCATGCCCGCCAGCCCAGCGTGCAGGCCCCGCCGCCGGCCGGGCTGGTGTCGCAGGCGGTGCGCTTCGATCTGTTGGGCAGTGGGGCTGATGGGGCCGAAGCGTCACGTGAGGAATGGTTTCTGCGTGGTACTGAGCAGGCGGTTTTTGCGGTTGGCGCCGTGAAGGGGGGGCCGGCAGGCAGCAAAGCCTCCCTGGAAGGGGTGCGCATTGCGGAGCCCGCTCCAGGCACCATCGTGGCCTTGGACCCGGATATTCCGCCGCAACACCAGCGCCTTCTGTTCAGGGCGCGTCAGGGACACCAAGGCGCGCTGGTGCCGGGCCTCACATGGCGGTTGGATGGGCGTGTCATGGCTCATGGCTCGGAATGGTCGTGGTTGCCCTGGCCGGGGCGGCACCGTGTTCAGTTGGGCGATGCCCAGGGCAGAACCTTGGACGAGATCTCGTTGGAGGTGCGTGGCGCCAGTGCACGCAGTCCCGCTCCCGCGCCACGCGGTCGATGAACCCGGGTGGGGCCGTCGTCACCGTCAGCCTGTGCTGCTGTTTCGGAGCCCCCTGCCAAATCGCCTACCATCCAGGCCTTTGCGAATACAAATTAGATTTTTGAATGATGGATCGATTTCAGAGCATGGCCGTCTTTGTTGCCACGGTGGAGACCGGCAGCATGGCGGCCGCTGCACGAGCCCTTGAGCTCCAGCCGGCCTTGATCGGCCAACAGATCCAGTCCTTGGAAGAGCAACTGGGCACGCCCCTGTTCGAGCGCCATGGCCGTTGGCAGCGCCTGACGGCAGCAGGGGCGGCCTACCACCAGCAATGCCGCAGCATCCTTGAAATGGTGCGCGGGGCCGAAACGGGCCTCCAGGCCACGGCCCAGCAGGCCAGCGGCTCGTTGCGCGTTCACGCCCCGGTGCTGTTCGGCACCCGCAACCTGGCGCCGGCCTTGGCCGCCTTCCTGCAGGCCTACCCCAAGGTTCAGCTCTCGCTGGTCTTGGACGATCGCGCCGCCAATCCGGTGGACGACGACTTTGATCTGGTCTTCCACCGCGGTGAGTGGCTGGACCACCCCCATCTCGAATGCTTACCCCTGTGTGAGGAAGCCCTCACCATGGTGGCCTCGCCGGTCTACCTGGAGCGTCAGGGGGGGCCGCAGCGGGCCGAGGAACTGGTGCGCCACCAATGCCTGGGCTTCATGGCGCCCGATGAACTGAGCGAGGAAGACCCGGACGACGGGCGCCCGCCTGAGGGGCTGGACTGCGCGTCAGAGGACGAGGATGAGGACTGGGATGCCCCCTTTGCCGGGCACGACGAGCGCTTCGGGGCCGAGGAAGACGCCGATGCTGAGGCGCCGTTGGCGCCGCGTGTGGTGGTGCAGGCGAACAACGCGCTGGCCCTGCATGCGCTGGCCCTGCACGGGGCCGGCATTGCGGTGCTGCCCCGGGCACTGGTGGCCGATGACCTGGCTGCCGGCCGTTTGGTGGCGGTGTTGCCCGGCCTGAGCCTGGGGGTGGAGCCGCTGGGTCTGCTGCTGCGCAGTGACGAGGCCGAATCGCCCGCCCTGGCGGCGCTGGTGGATTGGGCGCTGGAGCGTTTCGGGCCCCAGGCCGCCGCGGCAACGCTGACTGCTCCCGCTGTTCCCGAGGCTCCTGCCGTGGTAGCCTTGGCCGAGTCTGAGCCAGAGCCCGAGCCGTTGGCGCTGCCCCAGCTCGCCGCTGGCGAAGCCGGTGGTGTGCCGGTGTGCCAGTGCCAGGCCGCAGACACGGTGGTGGACTGACCTCGCCTGCTCAGGCCGTGGCCGGCACCGGCGCCTTGGCGCCGCGCGCGCGCAGGGTCAGCATCAGCAGCAGGCCCGAGGCCAGCCAGCTCAGAACCACAAAGTACAGGCTCTGGGTCATGCCTCCGGATTGGGCGTTGAGGTAGGCCATCACGCTGGGGCTGGCGGCCGGGCCCAGGTTGCCCAGGCTGCTGATCAGCGCAATGCCGCCGGCGGCCACCGATTTGGGCAAGTACTCGGTCACGCTGGTGAAGAACAGCGGCGTGGCGCCGGCAATGCCGATGTAGCTGACGGCCATCACCGACACCTTGAGCAGGGCCGAGCCCTCAACCAGGGTGCTCAGGCCCACGCCCAGCATGGCCAGGGCGATGCAGAAGGCGTAGTGCCAGCGCCGCTCGCCATGGCGGTCGCTGTGGCCGCCGATCACGATCATGCCCACCAGGCCCAGCAAATTGGGCAGGCCGGTGTACCAGCCGATCTCGACCAGGTCCTGCACGCCCCAGGAGCGGATCAGCGACGGCGCCATGAAGGTCAGGCCCATGGTGCTGGCCAGCAGGCAGGCGTAGGCCAGTGACAGCAGGTAGATGCGCGGGTCGGCCAGCATGTGGCGCAGCGAGCCGTGGGCGGCACTGCCTACGGTGCTGGGCGAGCGGGCCATGGCTTCGCGCACGCAGCGCTTTTCGGCCTCGTTGAGCCAGGGCGCCTGCTCAGGCGAGTCGCGCAGCACCACAAAGGCCACCACCCCGAGCACGGCGGCGGGCAGGCCCTCGATCAGGAACAGCCATTGCCAGCCGGCCAGGCCCCAGTGGCCGTTGAAATACTTCATGATCGCGCCGCTCAGCGGCCCGGCGCTGAGGGCGGCCAGCGTGGTGGCGCACATGAAGATGGCGATCATGCGGGCGCGGCGATCGGCCGGGTACCAGTAGGTGAGGTACAGGATGATGCCGGGAAAGAAGCCGGCCTCGAAAGCCCCCAACAGAAAGCGCGCCACATAGAACTGCGTCGGCGTGCTGACAAAGCCCATGGCCGCCGCCACCAGGCCCCAGCACAGCATGATGCGCAGCAGGGTCTTGCGGGCGCCGATCTTTTCGAGCATCAGGTTGCTGGGCACCTCGAACAACAGGTAGCCGATGAAGAAGATGCCGGCGCCCAGGCCGTACACCGCATCGCTGAAGTCGAGCGTCTGCCGCATCTGCAACTGGGCATAGCCGATGTTGATGCGGTCGAGGTAGGCCACGGCATAGCAGATCAGCAGCAGTGGCATGAGGCGCCAGTTGATTTTGCGGAACACCGCCTGGGTGAGGGCCGCCGAGGCGGCTGAGAGCTCCGGGGCAGCGGCGGCGCCAGTCCGGGGCGCCTGGGTGGGGGCAGGGGTCATGCTTGTCTCCTTGTTGTGATGTCTTGGTGGCCTGGCCTGAGCCTCAACGGTGGGGACTCGGGGCTGAGCGTCGCCAAGCATCACGGGAGCGGTGCAGACGGGTCTGTAAGTGTTTGCAAGCCGCTGTCGCGGGCTTGTCAGGCGCCATTCGGCGCCCGGTGGCGCAGGTTTGGATGGTCGGTTGTTAAAGTGGGTCAGGCGGTATCCATCTGGCCGTTCGGTCGGCCATTGGCGCCACCGGAGGCGCTGATGGCCGTTGGCGCCAGCGGGCCCGAGCGGCTCGTCGTCAGACGGCCGGTGTCGTCTCCTGGCGCCGGGTGGCGATCAGCGAGTGCACGTCGGTGGCCGGCAGGCGAGGGCGCTGGGCCTCGGGTTCGCTCAGCGGGCTGACCTCGACCATCGAGGCCAGGCAGCGCCGGGTCAGCGCCTGGTAAGTGCGGGTGCCTTCGAGCTTCCAGGCGATCTCTTCGTCGCGCAACAGCCGCAAGGCCTTGGCCGGCACCCCCGCCATCAGGGTGCGCGGCGGCACCTTGGTGCCGGCCGGCACAAAGGCGCTGGCCGCCACGATGGCCTGCTCGCCCACCTCGGCCTCGTCCATCACCACCGCGTTCATGCCCACCAGGGCGTCGCGCCGTACCACGCAGCTGTGCAGCACCGCACCGTGGCCGATGTGGCCGTTTTCCTCGACCACCGTGTCCTGGTTGGGGAAGCCATGCACCACGCAGGTGTCCTGCACATTGGCGCCGCGGTGCAGCACGATGCGCCCGAAGTCGCCGCGCAGCGCGGCACAGGGCCCGACATAGCAGTCGGGGCCCACGATCACATCGCCGATCAGCACGGCCGTGGGGTGCACGTAGGCACTGGGGTGGATGACGGGCACAACGCCATCGATCGCGTAGCAGGGCATGAAAGGGTCTCCTTGGAATCTGGGCGGCCGGTCTGAGCCGGGCCTAGGGTTTTCACTGGGGGCTTTGACTTGCGTCAGAAAGAGTCTCGATAGTATTATCGACCGACTGGACGGTCAAACATAGATTTGCGCCAGCGCAAAGACGGTCTGGGGCAGTTGCCGCCCCACGCCGCCTGAAGCACCTGACCCACTCAAGGAGACACGATGAGCGACGACCTGATCCAGACCCGCCAGAACGGCGCGGTCCGGACCCTGACGCTGAACCGACCGCAGGCCCTGAACAGCTTCACCGGCGAGATGCACGCCCAGTTGCTGGCCGCCCTCGATGCGGTGGCCGCCGATGCCAGCGTGCGTTGCGTGGTGCTGACCGGGGCCGGGCGGGGCTTCTGCGCCGGGCAAGACCTGGCCGACCCCAGCGTGGCCCCTGAGACCACGCCCGGTGCCGCCCCGAAAGACCTGGGTCAGGTGATCGAACGCTTCTACCGCCCCCTGGTGCAGCGCCTGCGCAGCCTGCCGGTGCCGGTGGTGGCGGCCGTCAATGGCGTGGCGGCGGGTGCCGGCGCCAACCTGGCGCTGAACTGCGATCTGGTGCTGGCCGCGCGCTCGGCCAGCTTCATCCAGGCCTTCAGCAAGATCGGCCTGGTGCCCGACACCGGTGGCACCTGGCTGCTGCCGCGCCTGGTGGGCCGTGGCAAGGCCCTGGGCCTGACCCTGCTGGGCGACAAGCTGCCGGCCGCCGAGGCCGAGCAGATGGGCCTGATCTGGCGCTGCGTCGATGACGACACGCTGGCCGCTGAGGCCGCCGCCCTGGCCGAGCGCCTGGCCGCCCAGCCCTCGCGCGCCCTGGTGGCCACCCGCCAGGCACTGGACGAGGCGCAAGGCCTGTCGCTCGACGGCGCCCTGGCCCTGGAGGCTCGCCTGCAAAGCCAGCTGGGCGCTGCCCACGACTACCAGGAAGGTGTGGCCGCCTTCGGCCAGCGCCGAACCCCCGTCTTCACCGATCGCTGAGCCCCGCCATGTCTGAACTCACCCCCCAACAAACCGCTGATCTGGTGCGCGTCGGCATGCTGGCCAACGACAACGTCACCCTGGGCTTCGGCATGCAGATCCATGAAGTGACGCCCGGCGGCGCCGTGCTGAGCATGACCGTGCGCGAGGACATGCTCAACGGCCACAAGACCTGCCATGGCGGGCTCATCTCCACCCTGGCCGACTCGACTTTCGCGTTTGCCTGCAACTCGTACAACGAACTCACCGTGGCCTCGGGCTTCAGTGTTGATTTCATGGCCCCGGCCCGCGCCGGCGACGTGCTGACCGCGCGCGCCACCGAGGTCTCCAAGGCCGGCCGCACCGGGGTGTACGACGTGGAGGTGAGCAACCAGAACGGCGAGCGCATCGCGGTGTTCCGTGGGCGCTCCTACACCCTCAAAGGCAAGCCGGCGGTGGCCGGCTGAAGTATCAGGAGAGACCCACATGACCGCCAAGACCCCCGCCCCCGGAGAGCTCGATCCGATCGAGACCGCCAGCCGCGACGAGATCGCCGCCCTGCAGCTGAGCCGCCTGCGCACCACGCTGCAGCGCGCCTACGACAACGTGCCGCACTACAAAAAGGCCTTCGATGCCAAGGGCGTGCACCCCGACGACCTGAAGCAGCTCAGCGACCTGAGCAAGTTCCCCTTCACGGTCAAGACCGACCTGCGCGACAACTACCCCTTTGGCCTGTTTGCCGTGCCACGCGAGCAGGTGGCGCGCATCCATGCCTCGTCGGGCACCACCGGCAAGCCGACCGTGGTGGGCTACACCCAGAACGACATCAACACCTGGGCCGATCTGGTGGCCCGCTCGATCCGCGCCGCTGGCGGCCGCCGCGGCGACACGGTGCACGTGGCCTATGGTTATGGCCTGTTCACCGGCGGCCTGGGCGCCCATTACGGCGCCGAGCGCCTGGGTTGCACGGTGATCCCCATGTCGGGCGGCCAGACCGAGAAGCAGGTGCAGCTGATCACCGACTTCAAGCCCGACATCATCATGGTCACGCCCAGCTACATGCAGGTGATCATCGAAGAGTTTGCGCGCCAGGGCCTGGACGCCGCGGCCAGCTCGCTCAAGGTGGGCATCTTCGGTGCCGAGCCCTGGACCGAGGCCATGCGCCGCGACATCGAGGCCAAGGCCGGCATCGACGCGGTCGACATCTACGGCCTGTCTGAGGTGATGGGCCCCGGTGTGGCCTGCGAATGCATCGAGAGCAAGGACGGCCCGGTGATCTGGGAAGACCATTTCTACCCCGAGATCATCGACCCCCTGACCGGTGAGGTGCTGCCCGATGGCGCCGAGGGCGAACTGGTGTTCACCTCGCTGAGCAAAGAAGCCCTGCCCATCATCCGCTACCGCACCCGCGACCTGACCCGGCTGCTTCCGCCCACCTCGCGCGCCTTCCGCCGCATGGGCAAGATCGTCGGCCGCAGCGACGACATGCTGATCATCCGCGGCGTCAACGTGTTCCCGACCCAGATCGAAGAGATCGTGCTGCAGCACGCCAAGCTCTCGGGCCAGTACCAGATCCTGGTCAAGCGCGACGGCAACCTCGATGAGGTCGAGGTGCGCTGCGAGCTGCAACCGGCCGCCGGCCCGCTCGGTTCGGCCGAGGTCAAGGAGATCGGCGACTGGCTCAAGCACCGCATCAAGACCCTGGTCGGCATCTCGACCCGCGTCCAGGTGCAGGAACCCGAAACCATCGAACGCACGCTGACCGGCAAGGCCCGGCGCGTGATCGACACCCGGCCCCGTTGAGGCCACTTTCAGAAAAGGAACTCCACCATGTACACCCAAGCAATGGACACCATGGCCCGCGAGCCCGGCGACGGCCCCAAAGCGGTCCGCTCGGCCGAGGAGGCCCTGCTCGAAGAGCGCTTCGAGGCCCGCATCGATGACGGCGACTTCATCGAGGCCAAAGACTGGATGCCCGAGCATTACCGCAAGACCCTGGTGCGCCAGATCAGCCAGCACGCCCACTCCGAGATCGTCGGCATGCTGCCCGAGGGCAACTGGGTCACCCGCGCCCCCACGCTCAAGCGCAAGGCCATCCTGCTGGCCAAGATCCAGGACGAGGGCGGCCACGGCCTGTACCTGTATGCCGCGGCCGAAACCCTGGGCACCTCGCGCGATCAGTTGCTCGACGCCCTGCACACCGGCAAGGCCAAGTACAGCTCGATCTTCAACTACCCCACGCTGAACTGGGCCGACATGGGCACCATCGGCTGGCTGGTGGACGGCGCGGCCATCATGAACCAGGTGCCGATCTGCCGCTGCTCTTTTGCCCCCTATGCCCGCGCCATGATCCGCATCTGCCGCGAGGAAAGCTTTCACCAGCGCCAGGGCTACGACGCCCTGCTGACCATGATGCAACACGGCACCGAGGCCCAGCGCGCCATGGTGCAGGACTCGGTCAACCGCTGGTGGTGGCCTTGCCTGATGATGTTCGGCCCGCCCGACGACCAGTCGCCCAACAGCGCGCAGTCGATGCGCTGGGGCATCAAGCGCGTCAGCAACGACGAGCTGCGCCAGAAGTTTGTCGACGCCACCGTCGAGCAGGCCAAGGTGTTGGGCGTGACCCTGCCCGACCCCGATCTGAAGTGGAACGAAGCTCGCCAGCACTACGACTTTGGCGCCATCGACTGGAGCGAGTTCTGGCGCGTGGTGGGCGGTGACGGCCCCTGCAACCAGGAACGCCTGGGCGCCCGCGTCAAGGCCTGGGAAGACGGTGCCTGGGTGCGCGAAGCCGCACTGGCCCACGCCGCCAAAAACACCCCGCAGCAACAGGCTGCCTGATTCAAGCAAGACAAGGAGACCTCCATGAGCACCCAGAACGAATGGCCCCTGTGGGAAGTGTTTGTCCGCGCCAAGGCCGGCCTGGACCACAAGCATTGCGGCAGCCTGCACGCCGCCGACAGCAAGATGGCCATCCAGCTGGCCCGCGACGTCTACACCCGGCGCCAGGAAGGCACCAGCGTGTGGGTGGTGCGCTCGGACCAGATCGTGGCCAGCGACCCGGGCGACAAGGGCATGTTCTTTGACCCGATGGAAGACAAGGTGTACCGCCACCCCACCTTCTACCAGCTGCCTGAATCCGTGAACCACATGTGAGCCGCGCCATGCAAGCCTCCATCCAACCCGGCCGCGACGCGGCCACCCAGTACGTGCTGCGCCTGGGCGACACCTGCCTGATCCTGGGCCAGCGCATCGCCGAATGGTGCGGCCACGCCCCCGTGCTCGAAGAAGACATCGCGCTGACCAACATGTCGCTCGACCTGATCGGCCAGGCCCGTGCGCTGCTGACCCATGCGGGCCAGATCAGCGGCCTGGGCCACGACGAAGACCAGCTCGCCTTTTTGCGCGACGAGCGCGACTACCTCAACCCCACCCTGGTCGAGCTGCCGCGTGGCGACTTTGCCTTCACCGTGCTGCGCAACGCCATGGTGGCCACCTTTCTGAAGCTGATGTGGCAGCGCCTGTCGGCCTCCAGCGATGCCGAGCTGGCCGCCATTGCGGGCAAGGCCCTGAAGGAATCGCGCTACCACCAGCAGCACGCCTGCGACTGGGTGGTGCGCCTGGGCGACGGCACCGACGAGTCGGCGCGCCGCCTGAAGGCCGCCCTGGCCCAGCTGTGGCGCTACAGTGCCGAGCTGTTCGAGGACGACGCCATCGACGAGCAGGCCGCCACCAGCGGCCTGGGCCCGAAGTGGTCTGAACTGCAGGCCGACTGGCGTGCCGAGATGGCCGCTCTGCTGGCCGCCGTGAAGCTGCCGGTGCCGGCCGATTCGGTGTACCGCAGCACCGGCCGGCGCGGTGTGCATTCCGAGCACATGGGCTTCATCCTGGCCGAGATGCAGTATTTGCAGCGCGCCTTCCCTGGGGGCGTGTGGTGAACCAGGCCGCCGTGGTCCCCACCAGCGGCGCGCTGGCTTCGGTCTGGCAGGTGCTGGGCACCGTGCTCGACCCCGAGGTGCCTGCGCTGTCGGTGGTCGACCTGGGCCTGGTGCGCGAGGTGCTGGCCCACGACGACGGGCTGGAGATCGTGCTCACGCCCACCTACTCGGGCTGCCCGGCCACCGAGCTGATCGAACAGAACGTGCTGGCCGCAGTGGCCGCCGCCGGCTTCGGCCCGGCCCGCGTCACGATGCGCCGCGCCCCGGCCTGGACCACCGACTGGATCAGCCCCGAAGGGCGCCAGAAGCTGCTCGACTACGGCATTGCGCCGCCGGGCCCGGTGGACCTCAGCGAGGGCGTGCCCATGCACTTTGTGGGGCGCACCCCTTCGGGCCGGCGCCTGGCCTGCCCGCGCTGCGGCAGCCTGCAGACCGAGCGCCTGAGTGCCTTTGGCTCCACCGCCTGCAAATCGCTGTACCGCTGCATGAGCTGCCGCGAGCCCTTTGAGCACTTCAAGCCGATCTGAGCCCCGCCTTCTCTACCTACAACAAACAGATTCAAGCGAGACCGCCATGAGCGTCATGTTCCATCCCCTGCCGGTCAAGGCCATCGAGGCGGACACGCCCGAGTCCCTGATCGTTTCCTTCTCTGTGCCCGACAGCCTGCGCGAGGCCTTCGGCTTCACCCAGGGCCAGTACCTGACCCTGCGCAGCACCATCGATGGCAAGGACCTGCGCCGTTCGTACTCGATCTGTGCCGGCGTGGACGACGGCGAGTTGCGCGTGGCGGTGCGCCGCGTCAACGGCGGCGCCTTCTCGACCTGGATCCACCAGCACCTGAAGGTGGGCGACACCGTGCAGGTGATGGCCCCGCAAGGCCGTTTCTTCGTGCCCATCGAGCCCGCCTCGCGCCGCCACCATGTGGGCATTGCCGGCGGCAGCGGTATCACCCCCATCCTGTCCATCATGAAGACCGTGCTGGCGCGCGAGCCACACAGCCAGTTCACCCTGATCTACAGCAACCGCACCCCGGCCTCGACCATGTTCAAGGAAGAGATCGAGGACCTGAAGAACCGCTACATGGCGCGCCTGTCGCTGCACCATGTGTTCACCCAGGAGCATGTCGACGCGCCCCTGTACGCCGGTCGCCTGGACAGCGACAAGCTCGGCACCTTCCTGGGCAAGGTGCTCGATCCGGCCGGCATCGACCACGTCTATGTCTGCGGCCCCTTCCAGATGAATGACGAGGCCGAGCTGGCCCTGAAGGCCGCCGGTGTGCCCGAAGAGCGCATCCACATCGAACGCTTTGGCGTCGCCGGCACCGGGCCCGCGGCCGGTGCGGTGCTGCACCAGCCCCAGGCCGGTGATGCCGAGACCGCCCGCGTGGTCATCGTGCGCGATGGCCTGCACCGCGAGATCGGCTTCAGCAAAGACCAGCCCAGCATCCTCGACGCGGCGTCGGCGGCCGGCCTGGAAGTGCCGTTCTCCTGCACCTCGGGCGTGTGCGCCACCTGCCGCTGCAAGGTGCTCGAAGGCGAGGTGCGCATGGAGCGCAATTTCGCCCTCGACAAGGCCGAGGTCGAGGCCGGCTTTGTGCTGGCCTGCCAAGCCCATCCGTTGACCCCGCGGGTCGTCCTATCATTTGACGAACGTTGAACTGAACTAGACACAAGGACACACCGATGGGCCGAGGACGGGCAGCTGGTTACAACGACCAGCGCGAGATGATTCTGGAGCAGGCCGCGCACCTGTTTGCGCGGCGGGGCTACCCCTCGACCTCGATGAACCAGGTGGCCGAGGCCTGTGGCCTGTCCAAGGCCACGCTCTACCACTACTACAAAGACAAATACAGCCTGCTGGTGAGCATTGCCGAAGGCCATGTGTCGCGCCTGCAGGCGCTGGTGGTCGAGGTGGAGGCCGAAGCGTTGGTGCCCGAGCAGCGCCTGCGTGAACTGATCCGCCGCATCGTCGAGGAATACGCCGATGCCCAGGACGCCCACCGCGTGCTGACCGAAGACGTGAAGTTCCTCGACGAGGCCGATCGCGAGCGTGTTTTGAACCACGAACGCGACGTGGTCAGCGGCTTTGCGCGCGCGGTGGCCGAGGTGCGCGGCGAGTCGCTGCAGTCCGAACTCAGCAAGCCATTGACCATGCTCTTGTTCGGCATGATCAACTGGATGTTTACCTGGATGAAGCCCGAAGGGGAACTCGACTACGATGCCATGGCTCCGATCGTGGCGGATCTGTTCATGGGTGGATTGACTGCTGTCAAGCCGCCAAAGGCCCATCCGTCGGACTAACCCATCGCTGGTCTGAAACTGACCGATCAAGCGGGGCAAAACCGCCCCAAGAAACTGAAGGAGACAAACCGTGAAACTGCTCAAACCCGTGGCCCTGGCCACCGCCTTGCTGGCCAGCCTGCTGGCCCATGCTGACATCACTGTGGGCGTCACCGTGTCGGCCACCGGCCCGGCGGCCTCGCTGGGCATCCCCGAGAAAAACACGTTTGCCCTGCTGCCCAAGACCATGGCGGGACAGAAGGTCAACTACATCGTGCTCGACGATGCCTCCGACACCACCGCGGCCGTCAGCAACACCAAGAAGCTGATTGCCGAGAGCAAGGTCGACATCGTGATCGGCTCCAGCACCACGCCCAACTCGCTGGCCATGATCGACGCCGTGTCCGAGGCCCAGACCCCGATGATCACCCTGGCCGCCTCGGCCGCGCTGATCGAGCCGCAGGACGCCAAGAAGCGCTGGGTCTTCAAGACCCCGCAGAACGACATCATGATGTCGCTGGCCGTGGCCGAGCACATGGCCAACCACGGGGTGAAGACCGTGGCCTTCATCGGCTTCTCGGATGCCTATGGCGAAGGTTGGTACAAGGAGTTCGTCAAGGCGGCCGAGCTCAAGAAGCTGCAGATCATCAGCAACGAGCGCTTCTCGCGCACCGACACCTCGGTGACCGGCCAGGCCCTGAAGATCATGGCCGCCAAGCCCGACGCGGTGCTGATCGCCGGCTCGGGCACCCCGGCCGCGTTGCCGCAGAAGACGCTCAAGGAGCGTGGCTTCACCGGCAAGTTCTACCAGACCCACGGCGTGGCCAATGCCGATTTCCTGCGCGTGGGCGGCAAGGATGTGGAAGGCACCTTCCTGCCCGCCGGCCCGGTGCTGGTGGCTGATCAACTGCCCGCCGACCACCCGGTGCGCAAGTCGGCCCTGGCCTATGTGAGCGCCTATGCCGGTGCCTACGGCCAGGCCAATGTGTCGACCTTCGGCGGTCACGCCTGGGATGCCGGCCTGGTGCTCAATGCCGCCGTGCCCGGCGCCCTCAAGAAGGGCCAGCCCGGCACACCGGCCTTCCGCGCGGCACTGCGCGACGAGCTCGAGAAGGTCAAGGAAGTGGCCGGTGCCCACGGCGTGTTCAACACCTCGGCCGCCGACCACCTGGGCCTGGACCAGCGCGGCCGCGTGATGGTCAAGATCGAGAACGGCGCCTGGAAATTCCAGCCCTGAACCCAGCCTGAGCAGGCTGTTTTGACACCCGGGGGGATGACCCCTGGGGCGCCAGCCTGCCTTTTTGTTGCTGACCTTGGGTCGGCCTGAACGGGATTTTCAACATGGATCTTCAGATCGCCCTGATCCTGGGGCAGGACGGCGTCGTCAATGGCGCGGTGTACGGACTGATTGCGCTGGCCCTGGTGCTGGTGTTTTCGGTCACGCGGGTGATCTTCATCCCGCAAGGCGAGTTTGTGGCTTTCGGCGCCCTGTCGATGGCCATGATGCAGGCCGGCAAGGTGCCGGCCACGCTGTGGCTGCTGATCGCGTTGGCCGTGGCCACCCTGGTGGTCGAGGCCTGGCGCCACCAGCGCGGCCAGCCGGTCGAGTGGGCCGCTACGGCGGTCTGGACGCTGGCCCTGCCGGCCCTGGCGGCCGCCCTGGTGCTGCTGGTCAAGCCGCAGTCGCTGCTGCTGCAGTCGGTGGCCACGTTGGCCCTGATCGTGCCCCTGGGCCCGCTGCTGTACCGCCTGGCCTACCGCCCGCTGGCGCATGCCACGGTGCTGATCCTGTTGATTGTCTCGGTGGCCCTGCACGGGGTGCTGGTGGGCCTGGGCCTGCTGTTCTTCGGTGCCGAGGGGTACCGCACGCCGGCCTTTTCGGAGGCGCGTTTCGACCTCGGCGGCATTCCCGTCACCGGCCAGTCGCTGGTGGTGGTGGCCATGGCCGCAGTACTGGTGGTGGCCATGTTTGTGTTCTTTGAGCGCTCCATCATCGGCAAGGCGCTGCGCGCCACCGCCATGAACCGCGTCGGGGCCCGCCTGATGGGCATCCCGACCGAGCTCTCGGGCGACCTCAGCTTTGCCCTGGCCGGCCTGATCGGTGCCGTGTCGGGCCTGCTGATCGCCCCTCTGACCACGGTGTATTACGACACCGGCTTCCTGATAGGCCTGAAAGGCTTTGTCGCCGCCATCGTGGGCGGCCTGGGCAGCTACCCGCTGGCCCTGGCCGGCGCGGTGATGGTGGGCCAATTGGAGGCGTTTTCATCGTTCTGGGCCAGTGCCTTCAAGGAGGTGCTGGTGTTCACCCTGATCATTCCCGTGCTGTGGTGGCGCTCACTGAACAGCCGCCATGTGGAGGACGAAGAATGAGCGCGCGTCAACTGACCCTGGCCTGCATCGCCGCACTGGCGCTGGCCTGGGGTTTCCTGCCTGAATTCACGCTCACCGTGATGAGCTACATCGGCCTGTATGCCCTGGTGGCCGCCGGCCTGGTGATGCTGACCGGCGTGGGCGGCATGACCTCCTTCGGCCAGGCCGCCTTCGTGGGCCTGGGCGCCTACGCCACCGCCTGGGTGTGCACCTCGCCCCTGGCTGCGGCCTGGCTGCCGGCCGGCATTCCGCCGGGTTTGCTGCCCTTGGTCGGCCTGGCGCTGGGCCTGCTGGCCACCTATGCCGTGGCCCGCTTTCTGGGCGCGGTCACGCTGCGCCTGTCCGGCCACTACTTGCCGCTGGGCACGATTGCCTGGGGCCTGAGCCTGTACTACGTGTTCGGCAACCTCGATGTGCTGGGCGGCTTCACCGGCATGTCCGGCCTGCCGCCGCTGACGTTGGGGGGCTTCTCGCTGGCCTCGCCGCTGTACCTGGGGCCGCTGATCTGGGCCGTGCTGCTGTTTTGCCTGTGGGCCTTGCACAACCTGCTGGACTCGCGTGAAGGCCGGGCCATCCGGGCGCTCAAGGGCAGCCGGGTGATGGCCGAGTCGATGGGCGTGGACACGGCGCACTACCGCATCAAGCTGTTTGTGCTGGCGGCCTTGCTGGCGGCGATCTCGGGCTGGCTGTATGCCCACCTGCAGCGTTTTGTGAACCCCACGCCCTTCAACATCAACATCGGCATCGAGTACCTGTTCATGGCCGTGGTCGGCGGCGCCGGCCACCTGTGGGGTGCGGTGCTGGGCGCCGCCCTGATCACCCTGCTCAAGGAGCAGCTGCAGGACTGGCTGCCCAAGCTGCTGGGGGCCAGCGGCAATTTCGAGGTGATCGTGTTCGGCCTGCTGATGCTGTTTGTGCTGCAGCGCTTTGCCGACGGCCTGTGGCCGCGCCTGCAGGTGGCCTCGGGCCGCTGGCTCAAGCCCGAGGCACGCCGTGCCGCTGTGGCCAGCGCCGCCGTGACGCTGCAGCAGCGGGTGCTGCCGCCCGCCGGCCAGGTGTTGCTGGACGCGCGCCAGGTGAGCCGCCGCTTTGGCGGTCTGCTGGCCAACAACAACGTCAACATGAGCCTGAAGGCGCATGAGGTGCATGCCCTGATCGGCCCCAACGGCGCCGGCAAGAGCACCTTCTTCAACATGATCTCGGGCGTGGACACCCCCACCTCGGGCGAGGTGCGCCTGATGGAGCAGCCCATGCAGGGCCGGCCTTCGCGTGACTTTGCCGCGCTGGGCCTGGGCCGCACCTTCCAGCATGTGCGCCTGCTGGGGCAGCGCAGCGTGCTTGAGAACGTGGCCCTGGGCGCGCACCGTCGGGGCCGCAAGGGCTGGATCGCCAGCATGCTGCGCCTGGACCGCGCCGAAGAGGCCGCCATCCTGGCCGAGGCCCGGCGCCAGATCGAACGCTGCGGCCTGGCTGAGTTTGCCGAGCGGCCGGCCGCCTCGCTGGCCCTGGGCCAGCAGCGCGTGGTCGAGATCGCCCGCGCCCTGGCCGGGCAACCGGCCGCCCTGCTGCTGGACGAGCCGGCCGCCGGCCTGCGCCACCTGGAGAAGCAGGCCCTGGCCTCCTTGCTGGACCAACTGCGCTCCGAAGGCCTGGGCATCCTGGTGGTCGAGCACGACATGGAATTCGTGATGAACCTGGCCGATCGCATCACGGTGCTGGAGTTCGGCGAGGTGATCGCCGAAGGCACGCCCGCCGAAGTGCAGGCCAATCCCCGCGTGCTCGAGGCCTACCTCGGCGGCGAACTCAATGGAGGTGGCCTGTGAGCAGCGCGACCGTGAAACCCACGCTGCTCGATCTGCAGCAGTTCAGTGTCTCGTACGGCCAGGTCGAGGCCGTGCACCAGGTCCACCTGACGGTGGGCGAGGGCGAGATCGTCACCGTCATCGGCCCCAATGGGGCGGGCAAGACCACCCTGCTGTCGGCGGCCATGGGCCTGCTGCCCTCGCAAGGCGTGCTGACGCTGGCGGGCGAGCGCATCGACCGCCTCAGCGTCGAAGCCATGGTGGCGCGCGGCGTGGCCCTGGTGCCTGAAAAGCGCGAGCTGTTTGGTGAGATGTCGGTCGAAGACAACCTGTTGCTGGGCGGCTTCTCTCGCTGGCGCAAGGGCCTGAAAGACCAGAAGCAGCGCATGGAAGAGGTGTTTGCCATCTTCCCGCGCCTGAAAGAGCGGCGCGCCCAGCTGTCGGCCACGCTCTCGGGTGGCGAGCGCCAGATGCTGGCCATCGGCCGTGCCCTGATGGCGCGCCCGCGCCTGCTGATGCTCGACGAGCCCTCGCTGGGCCTGGCGCCGCTGATCGTGCGCGAGGTGCTGCAGGTGGTGTCGTCGCTGCGCGACCTGGGGGTGTCGGTGCTGCTGGTCGAGCAGAACGCCCGCGCCGCGCTGCAGGTGGCCGACCGCGCCTACGTGCTCGAAATGGGCGCCGTGGCCCTGAGCGGCGCCGCCGCCGACCTGCTACACGACCGCCGGATCATCGACACCTACCTGGGCCTGGGCGGCAAGCACTGAGCCTGCGCCGAGTCTTTCACTTTTCGGGAGTTTCCAATCATGACCCTTCAAAGCTTCATCGGCGGCCGCTGGATCGGCCAGCAGGCGGCGCAAGCGCTACACAGCGCCGTCAACGGCGCCACCGTGGCCCACACCCATGCCGAGGCCCTGGACTTTGCCGAGGCCCTGCACTTTGCCCGCCGCACCGGCCTGCCGGCCCTGATGGCGCTTGACTTTCAAGAGCGCGCCGCGCGCCTGAAGGCGCTGGCCAAGTACCTCAATGAGCACAAGGAATCGCTCTATGCGATCTCGGCCCACACCGGGGCCACCCGGGCCGACAGCTGGGTCGACATCGAAGGCGGCACCGGCACCCTGTTTGCTTACGCCTCGATGGGCAGCGGCGAGTTGCCCAGCGGCAACCTGATCCAAGAAGGCCCGGCCCTGCCGCTGGGCAAGAAGGGCAGCTTTGCCGGCACCCACATCCTGGTGCCGCGCGGCGGCGTGGCGGTGCACATCAACGCCTTCAACTTCCCCATCTGGGGGCTGCTGGAGAAGTTTGCGCCCAGCTTCCTGGCCGGCATGCCCTGCATCGGCAAGCCCGCCACCGCCACCAGCTACCTCACCGAGGCCGCGGTGCGCCTGATCGACCAGTCGGGCATCCTGCCGGCGGGCGCGCTGCAATTGGTGATCGGGGGCACGGGCGATCTGCTGGACCGCCTGGAGGGCCCCGATTTCGTCACCTTCACCGGCTCGGCCGACACCGCGGCCCGGCTGCGGGTGAACGCCAACCTGGTGCGCCACAGCATCCCCTTCAATGCCGAGGCCGACTCGCTGAACTGCTGCATCCTGGCGCCCGATGTCACGCCCGATGACGAAGAGTTCGACCTGTTCATCAAAGAGGTGGCCCGCGAGATGACGGTCAAGGCGGGGCAGAAATGCACGGCGATCCGCCGCGCCATCGTGCCGCGCCAGCACCTGGATGCGGTGGCCGAGCGCCTGAAGGCGCGCCTGGCCAAGACCGTGGTCGGCAACCCGGCCCTGGAGGCCGTGCGCATGGGCGCCCTGGCCTCCCAGGCCCAGCAGGCCGATGTGGCCGAGCGGGTGGCCTTGTTGCGCCAGGGGGCCGAGCTGGTCTATGGCGGTGGCACGGCCGACTTCGCCCCGCTGGGCGAGGGCACGGCCCAGGGCGCGTTCTTCCAGCCCACGCTGCTGCTGAGCCGCCAGCCCCTGAGCCATGATGCCGTGCACGACGTGGAGGCCTTCGGCCCGGTCAGCACCCTGATGCCTTACGACGGCCTGGACGAGGCCCTGCAACTGGCCGCCCGGGGCAAGGGCAGCCTGGTGGGCTCGCTGGTCACCAAAGACCCGGCCACGGCCGCCCGGGTGATCCCGGTGGCCGCTGCCCACCACGGCCGCCTGCTGGTGCTGGACCGCGAGGCCGCGGCCGAGAGCACCGGCCACGGCTCGCCCCTGCCCATGCTCAAGCACGGCGGCCCCGGCCGCGCCGGCGGCGGTGAAGAGCTGGGCGGCATCCGCGCCGTCAAGCACTACCTGCAGCGTGCTGCGGTGCAGGGCTCGCCCAGCATGCTGGCGGCGGTCACCGGCGAGTACGTGCGTGGTGCCCGCCGCATCGAAACCGAGGTGCATCCCTTCCGCCGCCACTTCGAAGACCTGCAGATCGGCGAGTCGCTGCTCACGCACCGCCGCACCGTGGGCGAGGCCGACATCGTGGCCTTTGGCGGCCTGTCGGGCGACTACTTCTACATGCACTTCGACGAGATCGCCGCCAAGGACAGCCCCTTCGGCAAGCGCATCGCGCACGGCTACTTCGTGCTGTCGGCCGCCGCCGGCCTGTTTGTCTCGCCGGCCCCGGGCCCGGTGCTGGCCAACTATGGGCTGGACACGCTGCGCTTCGTCAAGCCGGTGGGCATCGGCGACACCATCCGTGCCCGCCTGACCGCCAAGCGCAAGATCGACCGCCAGAAGAAAGACGCCAACGGCGTCGGCCAGGGCGTGGTGGCCTGGGACGTGGAGGTCACCAACCAGCACGACGAGCTGGTGGCCAGCTACGACATCCTGACCCTGGTGGCCAAGCGCGCTTGAGTGAGGCGGGCGGGGCAGGGCGGGCATTTGAATTAGCATGGCAAGATTCCTGCGCCCTCCTGGCACGGGACTTGCCAATTTTTCACCCATGTCGGCCGAACTTCATGCCCAACTTGTCGCCCAGGTCGTGCCCTTGCTGAGGAGTCGCTTGCCTGGGCTGCTGTCCGTTTATGCCTTTGGCAGCCGCATCACAGGGCAGGCCAGGCCGGACAGCGATCTGGATCTGGCCGTTCTGGTGGCGGGTTATGCCGATGTGACGGGCTTGTGGCACCTGGCCAGTGAGGTGGCTGATCAGGTGGGTTGCGATGTCGATTTGCTCGACATGCGCGCTGCCTCCACCGTGTTGCAGTACCAGATCCTGACCCAGGGCCAGCGCCTTTGGGTCGCTAACCCTCTGGTGGGCGCCTGGGAGGCCGCCGTCTTGAGCGACAAGCTGGATCTGGATGTGGCCCGTGCCGGGTATGTCCAGGACATTTTGCGTGAGGGGCGTGTGCATGGCCGATGATGTGCTGCTGAACAAGGCCTCCACCGTCGAGCGCTGTGTGGCACGGGTTCGGCAGGAGTACGACAAGGGCCCAGCCACTTTCGGGTCCGATTTCACGCGCCAGGATGCGGCCATCCTCAACCTTCAACGGGCTTGCGAGGCTTGCCTGGACATGGGGCAATACCTGCTGCGACGCGAGCGTCTGGGCCTGCCTCAGAGTGCCCGCGATGTGTTTGGCCTGTTGGCCCAGGGGGGCTGGATTGAGCCGGCGCAGGCCGATGTGATGAAGCGCAGGGTGGGCTTCAGAAACATCGCGGTTCATGACTATCAAGCCCTGCAGTTGCCGATCACGCTCAACATCATCGAGCACCATCTGGGCGACTTCCTGGCTTATACCCAGCGACTCTTGCAGCACGACAGCGGCCAGGCACCTCGATAAAAATCGTAAGACCTGCATGCAGGTTTGCAGGCGCTGGGGGCTCAAGGCGCCCGCTGCTCGATGGGCCCAGGGCGCCGCCTGGCTTGGCTGGCGCCGCTTGGCGGCCACCACCGCCCGCTTTGTCGCCGGGTTCGCCGCGAACATCTGATTTCGCTTCGCTCATCTCCTTCGCTGGCGGCGCGTCAGCATCGCATCGGCCAATGAAGGCCTGATGCGGAGATCGCCCATGTTGACCCTGCCGAACCCCTCTTCCGTCTGGGGCCCCCATCACCATCGGTGGCCGCCGCGCAGCCACGATCTGCTGCAACTGGCGCCTGCCGCCTGTGCCAGGCTGGCGCGCAGCGGGCCGGTCTGGCTGGCAGCGGCCCTGCAGGCCCGGCCCTGGGGGCTGGTGCGCCAGGGGCCCCGGCCGGCCGGGGCGGTGCCGATCGAGTTGCAGGGCCTGGGCCCGGCTCAGCGCCATGCCGACTGGGTGGAGGCCCCTCAGGTGCAGGCCTGCCTGCAGCCGGCCGAGTTGCTGCAGCGCTGGGGCGCCGGTGCTGCGCGCGGCAGTTCGGCCTGGCCGGCCGGGCTGCAGGCGGCGGGCCAGCGACTGCATGAGGCCTTGACGGCCCTGGGGCTGCATGACGCCGGTCCGACCGGGCCCTGGGCGCTGGCGCTGGCAAGCGCTGCGCGTTGCCCCGGTGAGGCCCAGGCCGGCTGGCCGCTGGCGCTGGTGATCCGCCCTGCGGCACTGCCCACCCCCACCCAGGCGGCCCGGTGGCGGAGCGTGTTGGCGCAGGCGGCTGCGCCCTGGGGGCTGCAGGTGACCCTGGACAGCCCGGCGGGTGCGTTGGCGTTGGCCGAGTTGTCCAGCCTGGCGGAGGATTGGCGCCAGTTGCAGGGGCCGGTTCGCATCGGGGTGCGAGATGCCCGCGGCGAGCAGCAGCTGTCTTGGGCGGAATTGCAGGCGCGTTGCCGCCCGACGGAGCAAGCGCCGGCCTGAGCGAGCCGCTTGAGAGAAATTGAGGCGCGGATCAAAAATCTTCACGTGCGCGGCTGGGGCAAATCGCTACCATTTCGCATCCCAAGGAGAACGCCTCGTGACCGATCTGTCCAAAATCACCTGCATCGAAGATTTGCGCCGTGTGGCCCAGCGGCGGGTGCCGCGCATGTTCTACGACTACGCCGATTCGGGCGCCTGGACCGAAGGCACCTACCGCTCCAACGAAACCGATTTCCAGGGCATCAAGCTGCGCCAGCGCGTGGCCGTCAACATGGATGGGCGCAGCACCCGCAGCACCATGATCGGCCAGGACGTGGCCATGCCCGTGGCCATCGCCCCCACCGGCCTGACCGGCATGCAGCATGCCGATGGCGAGATCCTCGGCGCGCGGGCGGCCAAGGCCTTTGGCATCCCATTCACGCTGTCGACCATGAGCATCTGCTCGATCGAGGACATCGCCCAGCACACCCAGGGCCACCCGTTCTGGTTCCAGCTGTATGTGATGAAAGACCGCGACTTCATCGAGCGCCTGATCGACCGCGCCAAGGCCGCCAACTGCTCGGCCCTGCAGCTCACGCTGGATCTGCAGATCCTGGGCCAGCGGCACAAGGACATCAAGAACGGCCTGTCGGCACCGCCCAAGCCCACGATCCGCAACCTGATCAACCTGGCCACCAAGCCGCGCTGGTGCCTGGGCATGCTGGGCACGCCGCGCCGCTCCTTCGGCAACATCGTGGGCCATGCCAAGGGCGTGGGCGATTTGTCCTCGCTGTCGTCGTGGACGGCCGAGCAGTTCGACCCTTGCCTGAACTGGGGCGACGTGGAGTGGATCAAGAAGCGCTGGGGCGGCAAGCTGATTCTGAAAGGCATCATGGATGCCGAAGACGCCCGTCTGGCTGCCAACAGCGGCGCCGATGCGCTGGTGGTGTCCAACCACGGGGGCCGCCAGCTGGACGGCGCCCCCTCATCCATCAAGGCCTTGCCCGCGATCGCCGAGGCCGTGGGCAAGGACATCGAGGTGTGGATGGACGGCGGCATCCGCAGCGGTCAGGACGTGCTCAAGGCCCGTGCCCTGGGCGCCCGCGGCACCCTGATCGGCCGCAGCTTTCTGTACGGCCTGGGCGCCTATGGCGAAGCCGGCGTGACCCGCGCCCTGCAGATCATCCACAAGGAACTGGACGTGACCATGGCCTTCTGCGGCCACACCCAGATCGATACGGTGGACAAGGGCATTTTGCTGCCGGGGACTTACTGACCCCGTTCGACCTGGGCCAATGGTCAGGCCCTCAATCTCAAGAGGTTGTTGGCTTGCCCCCGGGCGCGATCCGCTGAAGAGCGGCCTGAGCCCGCCCGTGCCTGATCAGCTCGCCTGATCTGCTTGCCAGAGGAGCCTGCGAGATCAGCCCGTCAGAGTGAGCACTTTCTTTGCGCCCTTTTTCCCGCCCAATGAGGTCCGGCACGAGCAGCGTGCCAAGGCGATTGCACACCAGGGCCTGACCACCCGATGCTCAACAGCCGGCCCGTCGCCTGACGCTTCGCCACACCCCACTGTGTCTGCGTTGCAAGGAGAGCCGTCTCTTTGGCGCACGGTCGTAGACCAGGCCAGCCCTGGGGCGGGCTCGTGCCTGGCGGTCGCCTGGTCAGCGGCTCGCCGCAGTCTCTACCTTTGGTAAGCCAGGCCGGTTCGTTTGGCGGCTCGACGGCGCTGCACTCCATCCCCGAAATGGCTCCCCTGGTCGCCTGCTGCGGCGCTTGTCCGCGCTGGTTGACGTCTGGCAACACCTCAGCGGCATTGCTTTCACCGCCTCACCAAGCCTGACACCCCGGGCCCCCGAGCCTTCCTAGAGTGGCGGCGCTGAAGCCAGCGCCTAAAGGGAGGAACCGCACCGTGCCCCGCACCGTCACCTACTGGTCTGCCGTGGCCCTTGAACTCAAGGGCAGCCCGGTCTTTGAAGTTCACAGCCTGAGCGGGCGCGAAGCGCTGGGCGAGCTGTTCGAGTACAGCATCGTGCTGCAAAGCCCCGACAGCCCCGACCTCAGCGAGCACGTCACCGCCAACCTGCCCTACAAGCAAATGGTGGGCCGCGAGGCCGGCGTGCAGATCGAACTCGACGGCGGTGGCCAGCGCCAGATCAACGGCCTGGTCACCCGCGCGCGCTACCTGCGCTCAGAGAACCGGCGCAGCCTGTACGAGGTCACCCTGCAGCCCTGGCTGGCCCTGGCCGCGCGCACCAGCGACCACCGCATTTTTCAGGACCTGGACGTCATCGGCATCACCCAGCAGGTGCTGGCCGACTACCCCTACCCGATGGAACTGCGCGTGTCCCACACCTACCCGCGCCGCGTCTTTCAGGTGCAGTACGGCGAGACCGACCTGGGCTTTCTGAGCCGGCTGTGGCAAGAGTGGGGGCTGTACTACCACTGGCAGCACGAAGGCGGCAAGCACCGCCTCATTTTGGTCGACGATGCGGGGGCCCACCCGCCTTGCCAAGGCGTGTACGCCACCGTGGCCTACTACGGTGCCAGCGCCAAGATCACCGAAGAATACTGCCAGCAGCTGAGCACCCAGGAAGGCCTGCAAAGCGGGCGCTGGGTCAGCGACGACTTCGACTTCACCCGCCCGCGGGCGCGGCTGCAGCAAAGCAGCGCCCTGCCGCGCAACACCGGCCACCCCGAGCAAGAGCTGTACCGCTGGCCCGGCGACTACGCCGACCCCGACGAAGGGCGCAACCTCAGCCTCACCCGCATGCAAGAGGCCGGCGCCCCCGGCTACCGGGCCCAGGGCTCGGGCAATCTGCGCGGCATCGAATGCGGGCGCACCTTCACCCTGGTCAAGCACCCCCAGGACAAGGCCAACCAGCGCTGGCTGGTGCTGGGCACCACGCTGCAGATCCAGGAAAGCGCCCACGCCTCGGGCCAGGAGGGCTACAGCTGCCACTGCAGCTTTGAGCTGCAGCCGGCCAAACACGTGTTTCGCAGCCCGCAAACCCAGCCCAAACCCCTCACCACCGGCCCCCAGACCGCCATCGTCACCGGCCCGCCCGGGCAAGAGATCCACACCAACGAGTACGGCCAGGTCAAAGTGCAGTTCCACTGGGACCGCTACGGCCAGCGCGACGAGCACAGCAGCTGCTGGATCCGCGTCTCGCAGCCCTGGGCGGGCAGTGGCTTTGGGGGCGTGGCCACGCCGCGCATCGGGCAAGAGGTGATTGTCGACTTCGAAAACGGCGATCCCGACCGGCCCATCATCACCGGGCGGGTTTACAACGCGCTGAACATGCCGCCGTGGGCGTTGCCGGGCAACGCCAGCATGAGCGGGCTGCTGAGCCGCTCCACGCCGGGGGGCACGCCGGGCGCGGGCCTCAAGAACGGGGTGGGCGACGCCAACGCGCTGCGCTTTGAAGACAAAAAAGGCCAAGAGCAGCTGTGGCTGCACGCCCAGAAAGACCAGCTGAGCGAGGTCGAGCACGACGAAGACAAATGGGTGGGCCACGACCGGCGCAAGACCATCGACCACGACGAGACCAGCCACATCCTGAACGACCGCACCGAAACGGTGGGGCACGACGAGCGCATCACGGTGCACAACAACCGCACAGAGCGGGTGGACCACGACGAGCACATCAGCATCGGAGACAACCGCAGCGAAGACGTGGGCAGCAACGAAACCATTCAGATTGGGGGCAATCGCACTGAAAACGTAGGCAGCAACGAAACCGTCCACATCGGCGGCAACCGCAGCGTGACGGTGGGCGGCGTGAAGACCGAGACCGTGACCTTGGCCAAGGCCGAGACCATCGGGCTGGGCAAGGCGCTGAGCATTGGGGGGGCTTACCAGACCACGGTAGGGGGCTTGATGAACACCACCGTGGGCTTGCAGCAATCCGAGCAGGTGGGCATGAACAAGACGAGCACCGTCGGCATGAACTACACCATCACGGTGGGCGACACCTTCACGGTCAAGGTGGGCGAATCGGTCTTGGTGATGAAGAGCGACGGCACCATCAGCTTGAATGGCAAAACCATCGACCTGGTGGCCAGCGCACACATGGGGCTCGAATCCGAGCGCATCGACATCAACTGAATGGCCCGTCGATGAACCAGAAGAGCCCATCCAGGCCACAAGCCGCCACCCAGGGCCGCTTCGATCCAGGCGTGATTGAACAACTGCGCCAGGACAGCCTGCAAGACAACGGCACCGGCCCGGGCCGAGCGGTGCCCGATGTGCCCCTGGCCCAGCATGTCAACCACACGCCGTTCTGGAGCCAGTACTACCAAAGCGTTGACTGCGAAGGCGAAGTCTTCCACACCGTTGTCACCCGGGTGGGCTACGACATGCGCACCGTCAGGCGTGGGCCCGTCGGGGGCCCGTTGGGCTATGCCAGCGAACCTCCGGCGCTGGCCATGGGCGACGAGTTTGCCCAGCCCGACCAGCTCTTTGTGCTTTGGCGTTTGCACAGCGGGCCCATGATCGTCAAGAACGCCCTGCTGGACACCCTGGTCGTGAACCTGGCGGCACAGCGCATCGACGCGGTGTACCGCAGCGTCATGTCGGCCCGTGCAGGGGTGCGCGTGGCAGAAACCCGGCTGGAGCTGGCCCCCCCCGCAGCCCAGGCCCGCCTCAATGCCCTGGAGCGACACCTGCGCCGAATCTGGCCAGAGCGGGGGCTTATGGCTGACGAACGCATCCATTGCCGCCAACTCGGGCGCTGCCAGCGTGGCCTGCATCGAAAAAATCACGCAAGACAGTCAAGCCGAGCTGCGACGCCTGGAGCGGGCCATCGCGCTGAAACTGAGAAAACAAAACACGACCGGGGACCTCACCCTGGGGCACTACCAGATGGCAGTGTCTGCGTTGAACAGGGCCTCCTCAGAGTTTGAAACATTCCGTGCGCACCAATGCAACTTTTCAGTGGAGGCGAGCGGTGCTGTGGCTTCCGGTGGCGGACAGATTCGCGGTGCCTGTATTGTTGGTTTGAACGCTTGGCGTATTCAGTATCTGAGGACAGAGTTGTCTAAACGCTGATCAGTGACCTTGTCTGAAGGGATCGGTGTATTTTCGTTGTCGCCGTCTCTGGATAGGTTCTCGGTTCGATGGAGGTGATCGCCCATCGCGAGCACCCCCGGAAACTCAAGTTCTCCGAAGTGAGCCTCCGGGCCTGGAGCGGTCGCACGACGCTTGCAGCCGCAACACCCGGCCGCAATCACGCGAATTGTTAGCCCCCTGCGCAAATGTGTCGCGTTTGTTTCAACGCCTCATGCCACCCTGCCGAACACGGCCTGAGAGCCCCGATCGAGTGCCGGGGGAGGGCTTGGCTTCTCATTCTCATCCCTTGGGGGGCGCACTGGTTTGAACAGCCCTTGCAAGGCGGGCCACAGCCCTGACCAGCTGATGTCTGCGGCATCGGTGGGGCGATCGCCCAAGATGCCCAAGCTCTGGCCCGCTTGCAGGGCCAGGGCGCTCAACTCGCCCTCCAGGCCGGGGGCCAGGCCCAGGCCGATCAGGCCGGGGCGCTGGGGCGGGCCCAGTCGGGCCAGGCAGTGCAGGGCGTCGTGCATCAACAGCCGGTCGTGCCCGGCGTCGCCCTCGAACAGCAACAGCAGGTGGCCGTAGTCGGCCAGCAAGGCCTGGACGATGCCGAGTTGCAGGCCGGATGGCGGCAAGGCCACCACGCGCCGGGGTTGGCCCTGTTGCCCGAAATCGACATAGCGGATCGACAGGCTGGGGGCCTCCCCACCCGTGAAACGGCCGTGGCCCACCTTGCGCCGGTGCTTTCTGGCCAGCCAGTGCACCAGGCTGGTGGCGCGATCACTTTGCCGGGCGCAGACCATCAGACGCTGGAGGGGCTGTGGCGGCAGGAAGGGGTTGCCTCCTGTGCCGGCCAGGGGGGTGGACAGCAGGCGCAGCATTTGGGCCGGTGCCAGCGCCAGCCGCTGGCGTCGCGCGTGGCGGAACTGGTCAATGCGGCGGCCCAGGCTGTCGGGGGTCTCGGGGCTTTCCATGACGGCGCTGGACCAGGGCACCAGCAGCCGGCGCTCGGCAGGCTCGCGGTGCAGCAATCGCATGTGGCGGTGGCGGGCATCGCGGGCGATGCGGGTCAGCACCTGGTCGATGGCCGTGCCCGGGCCTTCCAGCCAGTGCACGAACCAGCCGCTTTGGTAGAGCAGGGTGGAGGCCACCCCCATGGCGGCGTTGCGCGCAGCGGCCGAGGCCCCGATGTGCCTGACCTGGGCCAGAGGGGTGCCCTCGAAGCAGGCGCGGCTGGCATAGACCACCGAGTCAACCGTCTCGGAGCGGGGCAGCAGAAAGTCGTCTGGCATGAGCATGGTGGCCAAGCATCTCAGGTTTGCCGGGCTGCCATGGGGCCTGTGCCCGGCAAGTCTTCCAGCTTTTGCAAAGTGACTGTCTGGCGGTTGGTTTGGGGTGATGTTCGGGGCGCTATGCTTGGCTGTCATGAACCCACCGGCCTCCACGCCCCCACCTTTGCGGCGCATCGCGCACCTCGACATGGACGCCTTCTACGCGTCGGTCGAATTGCTGCGCTATCCGCAACTCAAGGGGCTGCCGGTGGTGATCGGCGGCGGTCGGCGCAAGGAGGACGCGGTGCTGGCCGCCGGCGCCGCGCTGCCACTGGACGCGTTTGCCCGCCTGTCGGGCTATACCGGACGGGGCGTGATCACCACGGCCACCTACGCGGCGCGCCAGTTCGGTGTGGGTTCGGCCATGGGTCTGATGAAGGCGGCCCGGCTGTGCCCGCAGGCCATCCTGCTGCCAGTGGATTTTGACGAGTACCGCAAGTACTCGCGCCTGTTCAAGCAGGAGATCACCGAGATTGCCCCGCTGATGGAAGACCGTGGGGTGGACGAGGTGTACATCGATTTCACCGAGGTGCCTGGCGGGCAACGAGAGGGCGGTCGCGTGCTGGCGCGCCTGATCCAGAAGCGGATTTTTGACGTGACCGGCCTGACCTGCTCGGTGGGCGTGGCGCCCAACAAGCTGCTGGCCAAGATGGCCAGCGAGTTCAACAAGCCCAATGGCATCTCGGTGGTGCACGAGGCTGATCTGCAGACGAAGATTTGGCCCCTGGCCTGCCGCAAGGTGAACGGCATCGGCCCCAAGGCCGAAGCCCGCCTGGCGGCGCAGGGCATCCACACCATTGGCGATCTGGCCGCCCGCGACCGGGCCTGGCTGGTGGCGCATTTCGGCCGCAGCTATGGGGCCTGGCTGCACGATGCCGCCTGGGGCCGCGATGAGCGCCCGGTGGTGACCGAAAGCGAGCCGGTGTCGGTGAGCCGTGAAACCACCTTTGAGCGCGATTTGCATGCGGTACATGACAAGGCGGCCTTGGGCGCGGTGTTCACCCACCTGTGCGAGCGCGTGGCGGCCGACCTGCAGCGCAAGGGTTATGTGGGGCGCACCATCGGTGTGAAGCTGCGCTATGACGACTTCAAGAGCGTCACCCGCGACCAGACCTTGCCTCACCCGACCGCCGATGCAGCCCAGATCCGGCGTGCGGCCGGCCAGTGCCTGAAGCGGGTGGACCTGACGCGGCGTTTTCGCCTGCTGGGCGTGCGTGTGGGCAGCCTGCAGCGCCTCGGGCCGGATGGTCAGCCCTTGCCGCCCGAAGCCGTGGCACCGGAGGCCAGCGGGCAGCGCAGCCTGGACTTGCTGACTGAGCCTTTGTTTTGAGCCTTTGTTCTGAGCCTGGGCCCCTCGTCGGTGTCGCCCGTTTGCCAGTGGCCTGGCTGGCGTGCACGTTAAATTGAAACGTTAGGCTGCGAGCTGTTTTGCGGCCCCACCCCCACAAGACGGAGACCCCATGAAGTGCTTTGCCCTGACCCAGACCGACCACATCGCTCACCTGGTGTTGAACCAGCCCGAGGTCTTGAACACCATGCACCCCACGTTCTGGCGCGAGCTCGATGAGGTGCTGGAACAGTTGAACCGCGAGGGGCAGGCGCGAGCGCTGGTGATCTCGAGCACGGGCAAACATTTCAGCGCGGGCATGTCGCTGGACACCTTTGCCGGCGCCATCAGCATGGACGACCAGAGCCCCGAGGGCCGGGCCGCGGTGTTTGACCTGCTGACCGACATGCAGGCCACTTTCACCCGCCTGGAGACCCTGCGCATGCCGGTGATCGTGGCCATCCAGGGCGGCTGCATCGGCGGCGCGGTGGACATGGTCACGGCCTGCTGCATCCGCTATGCCAGCGCCGACGCCTTTTTCTGTGTGCAGGAGATCAACATCGGCATGGTGGCCGATGTGGGCACGCTGCAGCGCTTGCCCAAGCTGCTGCCGCAGGCCCTGGTCAAGGAACTGGCCTACACCGGTCGCCGCCTGAGCGCTGAACGGGCTCAGGCGCATGGCTTGGTCAACGAGGTGTTCGAGAGTGCCGAAGCCACGCTGGCCGCCGCGCTGCAATGCGCCCGCGAGATCGCGGCCAAGCCGCCGGTGGCCATCTGGGGCACCAAGCAGGCCATCCACTACGCCCGCGACCATTCGGTGGAGGATTCGCTGCGCCAGATGGGCTGGCTGCAGGGCGCCATCTGGAGCAACGCCCACGTGCGCGAGGCGGTGCTGGCCATGAAGCAAAAGCGCGCCGGTGCCTTCCCACCGTTGTCGGCACTGACGCCCTTCAAATCGCTGGGTTGATGAGCCCGGTGTTCGTTTGGCGGACGTTGCTCGTTTTTTTCTTGCCGCGAATCAACCGTTCGTAAGCGCTAAGCGCTACAGTCATTTATTACAAGAGTAGAGCCAAGTCGCCAACGATGCGTCTGGCTCAGGGGAGGTTGGCGTTCTGCTGCAGCATGTGCGGCACAGCCTTGTCATGGTTGACGAGCGCCAATCCTGTCGGTGCTGCTTTTTGAGTTGTTACTGGATGGGGGTCTACATGCGCGTCAATTTGCCGGTGTCTCAACACGAGTACGTGTTCGACGAAGACCAATTGTTGGTGTCTACCACCGACACCCGTGGCGTGATCACCCACTGCAACCCTGCCTTCGTGCAGGTCAGCGGATTCACCTACGACGAGCTGATCGGTCAGCCCCACAACCTGATCCGCCACCCGGACATGCCGGCGGCGGCCTTCAAGGACATGTGGGCCACGATTGGCCGGGGGCGCCCCTGGACAGGTCTGGTGAAAAACCGGCGCCAGAACGGCGACCATTACTGGGTGTACGCCAACGTGACCCCGGTGATGTCCAACGGCAAGCCCACCGGGTACATGTCGGTGCGCATCAAACCCACCCGCGAGCAGGTTCAGGACGCTGAACGCCTGTATGAGCGCCTGCGCCGCGACGAAGAGCAAGGTCGTGCCACGGTGCTGCTGCGCAGCGGCAAGGTGATCAGCCGCGACTGGGGTTCCCGCCTGCTGCGCCTGACCCGCCTGGATTTGCCCAGCACCCTGGGGCTGTGGTTGTTTCTGATGGCCTGCGGGGTGATGCTGCCTGATGTGATGGGGGTATCGGCCAGCATGGCGATGGGCATCCGCCTGGCCGTGCTGCTGCTGGGCGGTGCTGGCGTCGTGGCCTGGTTCCATGCCCGCGTGAGCCGCAGCCTGGATGATGCGGTGCGGTTTGCGGGTGACCTGTCGGGTTGCAATCTGTCCACCTCGGTGGCTGTCAATTACCCTGAGCCCCTGGGAGGCTTGATGCAGCGCTTGCAGCAGATCCAAGTCAACCTCAAGGCTGTGGTGGGCGATGTGCGCTTCGAGGTGGCGGGCTTCACCCAGGCGGCGAGCGAGATCGCACAGGGCGCTGACGACCTGTCGGGCCGAACGGAGTCTCAGGCCAGCAGCCTGCAGGAAACCGCGGCCTCCATGGAGGAGATCTCCAGCACGGTGCGCCAGACCGCCGACACCTCGGGCAAGGTGTCGCATGAAAGCGAGCAAAGCCTGGCGCTGGCCGAGAAGGGCGGCGCCGCGATGCGCGAGGCTGCAGAGGCCATCGGCACCATCGAGCGCTCGTCGGCGAAGATGAGCGAGATCATCGGCGTGATCGAGGGCATCGCCTTTCAGACCAACATCCTGGCGCTCAACGCGGCGGTCGAGGCTGCCCGTGCGGGCGAACAGGGGCGGGGCTTTGCGGTGGTGGCCTCCGAGGTGCGGGCCCTGGCCCAGCGCAGCGCCACAGCCGCCAAAGAGATCCGCGAACTGATCGGCAACTCGGCCCAGCAAGTGGGCGACGGGGCCCGTCAGGTGCAGGGGGTGGGCCACACCATCGAAGAGGTGGTGGCCTCTGTGTCACGGGTCAGCACCCTGGTGGCGCAGATCAGTGCGGCGGCGCGTGAACAGTCGACCGGTCTGTCGCAAATCAACGAGGCGGTGACGCAACTGGACGTGACTACGCAGCAGAACGCCGCGCTGGTGGAAGAATCTGCCGCCGCGGCCCAGACCCTGAGCCAGAGTGCGCGCTCCTTACAGCGCTCGGTCAGCGTCTTCCGGCTCAATTGAGGCGGGCGGTGCCCGCCACCGGCCTCACTGGCGGGCGGTGCGCGTGTTGGCAGGCAGCGCCTGGGGGTGGCTGGTGCGGAAGGGGTTGATGTCCAGCCCGCCGCGTCGCGTGTAGCGCGCATACACCGACAGCTTGATCGGCTGGCAGCGGCGCCAGATATCCATGAAGATGCGTTCCACGCACTGCTCGTGAAACTCGTTGTGGTTGCGGAAGCTCACCAGGTAGGCCAGCAGGCCGGCCTGGTCGATCTGGGCACCGCTGTAGCGGATCTGCACGCTGCCCCAGTCGGGCTGGCCGGTGACCAGGCAATTGCTTTTCAGCAGGTGGCTGGTCAGGGTCTCGGTGACCGGGGCCTCGCCCACCTGGGCGCTCAGCAGCTCAGGGGCCGGCGTGTAGTGCTGGCATTCGATGTCCAGCCGGTCCAGGTTCAGGCCGTCGAGCTCATGCACCGGCTCCCGGTCGAAAACTTCGGGGGCCAGCAATTTGACGCCCACACTGCCGGGGTGGGGGGCGCCGCGCCAGGCGGCCTCGCTCAGGTCGGCGCGCAGCCGGGCCTGTACCTCGGCGGCATCCGTGAAGCGCGTGTTGTTGAAGCTGTTGAGGTACAGCTTGAACGACTTGCTCTCGATGATGTTGGGGCTTTCGCAGGGCACGGTGACATGGGCGATGGCCACCTGCGGCTTGCCGCGCAGGTTGAGCCAGGACAGCTCGAAGGCGGTCCACAGGTCGGCACCGAAGAACGGCGGGTGTCCTGAGATGCCGATCTCTTCACGTTTGCCCAGGCGCGGGATCGGGAACAGCAGGCTGGGCTGGTACTGGTCGACGTAGGCCGAGGCCTTGCCGAGCTGGGATTGTTCTGGGGTGTTGGTCATGGGGGTCAGTTGAATTCGCGTTCGCGCAGCCACTTGGTGGCGATCCATTTCTCGCCGGCGATCACCGGTGAGCCGCCGTGCAGGGTGCGGGTGCTGGGGTGGGGGCGCTCGTAGCTGAAGAACACCGCGTTGCCGCGCTGCGGCGCCACTTCGAGGTGCACGTCGGGGAAGGTGGTGCCGCCGCCTTTTTCGGGCTCGTTGAGGTACATGACCAGGGTGCCCACGCGCTGGCCACCGCGTTGCAGGATGGTCGGGGTGCCCGGCTCGTTCGGGTCGAAGTAATCGTAGTGAGGCTTGTATTCGGCGCCCGGCTGGTAATGCAGCACTTGCAGGCCCTCGCCATTTTCAACCGGCCAGTTCAGCAGCGTGGCAATGCGTTGCTCGATGCGCTGGATCAGCGCGCTCTCGCCGCGCGAGAAGAACATGCCGTCGCTGGTGCGGTCCACGCTGACCTCTTCGCCCCCAGTCTGGGTGGCCACGGTGCGCGAGCGTGCCAGGCGCGGGCTGGCCGCGGCGATCAGGGCATCGCACTCTTCATCTGACAGGAACTGCCCGAACACCACGACGCGCGGCTGCACCATGGCCAGCAGCACGGGCACCTGCCGGTCACCGGCATCCACGCGCAAGGGGGATTCGGCCAGCGCGGGCTCGGGCACCGGGCTGCGGGCGGGCAGACCCTGGCGCAGGGCCCGGGCTTCCAGGTGGTCGCCGAGCGTGATCTCCATGGCCTCGATGGCCACCTCTTCAGACCAGCCCGAGGCCAGCATGGCCTTGAGCACGCTGGGGGCGTCGTGGCCGGCTTCGGCCTGTTCGACGATCCACTGGCGCAGGGCGGGGGTGATGGCTTGCGTGGTGCTGCTGCTGGAGGTCTGGGTCATCGGGAGTCGGTGAAGG
>Ga0208269_100068_pt1 | contig 83083 bp, 82 predicted proteins | sample LakWasMe88_LOW11_2_FD_183912 | JGI IMG/M metagenome (GOLD analysis project Ga0208269, IMG submission 183912) | Freshwater sediment methanotrophic microbial communities from Lake Washington under simulated oxygen tension - Sediment Metagenome... | ecosystem: Environmental > Aquatic > Freshwater >...
CTATCGTCTCGCGAAGAACGACCCGGTGACGGGCCTGATGGTTGATCTCGATGGCAAAACCTATGACCCGCTGACGGGTCAGTTGTCGGCCTGAACTACACAACCGGTTGCCGCTTGCGCGGATCCGAATTCACTCCCACTCGATCATCAACAGGTCTCGCAAACCCGCGTGGTTAAAGGGATTCGGCCTGATCAACATGGGGCACTACCGTCGCTTTTACCGTCAAGGGCGAACATCTTTTGCTGGCGCGGGAGATGGAGCGCTTTGCGCGGGAGCTGGGTTTTCGACACCATCATCAATCAGCTCTCAGGATACCGGAGAAATCCCCGACCGTCAGCCGCCGCAAGCGCGCGCAAGCGAGTTCCATCCGGTAGCTGACACTTCTAGCGGGTCTTCTAGGGATGCTCACCTGATTGCTCGGAGTCCCAAAAGCGCTGCATCGCTTCGAACGCTTTTCGCTCAACGCCCTGCATTCGTGTCAAAGCATGAGGCTCGGGTACGGGCCGGAAGCTTGACGACAACTGTTCGACGTCGCGTCGAGCGGCTAGCCAAGCCTGCAGCAAAGGCTGCCACTGCCGATCCCAGTGGCCGAAGGGCCGCGAGTCCGGCGATGACACTTTGCGTAGCGCCTGATGCATGACGGCTCCGGCAGTCCGCGTCGGGTCGTCCCATTTGACCGGAACGCTCCAGCCGGCGTCGCGGACGCCACTGGTGCTTCGGAGGTCTGGGCCCACCGTGGCAACAGGTGCGCCCACGACGGTTCCGAATCCGAAGAGCTTGTGATCAATGCGATCACCTTCCTCAAGTGGGCAGTTCGAACTACTCATTCTGGTCTCCTCTCTTCATGCAATTTCATTGGCTTTGTGTGGGCACTGCTCAAACCATAAACGCGGGTTGAGCGATAACGACCGGGCTGACCACGTCGCGAATCTCACTAAGTCCCGCAATGAGCAGGTCGTACTGCTCGGTGCGCCGTCCCTGATCCCAGATGATCGGCAGCACTTTTCGATAGGGGCTGCCACGCTTCAAGTAGAGACTGACATCCTCACCAATCTGCGAAATCAGGTCCTGCGGCGAGCTTCTGGTCCGCCAATACTTGACCTCGATCACCAGGTGCAACGACGGAATCACCAGGTCTGCCCGAGGCTTCTTTTGTCCCACCGACGCGAGCCACTCTTCATCGCGCAGATCGGGCACCACCGGCGCAAGCACCGCGCACAGAAGATTCTGAAAGTGGTATTCGTTTTCAACGGCCCACTTCTGCGCTGTCGAGTTCGGTGTCTTCTTCTGATCGTCCCAGGTCCATCGGCGCAATCCGGATGGGAGCCTGCGAAGCAGGAGACCGACATCGTCGAGGCTCGGCGCACGCAGATCGATCTGGGCCGCGCCCTGTGCGAGGTAGTGAAAGGCCGCCAAGTCCACGGCCGCCTGCTCAGGATCGTCGTAGACCACCGACTTGATGCGGCTGAGCAGCCGCGATGCAAAGTCGTCATCGACCGCCGGCGCAGCGTCTGCCAACCGACGTGCAACATAGACCGCTGCGCAGGCGCTGGCGGGCACCACTGTCAGCTCGCCGTCCAATCCCACCTCGGACCGCGTCTTGATCATGGATAGCAGCTCATGGCGCCAGCCGACTTCCGCGGGCAACAGCGGTTGCAGTCTTGCATAGAGCGACGCGAACCATGTGCCGAACTTCGTCCATCGCACCCCATCGGCCGTGGCCGACAAGCCAACCAGAACGCCGGTATGCGCTAACGGTTGCATCAGGCTGACGAGGGCCGTCTGTGAATCACCGCTGCGCCCCATCAACCAATCAACCCCCTGCGCAAACGAGTCGCGGCATGCATCGCTCAAGGTCCGATCGATGCTCAGCAGGAACCCCAAGGCCGCAACGGCATGAATCGACCGACCGCCGCCGGAAAGCTCCTCGCATAGCTCCCGTGCCATTCCTGCGCTTTGCTGGGCGGGCAACCCCTCGCCGAGCACCCAGTGATAAAAGGCGATCGACACCGGGCCCGCAGTCAGCGTCTCGGCCTGAGCTGCTACGGCTCGCAGCGCCTCGTGCAGCATCGGGTTGCCGGCGCTCACAGAAACCACCGTGTTGTGCCAATCTTGCCCAGCATCACACTGGGACTCCACCGGCTACCCAACCGGTCAAGCCGCCCTAGGAGGCCCGCGACAAGGTCGGAGTAATAGATGGTGACGGGCATCGCCGCTGGCAGGAAGCTGCGCCAGGAATGGTTCGAAAACCAGTAGACCTGCTTGGTCAGATAGATGATGTCCGTGAACGTCGAATCACGATGAAGACTCAGCAGTAGCGGTTTGGGCAAGCCATCCGTCGGGCGCTTGAGCTGCTGCGGCCCCGTCAACGTCAACAACGTCTCGTTGTGGCCGACTTCCGCAAAGAGGCCCCGGATCGGCGTTTTCTCTCCCCTGCCCTTGGTCCCGATGGAATCGTCGTCGAACAGCAGATACGGATGGTCCTGCTTTACATGCAAGAAGGCGAACCGCAGATCGAATTCAGAGAACTCCTTCAACGCCGCTTTAACCGACTCGACCTCCGTATTGCGCATCGGCTTGAACGCATGAACGATCACGCGGACAGAATCGCCCTTGATCCAGTTCATTTCACTTCGCACACGCTGAAGGGTTCCCTGCAGTGATTCCGTCAGTGCCTCACCGTACTTCGACATGGGCACGGCGTTCGACAGATTCGATAGCAGATAGCCGCCGTCGCCGCGAAAGACGCTAGTAATGCCGACGATTCTCTCTTTTCTGGAAAATCGGGACTCGCCGATAGCGGCGCTGCCGAGCCCGATGACTACTTCATGTGCGATGCCCTTGTCCGATTTGATCAGCCATGGGATGCCGCCGAGCTTGGCATAGACAGCAAGCGCGAGGTTGCTCAGGGTGTAGGCAAGACTGGCCGGGGCCATCGAGAACGTCTCGAACGCGATGAACTGCGTGGGGATCTGATTGGAGAGAAACGCCGCCTTGGCCACCAGGTACGGATTCTTCTGGGGCGCCAACTGGCGCGAGTCCCGCTCGGTCTGCACCAGGGCAAGATGCCAGGGCGCGCCCTCGGCAGCCATCCGGACTGCTTTGGAAGCAGCGGCATGGTATGCGTCGGCCGTGAACGCGTCCGCCTCCACGAACGTCAGTGTGATGTCCTGCAGTCCGTAAATGCCGAGAAATCCTCGCCCGAACGGCAATGACTTGCCGTCGACCGACAAGCCGTCTCGAAACTTTCGAAGGAACAGTTCAAATTGACCACGCCGCGCGCGATCGCAGATCACGCAGACGTTCGGTCGAGTGGGCGTGAACACGTGCCTGCTGTAGGGGCCAAACTTGCTTAGCCCGACCGCTGCACGCGACTCCGACTTGAGCGTGCCGGCGTCGAAAACATAGGTCGGCGTCGTGGCTTCCGTGAAACGGGGAAAGTTCGGCGCGTCCTTCTCGCTCAGCAGGTTGCCAATGCCGACGCTGAGACCTTCCTGCAGTTCGATTTCACCGAGACCGCGTAGCCAGTCCGAAATGCGTGCAATGTGCTCCATGCGAGCACGCCCTCGGCTGTTCTCAAACACGATCTCATCGATCTTGCCAAGCACCCTGCCCGATGCGTTCCGCGTGAAGTGCTGCAGAAGGTGCCGAAGATTCTCTGGCGACGCCTCCAGATACAGTTCGTCGAGTGGAAGCGACTCATCCACATTTTGAAAGCGCTCCGACATGCGAGCGTTACCGTCTGCGATGGCCCCGACTCGGCCCACCAGCCTGCGATAAGGCAGCATGCGCGCATCCTCAACCGGTACCATGCGCTCAACCGTCAAACCATCAAGTCGAACTCCGTGCTCATGCAATACGGCAAGGCTCGTTGCGCAAGTCTTCTGGATCTCGATGTCCCACAAAAGACCGAGTGGTTCTGAGTCCGGCAGCTTTAACGATCGAATGGCGATCAAGACGCGCGACTGCAGATGAAGATGCTTGTCGGCTTCGCTGAAGCCCGTCGGCAAGGTCCGCCCTACGGTGGTAATCGGGTTATAGCGCGCTACCAGTCGCCGATTGGAACTGAGCAACGTCACGAGACGCTGCTCAAGCAGAGGACGAATGAGGGACGCATACTCAACCACCGACACAACCTTCTCTTCGCCAATGGGCGCGGTGCCCAATGCGAGAGGTAACGCCACGATCTGATCCGCGCGACGGGTTACGGCGTAATGCGTGCGGTACTCATCACGCAGGTTCCGGAACTGCTGCGCGTCCTTGAAGGGCAAGGTCTGCAGCCGAACGGCATCGCCGCGCACATACAGCGGCGTGAAATTGAGCTGCAGCTGTCGTCCCATAGGTCGTCACATCCTCTTGTTTTGCCAGACCCGCGTCCGCAATTTTTTGGTTGATGCACCGATGAACCGGGTCCAACGCGCCAGCTGGGATGGTTTCCCGAAACCGTGATCGACGCCATCAAAAAGAGCCTCAATGAGTTGGCGGTTCTTGCCACAATAGATGCCGTTGTCCTGCAACATAACTAGTGAGGGCTCGATCGAAATGGCATTGACCTCCATGGGCGCGCCGATCAACGCTTCGGCGTAAATCTAAACGGCACGACATTGCCTTCCGTGGCAACAGGTGCATCCGGGCTGGGCGCTGAACGCAAACGAGCCAACTGCACAACCTTGGGTTTGCCCTGAAAGTATCCTTCCGACAAGCCCGCCAGCATCTCAATGTCATGGGCCGCCAAGCCAATGTGCCTGGGGATCGAGTCGAGGGGCATCACGTTCTCCTCGACAAGAAGATCGATCGTTCGACGTAGCAGGCGCGGCCGTTCTGGCGACCTATCGCCATCGCCCGGCTCGGACTTGGCGCCCCAACGTGCGGACCGTCGTTTGAAGAGTGACTGCGCCGCCTCTTCATCGAGAATCTTCAACGCACGCAGACGCATCACGATCGCCGCGACGGAAACACCCCATCTGCGTTTGAGCAAGAGAAGATCGTCCAGCGTGACTGGCGTGCGGACCTCACTCGCGAATGTTTCCGCCGGCAGCAGGAACGCGCCCGCAAAGCGATGGGCCTGCTGTTCCAGCTGCTTATGGCGGTCACGCTCAGTCGGTCGGGGAATGAACCGATGCAGGATCAGGTGGCCGAGTTCGTGCGCCAAGTCGAAGCGGCTTCGATAGCCGTTATCCTTGTCGGCCGAGAGCAAGACCAGCGGACGCCCCAGCGCATCGCTCCATGCCGACAGGCCCTCGATCTGCGAAATGCCAGTTTCCTCGCGGATCAGGACGACGCCAGCGCCTTCAATGGCCAGCGCCAAGTCCGGCACCGCCGTGCGGCCGATACGCCAAAGATCGCGGCACTCGCTCGCCGCCAGCTCAATCTCGTCAGGCGTGATCTCGTCGGGCTCTTTGAACTGCCGGATCGGCAAATTCAGTGCCGGATAGTCCACGAACTCCGACAACGCGAGCGCGACGTCCTGCGCCCACTCCATGCGCGCTTCCAGCATCGCACGTGCCGCCACGTGGGCGGACGCATTGCTACGAAACAGCGGCAGCGACACCTTGGCAGAGGGCGCCCGGGTGAACCATTCAGGCGTGACATTGACCACGCCGGCAAGACGCTCCAGGGTTTCACGTTCGGGGGCCTGATTGCCCGAACGCCATTTGCTGACCGTTGCGGGGGACACGCCGACCAGCGAGGCAAGTTGCGCCTGGCTCAAACGCCTCGCGGCAAGAATCTGACTGAGGCGCTCACTCTCAAAGCCTTGAATACCTCCGCGGCTCATGGCACGCTGCCGTCGTTGCTCTGCTTCTTGATCTTCTTGAGCTTGGGCTTGGCCAAATCGTCTTGCGCCGCAGGCTTTTGCTCGTACCGCTGCAGGAACGCAGTCAGCGGCTCCTTGAACAGCCAGCCCCGCATCTCACGATCAGGCACCGCGATCTGGATCGATACGGGCGCATCCGGATGTATATGCAGCGAGCCCGAGAAGCACGCCACGAAAAACGCGACGGCATCGGAAGGCGCGGTGTATTGATCGAACAATTCCGGTTGCACCAACGGCTCGATGGCCTTGTTGGCAAATGACATCTGGCGGCGCGTGTGGCTACGTCGGCCATTGACCCAGAAGCCATCCGGAATGTTGAACCTGGCCAGTGTGAAAACCCCTGCCCGGCCGCTAACGATGCCGTTGCCACGAATAGCAGTCGGCGAGGCCTCTCCCATCGCCAGCGCTCGGTGAAACGCCTCATTCATGTGGAAATGCCGCAGCTGACCAACCACATGCGGCAAGTGGCCCTCGTCCATGCCTTTGGACGCCGCGTGCGCACGCTGGGCACCGACGCTCAACGCTTCTTCGACGGCCATCACCAGTTCGCGCGGCAAGCTGCGCTGCAAGAGGTCGGGGATTGTGTCTACGGGCGGCTGGGTCATACGCTCTCCAAGTCTGATTTCGCTTGTCGGCATTTTGCCACGTAAAAGTTTCGTTTAGCGCGAAAAGATGTGTGATTGGTTGCCTCTATGGCAATCCGTACCGTGCGTACCCCTTGAAAAGTGTCAGAAAAAAGAACATACTTCTACCATTCAGGAGATTCCCACCATGCAGACCCTCGCCAAACAAGTGCTGGAACACGCCGCCGGATTGCCGGAAGGCGCGCCCTTGGTCGCCAAGGAACTGCTGCACCTGGGAAACCGGGCGGCGGTGGACCAAGTCCTGTCCCGGCTCGTGCAGCGCGGCGCCCTGCTGCGCGCTGGCCGCGGTATCTATGTCCTGCCGGTGGAAAGCCGCTTCGGGTCGCGCGCGCCGTCGACCTCCAAAATGGTCGAAGGGCTGGCTCACCAGCGCGGAGAAACCATCGTGTCGCATGGCGCGGCGGCCGCGAACGCGCTGGGCCTCACCACGCAAGTGCCGGTGCGATCCGTCTATCTGACCTCCGGCCCCAGCCGCCGTTTGAAGCTAGGGGCCCAGACCGTCGAATTCAGGCACGCGCCGGTGTGGCAGCTGATTTTTCCTGGCCGCGCTGCCGGCGATGTCGTGCGGGCGCTGGCATGGCTGGGGCCAGAGAAAGCCGGTGAAGCGCTGCGAACGCTACGCGCCAAGCTGCCGCTGGCCGAGATGAAAGAAGTCGCATCGGCACGTGCCCGCCTGCCGACATGGATGGCGCAGGAAGTCAGCGCGCTGGTGTCGCATGGCTGAGTTCTTCGAATTCTCTGTCGATGAACGCCTGGAAGCCCTTGCCCAGGCTGCCGATGCTTCCGGCCGCCCGCCCCACCTGCTCGAAAAGGACGTTTGGGTGGTGTGGTCCCTGCGCCACCTGTTCGCCGCGCCCTATGCGCCGCATCTCATATTCAAGGGTGGCACCTCGCTGTCGAAGGCCTACGGCGTCATCCAGCGCTTTTCCGAGGACGTGGATCTCACCTACGACATCCGCGCCATCGCCAGCGATCTGATCGGCGAGGCCGGCGCGCCCCTACCCGCCAGCCGGAGCCAGGAAAAGAAATGGAGTAAGGAGATTCGCACCCGTCTGGCTGAGTGGGTGACGGCCGAAGTCATCCCCGGGCTCCAGCAGGACCTAGAGCAGCACGGCCTACCGGCCAAAGCACGAGCCGAAGGCGACAAGGTGTTCATCGAATACACGCCGCTGGTCTCAGGAACGGGCTATGTGCCGCCGGCGGTCATGCTCGAATTCGGCGCGCGCTCCACCGGGGAGCCTTGCGAACTGCGCCCGGTCCGTTGCGACGCCGCCGCGCACCTGCAGGGCGTGGAGTTCCCAGAAGCGATGCCGAAGGTTATGCGTGCCGAGCGAACCTTTTGGGAGAAGGCGACCGCGATCCACGTCTTCTGCGCGCAAGGTGTCTTTCGGGGCGGCGAACGGTTTGCACGTCACTGGCACGATGTCACGCGCTTGGATGCTGCCGGCTTTGCCGACGCCGCGATCGCCGACAGGGCGCTCGCGAATGCGGTGGCCGATCACAAAAGCATCTTCTTTGCGGAAAAAAAGTCAGAGGGCGAACTGATCGACTACCACGCTGCCGTCTCGGGTGGCCTGTGCCTGGTGCCCGACGACGGTGCCTTGGCCAAGCTGGCCGCCGACTACCAGCAGATGGTCGACGACGGGCTGTTCCTCGATGAGGTCGAATCGTTCGACGCCCTGCTCCAGCAATGCCAAGCTATTCAGCAGAAGGCGAATGCGGTTGGAACGAACGGGGAGCTGGAAGGCCGACCGCCTGCGTGAGTCCTGGGCGAAGCAAGGCGAGCACCTAGTGGGATGCCGCAGAGCCAGGGCTTTGAGTTTGTCGCGAGGTTGTGCATTGCGTTTCGCAGCGCGCTCATCTGATCATGACTGGGGCTACGCAATTTGCGCAGTCGCGAACACACCGGGAATTCGTCAATTTAACAGGGGGCGTAATGCTGCAGCGAATGACACCAAAAGACTATTCGGAGTTCTGGGAGCGTGAATCGTCCCAATTCGCCAGTGACAACATCTATGCACATCTTAGGCAGATTGTTCCCACCGAAGCGACCTTGGAAGTAGGTTGCGGCGCGGGATGGAGTACGTTGAGTCTTGCGACAAATCGGCCTGTCTTGGCGATCGACAACAACGCCCATTTGATTGGCCTCGCTCGATCCCGATTGAACACCCACGGGGTGAATGCGGAGATCATCCAATCTGACTTGTTCGAGCCGTCCGACGACCTGCTCAAGGCGATCGAGGCATTCCAGCCGAAGGTCGTGGTCGGATGGTTCATCGGCTCTCATCCTGACGACAATGACAAGCGTACTCCGGCCGACCTGCGTATCGACCAAAAGCCCAAGGTCTACCGAGAAAATGTCGAGGATCGACTGGTTGCGCTGCCGCTCTGCCCACCATCCGTGGAGTGGGTCCACACCGTGCAACGCGGTGCCGCCCCACCCGGGGTTAGCGAGGCTCAAATAAAGGACGAGATGGCGAAAGAATACGAAAAGTACATGCTCATCAACTCAGGATTTACCGTGACGGACGTGCAGGTGCTGGACTGGAACCAAGGGGCAACCCCATTCCCATATGTTCAGACCGCGAGACCGGACCTGCCCCCCGGCAAGCCCAAGCCCGTGATCATCTCCATACTTGCTCGTCGAATGTCCAACGTGTAGGGTTCGCAGCCCTCGCCTCGACCACGCAAAAGCGCGATTGAGGGTGTGCATTGGATTTTCCCTTCGGGGCCACAACTGCTCTGATCGCACGTGCAAGAGGGCAGCGCGCGACGCTGCAGCTTCATATTTGATAGGACGGGCATATTTACTGCACAGTAAATATGCCCTTTACGTGCCGCCACATGCCGTGCGTCGCGGCAGCGGCCGTTGCTCGAACTAGTGGCCTAGGACGATCCCCCTTTGACACCCCTCCCCCGTTTGAACTCGCGATCCCCTGCGATAAATGCTTCCAGCATATGAGGAATCAGCGTGGTCGCATCGACCGCTTCGCCGTATGCCTGCGCATGCAGTGCGGCGTAACGGTCCAGATCGGCCTTTAAAGCGGCAGGACACGCGAAGGTCAGCTTGACGCTTTCGGTTTTGGGCAGCGGCCCGAGTCGCAGCTTGCGCGTCGTACTCATTGCGAAGTCCCCCGATTGAAGAACAGCGGCTGGTAGGGCCGCAGCACGAGGTCGCGGTTGACGATGATGCTGACCGGCAGGCCCGGCCGCTCTGTCAGCGTCGGCTGGATGTTGAGGTTGCGCCGAGTCATCTCCTGTCCTGCCTGGTTCACACTGTCTTGCAAGCTGTCGCGCCCGGCAATGATGACGCGATCGCCGCCCTGCCGGTTCTCCGGCGCGGCCAGTTCGGCACCGACGCCCAGCACCGTCGTCAGTGCCGCGCCAGCAAAGATGCGATCCCAATGCCAATCAACGCCATCCTCCAGGCCGGCATAGCCGGCCGGATCGGTGCCGGCCAGGTTGTCGAGTGTGAGCGATGACGTGTCCGGCAGGATGACCCGGTTCCACACCACCTGTACCCGGCTCTGCCCATAAGCGACCTGGCTGTTGTATTTGCCGAAGATGCGCGATCCCTGCGGGATCAGCAGGTATCGGCCGGTCGCGGTGTCGTACACCGGCTCCGTCACCGTGCCGATCACATTACCCGGCAGGTCGGACTTGATGCCCGTGACGAGTGCTGCCGAGATTACCGTGCCAGCCATCACTTGATACGGCGAAGTCGGCATTTGCAGATTGCCGGAATTACGGGTTTCCGTAGTTCCGGCTTTCTGGAACGCCTCCTTCTGGTCTTGCCGGTTCTGCACGGCGGTCGGGTCGGCGGGCTGGGCCGCCGTCGAGGCCGGCCCAGCGGCCTGCGGATCGAAGCCCGCCAAGCCAGAAGCTGGGCCAGCAGCGGCCACCTGCGCCGGCGCGGTAGCGGCGCGCTGGTTGCTGGAGCGGAAAAACACTGACGATCCCGCTGCCGCTTCAGCCTCCTTGCGCCGCGCGTCACGCTCGGCGGCGCCGGGGTCTTGGCCGGGCGGCGAGTAGCGGGCCACCGCTTGCTGCTGAGACTTCACGATGGCTGGCCCCAGGTCGCCGGGCAACGGCGGCCCCAACTCTGGCACCTTGGGCGGTAGCTTGGAGTAGTCGGTGGGAAGCTGGTCCAGTCCTTCTGAGCGCGAGACGCGATCAACGTTGTAAAGCTCGGCCGGCTCGTTGCCGCCTCGCCGATGCGTCGGCTGCAACGACCACATCGTTGCGCCCAGCACGGCCACGCCGAGGCCGCCAGTCAGCAGCGCCAGCGTTCGCCGATTGAGGCGCGTCACCGGGCGCGGTTGCGCCCGCAGCGCCACGTTCTCGGGCGCGACCTTCGGCGCAGCGTCGGGAATGGGCACATCCGGGGTTTCGTCCTGGCTCATGGTCATTTCCCCCGCGTGCCATCCGTGCGCTCGATGCGCACCACGTCGCCCTTGTCCCCGCCCAGGCGAAGTTCGGCCGCGCCGAACAGCCGATCCACGATGTAGTACGGTGAGCGGAAGCGGTAGTTCACCAGTTGCCCGTCGCCCTGCGCGCCGATCACGAACAAGGGAGGCAACTCGCCCTGCGCGATGCCTCCCGGGAACTGGATATAGACCTTCTCGCCGTCGTCGAAAGCGCGCAATGGCTTCCACGGTGGATTGCTGCCGCTGACCGCATAGCGGAAGCGAATCTTCTCCAGCGACAAGCCCGTATCGACCGGCGCGGTCGCCTGCGCGGTCTGCGACTGGCGCTGCAAGGCCAACATCCGGTCTTTCGGATAGTCCCAAGACACCGATGCCATCCACGCTTTTTCCGTCGAGGTCAGTTCCAGCAGGTATGTCCTGCGGTTCGTGGTGACGACTAGATTGGTCTTGAGGCCCGACCGGGTGGGCTTCACCAGCACGTTGAAGCGCAGCTCGGCGCCGGCGCCGCTGGACGTATCGCCAACAATCCAGCGCACCGTGTCGCCGGCGGCGACCGTCACCAGTTCCTCGCCCGGCTGTAGGGACACGACGGTGACGCGCCCCGGCGCGGCGTAGACCTGATACAGCGCGCCATCAGTGAAAGGCCACACCTGAATCGCGTTGACATAGCCCTCGCGAGTCGGCGCGATGCGCGCCTCGGCGTTGGCACGCGAGACGCGCACGGTTTCGTCGACAGGCTCTGGCGTGGGCTTGTCTTCGTCCACGTCAGGCAGCGGCTTCATCTGCGCCGGCATCGGCAGCACCTTCGGCACCTCCACCACTTCCACCGGCTTCGGTGGTTCGGGCAACGGCTGCGCCAGCACCGGCTCATCGAGCGAGATGCGTGGCGGTGGCTTGCCCTGCGAGGCGCAGCCCGACAGGGCCGCCAAGGTCAGCACAAAAGCGTAAAAGCGGAAAGACAGGTTCATGGCTTGGCTCCTTCGGACGCATCCAGTTCGCGGCTCCACGACAGCCCGTTGACGTAGATGCCCAAGGGGTTCTTGCGCAGGCGTTCTTCGGTGCGCGGCGGCTGGAGCACGATGGACACCACGGCCGTCCACCGCTCCAGGCCAGCCGCGGCGCCGTTGACGTAGCGGCGTTCCGTCCAGCGCACGTTGAAAGACGTATCGCTAGCGCGCACGACACTGGTGATCTGCACCGTCACCGACTCCTTGCCGATGCGCGCGAACGGGTCGTTGACCCGCGCGTAGTCGTTGAGCACGGCCGCGCCCTTGTCGGTCGTGTAGTCGTAGGCGTCGAGCCAGTTCTGGCGGACGACGATGGGGTCGATGGACAGCGAGCGCACCAGCGTCACGAAGCGCGCGATGTGGTGCGCCGTCTGTGCATCGTTGGGCCGGTACGGCGTGGCGGCTTCGCCCACGGCGCGCACCTGTCCCGCGTTGTCCACTTCCACGACGTAGGGCGTCACGATGGACTGCGCCGAGCGCCACACCAGGCCACCGGCCATCAACAGCGCGAGCGTCAGGCAGCCGAGGGCCATCAGGCGCCAGTTCTTCGCCTGCACGCGCGGTGAGCCGATACGGTCGTCCCACACCTGGCCGGCAGCTTGGTACGGCGTGGCAGGGTGCGGCGTGTCGGCATAGCGCACCTGCGGTTTTCTGAATCGCATGGTCAGTTCTCCTTGTAAATCGCTTTAGTCGTCGGAGCCGCGCAGGCTCGGGCCTTGCCCCGAGCCGCCACCGTCGCCACCGCGCAGCGTGTGCGCGGCGGTGGTCGCGGCGTGGGTGAGTTGCTGGCGGCGATGCAGCCGCTTGGCCCAGGCGGGTTGTTCCGGCTTCTGTGCAGCGGCGCCGCCTGCGGGGGCTTCTCCTGCGGAGGCTTGGCCGGTTGACGCGCCAGCGTCGGCCGTCGTGCCATTCCAGCCAGCACGGAACGGAGCGGCCATCCGCTGCCCGGCAGCGGAAGCACGGGACGCTGCGGCGCGTCCGGCGGACTGCGCGCCGGTCTTGGCGACGTTGCCCAGGCCCGCCATCGCGCCCTTTGCGGCGCCGCCAGCGGCGGCGGAACCGGCCTGAAACGTCGACTTCGCACTGCTGGCCGCCGACGTTGCGGCGCGCGCACCGCTACCGGCCAGCTTTGCGGCAGCCGGGGCCATGCGCGCGCCAGCAGCCACGGCGCCACCCACGCCCGTCGCGGCGGCACCGATGACAACGGCCGTGCCGGCAGCGCCGACAGCAGCACCAGCCATCGCGCCCGCGCCGAGCTGCGGCGCACCGGACACAAGGCCGGTGGCGATGCCGGGGCCAAAGATCCCGAGCGCCAGCAAGGTGAGCGAGGCCAGCATGATGACCAGCGCGTGGTCGATAGACGGCTCGGCAGGATGGACTTGGAACTGAGCGAACAAGCCCGAGCCGATACCGACGATCACGGCCAGTACCAGAACCTTGACGCCGGAGGCCACCACGTTGCCCAAGACCTTTTCGGCGAGGAACGCGGTCTTGTTCCAGAGCGCGAACGGCACCAGCACGAATCCGGCGAGCGTGGTCAGCTTGAACTCGATCAGCGTGATGAAAAGCTGGATTGCCAGCACGAAGAAGCACAGCACCACGACCAGCCAGGCGAGGAACATCACCACGATGGGGTCGAGGTTCACGAACACTTCGGGAAAGCCTGCCATCTCGCCGATCTGCTCCAGAATCGGCGCCCCGGCGTCGATGCCGGTTTTCGCCAGCCGGCCCGGCTGCAAGAAGTTCTCCATCGTGATGGCCGAGCCGGTGGCGGTGATGCCCAATCCCGCAAACGAGCGGAACACGATGCTGGCCAGCCAGTTGAAGTTGTTGATGATGTAGGCGAAGGCACCGACGTAGAGCACCTTGCGCAGCAGCTTGGCGATCACGTCCTCGCCTTGGCCGGTAGCGTGGCTCATGGCCCAATACAGGCCGGCGATCGTCATGTCGATGACGATCAACGTGGCTGTGAGGAACGCCACTTCGCCCCGCAGCAGTCCGAAACCCGAGTCGATGTAGGCGGCGAATGTGGCGAGGAATTGGTCGATGATGGTCACGTCATTCATGGCGTGTCCTCCGGTTCGGCGGGAACGGCCGGTGCCGTGCCATCGGCCGGTTCCTCGAAGCTCGGCGGGATCGGCGGCAGGTCGGCCAGCGTCTGGTATTCATCCGGCCCGGCCTCGCCGGAAAAGAAGCGCCGCCGGAAGGCTTCGGCGGCGGCGCGGCAAGCGTCCTCGCCCGTGGCCTGCCGGTCAGCCGCGCATTGCGCGCGCAATGCCTTGAGCCGCACGGGATCGGCGGCCAAGGCATCGGCAAGGTTGTCGGCCGGCTGCTCGCCGCAGGCGGCCAGCAGCGCAGCAAGCACCACAACAGACGGGGCGAGGACGCATCGCATGGCGGCCTCCCGTCAGTCGCCGTAGAAATCCACGCGCTGCGGCGTGTACGGGGTGCCGTCGCCCATGAAACGCCGGCGTACCTCGCGGGCGCGCTCGGTGGCTGCCGCCTGCCGCGCCAGTTCCAGCGAAGCGGCCCGGTCTTGCGTGATCTGGAGCCGCTGCGACTGGATCGACTGCTTGGCCTGCAAGGCCAGCAACTGGTTCATGGCCTGCATCGCCTGCAGCGCGCCTTCGGCCGACTGGCTCCTGCCCACGAGGTCGGCCAGCACGCTTTCGTCTTCCCCCAGGTTCTGCGACACCTGGGCCTGCATCTGCATGGTGGTCTGCAAGCCGTTGAGCGTGTTCTTCCAACGCTCCTGCGCATCGCGGACCATCTGGTCGCCGGTCACGGTGGCGGCGTACTGCTCCGGATACAGGCGCTGGAACTCCCGATCCAGGTTCGTTACGTCGTAGGCCAAGCCCCTGGCCTGGGCGATCAGCCGCTCGGTCGTCGCCAGATTGGCGCGCAACTGGCCGACCACGCTGGACGGCAGGCTGGCGAGGTTGCGCGCCTGATTCATCAGCATCTGCGCCTCGTTCTGGAGCTGGCGAATCTGGTTGTTGATCTGCTCCAGCGTGCGGATCGCGGTCAGCGTGTTCTGCACATAGTTGGTCGGATCAAAGACGATGCGCCAGGCCAACGCTGGTGACGAGGTCAACAGCGAGAGCGACAACGCGGCGGCGAGCGAAATGGAAAGCGCATGGGTCTTCATGGCTGGTTCTCCTGTGGGTGGTCAGCGGTACGAGAGGAACCCGGCGCAAGTCCGGGGAGTGAGGGCAGCAGGTCGGCCGCCCAATCGAGCCTGCGATGGCGCAGCCAGGCGCCCGCGAAGCCGGTCACGCCGGCATCCAGCAACACGCGATCCATGTCGCGCTGGTCCTGCGGCGTGGAAGCGCCCGCAAAGGCCAGCGTGGCCGGCCCCAGGTCGAGGTCGAACAGGCGATTGCCGAGGCGGGACTGGTAGTAGTAGTCGCGCTTGGGCTGCGCGGTCGCCACGATCTCGATCTGGCGCGAGTTCAACCCGAAGCCCTCGTAGATCGTGCGAATCTGCGGCTCGGTGGCCTGCGGGTTGGGCAGGAAAATGCGGCTGGCGCAGCTTTCGATGATCGCGGGCGCAATGCTCGAATCCTTGATGTCGGCAAGGCTCTGCGTAGCGAAGATCACCGACACGTTCTTCTTGCGCAGCGTCTTGAGCCACTGCCGGATGCGTGCCGCGAATACCAGGTCATCGAGAAACAGCCACGCCTCATCGAGCATCAGCAGCGTGGGCGCACCGTCGAAGCGTTCGTCGAAGCGCGCGAACAGATAGCCCAGCACGGCCATGACGGCGGCCTTGCTGTGCATCAGTTCCTCCATCTCGAAGCACTGCACGTCGGCCATGCCCAGCTGGTCATGGTCGGCGTCCAGAAGCCTGCCGTGGGCGCCACCGAGCACATAGGGCGCGAGGGCCTGGCGCAGCGCGTTCGATTGCAGCAGCACGGAAAGCCCGGTCATCGTGCGCTGCTCCAGCGGCGCACCGGCGAGGCTTCCCAGCGCCGACCAGATTGCGACCTTCTCATCGGGGCCGACCGCCACGCCTTCATGTAGTAGTCTGCCTTCGATCCATTCAGCGGCCCAGGTGCGGTAGCCCTCGCGGTCGATGCGCGCGAGCGGCTGGAAGGCAATTTCGCCATCGGCACCCAGGTCGTAGTGCTCGCCGCCCAGCCCGAGGATGGTGGCGCGCATGGAGCGGCCCATGTCGAAGGCAAAGATGCGCGAGCCGGAGTAGCGCCGGAACTGCATAGCCAGCATGGCGAGCAAGACGGACTTGCCCATGCCCGTCGGGCCAGCGACCAGCGTGTGGCCCACGTCGCCGATGTGCGTGACCAGCCGGAACGGCGTGGCGCCATCGGTGCGCGTGACGATCAGCGGCGGGCCGTCGAGGTGGTCGTTCTTCTCCGGCCCGGCCCATACCGCCGATACCGGCATCATGTGCGCCAGGTTCAGCGTTGAAACGATGGGCTGGCGCACGTTGGCGTAGGCGTTGCCCGGAATGGACGACAGCCACGCATCCACGGCGTTGAGCGTTTCGGGAATCGTCACGAAACCCCGGCCCTGGATGACGCGCTCCACCATGCGCAGCTTCTCGTCGGTCACGGCGGCGTCCTCGTCCATGACGGTGACGGTCGCGGTCAGATAGCCGAAGGCGACTTGATCGCTGCCCAGCTCCTGCAAGGCGGCATCGGCATCGGCGGCCTTGTTCCTGGCGTCGGTATCCACCAGCGGGCTTTCCTGCTGGAAGATGGTTTCGCGCAGCAGCGCGATGACGTTCTTGCGCTTGGCGAACCACTGGCGGCGCAGGCGGGTGAGTTCGTTTTCCGCCTCGGCTTTGTCGAGGCAGAGAAAGCGCGTACTCCAGCGATACGCAAATCCCAGGCGGTTGAGTTCGCCCAGAATCCCCGGCCAGGTCGAGGTCGGAAAACCCCGCACCGACACCACGCGCAGGTGCTGCTCGCCCAGCATGGGAGCCAAGCCACCGACCAGTGCGGAATCGGCCAGCAGCGCGTCGATGTGAAACGGCACTTCGGGCACCGCCACTCGATAGCGCCGCGTCGAGATGGTCGCGTGCAGGTAGGTCAGCGTCTGCCCGTCATCGATCCAGGCTATCTCCGGCATCACGCCATCGAGCAGGTCAAAGACGCGATCCGTTTCCGCCACGAAGGCCGTCAGGCGCTCGCGCCAGTCCACGCCTTCGGTGGGACGGTTCTCGTACAGCATCCCCTCCGCGCGGGCGCGTGATTCCTCGGGCGGCAGGTACGCCAGTGTCAGGTGATAACCGCTCTCGAAGTGGTTGCCCGATTCCTCGAAGGTGGCCCGGCGTTCCTCGTCCACCAGCCACGACAAAGGCTCGGGGAACTCCGAGTGCGGATAGTTGGCGGCGGGCCGGCGCTCGGCCTCGATGAAGAGCGCCCAGCCCGAGCCGAGCCGGCGCAGCGCGTTGTTCAAGCGCGCCGACGTGGCGATCAGCTCGCCCTGCGTCGCGCTGTCGAGGTCAGGCCCGCGAAAACGCGCCGTGCGCTGGAAACTGCCGTCCTTGTTCAAGACGACGCCCGGCGCAGTCATCCCGGCCCACGGCAGCCAGTCGGCCAGCAAGGCTGGGCGCTGGCGGTATTCGGCGAGGTTCAGCATCGTAGCGTCCTCCCCTCACACGTCCAGCAGCGGTCGGTGTTTGATGTGCCGGGCGAAGACCTGCATGAACTGTGGATCGACGTGCGCACCCCACACCGCCAACGAATGGCTGACGATCCAGAGCACGACACCGGGAATCCACAGTTGCAGGCCCAGCCCGACGGCGGCGGCAAGTGTGCCGTTGGCGATCGCCACGGTACGCGGCGCACCGCCCAGCAGAATCGGCTCGGTCAGCGAGCGATGCAGCGGCACCTCGAAGCCGTCCGCAAAGATGTCCGGGCCGCTCATACGACGGCCCCACCCGAGAAGCTGAAGAACGACAGGAAGAAGCTGGAAGCCGCGAACGCGATGGACAGGCCAAAGACGATCTGGATCAGCTTGCGGAAGCCGCCCGACGTATCTCCAAAGGCCAGCGCCAAGCCCGTGGCGATGATGATGATGACCGCGACGATGCGCGCCACCGGTCCCTGGATGGATTCGAGGATGGATTGCAGCGGGCCTTCCCACGGCATCGAGGAACCGGCGGCCTGGGCGGTGCCGGCCAGGAACAGCAGCAGCGCGGCCAGCAGCAGCCCTTGCCCCGCAGGGGGAGCCAGGCTGCGTAGCCGCGTGAATCGGGACAGGTGGAAAAGCGGACTTACGGAAATACGGAAAGCATCAACGTGCGTCATGGCAGTTCTCCAGAAAGGTCGAGGGATGGGGAAGTCGCCGCAGCGGATGCGGCATCGGGAAGTGGCGGCAGCTCGGGAAACGGTGTTTCCATCGCATCCGCCAGTCGGTAGCCCACGCCGTCGAAGCCGATGACGCGGGCGATGCTCTCGATGCGGCGCTTGCGCCCGCGCCCGGCGATGTGGATCACCACATTGACCGCCTCGGCGATCAGCGCGCGCGGCGGGTTCACCGCCACTTCGAGAATCAGTTGCTCCAGGCGCAGCAGCGCACCGAGCGCGGAGCCGGCGTGGATCGTGGCGATGCCGCCGGGGTGGCCCGTGCCCCACACCTTGATGAGATCCAGCGCCTCGGCGCCACGCACCTCGCCGACGACCACGCGATCAGGTCGAAGGCGCATGGACGAGCGCACCAGCTCGGTCATGGACACCACGCCTTGCCGCGTGCGCAGCGGTACGTGGTCGCGCGCAGCGCATTGCAGCTCGACCGTGTCTTCGAGCACCAGCACGCGGTCGCCCGTGGCGGCGATCTCGGCGAGCAAGGCATTGGCGAGTGTGGTCTTGCCGCTGCTGGTGGCGCCGGCGATCAGGATGTTCTGGCGCTCGCGCACTGCCCGAACGAGAAAGCCCGCCTGGGCACTGGTCATCATTGCGTCGAGCACATACCGCTCCAGCGGGATCACACCGATGGCGCGCTTGCGCAGCGCAAAGGCAGGCCCCGGCGCGGCCGGCGGCAAGATGCCCTCGAAGCGCTCCCCGGTTTCGGGCAGCTCGGCCGACAGCAGCGGCTGGCCGCGATGCACTTCCGCGCCGACGTGGGCGGCCACCAGCCGGATGATGCGTTCGCCGTCCGCTTCGGACAGCTCCACACCCATCGGCGCGCGTCCGCTGGAAAGCCGATCCACCCATAGCGTCCGGTCGGGATTCAGCATCACTTCCACCACGTCCGGGTCTTCCAGCGCGGCGACGATCAGCGGCCCCATCGCCGTGCGCAGCATCTGGATGCGCCGGTCGAGCGATGTGGCGGTCATGGATTGCGGCACGGCGCTCATGACGCACGCTCCTGCGCTTCGGCCGCAGCCGAAGCGTCGTCCATCCGCATCCCAACCTCGTGATCCTTGGGATGCAGTTCCTCCACCACGTCTCGCACCAGGCTGCGCCCGCGCAGCAAGTGGCGACCGAGCTGTTCGACAAACTGCTCGAAGCGCGCCTTGCCCTGGGCGCGCGCCGCGTCCTGATGGGCTTCGGGCACCGGCGTGCTCACCGTGAGAAAGTAGCGGATGAACAGCGCCAGCGTCTCGATCTGGATGTTCTGGTCGCGCTCCAGCCGTTCTGCATGGCGCGACAGGCGATCCAGCCGTTTGGCGATGGCGGCCTCGCGCTGGTCAGCGGCATCGGGCGACAGCCATGATGCGAGTGCCGCCGCGACAATGGACGACTTGGACACGCCTTTCTTGGCGGCCAGTACGTCGAGCCGCTTGGCGTGCTCGGGCTGGATGAAGAGATTCAGGCGGTAGTTGGAACGATGAGGGCTCATAGCTCGATTCCGTCGTTGGGGTCGAGGGAAGCCAGCCGGGCCGTGCGCTGCATGGCCGGATCGAACTGGCGCGGAAGGGGAAGCGACTCGTCGTCGTCATCGAACAGCGCCAGGTCGGCCGCAGGCGCGACCAGCTCGGGGTCGTATGCGACGGTTTCGGAGAGTTCGGGCTGACGGCGCGGGCCACCGTCGTCGGCGTTGCCAAAGCCATCGGCGGCATCGGCTGCGGGCGCGGTCGGCACAGCAGGAATCGCCAGGCCGCTCCAGTCATCGGCACGGGCCGGCGGTATGTCGGCGTAGTGCCCATCCGCAAGCGAAGGCGGCGGCAGCACGCGGCGCTTGAAATTGGCGTCGGCGTAGTAGCGCAGCTTCTTCGCCTTGATAGGTGGCAGGCTGGACACCATCACCACCGATTCATCCGGCGGCAGCTGCATCACTTCGCCAGGGGTAAGCAGCGGGCGTGCCGTTTCCTGCCGCGACACCATGAGGTGCCCGAGCCATGGCGCGAGCCGATGGCCGGCGTAGTTGCGCTGCGCGCGCAGCTCGGTGGCCGTTCCCAGGGTTTCGGAAATACGCTTGGCCGTGCGTTCGTCGTTGGTTGCGAACGTCACTCGGACATGGCAGTTGTCGAGGATGGAATGGTTTTGGCCGTAGGCTTTGTCAATCTGGTTGAGTGATTGCGCGATGAGAAAGCTGCGGATGCCGTAGCCCGCCATGAAGGCCAGCGCCGTCTCGAAGAAGTCCAGGCGCCCCAGCGCCGGGAACTCATCCAGCATCAGCAGCAGCTTGTGGCGGCGTTCGATGCCATCCGACCCGTCGAGCGATTCGGTCAGCCGTCGGCCGATCTGGTTGAGGATCAGGCGGATCAGCGGCTTGGTGCGGCTAATGTCCGAAGGCGGCACCACGAGGTACAGCGATACCGGATGCTCGGCAGCGATCAGGTCGGCGATGCGCCAGTCGCAGCGCGAGGTGACTTCGGCCACCGTGGGGTCACGGTAAAGGCCAAGGAACGACATGGCCGTGGAGAGAACGCCAGACCGTTCGTTGTCGCTCTTGTTGAGCACTTCGCGCGCCGCTGATGCAACCACGGGATGCGGGCCATCGCCCAGGTGCGGCGTGGTCATCATCCGGTGCAAGGTCAGCTCGAATGGGCACGCCGGGTCACTGAGGAAGTTCGCCACACCTCGTAGCGTCTTGTCTTCGCCCGCGTACAGCACATGCAGGATCGCGCCGACCAGCAGCGCATGCGAAGTCTTTTCCCAATGGTTGCGCTTCTCCAGCGCACCTTCGGGGTCAACCAGAATGTCCGCGATGTTCTGCACGTCGCGCACCTCATTCGCGCCGCGACGTACCTCCAGTAGCGGGTTGTAGGCTGCTGACGTTGCATCAGTGGGGTTGAACAACAGACAGTGCGAGAAGCGCGAGCGCCAACCTGCGGTGATCTGCCAGTTCTCGCCCTTGATGTCGTGGATGACGGCCGACGTGGGCCACGAAAGCAGCGTGGGAACGACCAGCCCGACGCCTTTGCCCGAGCGCGTGGGCGCGAAGGTCAGGACGTGTTCCGGACCTTCGTGGCGCAGGTATTGGCGATCATGCTGGCCGAGGAACACGCCGGTCGGCTGCGTGAGGCCGGCCTTGCGAATATCCTGCGCATTCGCCCAGCGTGCCGTACCGTAGGTCGTGACCAGGCGCGACTGCCGCGAGCGCCAGATTGACATGCCGATAGCGACCAGCACGGCCACCAGGCCGCTGCCGCCCGCGATGGCCCCGCCCGTGTCAAAGACGCGGGGTGCGTAGGCATCGAAGAAGAACCACCACTCGAACAGCTTCCAGGGGTGGTAGATCGGTGTGCCGAGAAGATCGAACCAGGGCGAGCCAAGGCGTAGCTGATAGCCAAGGGCTGCTGCTGTCCATTGTGTGGCGCTCCACACTCCGGCGATCACGATGCCGAATACCACGGCGATCTGACCGAACAGCACGTTCGTCCCTTGCATGACCTAGCCTCCGATTTCTTCTGCGCTGATTCCTAATGGAAGAAGCGGCACAAGGACGTGCCGCAGGCGTCAGGATCGGTGCCGGGTCAGTGTCGGTCAAAGGCCGTTATGGCGGGGATTGAGACTGAAAGAGCCAGAGTTCTCGCTGTAGCGAAGACAATAAAAACGCCGCAGTCACAAGCGCGTTGCAGCGTGGCCGGATAACAGGCGGAACTGCCTTGCATCGAAGCGAGTGCGCGGGTACCTACCTAGATTTCTGCTCCGGCCGATCACCGTAGAAACGCCGTTTGGCGGCTTCTGCGGCGCGTCGGCAGAGTTCATCATCGACCTTCGCGCGGTCTTCCTTGCACAGCTGTTGAATCTCCTTGATGCGCTCGGGATTGGCTGCGAGTGCATCCACCGTTTCCGAAGGTTGAGAAGGGCCACATGCAGTCAGTGTGGCGGCCAGCATCAGCAGCATCACCTTGCTCATGGTTTCAGTCCTTTCATTGGGTGGGTCGGGAATTTTTGGCGGTGCTCAGATAATTTTCCGAGTCAATGAAGGCCACTCGTTCGATGAACCGTGCCAACATTTCTGGAACCTCCGCATCACGACGCAGCAGATAGGTCGTCAGCATCGGTGGTTTACCCGCCAAAGGCCGAGCCACGACACCGAGCTCGCGGCTGGAGCCGATGTGCGCCGCACCAGCCAGGCCCAATGCCAATCCGGCGGAAACCAAGGTCATCATGAGGTCAAAGGTGGCAACATGCTGAACAATCAGCGGCTCCTGCTCGTGCCTGCGCAGGATGCGATCGACCTGGCGCGCATGGCCTTCGCATATCGCCGGATCGCCCAACACCAGCGGATAGTGCAGCACTTCCTCCAGCGGAACCTGCTTGAAGGCAAGCACGGGATGGCGGGCAGGTACTGCCACCATCAATTCGTCCTCCCAGGCAGATGTGACCACGATGCCATCGCCCACGTAGTCGGCCATCGAAAATCCTGCGTCGTATAGCTCATCGTGCAGGCCCTTGATTTGCTGGGCCATCGAAACCTCGAACAACCGAACCTCGACTTCGGGGTCTTCTTCGCGGCACTGCGCAAGTAGCGCCGGTAAACGTGATGGCGTGATGCCATCGGACAAGGCAATGCGCAATTGCCCGTGATAGCCATTGGAGGCAGACCTGACGCTATCGCGTGCTTGCTCCAGCGCAGCGAAGATGCGCGGTACGTGCTCCAACAGCAATCGACCCGCACGGGTCAATTGCGTGCTGCGGGTAGTACGAACGAACAGGCGCGCACCAAGGTCTTCCTCCAGCTCCTTGATGGTGCGAGATAGCGGCGATTGGTCGATGTGTAACCGTTCAGCAGCCCGAGCAAAATGAAGCTCTTCCGCGACCGCGGTAAAACATCGAAGGTGGCGTAACTCCACTTCTGCCCTTCCTAGCGTGTCAGATCGTTCACGTCCCGTGGGATGCAGCCGGATGCTCCACGCATGTGAGAACACCAAGAACGCTGTCCTTCCAAACCGAAAATGTCCAAGGTGCGATGCAAGTGATCCAGCCAAGACTGCATAGTGAGTGATATGTTACTTACTATGCTTTGAAAAATCAATGGCTAAATTCACCGTTGGACTGGGCAGCTCCCTCCCCGGACGGAAGACGAATCAGCGGCTGTCAACCAATGCTTGGAAATATCTTCGCGCAGGATTCGCCGGATTTCGACGATGGATTCGGCGGTTTCCTGCACGCTGTGTCCGGACACGATGATTTTTTCCGACTCGGCGCCATCCAGATGGGCGCTTCGATAGGGAACCAAGCCATCGTCCGAGTCAGCAAGAGGGCCGTTAGCCTGCCGCCTCGCAACGATCGAGTGATAAGCCACCTGATCCGAGATTGAAAGCTCGCTCGTAGCTTTGACGAAGGGGTCGTTTTCGTCGAGTTGGTCAATGCTGTTGGGGATGTTCTGCAAGATCGTGGCGTGTGCCGTGGTCTCCGCGCGCGCCGGGAAGGCGTCGCCGAGGGTTGACAGCAGCGTCAATGGCAAGCGGATCAATCCGGCAACCCAACGCCCAAGTCCTTGTCCGGCAACCACGGTTCCACGGTGCGGTGTGGCAACGAATACCACGCGATCAACACCTGGAAATGGCTGAAAGCGCAAAAGAGGGTCAAGTTGAGAGCGGGTGCTCCCAAGACGATCCAGATCGATCCTGGGGTCCGATGCGGCCCACTTCCACAGTTGCTGGTCAGCCGTGGAGACCATCAGCCGCGCCAGCATTCCTCCCATGCTGTGTCCAATCAACACCAGCCCGTGGGAAGCCAAGGTTTCCTGATCAGGGTCGAAGTGATGCAAAGCGGCCGCCAGAACTTGGCGGATTGCTGCATGACTGGCTGGTACAGGCATATTCGTGGGGTAATAGACCTCCCACACTTGGAATTCGCATCGCAGCTTTTCATCGGCCAGAAGCTCATTGGCAACGTTGACCCATGCTTCGGGGCTGCTCGCCAATCCATGCATCATCACGATGATGCGCCGCCGCGGGTCGAACGGCTGCATCAGATACAGATGCGGGTGATCGATGCCACGCTCACGCCCAAACAACCCTCGCACGGATTGCTGGTTGAACCCCGAACGCGCCAACCACAGGCCGTAGCCAGCCGTGAAGTTACCAGCCAGCGGAACGCGTTGGCCGTGGAGTTGCAAATAGTCCTGTACCAGGGGGTCATACACACCGACGATGAGTTCATGCGAGGCAAGCAGCTCATCGACGGTGAGTGCATCAAAGCGAAGCACTACCGTCACGTTGGGCGTTGGCATTTCGCTCCAGGCGGGAAATGTCCTCGGGCGCTCGTTGCCGGCGGGAGACCCGTCTGAGTCGTTCAGTGATATTGGCTCTGCATCCGTTACGGCCACCAATTCGGCACCCAAGCCATCCCTGCGATAGATGCCGCGCAGGCCTTGGAATGCCAGAGCGTTCGCAGGCAGCAACTCGCGTGGCGTGGTCGCATCATTGGGCAGCCGGGCGTTCAAGTCGACTCGCAAAACCCAGTCACCCAAGCGGAATGCCGCTTTGGCTCCGCCAGCATGCGCACGAAGTGCTTGGTGCTGTAGGCCAAACAATTGCGTGACCGTTTTTTGCACCGCATAGTTGTACCAATCGCGCACCTGCGTCTGCCGCTCCTCAAACGCGCGCTCGCCGGGCGAGCGCCCGGTGAAAAAGAGATACGCGTAAGCGTGCCGAGCTGTCTCGATCCAAGCGGAAGTAGAAGCGGTGCGACTGTTTGGGACTGTTGTCGAGATCGACATGGCATGCTGCAGCCATAGTTCAGCCAGTGCCGACAACCTGGTTTCTCCGTCCAAGTCCTTCATCATGGTCAACGCCTCGATACAAGTGAGCGAGGCGTTCTCTGCGCAGGCCCGTTCATCGAGCCCGGTAACACGGATCGTCTGCACGGTCAGTGCGCTGAGTTTGCCTTTGCCGAGGAGATCGCCGCGTCGTACGGCGACGTATTCATCCGGCGTCATCGCGCGTACAGCGACAGAAGGTCTGAATTCACTGACAACCGCGCAACCACCGAGCGCAAACGCGGCAGCGATCACGATCAACCATCGCCAGAAAAATACAAGGATCACGTGGATCACGACCGGGAGCTGCGTACCAGCATCGCAGAATCAACACCTGAAGCGAGCGCGACATTACCCGTGAAATTGCATTTCATACGCGTTTCTCTTTGTCCTAAACAAGAGCACGCTGACGATGCGCCAAGATCAGCGCAATGGCGCATGAGGCTATTCGCGTGCGGCGCGAGTCCGAGCGACTGGTGAGCACAGTCGGCACACGCGCGCCCATCACGATCCCCGCACTGTCGGCTTGGCCCATGTATTCCAGTTGCTTGGCCAGCATGTTTCCGCTTTCCAGGTCGGGAACGACCAGGATATCGGCTTGCCCGGCCACGGTGGACTTGATGCCCTTGACGCGCGCGGCATCGGGAGAGACGGCGTTATCAAAGGCCAGCGGCCCGTCGAGCACACCTCCGGTAATCTGGCCGCGATCGGCCATCTTGCACAGTGCCGCTGCGTCCAGGGTCGAAAGCATGCGCGGGTTGACGGTCTCGACCGCCGCCAGGATCGCTACCTTGGGCTCGGCAATGCCGATGGCGTGCGCCAAGTCGATGGCGTTGCGCACGATGTCGGCCTTGATTTCGAGCGTTGGAGCGATGTTGATGGCGGCGTCGGTGATGATGAAGGGCCGTGGGTAGCTGGCCGTCTGCATGATGTAGCAGTGCGTCAATCGGCGCTCGGTGCGCAGGCAGGCTTCGGGCGCCAGGATGGCACCCAGGTACTCGTCGCTGTGCAAGCTGCCTTTCATCAGTGCCTGCACCTCGCCCTTGCCAGCCAGCCGGGCGGCGATGGCCGCTGCAGCGTGGCTGTGCGGCACATCGACGACCTCGCTGTCTCCCAGTTCCAACCCCGTGTCGGCCGCAACGGCACGCAGCTTGGCGAGCGGCGCCACCAATACTGGCGTGATGACGCCAGCATCGCGCGCGTCCAAGGCACCGCCCAAGCTGAGCGCGTCACAAGGATGCACCACCGCGGTGCGAACCGGGGCCAAGGTTTTGACATGGGCGATAAGACGCTCGACACCATTTGGAGGATCGGCACGAACGCCCTCAGGGGCTTGTTCATTCATGTGGTTTTTTTAGCTTGTTTGCGCGAGTTGGATGCCGGCGTTGCGTACCGGCGTTGTCGCCGGCCTCGACTGGCGTCCGTGCGGCTGAGCGTGTCTGGTCACCATCTCGGCTCGACTGGCGCACCAGCATTACCGGAACTGGTGCGATGCGCGCCACTTGCTCTGCATCGCTGCCCAGCAGCAGCCGGTTCATGCCGCGACGCCCATGGGTGCCCAGGATGACCAAGTCGCAATCGCTCACCTCGGCCTGCTGTGCGATCTGTTCCGACACGCGTGCGGTGCCGCTTTCAAGCAGCACCGTCTCTGTGGCAATTCCGTTCCGACGAAGCCGACTCGCAGCTTCATCCAGCAACGCCTGGCCGGCTTCGAGGAAGCGTGGGCGGACATCCTTGATGTAGACCTCGGGACGCTCGAAGCCCGTACTATGCCGGGTTGGTTCGACGACATGCAGCAAGATCACGGTGGCGCCGCTCAGGCGTGCCAGTTCTGCCGCATGATCGAGGGCCAGGAAGGATGTGGAACTACCGTCCAGCGGCACCAGAAATCGGGAATACATGGAACTCCTCCAGGAGTTGGTGACTGCCGCGTCGGAAACCGCCCGCGAGGGCCGCGGGTTCTCCCAACTCATGACATGTGCTGGCCACCGTTCATCGCCACGTTGCTGCCCGTCATGAAGGCGGCAGCCTCACTGGCGATGAAGGCCACCAGCGCCGCGATCTCGTCCGGATGACCGAGGCGGCCGACTGGAATCGCATCGATGATTTTCTGGCGCACATCCTCACGCACCGCCATCACCATCTCGGTGGCCAGGTAGCCCGGCGAGACGGTGTTGACCGTCACGCCCTTGCGCGCCACCTCCTGCGCCAGCGCCTTGGTGAAGCCGTGCACGCCGGCCTTGGCCGCCGAGTAATTGGTCTGGCCGAACTGGCCCTTGCTGCCGTTGATCGACGAGATATTGATGATGCGTCCCCAGCCACGCTCCATCATCGGGTCGATGAACGGCTTGGTGACGTTGAACATGGAGTCCAGGTTGGTGCGCAGCACGGCGTCCCAGCCGGATTTGTCCATCTTGCGCAAGGTCGCGTCACGGGTGATGCCGGCGTTGTTCACCAGGATGTCAACGTGGTAGCCGTCCGCCTGAATCTGACGCGCCAAAGCCTGGGTCGATTCCCAGTCGCCGACATCGACGCCGTAGGCCACGAACCGGTAGCCTTTGGTGTCCTGCGCGTCGAGCCAGGCAGCGACCTTATCGTTGCCGGGCGTGTGCGTGATGATGACGCGGTGGCCCGCGTCGTCCAGGGCGCGGGCAATGGCCGCGCCAAGACCGCGATTGCCGCCAGTGACCAGGGCGGTTCGTCCGGAACTGCTCATGTGCACCTCCTTACTTTTTGGCCTTGCCCTGAGGCGCGGCGCCTGGCGCGCTCCAGGGCTGCGTCCATTGCTGACAAAACTGCGCGAAAGAGGCTGTGCCACCGCTGGCGCCGAATACTTCGGAGACGGATGCCTGCCAGGTCGTCAGCGCCTCGCGCAGGCCATCAGCGAATGCCGCCTGGCTCTTGGCAGCAGCCTGGCCGACCGCCTGTGTATCGCCCATACGGCCCTGACACAGGCGCCAGAACACCTCGGATGGCAAGGTGGCAAGCGCCTGCCAGTCCGCCGCCTGTTGGAGGTTCTGGATGCGCGAGGTGGTCTCCAGCACGCCGCCAGCACTGAGCTGTTGCATGGCTTCGAACCAGTGGTGGCCGCTTTCTTGCAGCAAGCGAGTGATCTGAAGCTGCAACTCGGCATTGGCCTTGTAGAGTTGGATGGGCAGTTCGTTGTTCATTTCAATTCTCCACGGTGGTGATGTGCCCCTCTGGGGCGGGTGTGGGCCATGCCTGCGCAACGACCCGATGAAAGTTGAGTGATGTGTTCGTGGACGCGTTTTGCCATGTCATCGCATGGCCACATAGGTTCCCGGCGCATCGCCAAGCGGCGGTTGCGTCCCGCCCATGGCAGGCGGAGCGACGCGCCCGGCCGAGCGCCCGGCCAACCATTGCTGCCATGCCGGCCACCAGGAGCCTTCGTTCAGCGGGGTCTCGGCACGCCACAATTGCGGATCGATATAGCGATCGCCAGCGGCACGGGTCGCAATCTGGAAGCTGCGCCGGGGGTGCCCTGGCTCGCTGACGACGCCGGCGTTGTGCCCGCCGCTGGTCAGCACGAAGGTCAGCTCCGCATCACTGAGCAGATGCATCTTGTACACGGATGGCCAGGGAGCGACGTGATCGCGCACCGTGCCGACGATGAACATGGGCACCTCGATGTCGGCCAGCGCCACGGGTCTCCCGCCGACGCGGTAGCGCCCCTCGGCCAGGTCGTTGTCCAGATACAAGCGCCGCAGGTACTCGCTGTGCATGCGGTACGGCATGCGCGTCACGTCGGCATTCCAGGCCATCAGGTCATTGAAGGTCTGGCGCTCACCCAACAGGTATTCACGCACCCGTCGCGACCAGATCAGGTCGCGCGAGTTGAGCATCTGGAACGCGCCGGCCATCTGCCTGCCGTCGAGATAGCCCTTGTCCCACATACCGGCTTCAAGCCAGGCCAGTTGACTGTCGTCGATGAAGAGCGCGATCTCGCCCGATTCGCGGAAATCGATCTCCGACGCCAACAGCGTCAGGCTTTGCAGCCGCTCGTCGCCATCGCGCGCCATCGCGGCGGCGGCGATCGTGAGCAAGGTGCCGCCCAGGCAATAGCCCACTGCTTGCACTTTGCGCTCGGGCACGATGGCCGTGACCGCATCCAACGCGTCCATGACCCCCAGCCAGCGGTAATCCTCCAGACCGAGGTCGCGATCGGCCGCCGTCGGGTTCTTCCATGAAAGGATGAACACCGTGTGCCCCTGATCGACCAGGTACTTCACCATCGAGTTGTGCGGCGACAGGTCGAGGATGTAGTACTTCATGATCCAGGAGGGCACGATCAGTACCGGCTCCGCATGCACATCCGGCGTCGTGGGTGAGTACTGAATCAACTCGATCAGGTGGTTTCGAAACACCACCTTGCCTGGAGTGATCGCCACGTCCTTGCCCACCTCGAACCCTTCGACCCCTGCAGGCGCATCGTCGAGCGCGAGGCGTCTTGCATCTTCCAGAAAGTTCATGGCGCCGCGCCACAGGTTTGCGCCACCGCTTTGCGTGATGGCGTGCAGCACCTCGGGGTTGGTCCAGATGAAATTCGAAGGCGACCACATGTCCAGCCACTGCCGCCCGGCGAACGTGACCATGTTCTCGTGATGGCGCGACACGCCACGCACGCCCGTGGTGGCGTTGTGCCACCACTGCTGCTGCAGCAAAAAGCCTTGGTGGATCACGTTGAAGGGCCACTGCTGCCAAGCCGGGGCGGCGAAGCGTCGATCCTGCTCCAGGGGCTCGATACAGGTCGGACAGTCGTGCGCACTGGCAACACGCAAGGCATAGCGCGCAAGGCGTTGCTGTTTGTGCAAGCCCTTTTCCATCAAGCTGCGTTGCTTGCCTGGCGAAAGGCTCAGGTGCAGCGCCCAGTCGTACCAAGCCAGCAGGCCAGCCGCCGGCGACAACCCACCCGTGCTGCGCGCCCGCCAGGCGTTCGCAAGCGTATCCAGGGCGTCAGGGCGACAGACTTCGGGCTGCGTCAGATCGGCCCTGCCATGTATTGCGACGTTGCTCATTTCCAGCCTTTCATTTAGCGAGTAACATATTACTATCTTATCGCTTGCAGGAAAAGTTGCAAGCCTTCCGCAGGGGCGCAAACGTTTTCATCCTTCACAAACGCAATCACTGCCGCGGCTGAAGCTCCAGGCCCAACGATCACGCATCTTCCGATCTGCCTTGTAAGCGATCCAGCTTCTTGAGTTGCATCAAGTTGACCGATCCGTTCTTCATATGAAAGGGTCCGCAGTCCTGCCTCACCCGCAAAGTTTCCGATCTTGCGTCATGGTGATTTTGCGTGCTAAGATAGTTATAAGTCACTTACTACATGGAGTCTGAATCGTGAGCCAACGCCCCCAGTACCTGTCCGCCGAAGATCGGCGCGCAGCCACAGTGCAAGCCGTGGTCGATCTGGCAGCCGAACAAAACCCGGCCGAGATCACGACCACCGCGATTGCCGACCGAATGGGCTTGACGCAGGGCGCGTTGTTTCGTCACTTCCGGAGCAAGGAAGTCATCGTGGAAGCCACCATGTCTTGGGTCAGCGAACGCCTTCTGGTCAACGTGGACAAGGCGGCTGAAGGTGCCGCATCTCCTGGCGCGGCGCTCGAAGCGATGTTCATGACGCACATCGACTTCGTGTCCAAGCACCCGGGCGTGCCACGCATGCTGTTCGGAGAGTTGCAGCGCTCTGGCGAGACGCTGGCCAAACGGATGGTGCAAACCCTGATCCGCCAGTACCAGCAGCGCCTGCGCCGCCTGATGGAAGCGGGCAAGGCGCAGGGCGAGCTGGATGCGGATCTGGACGTGGATGCCGCCGCCGTGCTGTTCATCGGCACCATCCAGGGGCTGGTCATGCAGTCCCTGCTGGCCGGCAAGGTCAGTCAGATTCGTCGCGATGCGCCCGCCGTGTTCGCCATCTATCGCCGTGGCATTGAAAGCGGCACATGAAGCACCCGTCCAGTCCTCAAACGGCACGACGATCCAGCAAACCCTCCGAAGAACCGGGAGCAATGAACATGACAGCACACAACGGGCGCGGCATCTGGATGCGTGTGATCGCCCTGATTGCCATCGGTTTTGGCCTGATGACCATCCGGGAAGGCGGCGCCGTCCTGTTTTATGACGGTGCAGCGCGTGACGCGGCCGGAAGCTATGTGCCCTTCGTGCTTTGGTTCAACTTTCTGGCCGGGTTCGCCTACGTCATCGCTGGCGTCGGGTTGTGGATGCGTCGGCGCTGGGCCACATGGCTGGCCATGGCCATCGCAGTTGCGACGGCACTCGTATTCCTGGCCTTCGGCGTGCATGTGGCGCTCGGCGGCGCCTGGGAGCAACGCACGGTCATTGCCATGACGCTGCGCACGCTGGTGTGGGTCGGCATCGCGGCCATTGCTTGGCGTCGATCAACGGCGAATGCACCGGCCACGCGCGAGCAGTGAGCATCTTTTTTTAGTGGAAACCCATCCATGACAACTCCGAACCTCCCTACAAAAAAAGCCCGTTGGGTCGTGATCATTGTTGTTGCCCTGCTCGTTCTTGGCGGTGCACTGGCGTTTTGGTTCACGCGCGGCCTTGACAATCAAGATGCATTGCGCCTCTACGGCAACGTCGACATCCGCGAGGTTCAACTGGCTTTCCGCCAGCCCGGGCGCGTCACGCAAATGGCTTTCGACGAGGGCGATTCCGTGACAGCCGACGCGCGCCTGGCCACGCTTGACGCGCAGCCGTATCGAGAAGCCCTTGCAGCGGCGCAGGCCCAGGTGCAGGTGGCGCAAGCGGAACTGGCCAAGCTGCGCCGCGGCCTGCGGCCGCAGGAAATCACACAGGCGCGCGAGGCGCTCAGGCAGGCGCAGGCGCTCGCCCTTGATGCCGAGCGCAACTTTCAGCGCCAAAGCGGCCTGCTGTCATCGGGTGCCAGCAGTCAGCGCACGGTCGATGCCGCCCGCACCGTAAGGGATCAAGCCGTCGCGGGCGTCGAATCAGCCAAGGCCGCCCTATCGCAAGCAGCCGAAGGCTTTCGCAAGGAAGACATCGCCGCAGCAGAGGCTCGCCTTGCAGCCGCGCAGGCAGCCGCAGCGCAAGCCACCACGTCCCTGGCGGACACCGAACTCATGGCACCCAGCGATGGAACCATCATCGCGCGGGTGCGTGAACCCGGCAGCATGGTGGTCAGCCAGAGCACGGTCTACAGCCTGAGCCTGGACAAGCCCGTGTACGTTCGCGCCTACGTGGGCGAGCGGGATCTGGGCCGCATCGCACCCGGCACCGCGGTGCACGTCAAGAGCGATTCCGGGGAAAAGGTCTATCGCGGCCAGATCGGTTTCATCTCGCCGCGCGCCGAATTCACGCCCAAGACGGTGGAGACAACGGACTTGCGCACGGATCTGGTGTATCGCCTGCGCATCGTCATTGACGAAGCCGACAGCGACGCCGCCTTGCGTCAAGGCATGCCGGTGACGATAGAGGTCGATGCCAAACCAGCCTCCAGCACGCGCGTGGGGGAGCGTTGAGATGCAGGCAAACGCAGCCATGACTGCCACGCCGACAAGCGCGAGCGCCGATGCCGCTGCCGTCGTCATCGAAGGCGTGGACAAGCATTTCGGCAAGGTGCAAGCCCTGCGGAGTTTGAGCGCGCATATCCACTATGGGCGGCTGACGGGTCTGGTCGGCCCGGACGGAGCCGGTAAGACGACGCTGATGCGGATTCTGACCGGCCTGCTGGTGCCCAATGCCGGCCGCGTCACCCTGGCCGGCTATGACGTGGTCAAGGACAACGACGCCATTCACGTCGCCAGCGGCTACATGCCACAGCGCTTCGGCCTGTACGAAGACCTGTCGGTGATGGAGAACATGCGCCTGTATGCGCAGCTGCGCGGCATGGATGCGGATCGCAATGCCGATCTATTTGCCGAGTTGCTGGACTTCACGCGGCTGGGACCTTTTACGAAGCGCTTGGCTGGCAAGCTCTCCGGCGGCATGAAGCAGAAGCTTGGCCTGGCTTGTGCGCTCATGGCGCGGCCGAAGGTGCTGCTGCTGGACGAGCCCGGCGTGGGCGTTGACCCGGTCAGCCGCCAGGATTTGTGGCGCATGGTGCAGGCGCTGACCGATGAGGGCATGGCCGTGGTCTGGTCTACCGCCTATCTGGACGAGGCCGAGCGCTGCGCGAGTGTGCTGTTGCTGAACCAGGGGCAGCTCTTGTTCGATGGCCCGCCGCAAGCACTGACCGCGCAGCTCGAAGGCCGCAGCTTCCGCCTGGAAAACGTCGGCGCCGAGCGCCGGGCGGTTCTGACCGAGGCACTCGATTTGGAGAGCGTGAGCGATGGCGTGATCCAGGGCGCCGGCGTGCGCGTGGTACTGCGCGAGGGTGCGCAGGCAAGCCAAATCCAGTCGCTCGCTGATCGTGCCCAAGTGCAGTTGGCCCGGGTGCCCGCGCGCTTCGAAGACGCCTTCATCGATCTCCTCGGTGGCGGCCCCGGCGGCACTTCGACACTGGCCGAGCGCCTGTCACCGGTCGAACTGGGCTCGGACATTGCCGTCTCCTGCCGCAATCTCACCAAGCGCTTCGGCGAGTTCACCGCCACCGACCAGGTCAGCTTCGAGGTGCGCAAAGGCGAAATCTTCGGTCTGCTCGGCCCCAATGGCGCCGGCAAGTCCACCACCTTCAAGATGCTGTGCGGCCTGTTGAAACCCACTGCGGGCGAGGCGCACGTGGTGGGGCACGATCTGCGCCGCGCCACCGGCGCGGCCAAGAGCCGGCTCGGCTACATGGCGCAGAAATTCTCGCTCTACGGCCTGCTGTCGGTGCAGCAGAACCTGGAGTTCTCGGCCGGCGTCTACGGGTTGGAGGGCGACACCCGGCGCGAGCGCATAGCGGAAATGATCGAAACCTTCGATCTGGGCGACTGGTTGTCCGCCACGCCAGATTCCCTGCCGCTGGGGCACAAACAGCGCCTGGCGCTGGCCTGCTCGCTCATGCATCGGCCACCGGTGCTGTTCCTGGATGAGCCTACTTCGGGCGTGGATCCGATCACCCGGCGGGAATTCTGGACCCACATCAACGGCCTGGCGCGCAAGGGCGTGACCATCATGGTCACCACCCACTTCATGGACGAGGCCGAATACTGCGACCGCGTCGCCATGCTCTCGCGCGCGCGCCTGATCGCGCTCGACACGCCCGATGCGCTCAAGCGTGCCGCCGCGAATGCCGAACACCCCGACCCGACCATGGAGGACGCCTTCATTCACCTGGTGGAGTCTGCCGACCGGGAGATGGAGGTTGCCGCATGAACGCCGTTGAGAAACACAAGGACGGCGCTGGCCCGATGCAGGGCGACTTGCGCCGTTTTGACCTGCGGCGCCTGGTGGCCTTGGTCACCAAAGAAAGTTACCAGGCGTTGCGTGACCCATCGACGTTGTTGATCGCCTTCGTGCTGCCGGTGGTGTTGCTGCTGCTGTTCGCTTATGCGGTGTCGCTGGACGCCAAGGAGGTTCGTGTCGGTGTCGTACTGGAGTCGCCCGGTGCGTCGGCTCAGTCGCTGGCCGCCGCCTTTTCGGGTACCCGCTTCCTGAATACGCACTTCGCCCATGACCGCCGCGAAGTGGCCGAACAGCTCGTCTCCGGTGCACTGCGCGGCTACGTCGTCATCCCGCAGGATTTCGAACAACGCTTGGCTCAGCGCGGCAGCGAACCGCTGGTGCAGATCGTCACCGATGGCTCCTACCCAAACACCGCCAACTATGTCGAAAACTACGCCCGCGGCGTGGTGCAAACGTGGCGCGCCGGGCTGGATGTCGCAGCACCCGCGCAGTCCGTCGTGCTGGAGCCGCGCTACTGGTTCAACCCCGAGCTGGAAAGCCGGCGCGCGCTGATTCCGGGCGCGATTGCCATCGTCATGACCATCATCGGCACCATGTTGACCGCGCTGGTGGTGGCGCGCGAATGGGAGCGCGGCACCATGGAGGCGGTGCTCTCCACGCCGGCCTCGGTGGCGGAGATATTGATCGGCAAGCTGCTGCCGTACTTCGTGCTCGGCATGCTGTCCACACTGGGCGCGGCCGCACTGGCCGTGTTCGTGTTCGGCGTCCCGATGCGTGGCTCGCTGGCGGCGCTGCTGCTTTTGTCCGCCGTGTTCATGGTGCCGGCGCTGGGCCAGGGTCTGCTGATCTCGTCGCTGGCGCGTAACCAGTTCCTGGCGGCGCAGATTGCGCTGTTCACGGGCTTTCTGCCGGCTTTCATGCTGTCGGGCTTTTTGTACGAGATCGATGCCATGCCGGCGCCGATCCGCGCCATCACCCGAGCGGTTCCGGCGCGCTACTTCGTCGACTCGCTCAAAACCGTGTTTCTCGCCGGCGACATCTGGGCCGTATTCCTGCCCAATCTGGCAGCCATGGCGGCGATCGGGGCTGTGTTCTTCATGATCGCCAAGCGCGCCACGCGCAAGAACCTGGAGTGAAGCCATGTTGACCTCCGCCTTCTCGTTCACCCGCCTGCGCGCCCAATTCATCAAGGAAGTGCTGAGCGTGCTGCGCGACCCGCGCAGCCGCATGGTGGTGTTCGTGCCGCCCATCCTGCAATTGCTGGTATTCGCCTTTGCCGCGACGCTGGAAGTGCGCAACGTCGACATCGCCGTCTACAACCAGGACGCCGGACGCTGGTCGCACGAACTGGTGCAGCGCCTGGACAGCGCCCGCTTCGTCACCCACGTCCGGCATGTGGACAGCCAGCGGCAGTTGCACGAGATGATCGACCAGGGCGAGGTCATCGCCGCGCTCGCCATTCCGGTGGACTTCTCGCGCACCATCGCCGCCGGTGGCAGTGGCAAGGCACAGGTGGTGGTCGATGGCCGCCGCAGCAACTCGGGCCAGATCACCGTGGCCTACCTGTCCACCATTGCCGCCGACGTCGGCGCCGAGGTTGTGCCCGACGCGCAGGCACCGACGCCGGTGGTCGTGCGCCACTGGTTCAACCCGAACCTGGTCTACCGCTGGTTCATCGTGCCCGGCTTGACCGGCATCCTGGCACTGTTCAGCGCGCTGCTCATCACCTCGCTGTCGATCGCGCGCGAGCGCGAGCTTGGAACCTTCGACCAGCTGCTGGTGTCGCCCACCTCCACGCCGGAAATCATTATTTCCAAGTCGTTGCCGGCACTGGCGATCGGCACGCTACTCGGCCTGTTCATGATCAGCGCAGGCGTGTTCCTGTTCGGCATTCCGTTCACCGGCTCGTTCGCACTGCTGCTCGCCAGCCTGGTGCTGTTCATCCTGTCGGTGGTCGGCATCGGCCTGATGATTTCCGCAGTCAGCATGACGCAGCAGCAGGCCATCCTGGGTGCGTTCGCCATCGGCGTGCCGGCGGTGTTGATGTCGGGCTTTGCCACGCCGGTGGAGAACATGCCGGTCGTCCTGCAATGGCTGGCCCAGGCCATTCCGCTGACCCACTTTCTGATCATCGTCGAAGGCAGCTTTCTCAAGGCCATGCCGCCCAGCGACATTCTTTCCAGCCTGTGGCCGCTGGCGGTCATTGCCCTGGCCACGCTGACGATGGCCACCGTATTTGTCCGAGGACGCCTGCAATGAAGACAAAACCCCACCACCTCTCCTCGTGCACGCTAGCCGCGAAGCCGACGTCCAAGGGCTTGCGCCCGGTCGCGCTGGCCATGTCCTGCGTGCTGCTGACTGCCTGTGCGACTGTGGGCCCCGACTACCGCGAACCGCCACCGGTCGATATTGGCAGCGGTTGGACTCTGCCTTTGGCAAGTGAATCGCAGTCTGCGGATCTGGCCCGCTGGTGGTCCGTGCTGGACGATCCGATTCTCGATCGCCTGATGAATACGGCGCTGGCACAGAACCTGGATCTGCGTCAGGCCGCTGCACGCATCGATGAAGCGCGTGCCCTGCGCGATCGCGTGGCCGGGGAGCGTCTTCCCACCGTCGGCGCTGGGGTCAGCGTCAACCGGCGCCGTCAAAGCGAGAACGGCCCTTTACCCGTTGGCTCCATCCCTGGCCTTGACGCCACCCAGACCATTTACGACGCGGGCTTCGACGCGGCATGGGAGGCCGATCTGTTCGGCGCCAAGCGGCGCGCCCTGGAAGGCGCCAGCGCCCGCCTGCAAGCCACCGAAGTCGAAGCACAGGGTGTGCGCATGCGCGTCGCGGCCGAGGTTGCGCGCACCTGGTTCACTGCCGTTGGCGCTGGATACGAGCTGCATGCACAACAAGCCACGCTGGACACGCTGCAGCAGACCTTGGAGTTGGTGCGCCTGCGGCATGCATTGGGCGACGCATCCGCCGCCGATGTAGAGGCGGCCTACGCGCAGTGGACCGCCGTCAACGCGCTGCTGCCGGACATCCAGGCACGCCAGCGCGCCGCGGTGCTTGGCCTGGGTGTGCTGCTAGGCTCCCCGCCCGAGCGTGAACTGGCATTGCTCGACGGCCCATTGGCACCGTGCACGCTGCGTGCCTTGCCGGTGGGCGAGCGTGCCGACCTGCTGCGCCGACGCCCTGACGTGCTGGCTGCGGAACGGCGACTGGCAGCAAGTTCCGCCGACATCGGCGTGGCCACGGCCGAGCTCTTCCCCAAGCTCTCCATCGGTGTCGGCGGCGGGTTTCAGGCGCTCAGCACGGGCGATTGGTTCGATGCATCCAGCTCACGTTTTTCCATCCTGCCGCTGATTTCCTGGCGCCTGTTCGACGGCGGCCGCGTGCGCGCTGAAATCCGGGCACGTGAGGCAGCCGAGCAGCAGGCTGCGCTGGCCTATGAGCAGGCGGTGCTGGCGGCGCTGGGCGACGCCGAGCGTGCGCTTGGCGACTATCACGGCGGGCTGGACACATTGGAGCGCCGCGCCATGGCCTTGGACGCGGCACGAACCAGCTACGGCTACGCCAAGGCCCGCTACGCCGCGGGCGATGTTGCACTGGTGGAACTGCTGGCCGCCCAGCGCAGCTTGCACGACGCCGAGACCGCGGCCGCCCGCGCGCATACCAGCGCCGCGGTGCAGTTGGTGGCGCTGTACAAGGCGCTTGGTGGTGGCTGGGATGCACCTGCAATGACATCGCAAACCAAGAATCCAGCCCTGAAGCCGATCGCAACTGTGCTCGCAGCACCCTCAGTTCCTTGATTCAACGAAAGGAGATCACCATGCAAATCAACGTAGGAAATCTCGACCGCATCGCGCGCGTCGTCATCGGCCTGATCCTGCTCAGCTTGCCGTTGTGGCTGGATTCACCGTGGCGCTGGCTGGGGCTCATTGGAATCATGCCGTTGATCACCGGCCTGGCGGGTCGCTGCCTAGGTTACCGCCTGCTCGGCGTGAGCACCTGCCCGATGCAAAAGAAATAACCCGAGTGAGCATCCTATGAAACTGAACTTTCTGGGCGCTGCGCGTGAAGTCACCGGATCGTGCTTCCTGGTGGAGGCGCTCAACCTGCGCTTCCTGGTGGATTGCGGCATGGTTCAGGGCGGGCGCACGGCGGCGGCGCGCAATCGCGAGCCGTTCACGTTCGATCCGGCGTCGATCGACTTCGTGCTCCTGACCCATGCCCATATCGACCATAGCGGGCTGTTGCCCAAACTCACGCGCGCTGGGTTCAAAGGAGCCATCTACGCCACTCCCGCTACGGTTGATCTGCTGGGCGTGATGCTGCCCGATAGCGCACACATCCAGGAGAGCGATGCAAAACGCAGTGCCAAAAGATCCCGTGGAGAGGATGCGCTGCCGCCGCTGTACACGCTGCAGGATGCGCGCGAATGCCTGCAACAAGTACGAGGCATCGAATACGACCGGGAGTTCGCGCCCCGTGTCGGGGTGCGCGCACGCTTTCGCGATGCCGGACACATCCTCGGATCGGCCATTATCGAAGTCTGGGTCACCGAGTATGGCTACCCGACGAAACTGGTATTCAGTGGCGACCTTGGCCAGCCGGGACGCCCGATATTGCGCGACCCGACACCCATCGAGGACGCCGACATCCTCGTCATCGAGTCCACCTATGGCAACCGCCAGCACAAGGACCTCTCGGCCACCGAAGAGGAGATGATCGGCATCGTCGAGAAAACCCTGTTCGAGCGCGGTGGCAACGTCATCGTGCCGGCCTTCGCGGTCGGTCGAACCCAGGAAGTCCTCTACCACCTGCACCGTCTCACCAGCGAGGGGCGACTGCGGCAACCGAAGGTATTCGTTGATTCGCCTATGGCCACGGAAGCCACGCGCATCACACGCGAGCACCTTGAGCTGTTCGATGAGCAGGCAAAGCGCCTGGCAGGATGGCACGCGCGCGGCGAAAACCTGCCGTATCTGCATTTCACGGAAAGTGCCGAAGAGTCCATGACGCTGAACCAGATTCGTTCGGGCGCCATCATCATTTCCGCCAGCGGCATGTGCGATGCGGGGCGCATCCGGCACCACCTGCGCCACAATTTGCCGCGCAAGGAATGCAGTGTCCTGTTCTCCGGCTTCCAGGCGCAGGGAACACTTGGCCGTCAACTGGTCGATGGCGCTCAACGCGTGCGCATCTTCGGCGACGACATTCCGGTGCGCGCGGCGATCCACAGTGTCGATGGGCTCTCGGCGCACGCCGACCAACCGGCCCTGATGGCCTGGGCCCGCGGCTTCAAGCAAGCCCCGGAGCAAACCTTCGTGGTGCATGGGGAGCCGTCCGCTGCGCAGAATTTTGCGGAACTCCTGCAACAGCAGCTTGGCTGGCAGGTCTCGGTGCCTGAACATGGCCAGGTGGTGCCCTGGCCGGATTTTCTGGCGATCGAGCGATGACCCCATCCGCTGATCCTGACGAGCGCCTGCGCGCCATCCTCGATTCACCCACGTACCGTCTTGCGTACGAAGACATCGATTTGCTTGGCCAGGAAGAGCTTCGGCCATTGCGCCTGCAGCTTGAGCTGCTCAAGCCCGAGCGCATCCTGCACGAACAAGGCGTCCATTCGACGGTGGTGGTCTTCGGCAGTGCACGCGTCAGCGACGCCGAGACGGCCACCGCCCGCCTTGACGCGCTGGAGCAGCAGGCGCGCACCACGCCGCAGAATTCCAAGCTGACACAAGAGCTCTCCCGAGCCCGCCGCCGCGTGGAACAGGCGCGCTACTACGAAGAGGCACAGCGCTTCGCCCACCTGATTTCCAAGCGCTTCCAGCAACAGGAGCGGTGCGATTTCGTCGTCATCACCGGTGGCGGGCCAGGCATCATGGAGGCAGCCAATCGCGGTGCTTTCGATGCCGGGGCTCGCTCGATCGGGCTCAACATCACGTTGCCGCACGAACAAACCCCGAACTCCTACATGTGTCCGGAGCTGGCGTTCCGGTTCCACTATTTCGCGCTGCGCAAGATGCATTTCCTGATGCATGCGCGTGGTCTGGTGACCTTTCCGGGCGGCTTCGGCACGCTCGATGAATTATTCGAAGTGTTGACTTTGATCCAAACCGGCAAGATGCAGCGGATTCCGGTGGTTCTGGTCGGTCGCACCTTCTGGCATCGGGCCGTTGATTTCGACCTTCTGCTCGACGAAGGCTACGTATCACCATCCGATCTCGACTTGTTTACCTGCGTGGACAAAGCCGAAGAAATCATTGGCGCCCTGGAACGCTTTTACATCGATAGGGCAACAGACGGCACGCCATCATGATGCGCATCGGCAGCCGTCACGCGCGCCTGCCCAAGGCCAATGCGCGGCGGCCGGTGCGCAGTGTCACGCTGATGGTTGCCTGCGCGGTGCTCGGTCCGGTTGCCGCCCATGGCACGGAACTCACACCCTCAGCTGATTCTTCCCGCTGCCTGCCAGAGCAGTCCCTGCACTGGAGAGGAGGCACCCTGCGCCTGGAGAACGATTTGTTCACCGGTACCGACCGCAACTACACCAATGGCGTGGCGTTGAGCGTGGTTTCGCGCGATCTGCAAGGCGCGCTCCGCCCGGAATGTCTGCCCCAACCGATTGCCTGGTATACCCGCTTCATCGGCTGGGCTGATCCCGAGTTCTGGCGGGACTCTGGAGCCCGGTCGGCATCGCAAAACATCGTCGTGCGCTTCGGCCAGTCCATGTACACGCCCGAGGACAAGACGCGCACCGATCTGATTTCCGACGATCGCCCGTACGCCGGCCTGCTGTACCTGGGCTTGGCATGGAATCGCCGCGTCCAACCACAGGCCGCCAGCTACGAAATGCTTGACGTGCGCGAACTGACCCTGGGCGTGATTGGCCCTTGGTCGTTGGCGGAGCAATCACAGGATCTGGTGCATCGGGTGCGGGGCATCGATCGCTTTCGCGGCTGGGACAACCAGTTGCGCAACGAACCCGCGTTCCAGATGGCCATGGAGCGCAAGTTCAAGTCGTACACGGAGGGTGCCGTCCGGCCGGGATGGAGCGGCGACGTGATCGGCAGCTATGCCCTGCGGATCGGAAACATTGAAACCGCAGCCAGTACCGGCGTGGAATTGCGTGCGGGCTGGAACATTCCGAACGATTTCGGCAGCTATCCGATTCGACCCGGCGCTGAGAACCGCCCGCCCTCGGGCGTTTCCGACCTGCGCAGGACAGAGCCGCAATCGGCGCGCGCGCCCAAACCCGGAGCGCATGCATTCCTAAACCTGGAGGCCAAAGCCGTTGCCTGGGACTTCTCGCTCGACGGGAATCTGTTTCGGCACAGCCACCACGTCAGTCGACGACCCTGGGTCGCTCAGGCAGCCATTGGCATCAGCAGCCAATGGATTGTTGCCGGGCATGGCGTGCGGCTTGCCGTGATGCGCGTCTGGAGAACCCGCGAGTTCGACCAGCAGATCGGCCATCACGCCTTCGGATCGATTGCGCTGAGCATGGAATTTTGAAAGCCCGAAGCCATGCGCTCGCCTGCGAAGCATTCACCAACAACCTCAATGGAGAACCTAGTGAGTCACCTCTTGAACCATCGACAGCTTTTGACGATCGCCTTATCAGTAGCCTTGGCTACCGCCGCCACGGGGCTTGGTGCGCAGTCCGCCGAGGCTGCAAAGCCGATGGCGCTTCGCAGCGTCATGGAGAAGCTTGGCCGTGACATGCAAGCCGTCACCGGTGCGATTTCCAAGGAGGAGTGGACGCTGGTCGCCGAGTTGGCGCCAAGAATCGCCAAGCATGCCGAGCCACCCCTGGGCGAAAAAATGCGCATTCTTGGCTGGCTTGGCACGGATGCCGGGAAGTTTCGGGGTTTCGATGGACAGGTCCATGACGCTGCGAGCTCCATGGGGGATGCCGCCAAACGCGGTGACGGCCAGGCCGTGATCGCGGCATTCTCCAAGACGCAACAAAGCTGCCTTGCTTGTCACCAAAGCTTCCGACAATCGTTCATGAAGCAATTTTATGAGAGTCGCTGACACGCATTTGTCCCAGACCGGTTTGTATGGGACATCACGATTGGGAGCGTCACGATGAGCAACTCACAGCCGAGCCTCATCCTGGTACTCAATTGCGGCTCCTCAAGCATCAAGTTCGCCTTGTTCGATGCACAGGCGCGCCCGTTGCCGCGCAAGCCGTTCTGGCACGGCAAGGTGCAAGGGATTACTGGGCCTGTGCCTGAGTACAGCGACAGTGGCACTGCACAGCAGCGCATCCATTTGGATCACGAACACCCTCACACCGCCGCTCTGGCGTTGATTCAAGCGCGCATCGTGGCCCGACTCGATGGCCGCCGCATTGTGGCCATCGCGCATCGTGTCGTTCATGGCGGCAGCAGGTACTTCGAGCCAACCCTGGTGACCGCTGGCACCATCGCGGAGCTGCGGGCCTTGATTCCTTTGGCGCCCCTGCACCAACCCTTTCCTCTGAAGGCCATGAGTTTGCTGTTCGAGCAGTGGCCCGGAATTGTTCAGGTAGCGTGCTTCGATACAGCCTTTCACCGCACGGTGCCAAAGGTGGAGCAGATCCTGCCGCTGCCGTACTCGGCCTGGGAACGCGGTCTGCGCCGTTACGGCTTCCACGGCCTTTCGTACGACTACATGAGCCACGTTCTCCCCGAGCGCCACGGCGATCTGGCACGCGGCCGCACCATCGTCGCGCATCTCGGCAGCGGGGCCAGCCTGTGCGCGATGCAGAACCTGCAAAGCGTCGCCACCACGATGGGCTTTTCCGCACTCGACGGCCTGATGATGGGCACCCGCACAGGTTCGCTCGATCCGGGCGCCTTACTCTACCTGATGGAAATCGAAAAGCTCTCGCTGGAAGAAGTGGGCCGCACGCTTTACAACCAGTCCGGCCTGCTCGGTGTTTCCGGAATTTCGGCCGAACCGCGCGTCGTGGTGATGCACGAGGCTGATCCTGGCGAAGCCGGCGAACGCGCCCGCATCGCGTTAGCGCTCTACGTGCGCCGCATCGTGCGCGAGATTGGCGCGCTGGTCGCAGTCCTTGGCGGCCTGGATCTGTTCGTGTTCACTGCCGGCGTCGGTGAGCACAACGCCTTCGTGCGCGAGCGCGTCTGCCGCGACCTGGCCTTTCTCGACATCAAACTGGATACGGATGCCAACGCCATTGATGCCCCAGTCATCTCCACCACCGACAGCCGGGTACTGGTCGCGGTGGAGCCTACCAACGAGGAATGGGTCGCAGCACGCTATACGCAGGAATTGATGAGCGCCGCGTGATGTCCCAGCCAGGCAAAGCTCGCTCGGCTCAACGAGCTCTGTAGCCACATTGGGTTCGTCGGCACCAAAGAAGGAAAATCACATGACCACCGCTTCCACCCTCCGCCAGCGCTGGCTGACCGGCCACGGCCCCATCGTCCATCGCGACGAGACCGCCGCACGTGTCGAGGCGCTGGTGGCTCGCTTGATCGCTGACGGCCGCGTTGCCGACGAAGCAACGGCCTACACCCTGCTTGCCGCCGCCGACCGCCTGGGCTGCGTGGCCATGAACGTGGTCGCGCACATGACCTATGCGCGCCGCATCGATCTTTCCGGCGCGGTGCTGTCAGCCGAGGACTTCAAGCCAACGCCCGAAGGCCACACCGGCGGCTCACTGAACATGGTGCTGGCCTTCGTCGGCTACCTGCTCGCCAACGCGCTCACCGGTAGCACGCGCGGCTGGATCATGGGCCAAGGCCATTGCGTCGCCGCCATCGAAGCCGTCAATGCGCTGACCGGCGACGTCTCGCCCGCGCAGCGGGGTCGCTACGACCGCAGCGAGGAAGGCCTGTCGCGCCTGTGCGCCGATTTCTATTCCTACGCCATCGATGCGCAGGGCCGCCCGGCGGTGCCGCTGGGCAGCCATGCCGGCCCCAATACTGCCGGCGCCGTGTCCGAAGGCGGCTACCTCGGCTTTGCCGAACTGCAGTACATCCACATGCCGCTGCCTGGTGAATCGCTGGTCGCCTTCCTGAGCGACGGCGCCTTCGAGGAGCAGCGTGGCCCGGACTGGGCACCACGCTGGTGGCGTGCGCAGGACAGCGGCTTCGCTGTGCCGGTGATGATTCTCAACGGTCGCCGCATCGAGCAGCGCACCCAAATCATGCAGGAAGGGGGTGCGCAATGGCTGGCCGAAGACGTGCGCCACAACGGCTTCGACCCGGTGATCGTCGATGGCCGCGACCCGGCTGCGATCGCCTGGGCGATCATCGAAGCTGAGGACGCGTTGCGCGCCTTCGCCGCTGATCCGGATCGCCGCTATCCGGCGCCTCTGCCCTACGTGATCGCCGAGACCGAGAAGGGCTTCGGCTTTCGGGGCGCAGACAGCAACGCCGCGCACAACCTGCCGCTGGGCGGCAACCCCCACACGGATACCGCCATGCGTGGGCTGTTCAATGAATGCGCGGCGGCACTGTTAGTTGCTCCGGCCGAACTCGATGCTGCGCTCGCCGCCTTCGCAACTCACGCCGCCCAGCAGCGCCCGCTGGAAAGCACGCATCCGCTAGCGCACCGCCACCCCGCTGCGCCCAGGTTGCCCGAACCGCGCTGGGAAATATCAGGCAGCGAAGGCAGTGCGATGACGGCGCTGGACCAGTGGTTCGTCGAATTCGCCAAAGCCAATCCCGAGCTGCGCATGCGCATCGGCAACCCTGACGAATTGGCCAGCAACAAGATGGGCGACACGCTGGCGCTGCTCAAGCACCGCGTCAACGAGCCCGAACCCAGCGTGCCCGAGGACCTGCACGGCGCCATCATCACCGCGCTCAACGAAGAAGCCGTGGCCGCCGCCGCGCTCGGCAACAAGGGTGGACTGAACCTGATCGTCAGCTACGAAGCGTTCGCCGTGAAGATGCTCGGTCTGATGCGGCAGGAAATCACCTTCTCCCGCCACCAGCGCCAGGTCGGCCGGCCCGCCGGCTGGCTGTCTGTGCCGCTCATCGTCACCTCGCACACCTGGGAAAACGCCAAGAACGAACAATCACATCAAGATCCGACCATCGGCGAGGCCCTGCTGGGCGAGATGTCGGACACCTCGCGCGTACTGTTCCCGGTGGATGGCAACACCGCCGTCGCCGCGCTGCGCGACGTCTATGCCGGACGCGGCCAACTGGCCTGCCTGATCGTCTCCAAGCGCGACGTGGAAAACCGCTTCGACGCCGAATCGGCGCAACGCCTGATCCGTGACGGTGCAGCCCATCTGATCGGCGACCCTGCCAAGGCCGATGTCCAGCTCATCGCGCTGGGCGCCTACCAGCTCGACGAGGCGATCAAGGCGCAGCGGCACCTTGCCAGACTGGGCAAGCGCGCCTGCGTCACCGTCATCCTGGAACCCGGCCGCCTGCGCATCCCGCGCGACGCCATGGAAGCCGAATTCGTCGATGACGACGCCACCGTCAACGCGCTGTTTCCGCCGGGCCTGCCGCGCGTGATCCTCACCCACACCCGCCCCGAGCCCATGCTCGGCATCCTGCGCCGCATCGACAGCGGCCCCGCCAGAACCCGCGCCCTCGGCTACATCTGCCGCGGCGGTACTTTCGATGTCCCCGGCATGTTGTTCGCCAACCGCTGCACCTGCGCGCATGCGGTGGATGCAGCAGCGACCGTGGCCGACTGGAATCGCGAAGCACTGCTCGACCATGCACAGCGCGCAGCTCTTGATGGCACCGGCGATCCACGTGATTTACTGAGCGCGTGAGTCAGGCGCGCGAACCGTGTGCTGGCCACGAAGTGTGCCGACAGCGCTGCCTGGCGATACGCCACGGAGACGTCGTGAAGAGCTTTCTCTTGAGGGGCGGTTTCAGCCGATCGACATCCCACGTCCCCGCACCACATCCCACGACACAACGCCGCCGCGCATAGTCGCCGCGATCTGCTGCCCCAGTCGCTGCTCTATCACCGGCTTCCAAGGCACCAGGCTGAACCCCATGCCGTCATCAAGCATGGCGTAGTGCCCACTGGCGAGCATGACGCTGCGCCGGTAGATGCCGGTCACGCGCTGGCCATCGGCCACAGTGCGATGCTGCAAGCCGGTTTCGGCGGCAATGTCCTTGGCAGCCTGCGCCAGTTCCCGGTAGCGCAGCGTGCCCAGCAGGTTGCGCGCCAGGATCACGCGCTGCCCGCGCCGCTGGGCCAGTCCCTGTTCTTCGAGGAAGTCGGCGCGCTGCTGCATGGCCTGCTTGGCGTCGCCACCAAAGCCCAGATCGCCCAGCCCCCTGCCACCACCGATCAGCTGCTGGTCGAGCCAGGTGGCTCCGATCACGCGGGCCTGCCGCTCGATGGGCAGGTGCGATTTCAGCTCCACGGCCACACCGCCCAGGCGCTGCGCGTCATAGCGGCGGCCCTGTTCGGGCAGGTCACCGGGCACCTTCCATAGCCCTTCGGCGACACGCTCCACGATACCGGCCCGGCGCAGGGCTTCGAGTCGACGGACATGGGCCGCGATGACTTCCTGCGGATCGCGGCCAGGCTTAGCCCGGCCTTGCTCAATCGCCAGGTGATGGTCAGTGCGGTACAGGCCATCGCTCGCCTGCGCGGCGATGTTCTTGTCTGCTGCGCGCACGTCGGCCGAACCCTTCACCTCCACCACGGCGCCGGCCGGATAGTTCGCCAGCTCATGACGGGCATTCAGCGCGACGTAGTGGGCCTTGCCGTCCACGCCGTCGATGACCAGATAGCCTCGGTCGCGCAGCTCGTCGGCCAGCCCCTTCGCGGCGACACGCCCGATGACCGTGCGGCCATCGTCGCCAGGCTCGAACACGGACAACTCGCGCGGCTCGCCGCGCATGGCCCGCTGCATGGTGCGAATGATGTCGCCACGCTCGCCCAGGGCGCGCAGGGTCTTTTCCGCGTCGGCATGGACGGCCCATGTGCCGGGCTGCATCTCGTCGGCCAGGCCCAGACGCTGCAAGCGTTGCAGGCGGCCGATCAGCAGCGGGCGCTGGCGTTGCAGCCGCGGTTCGTTGAAGCGTTCGATCTGCACCCGGCCATCCTCGCCGGCCTCGCGTTGCAGCGTGCGGTCGAGGCTCGTCCACCGCTCTTGCTCCACCTCACGTTGCAAGGTCTGCTGGATCTCCAGCTCGGTGCGCGGCCCCAGCCATTCGGTCGCCAGCTCGGCGGCACGATGGCGGAAACCATCGGCGATGTAGTCGCCCGCGATGATGAGGTCTTTTCCGGTGTCGTCGCGCCCGCGCACGATCAGGTGGGTATGCGGGTTGTCGGTGTTCCAGTGATCGACGGCCACCCACTCCAGCCGTGTGCCCAGGTCGGCCTCCATGCGGCCCATGAGGTGCCGGGTATAGGTGCGCAGGTCGTCCAGTTCCGCGCCGTCCTCCGGCGAGACGATGAAGCGGAAATGGTGCCGGTCGTCGGCGCAGCGCTCCTTGAACGCATCGAGGTCGGCGGCATCGGTCTGCGGTCCGTAGGCTCGTCCCGGTTCTCCATCGCGGCCAGCGCCGTCGCGCTCGATGTAGCGCAGGTGCTTGGCGAGCGACTGCGGGCTGGCCCGCTGCTGGTTGACCAGCAGCGTCTTGATGGTCACGCGCCGCGACATAGGCGTGAGCTTCGCCCCCGCGAAGCGCGCCGCCGTGTGGCCGCGCCCGAGGCGCGAACCGGGCCGCTGGCCGGTGCCACGCGCCGATGCCGCACGGCGCACCGAGGACTTGCCGCCGTTGGCCTTGCCCGCCTGCTTGAGCACCTTGGAGACGAAGCCCTGGCCCCGGTTCTTTGGGGGGTTGGAGCGGATGCGGAAATCATCGTCGCGGCGGTCGGTCATGGCTGCGCTCCCTGCAAGCTCCAGCGTGTCCGGTCGTGCAAAGCACGCGGACATGCCTGCATCGGCGCGGGTCTCGCGCCCCAAGCGGCACGGCAGCGAAGCTGCGCCGTGCTGCGCCAACCCCACGTGCAGACTGGCTTTCGACGCGGCCCGGTGCCGCGTCCTTTTGTCTTGCCTTCCGCCTTTGCCCCTCGCTGGCGCTCCGGGCCGCGGCGGCCCGGTGGCGCTGCTGCGTGAGCAGCCAGCACCCCGGCGAACACGGCGATGGCCGAAGGCCAGCCGCGTTCGAGGCAAGACGCCTGCACGTTGGACGGCTGCGCCGGAGACAGTGCGAAGTGCGGTGCCCAATGCGAAGTATTGGCACCCGCACTGCACGCGCGACGACACGGCGACGGCCAGCAGAACGACACGCCCGATAGCACGATGATGCGCAGCGAATCAGCGGCGATCATGGGCGTGACTCCAGCCAGACCGGACGTGCAACGCCGATCACGGCGGCTGCGCTGACCGGCCCGAAATACCTGCTATCGAACGACGCCGGATTGGTCACACTGAGCAGGAACAGTTCACCGGGTTCGAGGCGCTGGCACTGCTGCCAGGATGGGAGCGGCCGGCCCCAGCGGTCGGCGGGCAGCACAGTGGCCGAAAGCACGCCGTCGATGCGGACGATGCGACCCGTGACGCATACCTCCTGCGACGCGACGGCACCCACGCGCTTGAGCAGCGGCACGCGCGCCGGCAGGTAGCCGCGCTGCGCAGCGAGCGCGGCAGCCTCTGCGGGCAGCGACACCAGCACGATGCTGCCCACGGACAGGGGGCGTGGCGGCGAGCCGGTGCCGTGGCCCAGCGGATCGACGCGATACCAGCCCACGGGAACGCTGTCGGACGGGTTGTAGATCAGGCTTGGTATTGGATGCACGAAGGACGCCCAGGCCAGCGCAGCGAGGCCGCAGGCGGACAGGCCCGCCAGCACGAGGCGAGCGCGCAGGCGGGAGCGAGGACGCAGCGCGGTGCCGGTAGTGGAAACGGCGGTCATGGCAGCACCCTCCTGGTCAGCCAGGCGGCGTGCCGCTCGACGGTGTACTCGGGTAGTGGAAGGCGCGCTGCGAGTCGGTTGGCGAGCGTGCGCCAGTACGCGGGCGAGACGGCGGCGGGTGCGATGCCCAGCGCCTCGATGGCGTCGATGCGCTCCAGCACGGCGCGCACTTGGTTCTCCCCTTCGGCGTGGAGTAGCAAGCGCGCGCCCGGCTGCACGCCGGGGATGCGCTGCGCCGCATCGAGCGTCGTGCAAGCCTGCATCACCATGAGCTGCCAGCGGATCGTGCCGTAGTCGTTGGCCTGCCAGCGGATGCGGCAGAACATGGCACCCGGCAGGAACACCGCGCAGCGCCGCCAGCGGTCGAGCTTAAGCGTGCGCGCGGGTTCGCCGAAGCGCAGGTAGAGCTTGAAGCGCGGTTCGATGTAGGTCAGCGCCACGCGCGTCAGTGGCGCGCTGGCAGGCTGGCCGGAAGGTGCTGCGAGCGCAGCCGTGGCCGCGAAGGCAACAGGCGCGGGGGCAGGCGAAGTGGATGCAATCATGGGGTGTTCTCCCTGCTTTGCTCGGGAAACTCCCGCTCCAACAGACCGCGCAGCAGGTCGGCCACGGTCACGCCTTGCGTGAAGGCCGAAACCTTGATGCGCGCCCGCATCGCGGGCGTGATGTCGAGGGTCAGGCGAGCCGTGTACAGGTCGCCCTTGCCCAGCGCATCGGCGTCGCCCTGGCGAATCCACGCCTCGGCGTGCGGATTCGCAGGCGGACGCGCGCCAATGCCGACACGCTTGGCCGTGTGTTTGTTGTTCGGTGGCGGCTTCGCAGTCATGTCGGCCACCGCAGCAGTTCATCGACCAGGGCGGTGACTTCACGCGCGGCGGCGCTGTCCGGCGCCGTCTCGCGTGCAAGCCGGCCAGCGGCCACGCTGTCGGCGAACACGATGCGCTGATGCACTTCCGCGCGCAGCGCAGGAAGCGGCTGGTCGGCCAGCGCCTGGCGCGCTTCGCGCCCGATTACCGTGGTACTGACGCGCCGGTTGATGACGAAGGCTGCGGCGAGCAGCGGCCGGAACACCTGCGCCTCGCGGATCAGCGCCACCATCTCGGCGCTGGCCCACAGGTCGTAAGGGCTGGGCTGCACCGGGATCAGCACGCGCTCGGCCGCCAGCAGCGCAGAGCGCGCCAAGGCGGCGATCCTGGGCGGGCTGTCGATGACGACGTGATCGGCCCGCTTGGCGAGTTCTGGGGCCTCCTGATGCAGCGTTTCGCGTGCGAGGCCCACGGCGCTGAACAGCCGTGGCAAGCCTTGCTGGCTTCTGCGCTGTGTCCAGTCGAGCGATGAACCCTGCGGGTCGGCGTCCAGCAGAACGACGTGCTGGCCGCGCATCGCCAGCTCGCCGGCAATGTGCGTAGCGAGCGTGGTCTTGCCCACGCCGCCTTTCTGGTTGAGCAGAGCGACGATCATGGCCTGGCCCTCCTTGCTGGAAAGCCGGGCTGTTGCTGCTGCGCTTCGTGCCGCGTGGCGGTTATCCACCGTGGCGCGGCGCTTCTACTATCAGTTAGAGAATTTAAGTTAGGGAAGTTAGGAGAGGCTGAAACCCGCGCCGTTATTGGCTTTGCGGCCGATCCGTACTCCTGATAGTACGATAGCCGTACTCCCAATAGCACGATACCTCGTACTCCTGATAGCACGAGTCCGTCCACAGGCAACGCACCGTTTATCCCCGTGCCGTGAACGGCACGGGCCGAAAGGTCAGCAGTTCGGCGCTGTTGTCCGGCATTCGCTCGATGCCCAGGACGTAGCCGGGCATCGACTGCCGCGCGACCAGCGCGCGCAGGTCGTAGGCGAAGTCCGAGAAGCGCGTGGCGCTGCCCGATTTCCGATACAGGTGCCGGAAATCGAATTGCCAGCCGCCCGGCTGTCGCCCGCCGTGTTTGCGCACCAGCCGGTACAGCCATCGCTCTATCCCGCCCGTGAGCCGGAAATATGCTGGGTCGATGGTCAGCACGAGCGCGGCATCCATAACGCCCGCGTAAAACCAGTCCGGCAGGATCAGTTCCAGCCCCAAGGGCGTGCCCTTGGCATCGGCCAGTTCTTTCCACTCGTTGATCCACGAGAAGCGATGCAGGCGCCGCCCGGTCGTCTCGCGGATGGACGTGGCCACCGTCGTGGATTGCAGGCGATCCAGCGCGGCCTTGAGGCGCTGGTAGTCGCGCAGCGACGTACCGCGCCCGATGAAGCGCAGGATCTCGTAGGGCGTGGCCTGCATCAGCCGCGACGGGCGCAAGCCCGCGTCGCGTGCTTCCACGATCTGCGAAGCTGCCCAAATGAGCACGTCCGCATCCCAAATGGTGGCGATGCCGTGCTCCTGCGTGCCCTCCACGCGGATCGTGATGCCGCTGGCGCGGAAGTCGATCGGCGCCGTGCGCCGCGACTTCGCCAGCGAGAAGAACGGAAAGGCCATCAAGTCCTGGCTGTCGCGCGGCGCCATGTCGCCCGGCAGGGCGCGAAACAGGTCGAGCTGTTCGCGCTCCGGCACGGGCCGCTGCCGGGACGGCAGCGCAGAGCTGGACATGGCGAAGGCCACCCGCGCGCAAGCGATCAGCGCGCACGGCTGTCCGCCGAATGCTGCTCGGCGTACTCGGGATCGGATGTGCTCTCGAAGCTGCGCTCGGAAGCCCAGGCATCGAGATCGGCCACGGCGTACATGACGCGGCGGCCGAACTTGCGGAACTTGGGGCCGCCACCCAGCACGCGCTGCTTTTCCAGCGTGCGCGGCGACAGGCGCAGGTATTCGGCGGCTTCGTCGTTGGTGAGATAGCGTTGGGGCTGCGCGGCAGCGGTCGAGACAGTAGCGGCAGGCCGCAAGGGAGCGGGACGCATGGTGTGAACCTCCATAGCTTTCAAAGCTCCGGCCACACAGCGCAACCGGATGGAGGCAGTCTCAGAAAACGCGGCCCTTCTGCTCAGGGTCGTTTTGCGTTGCCTTCAAAACGACCCTTCTCAAGCGGCGACAGTTGTGCTAGGCGGCGATAGCCGCCGCGCATCAACGCATCGCCGCGCCGCACCAGGCGACGCACCTTGGAGCGCAGGCCACCGTCGCTGTACCAACCGGCCGCGGCGTCCACGCCGAACAAGCCTTCGGCCACGTCGCGGAAGGACGAGCCCGCCAGGGTCGCGTCGAGCGCCTGCAACGTATGCAGTTCCAGCAGCGCGGAGGGTGCTGGCCTGGACTTGGTGGCGGCCTGGGCCGCGTCGAGCGCATGACCGCGCGTAGGCGCGAAGGCGCCGCCGCGATGGGCATAGGCGACAGCCATGCCGTCTTGCAGGCCAGGCGCGAGCGCGAAGCGCAGGCACTGGCCGGGGCTGCGCGCGATCAGCGCCAGTGCCTTGCCATCGTGGAGAAGTTGCTTGTGGCCGGGGATACGCCAGAACGCGAAGGGCTCGGCATCCACGGGCGGATCGGCATCGGGGTAGAGCTGCACTACATCAGCTTGGCCGGGCTGCCAGGCCGGATGCGCATCGCGCGCATCCAGCGCCGGGTCTTCCAGCACGCGCAAGCCCCAGCGATGCGCCGCATCGGGGCGGCGCGCACGGCGCAGCCAGTCGAGCCGGTAATCGGGGTGCCTGCGCAGGTACTCCCAGGCCAGCGCAAGCGCATCCAGCCACAAGACATAGAGGTAAGCCGCAGTGGGATACCAGTGCGCGACATGATGAGGATTGACCATGACCCAAGCTCCCGTCGAACAGCAGGAACGTCGCCACGGCGTCAAACATGCGGGAGCATCAAATCAAGGTAGAAATCCGGTTAAGCTGTAACTGCTGGTGTCAAGATTGGTTGGCTCCGGCATGTTGCGTAATCCGTCCGAATGCGACGGCAGCATGGCACCAAAAACGTCATGCGGTACTGACACCGTGCCGCAAGCCGCATGAAAGATCGTGGCTGATTCCGCCACGCACGCACAGGTTTGGTGCAAGAGTGTTGATTCAGACTGGAAAGGTCTGGAGCAAGACCAAAATAGCCTCAATGCGCCCGGCTTGGCCGTAGCGCGAGCGGTTCAATCGACGACGGAACCGTTTTCCTGCGCCAGGCGCAGATATTCCGACAGCGGGCGCATCGCCTGGAAATACCGATCCCGCATCACGGGTTGCTGGCGCGGCCCGACGATGGAAGCCAGGTCGGAAAGTTTCACCGTCCCCAGCTCGGGCAAGCTGATTCCCAGGTCGATCAGGCCGTAGGCCGTGTCGCCATCGACGGGATCGAGCGAGGTCAGCAGCCAGGTGGCGTGCGCGTCGGGAGTGAACAGCCGCACAACCGGCAACGGGTCGTGCGGTTCACCAGCGGCGGCCCGCCGTCCGTTCTCCAGCAGCGCGGCGCGCTGCGCATCGGTGACGAGGGGAGCGTTCATCGTGGTGCTCCTGTTCCAACACGGAATGTCGGTTTTGCACATTCACGCCAAAGCATGGATGCGTATTCCACGAAAGCCGTGGAAACACGAAAGCGCAAAAGCTCAATTGTAGAAATCTGCAAATACACGTTGGCGGTTTTCCGGTTCTGTCGGAATCCGCAGAAGCGGATTTCCGTAAAAGCACGAATAAGGGCCAAAGGCATGAATGAGTTAAAGATAACGTGGTTTTAATTGTGCTGCGAATTGACGCTTCTGTCCATGCAGAAGCGATCCATCCACCGCGGCCGGCCAGCGGGCGCCACCACCTACGATGCCGAATTGGCTCAAGCCTTCGGCGCGGCGGTGCGCGCGCTGCGGACGGAGCGCGGCATCGCGCAGGAATCGCTGGCGAACCTCGCCGGCATCGAGCGTTCGCACATGGGCAAGGTCGAGCGTGGCGAACACATGCCCACGCTGGCGATCATCTTCAAAATTGCCAGCGCACTCGAATGCAGCACGGCAGTGCTGATGAGCGAGGCTGAAAGCCAGCTCGCAGCAGCGGCCCAGCCGTAGGCGCTGGGCCACCGATCCGGCGCAGCCGGTTCGGGGACTTCAGGGGCGCCAAGCATCGCGCGGCGGGGATAGGCCGCAGGGCTTTCCCCTGGAGGCAAGCGCAGCGCGCAGCGCCACCGGCGCGAAGCCGCGATAGGGATTGAAGCCGAATGGCCATGACGGCGAAGTCGGCATGGGGCGCAGCCCGCAAAGCCCGGTCGGCGCAGTGCGCCGAATCGCCCTGCATTCGCCCTGGCAACCCGAGGTCATTGTGATGCTGCCCGACCACCACCATCACGAAGCTGGGAGAGCCAAGCCTCTCTGTCTGCCGATCCAAGTAGCACAGCGCCCCGCCGCCGTGGGCGGGGCGCTGGCGGCCGTCAGGCCGCCTGGGGCTTGCTGCGCGACCAGATCAGGTCGTGCGTGCCGTTCTCGCCTTCGATCAGGCGGGCGTAGACCGTGGCCGGGAACGAAGGATCGTCGAGGGTCACGGAGATGTACTCCCGCCCGGCCTCGCTGGTCTTCTTCCATGCCGCGCCGATGTCGTGGCTGGCGGCCTGCAAGCGGAAGTCCGGTGCTTTCTCGTTGTCCCCCTTGTCGTTGGGAACCAGCTTGACCTTGACGTTGAGCGTCAGGGTGCGCAGCTTGCCGGCGAAGCCGTCTTTGTCTGCGGTGAAGGTGCCGATGTTGGCCATGATGTTTTCTCCGTTCGGTTGAACAAGGTTCGCGCCCATCGCGTCCTTGTTGTGATCCGGCCGGCGGGGGACGGGCTGGCTGCACCGCTTGTGGTCGCAACGCAGTGGAGAGCCGGGAGGCGAAAAGAATTTGCCGCGCGAGGAAGCAGCGCAGCGGCGGGGAAATTGTTTTCGCCGGACGGTTGCAGCCATGAAACCCGAGGCGCAGCCGCCCCCCCGCCAGGATTCACAACGAGACAAGGACGCCTTGGGCCGAACCGCACCGAAAGGAGATGGGGCCGACTCGGCATCCCCGCCCGAAGGCTTCTCCGGCTCGCCGCTGACGCTGGCCAGGTCAACCCCGCAACGACAAGCGAGAACGCCCCTGCCGCACCTTGCGGCGCCGGTCTTGAGGCGTGGCGTGGAAGCTCCATAGCGATGCCGGGCGGGATGTCCGTGAACCGTCCTTCGTGACGTGATGGGCAGGAACCGCCAGCGTTGGGGAGGGCACGCATTTGCACAACCTGCCGCAGCAGGCTCCAGCGTGTTCGCCAATGCACTGTCCATCGCGGCGGGGCACTGGCCGGGCCGATCCGGCGCAGCCGGTTCGGCGGCATTGAGGGGCGCCAAGCTGCGCGCGGCGGGGATAGCCCGCAGGGCTTTCCCCTGGAGGCAAGCGCAGCGCCGTAGGCGCGAAGGCGTGAGGGATTGAAGCCGAATGGCCGTGACGGCAAAGACGGCACGGGGCGCAGCCCGAAAGCCCGGCGGCGCGGCGCGAGCTGCTGGACGATTCTGCTCTGTGTGCGCTTTGGCTTGCAGGCCCATGCGGGCCTGCCAGTGCCGGGCGGGAATGCCCGGCTGCTTCAACACCGCCGCTTGAGCCTCCGCGAAGGCGGCGGTGTTCTGAATCGGCTGTTGGCCTTCGACACCGGGCGCGGCCACTGCCGCGGCCGGATTTTTCGTCCCCCGCGTCCAGGGCGGAACGGCCTGGGCACGGTGCTGATCGCGGTTATTCCTTCGTCTCGATGAGCCACCACACGGCACGCGGCAAAGGGCGACCCGTGAGTGGGTGAATGTCCGTGAGGTCGGCGCGGGCCGTCCAGCCCGAGGGCGGACGGTAGCCGCGCACGTCGCTTTCGCCATGCCAGCGGCGGGCGCGTACCGTGCCGGGAGCATAGATCGCTGCCATGCGCGGGCGGCTTGTGGTGGTGCGGGTCATGGGGGCTTCTCCTTGCAGCGAAGCGCCCCGGTCAAGGCCGAGGCGCTTGCATTCGGCGTGGGTCAAGCGGCCAGCGCCTCGGCGGGTTCATCCGCCCCGGCTTCGGCATCGTCCGGGGCCTCCTGCTCCGGGCCTTCCTCTTGCGCGCTTTCCTGCACTGCCTGCTGCGGGCCTTCGGTCTTAAAGATGGCAGGCATCCAGCCCGTGCTGTCGGCCAGCCGCTCGGCCTCGCTGGCAATGTCGGCCTTCTTCAACTTCGCCAGCCGGGTGACGTGCTCGGGCGCGTACTCGCCCACGGCTTGCAGGATCGTGGCCTTCGGAACGTGCTTGAAATACCCCTCGGCGGTCGGCTTCCACCATGCGGCCATGTCGAGGCCCACGGCCTGCACCAATTCCGCGCCGGGCTGGCGTGGCGTGGCGCGAGGCGTCACCACGTCCACCGTGGAAGCCACGCACACGGCCAGCAGCTTGACCAGTTCGTCTTGCGGCTTTGCCAGTAGCGCGGCGAACAGTTCGGCGTTGTCCTCAGGCAAGCCTTCGCCCGCCACCTGTTGCAGTTCGCGGAGTGCCACGGCGGCGGGAGCTTCCGGCCAGTCCGGGGCCATGCCTTCCAGCCGGTCTTGCACTTTCAGGCCCACGCCCAGCGGCAGAGAATCACGGCTGCGGCCATAGCGGCTTTCCTGCAAGACGGTCTGCACCATGCCATGCACCACTGCGGCCAGCGCAGCTTGCGGATGCCGTGCGACTTCGATTTGCAGCGCGGCGGTGCGGTGGGCGCTCAAGCGTTGCGCCAGCCGATCGGACATGGCGGCGGTCTTGGGTTGCCTATCATCGTCTCCGTCCTCGCCGTCGTCGTCGTTCTCGGCTTCGCCTTCGCTGCCGAATCCTTGGCGCAACCGTTCCAGCGTGCGCAGCGCCTTGGCCTCGGCCTCGCGCATCAGGCCACGATGAATGACGGCCTCGCCGTTGCGGTCGATGCTGACAATGGCACCGGCTGCGGCCTTCACGTTCGCGCCGTACCCTTGCAAGCCATCTTCCAGCGTCTGCAACTGCTCGCCCAGGGCTTCGCCTTCCTCTTGCAGCGCGTCGGCCTTGTCCTCGTCCTCGGCGTCCAGCGCGGCATCCACGGCTTCGGCCAGTTCGTGCAGTTTGGCTTGCAGCTTCCCAATGCGCTGCGCTTCGCGCTTGGTCGGTTCGCGCCGCTCCCTCGGGGCACGCTGGAAAGCGTGCAGGTCGGCATGGGTCACGCCGGGCGCGGCGTCCACCCATACCCAGCCCTCGGCGCGAACTGTGGCGGCAATGCCCGCCAGCCTGTCTTGCGCCAGCCGTTCCAGCAGCGCGGCATCGGTCAGATACACGCCCGCATCACCTTCGGCGAACAGGTCACGGCGGATGCCGCCGCCTGCGGCCTCGTAGATTTCCAGCCCGACGAAGCGCACCAGCGGATGCCGGTAGGCGTCAATCTCGCGCTCGGTCAGGCGTTCGCGCAGCGCGGAAGGTTGGCGCTGCCATTGGGGCGCATCGTAGAACGCGGCTTCCTGCGCGGCGTGGTCGTCGATGATGGCAAGGGCCATCAACTGTTCAAGGCTCACGGCATCGACCCGGTAGTCCGCCATCAGGCGTGGCGAGACGTTCGCCAGCTTCAAGCGGCGCTGCACCACCAGCGGCGTGACGGAAAAATCCGCAGCAATGTCTTCGATGGGCCGGCCTTCGGCCACCAGCGCCGCGAACGCTTCAAACTGGTCTGCCGGGTGCATGGCTTCGCGCTGCACGTTCTCGGTGAGGCTGGCGGTGCGGGCGGTGCCATCGGCCACCAGCAGGCAAGGCATCTCCCATTCCCTGCTGATGCGGTGCTTTTTCGCCAGCAGCTTGAGGGCCGCGAGGCGCCGGCCACCGGCCACGACTTCGTAATGCTCGCCATCGCTGGCGGGAATCACGATCAGGTTTTGCAGCAGGCCCACGCGCTGGATGCTCGCGGCGAGTTCGGGAATCGACATGCGCGGGGCCTTGCGCACGTTGCGGCCCGTCGGACGCAGCACCAGCCGCGACAGCGGAACCAGAATCAGGTTCTTGGTCGGGTCGGCGGCTTCCAGCGGGGCAGCGGCGGCGGTGTTGACGGCGCGGGCTTCGGTTTGAATCATGGCGTTCATGGTGATAACTCCTATCGGTTCGGGGATGCAGCGGCGAGAAAGACGGCAAGGGCTGCTGCCTGCCCCTGCCGTGTGGGGAATCAGGCTTTCAACTGGCGCAGGCCATCGGCCAGCAGCCACAGGGCGCGATTCAGGCGCACGCTTTGGTCGATGCCCTGCACGGGCCGGGTGGTCTGGCGGCGGCCATTCGCGGCGCGGGCGGACAGGCCGCCTTTGGTCAAGTTCTCCTGCGTGCGGTTGAACACGCTCCACAGATCGCGGCGGTCGTCGTCGTGGCGGCGCGGCATCAGGATTTGCGATTCCGTGATGGGCGCGGGCTTGTCCTCGTCGTACTTCAACGCCAGCGCAGCGCGGGCGAACACTTCCGCTTCGCCTTCATCCAGCGTGATCGCGCACATGGCATCGCGGGATTCCTGCGCCCGGTCGAAGCCGTGCAGGACTTCGTAAGCGCCTTCGATGACGTGCCCGGCCACGTCGCCCTTGTGGGGAACGCGCACGTCCGCCACGGTGTCGCCGCAGACAAGGCCATTGCTGCAAACGAAGCGGAACATCCCGGCCAGCATCTGATAGCTGCTGGTGCCGTCATGGGAGTTCAGCAGGATGATTTCGTTGGCCTCGCGGCCGTTGATCTGGCTGGCGTGGCGCAGCCGGATCATGTGCTTGGTGTAGTCGCGGCGGTCGTCGTGGCGCACGCGGGTCTGCGTCACCATGAAAGGCTCGAAGCCTTCCCCGCGCAGTTCTTGCAACACCGTGGCGGTGGGGATGTAGCTGTACCGCTCGGAGCGGCTTTCGTGCGGGGCGTCCGCGAAGATGGACGGGGCCACGGCCCGGATTTGGTCGTCGGACAAGGGACGTTCCGAACGCAGCACCGGGGAACAAGAAGCGAAGCGGGATGCGAGTTGCATGGTCTTTCTCCTGACAAGAAAAGGCTGTTGAAGAAAACCGCACACCGGATTCCTAGATTCGGAGCCCAGCCTTTCGGCTGTTTGGTGCGGTCGGCACGAGGAACCCGGTTGGCCCTGTTGCCGCCGTCTTTCCTGAGTTCATCGCCCGCGACGGTCAGGAGCGCGCGAACGGGTGCCGTCAAGGAGGCAAGCGCAGGGTTGGTGCGGCCCGCAGCGAAGCGAGGACACGGCCCTGCGCGCCTTGACGGCACACGGGCGCGGGCTACAGTCGCGAGCAAGGTGATGAAGTCAGGGGGGACGGCTAGACATGGCAACGGCCATCCCTGTGTGCTGAACCACACGGCAAGCGCAAGCGCGCAGGCCCGAAGCTGGAAGCCGGGCCGGAGGCGTCAGCCGAGCGGAGCGAGGGAACGATGGAAGCCCGAATGGGGCGAGACGCCGCAGGCGGCTCGATGCGAAGCACGATAGCGCGACCGGCCATGTCTGCTTGGCCGGGGACGCACGACTGTCCTACCATCCCTCTATGGAGGAAACCATCATCAACAACGACCCGTTGGAGCACATGCTCCACCGTTCCAATACCTTGCACGAGCGGCTGGATGAACTGCTGGGCGATGCCGATTTCGATGGATCGCCCCGCGGCGAATCAACCCTCGGCATGTGCTTGGTCGCTATGGAACATGCGGCGGCAATGCGAGCATTGATGTCGCTGCGACTGCCCACGTCTGCCGTCGGCCTCATGCGCCTGCAGTTCGAGGCCCTGACACGGGCAATGTGGCTGCTCTACGCAGCTAGCGACGCAGCGATCGACAAGTTGCTGGCGCCACTGACGCAGCAGAGCGAACAGGCAGCCAAGAACTTGCCTGGCGCCAGCGAAATGATTGAGCAGATCGGCAAGCGAGTCGGACAAGGCGCGCCGGCAGCCGCGCACCAGATGCTGTTGCACTTCAAGGATGTGACCTGGCACGGCATGAACTCATTCGTGCATGGCGGCATTCATCCGCTGCGGCGTAGTGCCGACGGCTTCCCGGTCGATCTTGCGCTGCAAGTGCTGCGCAGCTCGAACGGTCTGACGACCATGACCGGCATGACGATGGCTGTCCTCACCGGCGATGAAGCCGTGGCCAAGCCCGTGAGCAAGATCCAGCCGGCATTCGCCGACTGCCTGCCGGCTCTGCTGAGACCTTGAACGGGGCATCTTGCGACGCCCCGCGCAATCATTGAACGATTCGCCCGGCCAGGCGCGCATCGCGAGCATAGGCGCTCAACCGCTTTTCGGCCTGGAAAGACAGGTCGCGTTCGATTGGCAGGCCCAGCCCGCCGCGCACGGTCGCCAGTTCGCCCAAGCTGACCCAGCCGATTTCCGGCATCCCCACGCCCAGGTCGCACAACCCGAAGGCGTGATCGTGGTCATCGGGATCGATCTCGGTCAGCAGCCAGGTCGCGCCAGCATCTGGCGTGAACAGCTTGACCACAGGGGCCGGGTCGAAGTCCGGGTTTTCCAAAGATTCGCGGCCGTTGGCCAGCAGCATCGCGCGCTGCTCGTCAGTGATGAGTGCGTTGTTCATGGTGAACTCCTGAAGATTGCCGGGCGGAATTGCCCGTCACCTCCGGGTCACGGCGCAGCGCAAGCGGTCAGGGGTCGAAGACGGCCAGAGGCCGCCAGCGTGCTTGCACGCGCAGCCCTTGACGGCGAGAACGCCGTGATACCGTGAAGGGAACAGCAAGACCGCCCCCCCCCCCCACCCACGCAGACCTGCTTTCGGCAAGTGCGCAGCACGCGCAGGCCCGTGAGAGCCGGAGTTGCGCCGCCGGGCGCAGCAAAAAGGGGGCCGAAGCCCCCGTGGTCAGAGTAGGCCACATTCGGCGAATGACGTGGTGACCACGCCGCCGACGACGATGTGATCCAGCGTGCGCACGTCCACCAGCGCCAGGGCTTCCTTGAGGCGCTGGGTCAGAACCCTGTCGGCCTGGCTCGGCTCGGGACTCCCGCTCGGATGATTGTGCGAAAAGACCACCGCTGCCGCGTTGAGCCGCAGTGCCTCCTTCACGACCTCGCGCGGATACACCGATGCCTGGTCGATGGTGCCGCGGAACAGTTCCACGTACTCGATCAGCCGATGCTGGCTGTCTAGGAACAGCGCCGCGAAGACCTCGTGCTCGAAGCTGGCCAGCTTGGTGCGAAGGTAGTCCTTGACCAGCGCCGGCGAAGTGAACAGCGTCCCGCGTGGGTTCTTCTGGTCGATGACCTGGCGTGCCGCCGCCAGAATCTGGTCCGCCGACGCCAGCAGGTAACGCCCCTGCGCGCCACGCACCAGCAGCGAAGAATCGAGAGACAGAGAAAGTTGCGACATGATCGTGCTCCGGTTGCTCAGGCGGAATTGCCTGGAACCGGCCCCAGCACGGCGCAGCGAAAGCCGTCACAGGGTTGAAGACGGCCACGGCCGCAAGCGCCGAAGGCGCGCAGCCCTTGACGGCGAGAACGCCGTGATACGGTGAAGGGAACAGCAAGATCGCCCTCCCCGCCCACGCTGACTGACTGGGCAAGCGGAGCGCGCAGGCCTGACCAGGCCGGAGGCGTCAGCGATGGACGCCCGTAGGGGCGAGACGCCAACGGTGGCTCGATGCGAAGTACGACAGCGCGGCCCATTCGGGGACGCCCCAAAATCGGGTATCTTTAGAAACAACAGATTCCCGTATTGGGTCTCGCTTGGTCAGAACACTGCAATTGCAAGGAACGGCATGCCAGCCCTATATCAACTTGCCCTGCTTGGCACACCAACTGCAGTTCAAATTTCCGAACTTGAAGAAGTCATCGGAAAGGCTGTTGGCATGTTCAATTTGCGGTTGGGGCATGAGATTGGATGGGAGGTTTGTCCCGATGAATTCAATCCAGACCAACAGCGATCGTCTGCTGCGGCATTTTTCGGAGGTCATGAGCCTCCTCTCGCCAATGTGGCAAGACTGCTGGCACGAGGCATCCCATTGCTCCCGGTCGCCTCTGACGTCAATCGAGTCAGTGCAGAAATCCCCGCATTGCTGCAGCCACTCAACTGCTTAGCATACGCCGCAGGTGGGCCGCAACGTGTCGCGTCTGCTTTGCTGGAGTGTGCTGGGCTCCTTCCTCGACAGCGCCGGGTGTTCGTAAGCTATCGTCGGGGCGAGGCTAGGGAAGCAGCCTTGCAGCTATTCGATGCGCTGTCTGCTCGGCTATTCGATGTATTTCTCGATACACATGGCATTCCACCTGCAGAAGATTTCCAGACAATGCTATGGCACCGGCTTTGTGACTCGGATGTCCTGCTGATGCTCGACACGCCAGGATATTTTGAAAGCCGTTGGACGAGTGCTGAGTTCGGACGCGCTTTGGCCAAAGGCATCAGCGTCTTGCGGGTCGGTTGGCCTGACACAACGCCTTCTGCGCGCACGGCAACGGCCAGTCGGGCGGAGCTGTTACCTGAAGAAGTCGATCCGACGACCGGACGCATCGCAGACGGTGCGGTGGATCGCATTTGTCTTCAACTGGAGGAAGTTCGCAGCCAGAGTCACGCGGTTCGCTCTGTCAACCTCGTAAGCAATCTGCGCAATGCCATTCAAACAATCGGCGGCCAAGTCGTCGGAGTGGGCGCCAATAGAGCTGTATACGTCCAACTGCCCGATGGGCGGAATGTAGTTGTTTATCCAACGGTCGGTGTTCCCACGTCAACTACGCTGCACGATGCATCTACGAACTCACCGGAACAATCCGTTGCCGTTGTCTACGATCACGTAGGCCTGCATCCCAGGTGGCTAGGCCATCTGGACTGGTTAGGACAGCACATTCACTCCGCTAGGTGGGTTAAAGCCAGCGAGGCGGGTTGGCAATTCGCGGACTGGGAGGCGTAGCCATGAGTGCAATCTTCCTCTCGGCCAGCGTGCCACTTGTTGGACGTGGCACTTACCACGAAACTGCCAATCCATTTCTCATCCAATGTGCGGTGAGAGAACTGGTCATAGCAGTCATTCGCCAGCACAAGATCGTATGGGGTGGGCATCCTGCGATTACCCCGATGATTTGGAGCATATGTGAAGACTTAGGCGTCGATTACTCACAGTCTGTCGTCTTATATCAGAGCACGTTCTTTGCAGATGCGTTCCCTGAAGAGAACAAACATTTTCAGAATGTAGTTTTCACTGATGCTGTCCCCAATGACAGGGCTGCGAGCTTGCTTGTCATGCGTGAAAAGATGCTCTCGCGTGCGGACCTAAGCGCTGCTGTGTTTATTGGTGGAATGGATGGGGTAGAAGCCGAGCATGAGCTTTTCAGGCGATTCCATCCTGCAGCCAAGGTGCTCCCGGTATCTTCGCCGGGCGGAGCGGCGCTGAATCTAGCCAAGGACCATGGCTATTTTACCGGTGGAGCGCTCGTTGATGTGGACTTCGCTCAGCTCTTCCATGCGCACTTGGCGGTGCCCTTGGCTGGCAAACTGAGTTAATTCATTTCTCGGCACTGGCCTCTAGAACTTCAACCGAGGATTGTTCATGCCACGGAAAGTTTTCTACAGCTTTCATTATCAACGCGACAGTTGGCGCGCATCCAAGATACGCAATATTGGGGTTGTAGAGGGCAACCCGTCAGCGAGCGATAATAAATGGGAAGAAGTGAAGCGAGGCGGTGATGCCGCGATCAAGTGCTGGATTGACGATCAATTGCAAGGGCGGACTTGCACAATTGTTTTGGTTGGTGCGGAAACGGCAAATCGCCCCTGGATTCGATATGAGATTGAGCAGTCATGGAACAGCGGAAAGGGACTCTTGGGGATACGTATCCACAAGCTCTTGGACCACAACCAGCAACCATCAGTGGCAGGGGCCAATCCGTTCGACTCATTTACCTTGAACGACGGTAGAAAGCTATCCTCCGTCGTCCGCGTCTACGATCCGCTGGGAGGTACCAGTAGCGCGGTCTATACCTCCATCAGCGACAACCTGTCGAGTTGGATCGAAGCAGCGATCGCCGCACGCTAGAAGTCAGAACGTCTCGTCAAAACAATGATCCGGTACTCATTGGGTGCCCATAGAGTTCCGAGATTTGCGTCTGGAACTGTGTCTGTCCTCCATAGCTAGGGTGCCTCACGCAAATCACCGGTACAGAATCCGTGATGCGATGGGCCGCAGCGGTGGCATCATTGCCGATGGCAACGATGCGAGAAGGCTTCAGCAAGACAATGAGTTGTTGAAGCAGTTCTTCGCCGGCGCGTCTTTCGTGCGCGTTGTGCTGGCGGTTGGTGAATGGATCTCCAGATTCATGCGGATGAAGGGGAAAGACATTCCAGAGGAAGATGCGGGCATCAATGTGTTCCAGCATGCCCCATATGACCGCCGCGGTTCGTTCAGCAACAGCACTTCCTATCGTCGGCCGTTCAGCGATCAGATCGAGATTCCAGCGCTTGGCGTGCTGGCTCATGTGAACGTCGTCAGTCAGGGCTAGCCCAGTTCGGCGCCCTCCGCGATATCCGAGGTCTCTCCCGATCCAGATCGCATCTACGGGCTCCTCGGTTGCACGACGCAACATGGCGGAAAGTGCTGCAGCACGGCGACGCGGCGCATCGCGCCGATCATGGACTTCACATCGATCCGAATACGGATTGAAGCAGTCTTCGAATTGCAGCGAAGCAACTGCCTCAACGAATGGGTGGATCTTCATTTTTCAGACTCAAGTGGCATGTATTTGATGGTGCGTTGTTCTCGGTTTCCAATGATCCAGCCGCCTTGATTTTCCTTAAGCTGTCGGAAGACCGCATACCCTTCCAAGATGGCCTTTTCCCAGAGCTTCAGTGGGCACTTCTCTACTTCGTAACCACTCACGAACTCACCGATGGTCTTGAGAATTCCGAGTGAGACCTTTTCCTGGTTCTCGAAGAAATTCAATTCTTTGGCTCTTGAGAAAATCCAAGCTGCAACCCCTTCTTCAACGACAATGGCTCGACCGCTGTCCTGCTCTTCATCGAATTTCGGATTGCTCTTTCGTTTGTGTTTGATCAATGCCCGCATCACGGGTGACCAGTGCAGGATCGCCGCATTCGCAAAATGGAAGACGTCGTGGAACCGGTAACCATCGCGGTCGGCAATGTTATCGGTTAAGGGATCTCCAATGAATACGCCATTCCATTGGAGATAACTCTTACCACTGCCTCGTTGATTGACTCGGATTCTGAATTCTCTGGGTAGCTGTTCCTCGATTCCAAATTTACTGTCGAAATCAAGGTCAACCAGATCATCTGCTTGTGGTTCCAAGAACGCGCCGCGCGCTTTCCGAAGGTTGGCGCGAGCCACTTCCGAAAATGCTAGTTCGGCCGCATGGATTGCATCCAAGTAAGCCCGCGCGAACGCGACCAAATCAGTGCGCGCAGGGGTGCTTCCCATTAGGGCTGCTGCTGACTGCCCCAAACGTGCCAAGGTGGCATCTAACGATGCAGTCGCCGCAATAGGCACTGCGATATAGGCCAATGCACCTTCAGCAATATCACTTGCAGCGCCAACATTCTTAAAATTTCCGTGGTTGGCGGCTTCCCCGAAGATATCCTCAAGAGGGATATTCAGGCGCCTGCAGATTGCAGCCAGGTACCAAAGGGTGTCGCCGAATTCTTCTTCCGCCGCTCTCTTGTAGCCAGGGTATGCTGATTTATCTCGAACGTGCTTTTTGGCCGTGGCCATTATTCCGCCAACTTCTCCATATAGCCCTTGGAGAACCGGATTGAAGTCGTTCGGATTGAGTACGTCCGTGGCTGCAATTCCTGCAGCGTAATCTGAGAGCAAGAGGGAGCCTTCCTTTTTCATCGGTCACCTGCGAAGAGTCAGCCATTCGAATGGGGCGCCTTGGTAGCCGCTCACTGCCAAGTTGCGAATCCATTGCTCAAGATTTCCAACTAATTGCGCATCGTCAAAGGCCGTGAGGCCTATTCCCGTTTTGCATAGAGGGCGACCTTGCTGATCTTGCAATTCATCAGGAAACGCAGGGCCCTCACCCCCGAAATATACGAAATCGTTGCTGATCAGAACCCTGTTGACGCCTGTATCACGGGCCACATGGTCAGGGTTGAGCGAGCCATCGGGGCGGGAGTGAAATGAGTCTCGCTGCTGCCAAGCAACCCCAGCCGCAGCCCTGAAATAAATATTGTCCCCACAACTTTGCTTCCGACTGCCATTGCGGTACGGCTTCTTGGATTCAAACCGCGGGTCTCGGCCGTACTCATCAAATGTCATTGCCTCGGTGACCCGCATCGCATAGACCAGATGCCCACCGCGTCGAACACTTCGATCATTGCTTCCGCTGCCGACCACCCAATCACCGATGTCAGCGCTTCTTCGAATACTGGGCTTGCAAGTCGCGAGCGTGCAGTAGCTGTAGAAGGGGTTGGGCGCAAAACCACTGTCGTACCGCACGACATAGGAGTGAATGCGTGTCATCAGCAGGGATGCCGCTTGAGTGAAACCGGATCACAGGCACCGCCGTCAGGCTTTTCCCACGAATCCTTGCCGTTGATCGCGTCAATGATTGAATCACCGTTCCACCCAACCAAGGCGTCCGCATGTTCTTTTAGCGCATCCGGCAGGTCGCATTCCTTTTCGCCGTGCTCCCAAACACCAACGATGCGCTTGCCTTGTTTGGCCGCATATTCGATTTCCCAGTTCACCCAATCGCTGTTCTTGGTTTGGGGTGAGACGTAGCAAATGAACACCCCAGCCCAATTGATGGCAGGCGCAAGGATCTGCGTCTTGATGTAGTGCTCATCAGTGGCATTGTTGAATTTTCCTGTGTGGATGGAGGAATCCCGGACTTCCACCCCTTTCGGCGCCAACAAATCCTTGAGCTTCTGGAGCCCATGATCGTCCTTATGGACATGGCTGATGAATACATTCCTTTTGTCTGCCACCTGTCACCTCCATGGTTTCGCATGTTTTGATGGATCGTAACCGGGTTTACCGCCGGCGTGGTAGGGGCTCCTGGCCAGCGTGAGGTCGAACCGCTGCCGGACGAGCCGAGAGTCAAGATCCATCGCTTTGGGCGAGGCGAAGCGCGCTGGTTGGGACATGAGGCGTAACCGAGTGCGCACGAAGCCGTAGACCTCCTATGCCCTCCTACGCCACAACAGGTTGTGCCGATAGGTACTGAAATTCACCATATCTTCATGCAGCGTATTCATGGAGTTCGAGGTGAACAATCCATCGCACCTATCCAATGTGCTCGACACCGCCCTTGACCAGTCTCTTCCCTTGCCCGGGACGGAAGCTTATGAAGCGCTGCCTCAGTTTCCGAAGCGCAGCCCGCTTCCCTTCCACCGCACCATCCGCCGCCACGAGTTGCGTCAGATCGTCCCCTTGGCCGAAACGACGATCTACGAAATGGAGCGTCGCGGCGAGTTCCCACGGCGTTTCAATCTCACGCCGCGCTGCGTGGTATGGGACCTGGCCGAGGTGGAGGCCTGGATTGAGGAGCGCAAGCAAGCCCCTCGCATTAGCGCCGCCAAGCCGGATGTCCACCTGCGAAAAACCCGCCCTGTTCGGGCGGGTTCCGGTCAGGATTGAGGCCGGCGACGGCCTCATCCAACGAGAGCTTCCAGCTCCTCGGAAGCTGAGCGCGATAACCGCCGCCACTCCTTGGCCACGTTGACCTGCAAGGCAACGCCCGCCACCTCCAGAACGTCCATGGCCAGCGAGTAGCTACCCTTGGCCTGCAGCCAGGCCAGCACATCCGCCAAGTGCCAGATCGACGCGCTGCCTTCATGCACCGGCGCTGGGAAGCTGCCCGGATGGGCCAGCATCAGCTTGCGCATGTTCTGCCGCGACACGCCCACGATGTCGGCCACATCGGTCAGCCCGACCAGATCCGGTGCGACCTCGATCAACCTGGCCGATGGCACGGCGCTCCGCACGTCCGCCAACGCTCTGCGCACAGCAGCGTCCGCATTGTCCGCCTCGCGGGTGAACTCCAGCGCGAGCCGCCCCGGCTGCCCAATGCCGACCAGGGCATCGTCGCATCCGGCCTCGCCCAGACGCTCGACCAGCGCATCCGCGTCGCGGTCATCGTCAGCGAGCTGGTATTTCAGGGTGAAGGTGTATTCCATCGTGCTATTCCTCGGCATCGTCGGCTGCCTCCTGCTGCTTGCGGTGCGTCGTGCAGTTGTCCACGACTCGCCGCAAGGCGCGCGCATGGTTGCCTGGGTTCTTCGGCGTACTCCACACGCTGGTGATACAGAACTCGCCGCAGCGACACTCCGCATCGTTGTACGGACAATAAATCCGCCCCCAGGCGTGGCTGCCACCGACTTCCACGCGCCAGCCCTGCCCTTCGGCGTGCCTGAGTGCTTCCTCGACTTCTTTCTTCGGATGAGAGGGCCGGGCCATCAACAGTCTCCAGTATGGGAATGATTGCCGAGGTTGTCAAGCGACAACCTCGGCCATGCTTCAGGCCATCGCACTCAACACCGGCACGACCACGTTCTCCGGCATCAGCTTCGGCACGTAGGTCTGCCCGTCGATCCAGGCATCGACCATGTTGGCCCACTCCTGCAGCATGTGGCGCCGCTGCTCGGCGTACTCGGCCTTGTTGTAGATCGAGCGCGAGGAACGCCCTTCTTCGTGCGCAAGGCACTTCTCGATCCAGTCTCGGTTGAACCCGATCTCGTTGAGCAACGTCGAACCTGTGCGGCGCAGATCGTGGACGGTGAACGGCTCCAGCGGCAGGCCTGCGGCCTTGGCCCGTTGCGCCACGATCTGCGTGACCCGGTTGAGAGTCGCGTGAGACATGCAATGGTCGGAGTCGTAGCGCGATGGCAGCACGAACTTCGAGCCGGCCGCGCAGGTGTGCAGCGCCACGAGGATGTCCAACGCCTGGCGCGACAGGTAGATCACATGTGGGTTGCGCCCCTTCATCCGCTGCTTCGGAATGGTCCAGGTCGCGTTCTCGAAATCGACCTCGTCCCAGGTGGCCTCGATCAGCTCGCTCTTGCGCACCAGCGTCAGCAGGATCATTCGCAACGCCAGCCGAATGGTCGGATAGGTGGCCACCGACTCCATCTGCCGCGACATCAAGCGGATCTCCAGCGGCGACAAGGCGCGGTCCTTGGGCACGAAGGTCGCAATCGAGGCTGCGCCCACGTCGGCCGCCGGGTTGTCTACCTTCTCCCCATGCAGGATGGCGAAGGCATAGACCTGCTTCACGATGTCGCGAATGTGCACCGCGGTGGCCGGGGCGCCGCGCCCCTTCACCTTGCCGCACAAGGCGCGCAAGTCGTCGGCGGTGACTTCGTTGAGCAGGCGGTTCTGGAAGGCCGGCAGGATGTCCCGATCGACGATGCTCTTGCGCATCGCTCGCGTGCTGTCGGCCATCCGGGCACCGGCCAGCCATTGGGAGGTCATGTCGCCGAAGTTCTTGGCGGAGGTCAGTCGGCGTTTCTCGCGCTGCTTCTCCAGCGCGGGGGATTTGCCCAGGGCGACAGCCTTCTTGGCATCCAGCAGCTTTTCGCGGGCCATCGCGAGCGAAATGCCGGACGGCCCATACCGTCCAATGGTCAGCGTCTCGCGCCGGCCGTTGAGACGGTAATCGAAGCGGAAAGTGACGGTACCGGTGGGCGATACCGTCACGTACATGCCGTCACGGTCGGAAGCCTTGTAAGTCTTGGACTTAGGCTTGAAATTGCGCAGTGCGGTGTCGGTAAGCATCGAGGTTTTTCCTCCTGTTCATGACGGCTTTTACCGTCAGGGGTCAGGAGACCTGCTGATGCCCGGAAAGCCGCATAAAACAAGCTTTCCAGAGGAGTGATTTACCGTCAAAGACCGGTTTGGTCTCTATAGTAAACAAGGAGGTCTTAATCCGGCCTCCGGTTTCTACCGTCACCTCTACCGTCAATCCGTTGTGCTGCCCGGCGATAGTCACCGATAGCTGTGGTGACGTATTTTCTTTGAAATCAACACGTTACGGCGGATTTTCGATAAGTAGCGATAGTCCCCGAAGGACCTGATTTCACTCCCACTCAATCGTCGCCGGCGGCTTGCTGCTCACGTCGTAAGTCACCCGGTTGATGCCGCGCACCTCGTTGATGATGCGACCGGACACTTTTTTGAGCAGCGCGTAGGGCAACTCGGCCCAGTCGGCCGTCATGAAGTCGCTGGTCTGCACGGCGCGCAGGGCCACCACGTAGTCGTAGGTGCGACCGTCTCCCATCACGCCGACGCTCTTGACCGGCAGGAACACAGCGAATGCTTGGCTCGTCAGGTCGTACCAACTCTTCCCGCTCGCTTCGTCCTTGAAGTTGCGCAGTTCCTCAATGAAAATGGCGTCTGCACGGCGCAGCAGGTCGGCGTATTCCGGCTTCACTTCGCCCAGAATGCGCACGCCGAGGCCCGGTCCGGGAAAGGGGTGGCGATAGACCATCTCGGGCGGCAGACCCAGGGCCACTCCGAGTTCGCGTACTTCGTCCTTGAACAGATCGCGCAGGGGCTCCAGCAGCTTCAATCCCAGCTGCTCGGGCAGGCCGCCCACGTTGTGGTGGCTTTTGATGGTGACCGCTTTCTTGCTCTTGGCGCCGCCCGACTCAATCACGTCGGGGTAGATGGTGCCCTGCGCGAGCCATCTGGCACCCTTGGCGCCCGAACGGGTCAGCTTGGCCGCTTCCTGTTTGAACACCGTGACGAACTCGCCTCCAATGATCTTGCGCTTGGCCTCCGGGTCGGCGACGCCCGCGAGCTTGCCGAGAAACAGCTCGCTCGCATCGACACGAATCACTTTGGCATGCAGCTTGCCGACAAACATGTCCATGACCATGTCGCCTTCATTGAGGCGAAGCAGGCCGTGGTCCACGAACACGCAGGTGAGCTGATCGCCAATGGCGCGGTGAATCAGCGCAGCCGCCACAGACGAATCCACACCGCCCGACAAGCCCAGAATCACCTCCTCGTCGCCCACCTGCTTGCGGATCAGTGCCACGGCTTCGGCCACGTGGTCGCGCATGACCCAATCGGGCGCGACCTGGCAGATACCGAGCACAAAACGCTCCAGAATCGCCTTGCCCTGCTGCGTGTGCGTCACCTCCGGGTGAAACTGCACCGCGTAGAAGCGCCGCGATTCGTCGGCCATCCCGGCAATGGGGCAACTGTCGGTCGAGGCCATCAGCTTGAAGCCCGGTGGCAGCTCGGTGACTTTGTCGCCGTGGCTCATCCAGACGTTGAGCATGCCGTGGCCATCCGGCGTGGTGAAGTCGGCAATGTCGTTGAGCAACGCGGTGTAGCCGCGTGCACGTACCGACGCAAAACCAAATTCTCTCTGGTGGCCACCCTCCACCTTGCCGCCCAATTGGTGCGCCATGGTTTGCATGCCATAGCAGATGCCCAGCACCGGCACGCCCAGCTCAAAAACGGCCTGGGGCGCCTTGTCGGTGGTGTCTTCGTAAACGCTGGCGTGGCTGCCCGAGAGGATCACGCCCTTGAGCATGCCGTCCGCAGCAAACTCGCGCACCCAGGCATCGGTCACGTCGCAGGGATGGACCTCGCAGTACACATGGGCTTCACGCACACGGCGGGCAATCAGCTGGGTGACCTGGGAGCCGAAATCGAGAATGAGAATTTTCTGGTGCTGCATGACGGTCGACGATTAACTGCGAATAAAAAGGGCCGCAATCACAAGCGGCCTCAACAATTGCGTTCAGCCACTCATCCGTGGCACCGCGGATCCGGCTCCGCCGGCCCGCCTGAGCCGCCCCCTTCAAGAGTGACGCCGCAGGCGGCCCAGGGGTGGACTTAGTCCGCGCGGTAGTTCGGCGCTTCCTTGGTGATTTGCACGTCGTGTACGTGGCTTTCGCGAATGCCGGCCGTAGTGATCTCCACGAACTCGGCCTTGTTGTTCATGTCGTCAATGGTGGCGCAACCGCAATAGCCCATGGCAGCACGCACACCGCCGGCCATCTGGTAGACGATGGAAACCATGGAGCCCTTGTAGGGCACGCGGCCTTCAATGCCCTCAGGCACCAGTTTGTCGGCGTTCGGGTTGCCGGTACTCGACTCCTGAAAGTAGCGGTCGGCACTGCCTTGCTGCATGGCGCCAATGCTGCCCATGCCGCGGTAGCTTTTGTAGCTGCGGCCCTGAAACAGGATGACTTCGCCCGGCGCCTCTTCGGTGCCGGCGAACATGCCGCCCATCATGATGGTGCTGGCACCTGCCGCCAATGCCTTGGCAATGTCACCGCTGAAGCGCACGCCACCATCGGCGATCAAGGGCACGCCCGTGCCCCGGAGCGCGGTGGCCACGTTGTCAATGGCCATGATCTGAGGTACGCCCACGCCCGCGACGATGCGCGTGGTGCAGATGGACCCTGGGCCAATGCCTACCTTGACAGCGTCGGCACCGGCTTCCACCAGGGCCAGTGCGGCCGAGCCGGTGGCAATGTTGCCGCCAATCACATCCACGCCCGGGTAGTTTTGCTTGACCCAGCGCACGCGCTCGATCACGCCTTTGCTGTGGCCATGGGCCGTATCCACCACGATAGCGTCAACTCCCGCCTTGACCAGGGCCTCGACACGCTCCTCGGTGCCCTCCCCCACGCCTACCGCAGCACCGACACGCAGACGGCCCGACGCGTCGCGCGCGGCGTTCGGAAAACTGGTCTGTTTGGTGATGTCCTTCACCGTGATCAAGCCCTTGAGCTCAAAGGCATCGTTCACCACCAGCAGGCGTTCCAGCTTGTGCTTGTTCAGCAAAGCCTTGGCTTGGGCAGGCGACGTGCCGTCCTTTTCATTGACGGTAATGAGCTTCTCGAGCGGCGTCATGATCTGGTGCACTTTGACGTCGTAACGCGTCTCAAAACGCAGGTCGCGGCCTGTGACAATGCCGACCACCTTGCCGCCATCGCACACCGGAAACCCCGATATACCCAATTGCTCGGACAATTGCAGCACCTGCAGCACCGTGTGCTCCGGGGTGATCACCACCGGATCGCGCACTACGCCCGATTCATACCGCTTGACTTTGGCCACATGCGCGGCCTGCTCCTGCGCCGTCAGGTTCTTGTGCACGATGCCAATGCCGCCCTCCTGAGCGATCGCGATGGCCAGGCGCGCCTCGGTGACGGTATCCATGGCAGCGGAAACCAGCGGCAGATTGAGCCGGATATTGCGCGAAAAACGGGTGGCGAGAGAGGCGTCCTTGGGCAGGACTTGAGAATACGCTGGCACCAGCAACACGTCGTCGAAGGTGAGCGCTTTGCCTAGAAGGCGCATGTGAAAGCTCCAAAAAAACAATTGTACCTGCCGCAATTCCCCGCTCCACGGGGTGTCGCTGCCGCTAAACTGCATCCATGAAGCTCTACAAACTCTGCTTGGTGGCCTTCGCCTGCGTCTGGTCTGCGGGCGCCATGGCGCAGTGGCAATGGATCAACAAGGATGGACGCAAGGTCTTCAGCGACCGTCCGCCTCCGTTGGAAATCCCTGAAAAAGACATCCTGCGCCAGCCGAACCAGCGTATCGCACCCGTTGCGCCAGTGGCAGCTGACGCACAGTCCGCGCCTTCGTCGCCAACGTCCAAGCCTGCCGCAGCGTCTTCCGCCAAGGGCACCGACAAAGTGCTGGAAGAGCGCAAGGCCAAAGCCGAGGCCGAGGCCGAAGCCGCAAAGGCAGCCACGGACAAGGCTGCGCAGCAAAAACTCGCGGCCGACCGCGCCGAAAACTGCACCCGCGCCAAACAGGCCAAAGCCTCGCTGGACTCGGGTCAGCTGATGAAACACACCAACGCCAAGGGCGAGCAGGTGTTCATGGACGACGCCAGCCGCGCAGCAGAACGCAAACGAGCGCAGTCGGTCATCGATTCCGCCTGCAAGCCCTGAGAGCCTGAAATTTACGAGCCCGGTTGCCGCCCACGCGCAAACAAGCCGGCACCCCGGCGGCCTTGCTGCACAAAACGCTCACGCCGGGCCACCTTGGGGTCTACCGTGAGGCTACGGTAAATTTCCACCCGGTCGCCGTCGCGCAGCTCCTGAACGACCGGCACCACCCGGCCCCAGACACCCGCCACCCAACCCGATTCACTGTCTTCCCAACCGCTGGCGCGCAGCGCATCAATCACCCGGGCACCGGCAGCCAGTTCCCCAGCCCATTCGCGTACCGCACCGGGACCCGCACAGACCCATACCGCGATACGCAGCCTGCCAGCCGGCGCTTTCGCTTCAGCCATAGATCTGCTCGGCCCGCTTGACAAAGGCATCCACCATGGTTGCGGCGATGCGGTCAAACACCGGCCCTACCAACGCAGCCAGTGCCGCGCTGTCAAAGCCGTAGTTGAGCTGAAGTTTGACCCGCGCGGCGCGCTCGCTGCCGTCGCCCAGAGGGTCAAAGTGCCAGTCCCCGTTGAGCCGGGAAAAGGGCCCTTTGACGAGCTGCATCTGTACCCGCCTTCCAGCCTCATGCGTGTTGCGGGTGACAAACGTCTGGCGAATGCCTCCCATGGCAATGCCCACCTCGGCCACCATGCTCTCCTGCGCCTGTTCCAGCACGCGCGCATGGTCACACCAGGGAAGAAACTCGGGGTAGCGGTCCACGTCGGTGACCAACGTGAACATTTCCTGCGGGCTGTACCAGATCAGGACGGATTTATGGACTTGTTTCATTGACAACGGGGCAGCGGCGCGCGGCAGTGGCGCTCGCCGGCTCTGACTAGAATCGCAACTGCACAACAACAGTGATTGTAGAGATGGCTCTCTGGCCTCCTCACTGGCGCCCTGCACGCACCTGATGGCTAAAAAACCCGACTCCGCTTCCCGCATCGCCGACAACAAGAAGGCCGCGTACAACTATTTCTTCGAAGAACGCTACGAGGCGGGGATGGTGTTGCAAGGCTGGGAAGTCAAAGCGCTGCGCGAAGGCAAAGTGCAACTGACGGATGGCTACGTGGTGATTCGCGAAGGCGAGCTCTACCTGATCGGATGCCAGATCAATCCGCTCAAAACAGCGTCCACCCACGTCAGTCCCGAAGCGGCGCGCACCAAAAAGCTGTTGCTGCACAAAGAAGAGATCAAGCGCCTGATCGGCAAGGTGGAGCAAAAGGGCTTTACGCTCGTTCCCCTCAATCTCCACTGGAAAGACGGGCGCGCCAAAGTGGACATTGCCCTGGCCAAAGGCAAGGCCGAGCACGACAAGCGCGACACCATCAAAGACCGCGAAGGCAAGCGCGAGGTGGAGCGCGTCATGAAGAGCCACAACCGGTAGCACGCGCAGGCTGCGGAGCTCGCCGGGGGCTTGCTCGGCCTGTTGGCTGACACAGTCAGCCCGCAATCGCTCCTACATTGGTGTTTTGTTCTTTCCGGAGTAACACCCATGAAGCTGCTCGCACCTACCCTCTTGGCGGCCGCCCTGCTCGGGGGCTGCTCGATGATGCCGTCCCATTCCAGCATGATGGCCTCCGACATGCCCACCCGTGCCGCGGATGGGCGCCTCATCGGTCCCACGGGCAATACGCTGTACGTTTTTTCCAAGGACAGCCCCGGCATGTCCAACTGCAACGCCCAATGCGCCGCCAATTGGCCGCCGCTGCCCGTCGCCAGCACGGCCAAACCCATGGGCGACTATTCCATCGTCACGCGCGCTGACGGCAGCCAGCAATGGGCCTACCGCGGCCAGCCGCTGTACTACTTCGCCAAAGACCAGAAATCTGGAGATATGGTGGGCGACGGCGTGGGTGGAAGCTGGAAAATCGTCCGTCCCTGAACTTCCTGATTTCTCCGATTTGCCAGCGCATTCACCGAGCGTCAGGCCATGGCATCGGCGAATTGCGCGACGGGCATGACGGCCGCTTGTCAGCGCAGCGCAGCCAGCGGGTGGGCGTGTGCTGGCCAGGGGCTGGCGAAGAACGGCGCCACCATCTCCGGCGTCACGTCTTCGATGCGAGCGGGCGCCCAACGGGGCGTGTGGTCCTTGTCCACTGCCAGCGCGCGGATACCCTCCAGCGTCTCGCTCTGACCTGGGCGCAGGTGGAAACAATGGCGGACCATGTCGCGTTCCATGCGCAGGTCATCGGCAAGAGACAAGGTGCGAGCACGCCGGATCTGCTCAAACACGACATGCAGCATCAAGGGTGAACGCTTGCGCAAGGTGGCAGCCGTCTTGGTTTCCCATTCGCCTGCGCTGGCTTCCAGAGCGCCAACGATAGCGCCCACAGAATCCATTGAGAAATAATGGTCTATTTGGCCTCTAGCGCTTATTGCATCTATATTTTCAGCTATTAATTTTGATGTAACGAGCGCGGTGACCGCAGCGCCATCCGCAAAGCGCTGCGTTCCGAGGGCCTCCCACACTGGGGCTTGGTCGGCCAACGCGATGCGCCCGTCCGCCAAGCCCAGGGCTATCGCTGGATCGGCACCAATCGTCTCCCCCGTCAACGCCAACCACTCCCCGGTGTGGCCGGGGCAGCGGGACAAGAAATACCCCCCACCCACATCAGGGAACAAACCGATGGCCGTCTCGGGCATGGCCATCCGGGTAGCGTCGGTCACCAGGCGCAGCGCCGCGCCCTGACTGATGCCCATACCGCCGCCCATGACGATGCCGTCCATGAACGCAATGTAGGGCTTGCCGTAGTTGTGAATGAGGTGGTTGAGGGCGTACTCCTCGGTGAAGAAGTCCTCGATTTCTGGGTTGCCCGTGCTGCCGGCCTGGTGCAGAAAGCGGATGTCGCCGCCCGCGCAGAAGGCGCCAAACGGGCCTTCCTTGTTGCTGCCCCGAATGGCCACGGCCAGCACCTTGGGGTCTTTTTTCCAGGCCAGCAGGACAGTCATCAGGTCGCGCACCATGCTCAGCGACAGGGCATTGAGCGCCCTGGGGCGGTTGAGCGTGATGCAGCCTACCTGGCCGCGCACCTGCGCCAACACCTCACCGGTCAACTCCGTCATTTTTGTTCCTTCCAACCCAGTAGTTCATTGAAAACCAGCGCACCAATGACCAGCGCGCCGCCCATCAGCACAACGGGCGCAGGGCGCTCACCCGCACCCAGCCACGCCAGCAATATGCCAAAGATCACTTCCAGCAGGCCCAGCAGCGCCATCTCGGGCGCCTTGAGCACGCGGCCGCAACGCACCGCGAGCACGCACGGAATCGCCAATTGCACCAGCCCGAGCAAGGCCAGCAAAGTCAGATCGTGTGCATTGGCCTGGAATGGCCAGGCCAGTGGCAGCGTGGCCAGCGATGAGAGCACCGCGCCGATGAGCACGGCGGGCATCAGATCGACCGCGTGGCCATGGCGCTGCGAATGCTGCACCACCGTCCAGTTCACCGCTGCGGCCACGGGTACGCACAGCGCCACCAAAGTGCCTGCCACGGGCAGGCCTGCCATCTGCGCGCCATACATCCAGGCGATGCCCAAGCCAGCCAATGCAATGGCACCCCAGGTACGCGGCGCGATGTGGTGGCCGATGAAGGCCCAGGCGAACAGCGCCGTGAGCAGGGGACCGACGGCCATGGTGACCAGCACATTGGCCACAGGCATGAGCGTAATGGCCACCATGAAGGCGGTGAACATCACGCTCCAGCAGACGCCGGAAATCCACAATGCCCGGCCCCCGCCGCGCAACGTTTCGAACACGGCACGCCCTTGAACGGCAGGCAGGATGACCAGCAGCGCAAGCAAGGTAAAGAAGCTGCGCCAGAAGGTCACCTCAAAGCTGCGGGCCTGCTCCAGGTGACGCGTGACCACACCGGCGATCGACCACATCAGCGTGACGGCCACCATGAGCCATACCGCCCGGCCATGCGTCAGGCCCCGACTGGGAGCCGGACCGATATTCATCGCGTAGTGCTCGCACCGCGCGCGGCCCAGACCAGTGGCCACCGTGCAAGGGCCGCCCCGCCACGCAGGCAGCACCGCCCTTCGCACCACCGGCGCCGCATGCAACGGGCGCGAGCAATGCCAGCGCTCCGACGCAAGGGCCTGGGCCGGCCGCGCCGCCCCGCCGCGCAGGCAGCGTCCCCCCTCCCGAATCGCGCAACGATTCGAGAGAAGGGGCTGAGGGTCGCGGCTCCAAGCCTGCCTGCGCAGGCTTGGACGTCCCCGAAGGGCTGCTGCCTCTGGCGGCTGCACGGAGGCGCGAAGCGCCTCAGGGAGGTGTCCCGATCACTCACGGCTGGCGCGCTTGCGGTCACTCTCTTTCAGGTGGCGCTTGCGCAGACGAACGGACTTGGGGGTGATCTCGACCAGTTCGTCTTCCTCAATGAACTCGACGCCGTATTCCAGAGTGAGGTCAATCGGCGGCGTGACCTTGATCGCGTCTTCCTTGCCCGAGACACGGAAGTTGGTCAATTGCTTGGTGCGCGTGGCGTTCACCACCAGATCGTTGTCGCGGCTATGGATGCCGACGATCATGCCCTCGTACACCGGATCGTTGGCCTTGACGAACATGCGGCCGCGGTCGTCAAGCTTGCCCAGCGCGTAGGTGAAGATTTCGCCGTCGTCCATGGAAATCAGCACGCCGTTCTTGCGGCTGCCGATGTCGCCCTTGTGCGGTTCATAGCTGTCGAAGATGTTGCTGATCAGGCCCGAACCCCGTGTCAGGTTCAGGAATTCGTTGGTAAAACCAATCAGACCACGGGCGGGAATGCGGTATTCCAGGCGCACGCGGCCACGGCCATCGGATTCCATGTTCACCAGTTCGCCCTTGCGCTCACCCAGCGCCTGCATCACGCCGCCCTGGTGGGTTTCCTCGATGTCGGCGGTGACCAGCTCAATCGGCTCATGCCGCACGCCGCCAACGTCCTTGAACAGCACACGGGGCTTGGAAACGGCCATTTCGTAGCCTTCGCGGCGCATGTTCTCCAGCAGGATGGTCAGGTGCAGTTCGCCCCGGCCCATCACTTCGAAAATACCTTCTTCGCCCGTCTCGCTGACGCGCAAGGCCACGTTGTGTTGCAGCTCTTTTTGCAGACGGTCCCAGATCTGGCGACTGGTGATGAACTTGCCTTCGCGGCCGGCCAGCGGGCTGGTATTGACGCAGAAGTTCATGGTGAGCGTGGGCTCATCCACCTTGAGCATGGGCAGCGGCGCGGGGTTCGAGGGGTCAGTCACCGTCACGCCAATGCCGATGTCGGTAATGCCATTGATCAGCACGATTTCGCCCGGGCCGGCCTCGGTGGCCTGCACGCGCTCCAGGCCTTGGAAGGTCAGCACCTGGTTGACGCGGCCCTTGAAGGATTTGCCGTCCGGCCCTTCCATGACCACCACGTCCATGTTGGGTTTGATGGTGCCCTGGTTGATGCGGCCCACGCCAATGCGGCCCACAAAGGTGGAGAAATCGAGCGCCGAGATCTGCAGTTGCAGCGGCGCCTTCTCGTCACCCTCATGGGCGGGAACGTGCCTGAGCACGGTTTCAAACAGCGCCGACATGTCCGGGCCCCATTGCTCGCCCGGTTCGCCCTCCACCAGCGAGGTCCAGCCATTGATCCCCGAGGCGTAGACCACGGGAAAATCGAGCTGCTCGTCGGTTGCGCCAAGCTTGTCGAACAAGTCAAAGGCGGCATTCACCACTTTGTCAGGATTGGCGCCGGGCTTGTCCACCTTGTTGACCACGACGATGGGCTTGAGGCCCAGCGCCAGTGCCTTCTTGGTGACGAAGCGCGTTTGCGGCATCGGGCCTTCCTGCGCATCGATCAGCAGCACCACGCCATCGACCATGGACAAGGCACGTTCCACTTCGCCGCCAAAGTCCGCGTGGCCGGGGGTATCGACGATGTTGATGTGCGTACCCTCCCAGGTCACAGCACAGTTCTTGGCCAGAATGGTGATGCCGCGCTCGCGTTCGATGGCGTTGTTGTCCATCACGGTGTCGACCATTTTTTCGTGCTCGGCGAAGGTGCCCGACTGGCGCAGCAGCTGATCCACCATGGTGGTTTTGCCATGGTCCACGTGGGCAATGATGGCGATGTTGCGAATTTGCTTGTTCATATCGTTTCCAAAATGCCGGCGCTTGCTGCGCTCGGCGTGCTCTTCAAGATTTGTTCGATTTCAACTGGGCTCAGCAACCGGTCGGGGATGAGTTCGCCGGCGGCCACGTGGCCTACACCCAGCAACGCGGCTGGAGTTTTCCCGAACACTGCCACGGCCTGCGCATCGGGCCAGGGGCCACGGCGGCGCAAGCCCGAGAGGAAGCGTCCGGCGTCTTCGGCACCCAGGGTGATGCGGGTGTGCCCAACAAGCAGCAGCTCAGCGGGTTCCAGGCTGGCAAGGCGCGCATCCTCGTCCATGGCTTCCAGTGCGTCGAGTGTGACGCAGCGGGCCAGAGCGAGGCCGCCCGTGTCAATGCGGCGCAAAAAGGTCAGGTGGGCGCCACAACCGAGTGCCGCTCCGATATCTTCGCCGAGGGTGCGGATGTAAGTGCCTTTGCTGCATTTCACTACGATGTTGATAGCTGGATACGTATACGCATCAAGCGCTGGAGCCAGATTTAGCTCAAAAATTTCTACGTCACGCGCGGCGCGCTCCACCTCAATGCCTGCGCGCGCGTATTCGTACAGTGCGCGCCCGTCCTTCTTCAAGGCGCTGTGCATCGGCGGCACCTGCGCTATGGGGCCGGTGAACAGGCGTTGCACGGCCGCGAGCCGCTCGGGGGACAACGCCTCGGGCGGCACGGGCCGCTCGGCCAGCACCTCACCTTCGGCATCGCCCGTGCTGGTCGTCACGCCCAGGCGCGCCACAGCGTGGTACGTTTTGGGCGCATCGAGCTGCAACTGACTGAACTTGGTCGCCGCGCCAAAGCACAACGGCAGCACGCCAGTGGCCAGCGGATCAAGCGTGCCGGTATGGCCTGCCTTTTCCGCGCGCAACAGCCATTTGGCCTTTTGCAAGGCCTGATTGCTGGAGAGCCCCAGCGGCTTGTCAAGCAACAACACCCCATGCACAGGGCGCCGCTGCACCCTGGTGCGTGGCGCGCGAGCCAGGCCCCCACGCTCTTGCGCTGCGCGCGAATCGCTGCCCCCCAAGGGGGCCTTCGCACCTTGGGGCGGTCCGGCGGTGCTCAAGCTACTCCTCTTTGGAACGCGAAGCGACCGCCTGGGCAATCAGCGCATTCATGTCCGCCGCATGCTCGGGCGTCCGGTCAAACACGAAATGCAGCGTAGGCACGGTGTGGATATGCAGGCGCTTGAACAGGCCGGCGCGGAGGAACCCCGCCGCTTGGTCAAGTGCTTCTTGCGTGGCGGCCGGCTGACCTGTCAGCACGCTGTAGAACACCTTGGCATGGGCGTAATCGGGCGTCACTTCCACCGACTGGATGGTGACCATGCCGACCCGCGGGTCCTTCAACTCGCGCGCGATCAACTCCGCCAGATCGCGCTGGATCTGGTCGGCCACCTTGAAGGCGCGGTTGGGCGTGGAGGATTTCTTGGCAGCCATGTTAGTAACCCACTACGCCAATCACCGACGACGCCGCATGAACGTGGCGCAGCCAATGCCAGCGCCCCCGCACAAGGGCCGCCCCGCCGTGCTGGGGGCGTCCCCCTCCCGAATCGCAAAGCGATTCGAGAGAGGGGGAAGGCGCGAAGCGAAGCAGAGGGTGCTTCATAGTGTTCTGGCGATTTCCTTGATGTCGAAGAACTCCAGCTGATCACCTTCCTTGATGTCGTTGTAGTTCTTGAGCTTGATACCGCACTCGAAGCCTTCCTTGACATCCTTGACGTCGTCCTTGAGCCGCTTGAGCGAATCGACATCGCCGGTGTAGATGACCACGTTGTCGCGCAGAAGGCGGAACTTGGCATTGCGATGCACCATGCCCGAGGTGATGTACGAACCGGCGACGGTGCCGATTTTGGAGGCGACAAACACTGTGCGGATCTCGGCCGTGCCAATGATTTCCTCGCGCTGCTCTGGGGCCAGCATGCCGGACATTGCCACCTTGAGTTCGTCCACAGCGTCATAGATGATGCTGTAGTAATGCAGGTCGACATCGTTGGCTTCGGCCAGTTTGCGCGCGCCGGAGTCGGCCCGCACGTTGAAGCCGATGACGATCGACTTGGACGCAATGGCCAGGTTGATGTCCGACTCGCTGATGGCACCCACGCCGGTGTACACCAACTGCACCTTGACCTCGTCGGTCGAGAGTTTGAGCAGGGACTGCGACAGCGCTTCCTGCGAACCCTGCACGTCGGCCTTGACGATGATGGGCAGCGTTTTCACTTCGCCCGCCGTCATGTCGGAGAACATGTTCTCCAGCTTGGCCGCTTGCATCTTGGCCAGCTTGGTGTTGCGGAACTTGCCGGCGCGGTAGGTGGCGATTTCACGTGCACGGCGCTCGTCAGTGAGCACCATGAACTCGTCGCCCGCCTGCGGCACTTCTGTCAACCCCTGGATCTCCACCGGGATCGACGGCCCAGCGGACTTGGCGGTCTGACCGTTTTCGTCCAGCATGGCGCGCACGCGACCAAAGGTCTGACCGGCCAGCACCACGTCGCCCACCTTGAGCGTACCGGACTGCACCAGCACCGTGGCCACAGGGCCGCGGCCCTTGTCCAGTTGCGCTTCGATGACCAGACCCTTGGCCAGCGTGTCCACTGTAGCCTTGAGTTCCATCACTTCGGCCTGCAAGAGCACCTGCTCAAGCAGCGTATCGATGCCCATTCCTGTCTTGGAGGAGACCTGTACGAACGGTGTATCGCCGCCATATTCCTCGGGAACCACCTGCTCAACCACCAGTTCCTGCTTGACGCGGTCAAAGTTGGCGTCCGGCTTGTCGGATTTTGTGATCGCCACAACCATGGGCACATTGGCCGCCTTGGCGTGCTTGATGGCTTCGCGCGTCTGCGGCATCACGCCGTCGTCTGCAGCCACCACCAGAATCACGATGTCGGTCGCCTGCGCACCACGGGCACGCATGGCGGTAAACGCCTCGTGGCCGGGGGTGTCGAGGAACGAGACCATGCCGCGCGGCGTCTCGACGTGGTAGGCGCCAATGTGCTGCGTGATGCCACCGGCTTCGCCCGTCG
>Ga0208269_100069_pt1 | contig 81523 bp, 66 predicted proteins | sample LakWasMe88_LOW11_2_FD_183912 | JGI IMG/M metagenome (GOLD analysis project Ga0208269, IMG submission 183912) | Freshwater sediment methanotrophic microbial communities from Lake Washington under simulated oxygen tension - Sediment Metagenome... | ecosystem: Environmental > Aquatic > Freshwater >...
GTCGCGCTTTATGTTTATTTGTCTGCGGCGGCTTGAGCGCTAATTTTTACTTACCGCTACTTTATAATGTGGCGAGCGGTGTTAACCAAGTATTTAGTTGTCACTATTATTAACAAACACATCAAGTGCAAGTAATTGTCTTGATTAGATGTATTTATATTCAATAATTCTATTCTTATCAAGAATTTAACTGTGATTTAAATTGTTAAATTCATAAGAACTCGCAAAGTATAAGCTACATCAACCATTTAAGCAAAGCATGAACAATTTAATTACACATGAGCAAGGCAATCCCGTATCAACAGTGAGTGAATCTGCTGCTGCATTTTTAACCGTAGACGAAGCAAGCGAGGGTCAGCGCATTGATAACTTTCTGACCAAGACCTTAAAGGGCGTGCCTAAGAGCCATGTTTACCGCATTTTGCGTAGTGGTGAAGTTCGCGTGAATAAAAAACGCATCAATGCAGATTTCCGCCTAAGTTTGGGTGATGTGGTAAGGGTGCCGCCTACGCGCTCAACCGCAGTTGAAAAAACCGAGTCTGCGGTACCAGCTACCTCAAAATTTGAGCAGGCGATTATTTATGAAGATGATGCCATGCTGGTGATTGATAAAGCCGCAGGTTTTGCCGTACATGGTGGCAGTGGCATTAGTCGTGGCGTCATTGAGCAATTGCGTTTGGAGCGCCCACGCGCTAAGTTTTTAGAGCTGGTGCATCGTTTAGACCGTGAAACATCTGGTGTGCTGATGTTGGCTAAGAAAAGAACTGCATTGGTGGCGCTGCATGAGGCGATTCGTAATAACCAAACCGACAAACGTTATTTAATGCTGGTGCAGGGCGAGTGGCTGGAACCGAAAAAACGCGTGGTGCTGGATTTACAGAAATACGTGCTGCCTAACGGTGAGCGCCGCGTCAATGTGGTGACTGATGTTTCTAAAGATAAGTTTGGTGAGCGCCAAACTTCAGAAACTATGTTTCGATTGCTTAAGAACTTTAACAATCCGGCAGTGGGTAAATTCAGCTTATTAGAAGCACAGTTGGTTACTGGTAGAACGCATCAATTACGTGTGCAATTGGCACATTTGGGCTTCCCGATTGTGGGGGATGATAAGTATGGCGACTTTGACTTGAATAAGTTTTTAACTAAACATGGTCTCAAGCGTATGTTTTTACATTCGTCTGTAACCAAAATACGCCATCCTTTAACTGCTGAGAAGCTAGAGTTAATTGCACCGATGCCGCCAGAGTTAAATAAGTTTTTATTAAAGTTAGAGAAAGAGTAAGTGGTAATGCCAAAGAAGTTTGATTTAATTGTATGGGATTGGGATGGTACGCTAGCGGATTCTACCGGCATGATTGTCAATGCCATTTTAAAAGCTGCGGAGCAGGTGGGGTTGCCAGCAATCTCACGTGAAGCCGCGAGTGGTATTATTGGTTTAGGTCTGCGCGAGTCGATTCAGGCGCTATATGGGGATATCCCTGCCACGCAGGCGCAAGCACTTGCGGCCCAATACAATGCTAATTATTATGCAGAAGAGAGTGAGATACTCTTGTTTTCTGGTGCCGCTGACACCATTGTTGAGCTGAATAAACGTGGCTTTAAATTGGCTGTGGCAACAGGTAAAGGGCGTAGAGGCTTGAACTTGGCATTGGAGCATGCAGGCTTGAGCCGGCAGTTTCATGCCACACGTACGGTGGATGAGTGCTTCTCAAAACCGCATCCGCAAATGCTGGATGAATTGATGGATAATTTGGTGGTGTTACCAGAGCGTACTTTAATGATCGGTGACACTAGCTATGATTTGCAGATGGCTAAAAATGCCGGCGTCAGTGCCATTGGGGTAACCTATGGTGCACAACCTGCAGAGCATTGGCAGCATTTGGACCCAATTGAGCAATTTGATGAGTTTTCAGATTTGCGTCAGTGGCTGTTAGAACAAGCTTAGAGAGTTAGCAGCATGCACATAGAGCAGGATATGATAGTAATTGAGAGTGCCGCATTGCAGGATGGCGGCAAAGGCATCAGGTTTCCTCTGCCTGCACTGGGTGAGTTTGCAACAGGGTTTGTGGTGCGGTTTAATCAATTGCCTTATGCGTATGTGAACCAGTGCGCGCATGTTTCTGTAGAGCTGGATTGGAACGAAGGCGATTTCTTTACCGCACAGGGAGATTATTTAATCTGTGCCACACATGGCGCACATTACCGCCCTGATAATGGTTTTTGTGTGCTGGGGCCATGCAAAGGTAAAAGTTTAAAACCGATTGATGTCATTGAACAGAATCAAAAAATCATGATCAATATAGCGTCTATTTCTAAATAAAATCAATTATATAGCGAGTAAATAAATGACTGAGCAGAATCAATATACAACAGATGCCAATACAGAAAGTGTTGACTCGAGTAGCAAATCCAAGCCATCTGCCACAGATGATGGCGCTTGGCAGCGTAATGTCATAGAGAAGTTAGCAACCGCTGCCTTAAGTGAGCAAAAAACAGCGCGACGTTGGGGCACTTTTTTTAAGTCACTGACGTTTGGTTATCTTTTGATTCTGCTGCTGATATTGTTGGGTGTGTTCGGTAGCGATAAGAAATCGTTTGAAGCACATACCGCATTAATTGAAATTAATGGCGTTATTCAGGCCGGCGGTGATGTTACGGCAGATGCGGTAATCTCGAGCTTGAAAGATGCTTACGATAATAAAGGCACCAAAGGTATTATTTTAAGAGTGAATAGCCCAGGCGGTAGCCCAGTGCAGGCCGGGATTATTAATGATGAAATTAGACGGCAAAAGAAATTGCATCCTAGTATTCCGGTGTATGCAGTAGTAGAAGATATTTGTGCATCGGGTGGATATTATATTGCGGCTGCAGCAGACAAAATTTATGTGGATAAAGCCAGTATTGTCGGTTCTATCGGTGTGCTGATGGATGGTTATGGTTTCACCGAGGCCATGAAAAAAGTGGGTGTTGAGCGCCGCTTAATGACTGCAGGCGAAAATAAAGCCATGCTAGATCCATTCTCGCCAGTGAACCCTCATCACCAAGAGTTAGCACAAGCGATGTTGAATGAAATTCATGAGCAATTCAAAACAGTGGTACGCCAAGGTAGAGGCGCACGTTTAAAAGAAACGCCTGAAACCTTCAGTGGCCTATTTTGGAGTGGTGAGCAAAGTATCAAACTTGGCTTGGCTGATGGTATGGGCAGTGCCGAGTATGTCGCGCGCGAAGTTATCAAACAAGAAGATATCGTAGACTTTACCTATCAAGATGATTTTGCGAGCCGCATTGCTAAGCGTATCGGCGCCAGTGCGAGCGCTGCAATCGGTGAGGTAATTTCAAAGCAACTGGTTGACTCTGGTCAAATCAGATTGCGCTAGTTGTTAATCTAGTCATTAATCACGATAGATTTGAACGCTTCCGGCACTGGGGGGTAGTTCAAATCTAGTTTTTTTAGTGTGTTTAACAATAGTTTAGAAATTAAAAGGTTCCGGTTGGTTTTTGAATCAGCCGGTACGATATACCAAGGCGCGTGCTCTGTAGATGTCGCTTTAAGTGCTTTTTCATAGGCGTCGATGTAATCCGGCCACAACTCACGCTCTTTAAGGTCACCCGGGTTAAATTTCCAAGTTTTAGTTGGATTGTCCAAGCGCTCTTGCAGGCGCTTTTTTTGTTCCTGTTTTGAAATATGTAAATAGCACTTGATGATCGTAGTGCCTGTTTCTGCTAAAAGACGTTCAAAGTCGTTTATCTGCTTATATCTGCGCTCACATTCCGCTTCATCAATCCATTGGTGCACCTTAACAATCAGCACGTCCTCATAATGGCTGCGGTTAAAAATCACCAGCTCACCTGTGCGAGGTACTTGCTGGTGGACGCGCCATAGATAATCGTGTGCCAGCTCTTCGCCACTTGGTGCCTTAAAGCTTGCTACGCGTATACCTAAAGGGTCAGTCTCCCTGAATACATGGCGCACTGTGCCATCCTTGCCGCTGGTGTCCATGCCTTGCAGAATCAGCAGGATTTTGTGCTTACCTTCTGCATGCAGAATATCCTGATAAGCATTGATTTCGCTCGCTAGCTGATAAAGCTCCGCTTCGTTTTCTTCTTTGCTGCCGTTGCGTTCGGTTTTATCTTTAGTGTCAAAGTCTTTAAGCGAGAATTTTTTAGGGTTCACACGATATTTATCAAGGTTGGCCATTATCTGCTCGGTATATTTGATGGTTAGTCTGCGTTAGTTCTGGATAGCAAAAAGCCCAATAACTTGCGTCATTGGGCTTTTATCATAGCAAATAAAACTAAATTTAAGTCGGTCTAATCTATTTTAATTTAAATGGATTAGCCGTGCTTTTAGTCAGGTTTAAGCGCTTTAGTGTAGTTAATCAAACCATTGGTTGAGCTGTCGTAGTTGCCTACCACTTCATCGTTGGTGAGTTGTGGCAGAATTTGCTGTGCAATTTGCTTGCCGTATTCAACACCCCATTGATCGTAGCTGTTAATATCCCAAATAATGCCCTGAACGAAGATTTTATGTTCGTATAGCGCGATTAGTTTACCTAATGTGTTTGGTGTTAATTTATCAAACAGGATTGAGCTAGTAGGGCGGTTACCTTCAAATGTTTTGTGCGGTAATAACTCTTCTAAGGCTACACCTAATAGACCTTGTTTCTCCAACTCTGCACGGGCTTGCTCGGTTGTTTTACCTAACATCAGCGATTGTGTCTGTGCCAGGAAATTTGCCAGCAAGATTTTATGGTGCGCATAGCCGTTGCTACTTACTTTGTAGTGGCTGTGCACTGGAATCAAGAAATCAGCCGGTACAATTTGCGTACCTTGGTGTATCAGTTGGTAGAATGCGTGCTGACCATTAGTACCAGCCTCACCCCAAATCACCGGGCCTGTTTTGTAAGTCACACGGCTACCATCACGGCAAATAAACTTACCATTACTTTCCATATCTGCTTGCTGTAAGTAAGCAGGGAAGCGTGATAAACCTTGGTCGTAAGGTAAGATCGCTTGTGAGTCCACATGGAAGAAGTTGTTATACCAAACGCCTACTAAGGCCATGATGACCGGCATGTTTTGTTCTAATGGTGCATTTTTAAAATGCTCATCCATTTCAAAAGCGCCGGTGAGTAGGTCTTCAAAGTTATCCATGCCTACGTATAGCGCGATTGATAAACCAATGGCAGACCATAGTGAATAGCGACCGCCAACCCAATCCCAGAATGCAAACATATTAGCGGTATCGATACCAAAATCCTGCACCGCTTTTGCATTGGTAGAGAGCGCTACAAAGTGTTTAGGCACATGTGCCTCATCTTTTGCGGCTTTTAAGAACCATGCACGAGCTGAGTGAGCGTTAGTCATGGTTTCTTGGGTAGTGAATGTTTTTGATGCAACGATGAAAAGTGTAGTTTCCGGGTTGCAAACATTCAAGGCACGCATTAAATGTGCGCCATCGATGTTAGATACAAAGTGCACATGTAAATCAGGGCTTGCGTATGGCTCTAATGCATCGCATACCATTACCGGGCCAAGGTCTGAACCGCCGATACCGATATTGACAATATCAGTGATGCGCTTGCCTGTATAACCTAACCAAGTGCCATTGCGTACTTTGTCTGTGAAGTCACGCATTTGTGCTAATACAGCGTTTACATCAGGCATCACGTCGTGACCGTCTACCATTACCGGTGTATTTGCACGGTTGCGCAACGCAGTGTGCAATACAGCTCTGTTTTCGGTGAGGTTGATTTTTTCACCGGCAAACATTTTATCGCGCCATTGTTCAACGTTGGCTTCACGCGCCATTTGGAATAGCAATGGCAGCGTTTCATCTGTGATGCGATGTTTGGAGTAATCCAACAATATATCGGAAAACTTTAGGCTATATTTGCTAAAACGATTGGCATCATTGGCGAACATATCGCGCATATGGAGTGATGCGATTTTTTCTTGATGTTGGCAAAGTGATTGCCATACTGGGTGTTTGTTAAGACTAGCCATTTATTTTAGTACTTTATTTTCAATAGGTTATTGTATTTTTAAAACTATACCTGCCAATGGTGGCAACGTGATGACCACTGATTGACCATAATGCATCCATGGTATGTTTTCTGTGTGTAGACCCGCGCCATTACCCTTGTTACTACCACCGTAGCAATCTGCATCACTGTTAAATATTTCTAAATAGCTGCCGGCTTGTGGAACACCAATTCGGTATTCATTACGCAACACGGGTGTAAAATTTAGCACTATTATAACAAAACTATTGTCTAATCCGCGTCTTACGTAACTGATAATTGATTGTTCTGTATCGTGGCAGTCTATCCATTCAAAACCGTGCGACTCAAAATCTAAGGTATGTAGCGCATTAACCTCTTTATAAATGCGGTTGAGGTCGGTATGCAGTTGTTGAATGCCTTTATGCCATTTGCTGCCCGGATTGTTATCGTTAAGCAAGTGCCAGTCCAGACTGGTGTTCACGTTCCACTCGCGACCTTGTCCAAACTCATTTCCCATGAAATTAAGCTTTTTACCGGGAGTTGTCATCTGATAAGTGGTCAATAAGCGCAAGTTAGCAAACTTTTGCCACGCATCGCCCGACATTTTGTCCAGTAAAGATTTTTTGCCGTGTACGACTTCATCGTGAGAGAACGGTAAAACAAAGTTTTCTGAATAGGCGTAGAGTTGACCGAAAGTCAGCTTGTCATGGTAGTAACGTCTATGTACGGGGTCATTCTCAATATAGGACAGGGTGTCATTCATCCAGCCCATGTTCCATTTCATGCTGAAACCAAGCCCGCCTAGATATACCGGGCGAGATACCATAGGCCATGCAGTGGATTCTTCTGCAATGGTGAGCACACCTGCAAAGTCTTCACCCACCATGATGTTGAGTTGTTTTAAGAAATCAATCACGTCCAGGTTTTCTCTGCCACCAAATTTGTTTGGTAGCCATTCACCCGGGTTGCGTGAGTAATCAAGGTAGAGCATAGAAGCTACCGCATCTACACGTAAGCCATCGATGTGGAATTCTTGCAACCAGAAATAAGCATTGCTAATCAAAAAGTTACGGACTTCATTGCGGCCGTAATTAAAGATATAGGTGCCCCAGTCTTGGTGCTCGCCTAGTCGCGGGTCTTCGTGTTCATACAGTGCAGTGCCGTCAAAGCGCGCTAGCGCCCAATCATCTTTAGGGAAGTGCCCCGGTACCCAGTCTAGTATCACGCCGATATTGGCTTGATGGAACGCATCGATTAAAAAGCGCAAATCATCAGGTGAGCCAAATCTGTTGGTGACGCCAAAGTAACCTGTGGTTTGATAACCCCATGATTCATTGAGTGGATGTTCTGAAATAGGTAACAGCTCAACGTGGGTGTAGCCCATCGCCGCTACGTGCGGTACTAATGTTTTAGCTAGCTCACGGTAGGTGAGGAAGTGGCCTTTGTCGTTGCGTTGCCATGAGCCAAGGTGCACTTCGTAGCAGTTGAATGGTGCATGTAGCCAGTCACGTTTTTTGCGTGCTTCTAACCACTCTTTATCTTCCCATTGGTGGCTGCTGGTGCTGATTTTTGTGGCAGTGCCTGGGCGCGGCTCAAACTCAAAACCATAAGGGTCTGTTTTAACGAGAATATTGCCTGTATGGCGATTGCGTATTTCAAATTTATAAGTATCGCTGGTAGTTAGGTTGGGGATGAATATATCCCAAACGCCACTGGAGCCATGTGCGCGCATGCTATGGATGCGGCCATCCCATTGGTTAAAGCTGCCGATGACGCTGACGCGTTCGGCATTAGGTGCCCACACTGCAAAGCGTACACCTTTAACATTGTTCTGGGTGATGCATTGAGCACCTAGTGTCTTGTACGCGAGTTTTAAGCGGCCCTCTGCAAACAGATATAGTTCGTCTTGGGTGATGCTTGAGCTAAATGTGTAAGGGTCGTGCGTTTCGTATGTTTGCGTGCCGGCTGTAATTTGCAGCTGGCATGGTGTGGGCAGTTCAGCTTCACTGATGTATTCAAACAAACCATCTTGGTGCGTTTTTTCTAAATCCACCCAGGTTTTGCCAACTTTCAGTTTTACGCTAGTGGCGTATGGCAAAAACGCACGGTAGGCATAAAGCTGATGTTCATCAGCTTTAATAGCATGTAATCCTAAGAAACTGAAAGGGTCGTGATGGCGAGCTTCTAAAATGCGGTGAAGCGCGTTGGTGTAAGCTCTAGATGTTGTCTGAATTGATTTAGATTTTAACAAAATATGACATCCCTAATAATTTTAAGGTCTTTAGCTTTTATTTGTGTTTTTTGCACTACATTTAGCTAGATTATAGTGCTTTAAGCTGATTATAATGTAAACGAAAGCAGTCGTACGTAAAATAAGCTAGTGTGCCCGGCTAGCGCAACTTAAGTAACTATACAAACTTCAGGAGGGCATCATGTCGCAAACACGACAAGCAGACCAAAATTCAGATCGTTTTATTAGTACCTTAACCAAAAATACCGTCGCGATGATTTTAGCCGGTGGTCGAGGCAGTCGTCTAAAAAGTCTAACGGACTGGCGTGCAAAACCTGCTGTTCAGTTTGGTGGAAAGTTTAGAATTATTGATTTTCCACTCTCTAATTGCGTTAACTCCGGCATTCGCCGTATTAACGTAGCAACCCAATATAAAGCCCAGAGCTTAATTCAACACATCCAGCGTGGCTGGGGTTTCCTGCGTGGTGAGTTTAATGAGTACGTCAACATTATCCCTGCGCAACAGCGTATATCTGAAGAGTGGTACAAAGGTACTGCGGATGCGGTGTACCAGAATATCGATATTCTGCGTGAGGGCGGTGCTGAGTATGTGCTGATTCTGGCAGGCGACCATATTTATAAGATGGATTACGGCAAAATGTTAGCGACGCATGTGCGCAACAATGCCGATATGACGGTAGCTTGCATCAATGTACCGTTAGAGGACGCTAAAGGATTTGGCGTGTTGGCTGTAGATGATACCGATAGGGTGGTGGAGTTTGCTGAGAAACCGTCCAACCCTAAACATATGCCTGATGACCCGACTAAAGCTTTTGCGAGCATGGGTATTTACGTGTTCAACGCAAAATTCTTGTACGAACAGCTGATACGTGATGCTGGCGACTCTAAGTCTAGCCATGATTTTGGCGGCGATATTATTCCGTACATTATTAAAAAATATAAAGTTCAGGCGCATCGTTTTACCGATAGTTGTGTCGGGGCACAAAACGGTAATTACTATTGGCGTGATGTTGGTACGATTGATGCTTATTGGGAAGCGAACATGGAATTAACGAAAGTGATTCCTGAGCTTAACTTATATGACAGAGAGTGGCCGATCTGGACGTACCAAGAGCAATTGCCGCCAGCTAAGTTTGTATTTAGGGATGAAGGTCGCACCGGTAAAGCGACTGACTCACTTGTTTCTGGCGGATGCTTGATTAGTGGTTCGTGCATTACTAATAGCGTGTTGTTTTCAGATGTACGCGTGCATAGTTACGCCAACATTGATGGCTCGGTAATTTTGCCTAAGGCGATCATTAATCGGCATGTTGTGTTGAATAATGTGGTGGTAGACCGTGGTTGCGTGATTCCTGAAGGCATGCAAATTGGCGTTGATCTGGCATTAGATGCTAAGCGTTTTTATGTGTCAGAAAAAGGCGTTGTGTTGGTGACACCAGATATGTTGGGCCAAGATTTATATCGTGTAGTTTAAAACGTATAGTGTAGAAATGCGTGCTTAATGTGTCTGGTTGCTTTATTGTTTTAATTACTATTGTTTAAGGTTTCTGTTGAAGTGAATACTGCTCGTCCAAAGTTATATCTTAATCTGTACTGGCATATGCATCAGCCAGATTACCGCGACTTGGTAACCAACGAATATGTGTTGCCATGGACATATTTGCACGCCATTAAAGACTACAGCGATATGGCGTACCACCTTGAGGTGAACCCTAAAGCCCGCGTGACTTTTAACTTTGTGCCTATTTTATTAGAACAGTTAGAAGATTACGCCCAGCAAGTTAAACACAACACGATTCGCGATCCATTGCTTGCTTTGCTCACTAAAGAAAATCTTACTGACATTAGCAATGATGAGTGTCATTTGATTGTGCAGAGCTGCTTTAAAAGTCACCACGAAAAGATGTTGAGTCCGTTTCCGCATTACCAGCGCTTGTTACAGATGTATCAGCTGGTAGAGCCGATGATGACTAACGATCAGTTCCACTATTTATCAGGGCAATATAAAGCGGACTTGCTGGTTTGGTATCACTTAGCATGGTGCGGTGAAAGCTTGCGCCGCAATAACCCGGTTGTACAAGCGCTGATGGCTAAAGGTATATTGTTTACCCATGAAGAGCGTGTGCAGCTATATGGTGTGATTGCGGAAACCATTTCTGATTTGATTCCACGCTATAAAGCATTGATGCAAAGTGGCCAAATTGAGATTTCCACCACGCCTTATTACCATCCGATACTACCTTTATTGCTGGATTTTAAATCTACGTTGGACGCAATGCCTGAGGCACCTTTACCTGAAAGTAAGGGATACGCAGGGGGGCAAAGCCGGTCGGTAGCGCATATTCTGTCCGCCAAAAAGGCGCATGAGCACTACTTTGGTGCCAGCCCGCGTGGTATGTGGCCTGCTGAAGGCGCAGTTTCGCACGCGGCACTTTCTTTAATGGCTGAGCATAGTGTGGATTGGGCAGCAACTGGCCAGAGTGTATTGGCCAATAGCTTGTTGAAGTCACAATTGAATGCAGATAACAAGCAAGATTACTTGTATCAGCCGTATCGGGTGACGAACGGGCAGAGTGATATTTTATGCTTCTTCAGAGATGACCAGCTCTCAGACAAAATTGGTTTTGAATATGCAAAAATGCATACGCATGATGCGGTGACTGACTTTGTTCAGACCTTAGAGCATATTCATGTCAGCAATAACGACAGTACATCTAAGATAGTCAGCGTGATTCTAGATGGAGAAAACGCCTGGGAGTATTTCCCATATAACGGTTTTTACTTCTTAAATGAGTTATACGAGGCATTGGCAAACCATCCTGACATAATTATGACCACTTTCAGTGATATTGTTGATATGTATCAAGCTGGTAATGCGGTGGATGAGGGATTATCTGCCCCTATATTGCCGCAGATTGCTGCGGGCAGTTGGGTGTACGGTACTTTCAGTACCTGGATAGGCAGCAAAGATAAGAATTTAGCCTGGGATTTACTGTGCGCGGCTAAAAAGACTTACGACACGGTAGTCGCTAAAAATAAACTAAGTAAGCAGCAGCTTGAGGCTGTTGAGCGTCAGCTGGCGATATGTGAAGGGTCTGATTGGTTTTGGTGGTTTGGCGATTACAACTCATCCGATAGTGTTGCCAGCTTTGACCAGCTGTACCGCCGTAACTTGATTAATTTATATACGCTGCTGGGTCAGCCCGTGCCAGACGTGCTACATCAGCAGATCAGTGTTGGTGGTGGCGATGCAGATAATGCCGGCACAATGCGCCGTGGACAGGAATGATTAGTACAGTTTAAGTTGCAATGCCCTTAATTTTAAGTAGGTATTTATGACGTTACAGACTCAAGCATCACTTTTAAATCAGCGTCAAGCCGGTGTGTTATTACATATCAGTTCGTTACCAAGTGCTTTTTATACGGGTGACTTAGGCGTTGAGTCTTATCGATTTGTTGATTTTCTGCATGAAATAGGGGCTAAGGTCTGGCAGACCTTGCCTATCAATATGCCGCATGCGGACAACTCACCTTATCAGTGCTTGTCCGCCCATGCAGGTAACCCGGATTTTATTAGTTTAGAATCATTACAGGCGCAAGGGCTGCTGACCAAGGAAGATTGCGCTGGCTTAATTACCAGTAAATTAGATTTACTCAGTCAGGCTTATCTTAACTTTAGCCAGCAATCTGAAAGTGTGCCTGAACATAAAAAACAGCATCAGGCGTTCGCCCGTTTTTGCAAAAAGCAGGCAAGCTGGCTAGATGATTTTTCGCTGTTTCTTGCGCTACGACACCACTTTAATCAAGCTGGCTGGGACCATTGGCCTGAGCCCTATAAAAATCGCGATAAGAAAACAATGAAGCAGGCGCAAGTACAGCTTGCACATGAAATTGCGGTGGTTAAATTTACACAGTTTGTGTTTTTTAGCCAATGGATTGCGCTAAAAGCGTACGCTACTGAAAAAAATATCGCTTTATTTGGCGATATTCCAATCTTTGTTGCCTATGACAGTGCAGATGTCTGGGCGCACTCTGATTTATTCAAACTTAACGCCGATAAAACGGTGAGCGTAGTGGCTGGTGTGCCGCCTGACTATTTTTCTGAGACTGGGCAGCGTTGGGGCAACCCACATTACAACTGGGATGCCATGCAACAAGATGGTTTTGCTTGGTGGATATCACGTATGGCGACGCAAAGTGAGCTGTTTGATATTGTGCGTATCGACCACTTCAGGGGGCTGGAGGCGGCATGGGAGATTCCGGCAACAGATGACACTGCAATCAACGGTGAATGGGTATTAGCACCAGGAGATGCATTGTTGGGGGCGATTAAACAGGCTCTGCCAGAAATTAACCTGGTTGCTGAAGACTTAGGCATTATTACGATAGAAGTGGATGCCTTGCGCAAGAAATACCATTTGCCGGGTATGAAAATTCTGCAGTTTGCATTTAGTGGTGCAAGTGATAACCCTTATTTACCTGAAAATATTGCAGAAAATAGCGTGGTATATACTGGCACGCATGATAATGACACGACTTTAAGTTGGTATAGCAATCTGGATGATTATCAGCGTGGTAATCTGCATGGCCATATAGCCGCAAAGCATGCTGAGGGCCATGTGCCGAACATGCCTAATGATTTGATCGATATGGCATTGGAGACAAAAGCGCTATTAGCGATAGTGCCAATGCAAGATATTTTGCAATTGAATGGTCACCACCGTATGAATACACCAGGCACCGTGAGCGGTAACTGGCATTGGCGTTTTAGCTGGCAGCAGTTAACGGCGCATCAAAAGACTTCAATTAGAGCCGCCATTGCGCGCACCGGGCGTTAATAACGATGCCTAGGTTAATCGGGATTGATGTTGGTGGCACTAATCTACGTTTAGGGGTGGTAGAGATTGACGCTGCCGGCTTAGTCAAACCGCGCTTGCTGGAAGAGGTGCGGTTTCAGGCAGATTTTTCCAGTTTATGTCAGTTGCATCAGCAGGCACCTGAGCTTGCATGGCAGCAAATACTTTCCACCACAGCACAAGCCATAACTACAGTCGCCAGTAAGTATCCTGAAGTATCTGCCGTGGGGATTGGCTTTCCCGGCTTTATCGCACCGGATACGCAGCAGATTTTACAGTCGCCCAATTTACCCGGGTTATGCAATGTGGATTTAAGCGCAGACTTGAGTGCGCTCATCGGCTTGCCTGTGATTACCGAAAATGATGCGCTCGCCGCCGCCTATGGCGAGTATGTGATGCACCCTGAACGTATTAGCAATTTAATTTACATGGGGCTAGGTACCGGTGTTGGTGGCGGCTTGATTTTAAATGGCCAACCATTTCAAGGGCAGCACGGCGTGGCGATGGAAGTAGGGCATATCATCGTGCAAGAAAACGGCAGACTCTGCGGCTGTGGTAACTCAGGTTGTATGGAGCAATATGCATCAGCCAGTGGTGTTGCAATCAGCTACTTTGAGGCGACCCAGCAGCAATCTAGCGCTGCCGAGATTGCGCGCTTTGCAGAATCCGGTAATCAGGCAGCCCTTGCGGCTTATGCCTTGGCTGGCAAATCGCTTGCACAAGCATTGGCACATATGCTGAAGGTGATTGATGTGAGTGAGGTTATCATCGGCGGTGGCATGAGTGGTGCATGGGCTTTGCTCGCACCGTCCTTTCAGCAGCAGTTAGAGCACGATTTGATTCCGGCTTTACGCGGCAAGGTAAATGTAAGGGTTTCTGCTATGGGTGATCAGGCTGGTATTGTAGGCGCAGCAATGCTGGCGTCGCGCCTCACTCATACGGATTCTGTTATGCGTGGTGATACGTATATGCAGCAGCGATTGGCTTAGCAGCTGTTTTACGACTCTTGTTTTAGGCGCGGTTTATTCATTTAGCCCCACAAAGTATTACAGTAAGTGGCGGCTCAGCGCCCAGCGTACGTGCTCTTGAACAATTTCATTTTCGTGATGCAAATGTTGTTTGAGTGTATTGATAATCTCAGGCGTGGTTGCAGCATTGCCAAGACCTACCGCAATATTTCTGAGCCACTGTACGTAGCCGATTCTGTAAATAGCGCTCCCCGCCATTTTTGATTTAAACTCATCTTCAGTCCAATTAAAGCAGTCGATAAGGCTAACGTCATCTAAACCATGTTTGACTGCAAAATCTGTTTCTTTGGTGATTTCTGCAAATTTATTCCATGGGCAATATAGCTGGCAGTCATCACAACCGTAAACGCGGTTGCCAATTAAGGGGCGGAACTCTACAGGAATGCTGGTTTTGAGCTCGATGGTCAGGTAGGAAATGCAGCGCCTTGCATCAACCTCGTACGGTGCCGTAATTGCCTGCGTAGGGCATACCGCCATACATTTACTGCAACTGCCACAGTGGTTGCTGGCTGGCGCATCAACCATTAATGGCAGGTTGGTGTAGATTTCACCTAAAAAGAACCACGAGCCGTGATTTTTGTTGATCAATAGCGTGTGTTTGCCGCGCCAGCCTAGGCCGGCTTTTTCTGCCAATGCAACCTCAAGTACCGGCGCACTGTCGGTAAATGCACGGTATTCAAATTGATCAACTTGATAATGCTGTAATTCGCTTTGAATTTTTTCGCAGAGTTTTTGCAATTTATTGCGCATGACTTTATGGTAATCACGCCCCAATGCGTAACGCGATATAAAAGCCTTGCCACTGTCTTGCAAAATGGAATCGCTGTTTTCAGCCTGCGGCGGCAGGTAATCTAGGCGTGCTGAAATGATACGTTGCGTATTCGGGACTAATTCATGGGGGCGCGTACGTTTAGTACCGTGTTTTGCCATATAATCCATATCACCATGAAAACCTTTTTCAATCCAAGCTTGATGTTCAGATTCGGCAGTTTGCAGATTGGTGTCTGTAATACCGATTTGACTGAAGCCCAGCGCCAGCCCCCAATTTTTAATTGCAAGGCTCAGATCGCTAAAGTTTTTATTAGTAGAATTACTCATGGATAATAATTTTACACTTGAATTGGCAGATGAGGCGGCAACGCTAGCTTTTGGTGCAGCTTTAGGCAAAGCTATCATCCCTAATCTTACCATTTACCTACATGGGGATTTGGGTGCCGGTAAGACAACCTTGGTAAGAGGTTTGTTGCATGGCCTAGGATTTACAGGTAAGGTGAAAAGTCCGACCTATACCTTAGTTGAGCCTTACGAAAATATTGAGGCGGTACAAGGTGTGTTGAATCTGTATCATTTTGATTTGTATCGGTTTAATGACGAAGAAGAGTGGGAGTCCGCAGGCTTTAGGGACTACTTTAATGCAGCAAGTGTTTGCTTGATCGAGTGGCCGGAGAAGGCCGAGCATATATTGCCGACACCAGACATTGATGTTTACTTTGAGATTAAGCCGGACGGGCGCAATGTGCGTTTGGTAGGGCACTCACTGCCAGCCCAGATCTGTGTAAAAAATATTAAAGAATTATGTAACTAATTTATGATTAAACATTATTTTTCTACATTGCTATCCTTAACGCTCTGCTTGGCTTTCGTGTTTGCAAGCACAGCGGCAGAGGCTAATACCGTTACTGCAGTGCGTATCTGGCCTGCAGATGTTTATACCAGAATCACCATCGAAGCCGAAAAACCCATCCTGTATAAAATGACAGTGCTGAAAGACCCCGAGCGTGTGGTGGTGGATGTGGAAGACATTGATTTAAATACCGTGATTAAGGCCTTAGGCGAGAAGGTTTCAGAAAGCGACCCTTATATTGCTAAGATTCGTGTCGCTAACTTTAAACCGAAGGTGGTGCGGCTGGTTGTAGATTTGAAATCTGAGGTGAAGCCTGCAATATTCACCTTAGCACCAGCGGGTGATTACAAACACCGCTTGGTCTTAGATATTTACCCCACAAAAGATCCGCTAATGGCGATGTTGGATCAGCGTGACGCTGCAGAACCTGTTGCCGACGTTGCTGCGAGTAAAAACACTACGCAAGCTGTCACCACAACAGCGCCGCTGACAGAAGTCGCGCCAGTGACTGCAACGGCTGCCCCTGAGGTGAAGGTTGAGCCAAGCACTAAACCTGCAGCCAATACTGGTAATGTGGTTGAGGCCACGCCGCAAGTTAACCCGTCACCTGTTACGCCGCCAGTTAATGCTACCAAAGATATTATCGAGAATAAACCGACCACTAAAGGCTTGCGCCAAATCACGATTGCGATTGATGCTGGTCACGGTGGCGAGGACCCCGGTGCAATGGGCGCAACAGGTAGCCATGAAAAAGAGATTACTTTGGCGATTGCTAAAAAGCTAAAAGCAAAAATAGATGAAGACCCCAATATGCGCGGCGTTTTAACGCGTGATGGCGATTACTTTATTCCGCTACATATGCGCGTGATTAAAGCGCGTAAATTACAAGCTGACCTGTTTATTTCAATTCATGCAGATGCATTCACTAACCCGGCTGCGCGAGGTTCGTCGGTATTTGCGCTGTCTGAAAAAGGCGCAACCAGTGCTAGTGCGCGCTATTTGGCGAAGAAGGAAAATGAATCAGATTTGATTGGTGGCGTGAGTTTGAATGTAAAAGACCCGTTGCTGGCAAAGACTTTATTGGATTTATCGCAAACAGCCACAATTAACGATAGCTTGAAACTGGGTAAAGCGGTATTGGGCAATATTGGCGAGATTAATAAATTACATAAAAATCATGTGGAGCAAGCTGGTTTTGCTGTATTGAAATCACCGGATATTCCTTCTATCCTTGTAGAAACTGCTTTTATCAGCAATCCTGATGAAGAGCGCAGGCTGAATGATGAAGCTTACCAAGACAAGCTGGTGGCATCGATTCTGGCTGGGATAAGAAAGTATTTTTCTACCAATCCGGCACTTGCTAAAACGAAACTCGCGCTAGATTAAGCTTACTAACTAATGTAGTGCCCAGTGTTCATTTAAAAGGGAGCTTCTATGGAACTCACATTTTTAGGTGCAACCGGAACCGTGACTGGCTCTAAGTATTTGTTAAAAAGCGGTGACCGGCAAATATTGATAGACTGTGGCTTGTTTCAAGGGCTGAAACAATTGCGGTTGAGAAACTGGGCAAAACTGCCAGTCAATCCAGCCAAGATTGATACCGTGATTTTGACACATGCGCATATTGACCATAGCGGCTATTTACCTTTATTAGTGAAAAACGGGTTTTCAGGTAAAGTCTATTGCAGCGAGGGAACGGCTGATTTATGCAAGATTCTGCTGCCAGATTCAGCACACCTGCAGGAAGAAGAGGCTGAATATGCAAATCGCCGAGGCTTCTCTAAGCACCATCCAGCATTGCCCCTCTATACCAAAGAAGACGCCGAAAATGCACTCACTTTACTCACACCGATCCGTTTTGAACAAGATGTCGATCTGGGTGATGATTTAACCCTAAGGCTTTCACCCAATGGCCATATTTTGGGGTCTGCGTTTGTGCGGATTCATAACAAAAAAACTTCAGTGCTGTTTTCTGGTGATATCGGGCGCCCCAATGATATTTTGATGCGCCCACCGGTACGGGTTAAGCAGGCAGATTATTTGTTAATTGAATCCACTTACGGTAACCGTTTACACCAGAATGACGACCCTAAAGTTAAATTAGCCGCCATTATTAATAAAACGGTCAAGCGTAAAGGCGTTGTTGTTATTCCGGTGTTTGCGGTTGGGCGCGCGCAGGAGCTGCTGTATTACATTTATTTGCTAAAAGCATCTGGTGCAATTGCCGCCGACACTCCGGTTTATTTAAATAGTCCGATGGCGGTAGATGCTACTGAGATTTTTAATCTTTATCATGGCGAGCATCGCTTGAGTGCCGAGCAGTGCCGTGCGCTATTTAGCACGGCACATGTGGTGAATAGCATAGAGCAGTCTAAAGCGCTGAATGAAGCCAAAGGTCCTATGATTATTCTATCTGCCAGTGGCATGGCTTCTGGTGGACGTGTCGTGCATCATTTAAAAGCCTTTGCCACTAATGCAAAAAACACTATTTTGTTTGTTGGGTTTCAGGCTGCAGGCACGCGTGGTGCCGCGATGCTGGATGGCGCCGAGAGCATTAAAATTCATGGTGAATATATACCGGTGCGTGCACATGTTGAGCTGATTTCCAACCTTTCAGCGCATGCTGATTACTCTGAGATTCTGGATTGGCTAGCTGGTTTTGAATCCGCACCGAAAAAGACCTTTATCGTGCACGGAGAGCCCGTTGCGGCCGATGCGATGCGGCGACATATAGAAGAGAGATTACATTGGCATGTGGTCGTGCCGGAGTATCTGGAAACGGTAGTGCTGGCGTAAAAAAGCTTAGTACCTTCTTCTGGTATTTAGGTAATCCAACTCTCGGCTGGTGTCGCCGTAGCCAGCTTGTGTGAGCAATGCGCGCTCTATGTAGCGGCTGACCTGTGAGCGTAGCGCGCTTACCTGAGTGCCATCTACAAAATACCGTGGAAACTTAAAGCTTAGCCATGCGTATAGGCTGAGGTTGTGGCTGAGCAGTTCTGCATCTTCTAAATGTTTAGGGCTTTGTGCATCCAGCCAGCTTGGTGCCGGCGGTAAATGCCGGATTGTAGACTCCGCAACACTTTTTAAACACAGTAAGTAGTAGTCTTTTTCATATGCAACATTGAGTGAAATAGGCGCACATACGAAGATGTATTTGTCTTTTAGCGACATTTTAGGTGCATATTCATCCACAATAAGTGCTTGTGTGATTTGTGTGGCTAAGGGTGCCTGCTCAAAGAGCGGATGCGTAAACCGTGTTCTTTCCTGATGGTAGCTGAGCACTTCGGCTATCCTGTTGGTATGCCTCTCGTGTGCAATATTACTCACTTGCTGTAAGTTAATATTGACGGGCAGTTTATTTAAGTCAGCGGTGTCGTCGGTCGAGAGCATATGCTCAATATGAATCAGCTCATCATTCTCCAGCACGCTGACATAGCCGGTTGCATAAATGCCAAATCTGCCGGCGCGGCCTGCAATCTGCCTAACCTCTGTCATGTTAAGCAGCCTGGATGCTACGCCATCAAATTTATGAATATTTGCAAATATAATGCGGCGTATCGGCAAGTTTAGCCCCATGCCAATGGCGTCGGTCGCCACCAAAATATCTGCCTGCCCTGAGTTAAAACGCTCAGATTCAGTCCTGCGCACTTCAGGTGAGAGTGCCCCATAAATACAGGCTACACTAAACCCCCACTGGCGAAATCTGGCAGCAAATGTGAGTACATCCTTACGGCTAAAGGCAATGATGGCATCGCCTTTTTGTAGTTTTGGCTTTAGTTTTTGGCGGCTGTAATGCTTTCCACACAGGCTATCTTGTTCTAAAACCAGTGGCGTTTTACGTGCTAGCTGCGTGATGTCATAGCTTTCATTGAGTGCTTCTATGGTTGCAACACAAGGGGTTGTAACAGCGTTGGAGCCGCAGATGTAAACGGTTGAGGCGGGAACGCCCACCAATGCTGCGGTCCAGGCAGAGCCTCGGTCTGGGTCTTGCAGCATTTGAATTTCATCAATCACAGCAACTTCCACTTCTTTGTGCACATTCATCATTTCAATGGTGGATGCCGTGTGCTGCGCATGTTCGATGATAACGCGCTCCTCACCCGTTATCAGATTGCAGGGTATACCTGATGCGACTAGGCGATCCCTGATTTCCATGGCAAGCAACCTCAGTGGTGCCAGATATACGCCTGACTGTGCTTGCTCCAATGCCAATAGCGCTTGATAGGTTTTACCGGAATTGGTCGGGCCTAAATAAAAGTGATGGTGCCGGTTTAGTTTGCGCGCGAGGTGGAAACTGTCTGTGTAGCTGTTAGGCGCGGAGTCTTGATTGGTAGGTGTCATGCTGATGAGAATTTATATCAAAACCAACAAAACACCAACATACAAATGCTAAAGATGCAGGTACTAACGATGCGTGTTTTCGCTGTTATCACTTGAATCATTAATGTTGATTGATATCCCCGTGATTGCTTGGAATAGAAATTGCTTATATGAAACTGAAATGTGTATGGCTTTAGGTACTGCGTATCTATGCTGATGACGTTGATTGTGAATAATATGAAAAAGGGAGAATATCTTGTTAGCAGATTTAAAGCCTCATCAAACCGTGAGACATCATTCGGTTGCACAAGGTCACCATTTTAAGACCACTAGTTCAGAGGTCAGCGCAGAAACGTTTGGGGCATTAATCAACCTAGCTGGGCGCCAACGTATGTTATCGCAGCGCATTGTGCTCAATGCGGTGCTTTCAACAATGGGCCATGAAACCGCATTAGAAACCGCACGTGAGGCTTTGGCTTTGTTTAAAGTGAGCCATGCGGCGCTGGTGCAAGGTAACAGCGAGTTGCCTGGCGTATTTTTTGAAGAGCTGCGATTGGTTTATTTTGGCGAGATTGAAGGCGACAGAAAAATTACAGAATTTACCAATTTGGTTGAGAAGGCCATCAGTGCTTGTGAGTCAGGCTTCCGCACTGCGCCTGATTTGCTCAATGAGCTGGGTAAGCAAGCCACGCCTATCGTTGCGCTACTTAATCGGATTACTGTGGTTTATGAGGATGAATCTAAAAAGCATGCCAAGGTACAGCGCAAACAGCATCATGAGTTAATGAGCAGCATTCAGAATATTGCCAAGCAGGCGCGTATTGTGTCGGTTAATGCGCAAATTGTAGCCGCGCGCGCAGGTGAGGTTGGGCGCGAGTTTGCGGTGGTGGCAGGTGAGCTGACAAATATCACTGCGAAAATTGATGAGTTGGTGCGTGTGGCCGTAGGTAATGTTTCAGTTTGATATGTCAGCACCATTAGCTATCACCTTGTTTAATCGTTTGTATAGTGCACTCTAATACCCATCATCACGTATGGGGTATGAGTGTACGTGGTTTAATTAGCTTGTGTGGTAATACTGGCAAGTTACGTAGCTAGTAGTTGCAGTCAGCTAGTTCTCAGATAAGTGCAGCGGCACTATTTTAGTGCGTTAATGACATGCCAATTGGTGCGTTGCAGGTGCCCGCAGTGCGTATGCTGTGCAGCTGATGTGAGTATTTAAGCTGTTAACTACGATTCATTTCTGAAATCTCCCTCCAAAAACTCTCTTCTCAGTGCTATGTGGCTTAGCCATGTTAGCCGATTGCAACGTTAGTTTTTATTCATAGTTTGCGTATTATTCGCTCAACTGAACAGTTAAATCTCCATAGTTAATTTGCTAGGTGCAAAGCGATGTAAAATACCAGTATCAAAAAAACACTAAAACTTTATGGCAACTATACGTTTACTTCCTGACCAGCTTATCAGCCAAATCGCCGCGGGCGAAGTGGTGGAGCGTCCGGCATCTGCCTTGAAAGAGCTGTTGGAAAATAGTTTGGATGCAGGCAGTACTGATATTCAGGTATCTTTGCTACAAGGCGGTATTAAGCAAATGCGTGTTACCGACAATGGTGGTGGTGTCGCAAAAGAGGATTTGATGCTGGCGTTAACGCGCCATGCTACCAGCAAAATCGCTAGTCTGGAAGATTTAGAGTCAGTGGCCAGCTTGGGTTTTCGAGGCGAGGCGTTGGCGAGTATTGCGTCAATTTCTCGCACGCAGCTGTTAAGCCGCCAAGTTGGCAGCAAGCATGCGTGGCGTATAGGTTCTGAGGGCAGTGAGATTTCTGCCGTAGAACCAGCTGCACTAGATGCAGGCACAGTGATTGAAGTGTCTGACTTATATTTCAACACGCCTGCGCGCCGTAAGTTTTTAAAAACAGAGGCCACAGAGTTTGGGCACTGTGAAGAGATGTTTACGCGCATTGCGCTGTCACGCCCTGATGTTAGTTTGATGTTGCAGCACAATGGGCGTGCGCTAAGCCGTTTTGCTATTGGTCAGCCCGAGCGCAGATTCTCCGAGGTGTTAGGCAGTGAGTTCGTTGCTGAGTCTATAGCTGTTGATGAATCTGCCGCTGGCTTGCGTTTATGGGGGATGGCGGCCAAGCCTACCTTTAACCGCAATAGCCGAGATACACAATATGTTTACGTGAATGGCCGCTTTGTGCGGGATAAAGTGATTGCGCACGCCATCAGGCAAGCGTATCAGGACGTGTTGCACCACGACAGGCATCCTGCCTTTGTGTTGTTTTTAGAGCTAGACCCAAACCTAGTGGATGTGAATGTTCATCCAGCCAAAACTGAAGTTCGGTTTAGAGATAGCCAGGCGATTCATCGCTTTATATTTCACTCGCTCCATAAAGCGTTGGCGATTCCTACTGGTGTTTCTAATGCAGTCACTGCCAATCAGGCGCAATATAATCCGTTTAGCCCGCAGACTTCCAATACGCCTGCAGTAAATAGCGGCATGCTGTACCCAACTCAGCAATCTCAAATCAACTTGAGCGCACATGAACCTCAGGGCTTTTATCAGTCCTTGTTTGGTAGCAATGCTAGCCAGCAGGCTAGTGCTGCTGCTGCATTGCCGGCAGATGTATTTGCGAATCATGCTGTAAGCACCGAAAGCATTAATGAATACCCGCTTGGTTTTGCCGTGGGGCAGGTGCATGGTGTGTACGTGCTCGCCCAAAATAAAGAGGGCTTGGTGGTTGTGGATATGCATGCGGCGCATGAGCGCATTATGTATGAGAAGTTAAAAAATGCTCTGGATAGCAAAACCGTGCAAATGCAGCCATTGCTACTGCCCGTCAGTTTTAATGCAGATAAGCTAGAAGTAGCAACGGTGCAGGAAGCCTTGGCCGGCAATCAGGCAACGCTACAGCAGTTAGGGTTTGATATTGCAATCCTGTCACCCACCACGCTAGCTGTGCGTGCGGTACCAACCATGCTGCAAGATGCTGATGCCGTGACTTTGGCGCGAGATGTATTGCGTGATTTACGAGAGTATGGCGCAAGCCGGGTACTGACTGAGCGTAGAAATGAGCTGCTTGGCACTATGGCCTGCCATGCTGCCGTGCGTGCAAATCGCAGCCTGAGCATCCCTGAGATGAACGCTCTGCTACGCGATATGGAAGCAACTGAACGCTCAGGGCAGTGCAACCATGGCCGCCCGACTTGGTTTCAAGTCAGCATGACGGACTTAGACAAGATGTTTATGCGCGGGAAGTAGGCAGTTGTTGTGATGCGCACCTGAATGCTTATGCAGATTCAGTGTGATGACTTTTTCTTTTGAATTTCTTTTCTAGCCAGCGCCAAACTAGGCTGTTTGGCACTTCTACACCATCAATAATGTAAGTCAGCGTTTTTGTATTATTGAGTATAGAGGGCAGGGTGGATTTAGTTGCTGGGCTACCGCAGAACAGGATTCTATCTCCGGCTTTTAAGCGGGTGTTAGGGTCTGGTACTAGGCTAGGTACATTGTTGCGTAATAGTAAAATAGGTACCAGTTCCAGTTGGTTCTCTCTGTTGGCAGGGTCTTGCATCAGGTGCTGCACGCTCACGTTTAACCCAGTCTCCATAAGCTCAATGACTGCTGGCGTATCTTCATTGTCAATTCTGATTGCCCAAGTTTCCGGCACTGTTTCGCCCATGGTCATCACCAGTTGACTAATCAATTTATTAGCCCAGTCATTGGTTTGGCCGCGCGCTAAACTTAAAAACTGTGCCAACAAAGGCGAGATCATGTGCGCCAGACATTCATGGGCAATAATCTCTGTTGGCTGCATGGTAATGTCTGCATTGAACTGCTTAAATAGCCGCCCATTGTGGCGTCTGTTTTTACGAATCACCACAAATAACTTGGGGTTGAGCTCGAAAGCTGTCATCACAATGGATAGGTTGTTGGTGTCGTTATCGGTGCCGGCAACGATACCCACGGCATTGGTAATGTCGGCTTCGAGTAGGGTTTTTGCCTCGGTACCACTCCCTACAATGCAGTAATCGCAGCCTGTCAGCTCTGGCATGGCTTCAATAATGGTGGTGGTAATCTGCTCGCGTTCCAAGTTTTCTACTACAGATTTACCGAAACGGCCGTAACCACAGACTACCCACCTGCCTTTAGGCGGGTTTTCCGGTGGTGGTAGTGTATCTCCAGGTACACCGGTCAGCCATTCATGCAGCAGATAGGTGCCTAGTGCATGCACGCGCATCGCTAACTGGTCGCCAAACAGTGTGTAGGGGTTGATGATGCGGTCAGTACCGAAAGATGCCATGTTTGCCGCAATGTCATCGCGCTCGGCACGGGCAATCACCAGTAAGTCTGGGTTCATGAGCTTTACCGCAACCGCCACGGCTAGGTTGACGTTGTCGTCATCTGTCAGCGCAATTACGCCGCTGCATAACGGGTGGAGTACGCCGGCTCTTTCCAGATTTTCTGGCAAGATAGCGTCTGCACATAGGTAGGGAATGGTGTTTCTGGTGTCTATCAGCTCTAGTTCGTTCAGCCGCTCTTGCTGTGGCTCAATCACAACCACACGCATGCCTTTTTCATCCAGAGCTTTAGCGAGCAGGTTGGATGACTGCCCATAGCTGCAAAGTATGTAGAATGGCTCTTGTAGTTGGCGTACTTTCTTGGCAAAGCGCTCTGTGGTCACGGCCTGGCGTAGCCCGGTGTCTTGTAGCAGGGTAATGATTTTACCGACAGCGTAAAACCAAGGAATCACCGTCAGGTAAATGGAAAAGGTTAACCATAAACGCTGTGCTTTGCTGTATGCGTAAGGTATTTCGCCAAAGCCTATGGTGGTTGCAGTGTAGCTGATGACATACAGGGCATCGAAAATGCTCATTTTCCAAGGGTGACCTTGGTCATCCAGCCCCGGCATCAGGGTTAAGCCTATGATGGCGATGGCAAAGCTAACGATAATCAGTATTAGCGGACGCCTTAAGCGGCGCAGTATCAGAAACAGTATGCTATCCATGCTGATCAACTTGGTATGCCAAGTGCCTAGCGTTTTTGGCTGATGGTTTCAGAAATTAACAGTACAACCGAGATAATGTTAGCCATCAGCGCGCCGCCAGATAGAGAAACGATGTACACCGTTAAGCTGGCTTCGTCATAAGTGCCATTAAGCGCTGCCCATAAAATGGCCGCTGCAATCAGCTGTAAGTCAGCCGCCAAACTGGTAGAGAGTAAGATTGCACCTACATGTGTACGGTCACCAAATTTAAGCACAGTTGCAATCAAGCTCACGATAATCGCTGCGTACAGCTCGTAAGCATGGTGGTGGCTGGCGTTATCAATATCACCAATAAAAAATCCAAAATTCAGTGTCATTGCCAGAACGATGAAAAAACCAAAAACAACTTTTTCTAAATTCATGGATAATCCTAATCAACAAAATGAAGTACAAATATATGGTGTAATCTGTAGCGAATATCGTATGTTTACAGCAAACTAACGTTAAGCAATATTATACAGCTTTCATCTGCTATTGATTGTAAGAAGTAAGGGCTCGAAAGGGTCATTGTAATTTTATCGGCAAGTATCCAACCCAAGTATCCAACCTTAGGATAGCGCCTTAAGTTTAAGAATGTATTGAATGAATCTAACCACACTACCACCAGCAATTTTTGTTATGGGGCCAACCGCAAGCGGCAAAACCGATTTGGCCGTCAGTTTGTATAAAAAACTACCGATTGAACTGATTAGTGTAGATTCTGCTTTGGTTTATGAAGATATGAATATCGGCACAGCCAAGCCTGGTGCAGATGTGCTGGAGCAGGCGCCGCACGCCTTGATTGATATTATTCCGCCTACTGAGGTTTATTCTGCAGCGCATTTTAGAAGCGACACGCTTAAGTTGATGGCTGACATCACCGCACGAGGCAAGATTCCATTGCTGGTGGGTGGCACTATGCTTTATTTTAAGGCGTTAGAAGAGGGCTTAAGTCAGCTGCCGGAGGCTGACCCTGAAGTCAGGCAAAAAATTGAACAAGAAGCGGCAGCGCTGGGTTGGCCTGCAATGCATGCCAAGCTGGCCTTGGTAGACCCGGAAAGTGCTGCACGCCTGCAGCCAAATGATGTGCAGAGAATTGAGCGTGCTTTAGAGGTTTACCGCATCACTGGGCAATCAATGACGGCGTTACATCAAGCCAGCAGCGGTGATGCTTTGCCATACCGTTTGCTTAAAGTCGCCTTGGTGCCGAGTGACCGTAAAGTACTGCATACGCGAATCGCATTAAGGTTTGATCAAATGTTAGCCGATGGCTTTGTGAATGAAGTCAAAGCATTGGTGCATAAGTACCCTGCGTTAACCTCAGACAGTACCTCCATGCGCTGTGTGGGTTATCGTCAGGCGTTGGAGTATTTGGCAGGAGAGTATGATGAGGCTGAGCTGCGTGATAGAGGTATTTTTGCGACTAGGCAGTTGGCAAAGCGTCAGCTGACTTGGTTGCGCAGTATGCAAGGTCTGCATCAAGTGGATTGCTTGGATCCACAGATGCAGGAAAATGTGTTCAATACCGTCACTGCGTTTATTAAAGAGCCAGTGATTTAAAGAATGAGTGATTTAGAGCAACAATAATTAAGGGGCAATGATGAAAAACTTTATTAAAGAAAATTTGGTTTTAGTTGTCGGCCTTACTTTTCCATTATTGCTGATTATCATTTTCTTTGTCTCGACGGTGATTCCCAAGCTGACGAGTGCGCCGCCGCAATATGAAGTGTTATTTACAACTAGGTCGTATGATTATCTAAATACGACGGACTACATGCTGGATTTTGCAGTTAAAAATCAGAAACTGACAGTTAAAGTAAAGAAACATGAAGGTAAAGATATCAATTACGATTTGAAACGACTGATGGCATACGATGCCAAGGCTGATACGGTACGTGAGATTGCTATAGATATGCCGCAGGTGCTGGCTTCAGCAACAGATGGCGTTGCTGTGTTGCATGAAACTGAAAATATGCTGATTGATACGGCAATAGTTTCGCCAGATGGTTATACCTTAGATGGCCCTAGTTATGGCGGTGGCGGCTTGATGGGCGGGCTGTTTGGCGGTGGCAATAGGGATGGTGGTTTCAGGCTGAAAAAAGGCAATATTGGCTACAAGATACCGCATACTCAGCAACATTATTACTACAACCAAGTGTAATTTATCGGATGGGTCATCAAAAAATAAGGGGTTGCTATGTCGCTCAAAGATGATGCTTTACAGGATATTGTTGCATTAGCGCAGCATAATCGGATCACGTTGGCAGAAATTGCGCAGGCACTTGATGCGTCCTCAGTGCAGCCTAATGCCGCCCCCGCCAGTGTGCTTTCCAAGTTGTTTGGATATGTGGGCGGGATATTTGTGTTTGCAGGTATAGGTGTTTTCATCTCAATGTATTGGGATGATTTTGGCTCTGCATCACGTGTGATTATCACGCTAGGCTCAGGCCTGGTCGCTTTTGTAATGGGTTTAGTGTGCTTGACTGACCAAAAGTACGAGCGTGCCACAACACCATTGTTTTTAATGGCGTCGGTATTGCAGCCCACCGGTATCATGGTGATGTTGCAGGAATACTCGTCAGGCGGCGATGTCCGCCATGGCTTGCTGTTTATGGCGGCTTATATGCTGGTGCAGCAAGGGGCCACGTTCTGGGCAAAGCAGCGTACGGTATTAGCGTTTAGTGCGGTGCTGTTCGGCTGCATATTTTTTGCCAATCTCTTTGATATCTGGGATGTGGATGAAAAACTCATCGGCATCGCCATTGGCAGTTCATTGCTGTGCATCGCCTATGCCATGCAGCAATCCAAGCATATGGCAATTGCCCCATTCTGGTACTTTGTAGGTGCAGTGTTGCTACTGTGGTCAATGTTTGAATTGGTAGAAAACAGCTTGCTGGAGCCTGTGTACCTTGGGGCTACTGCTTTTATCATATTCTTAAGTACCTATGTGCGCAGTAGAACGCTATTGCTGGTAGGCACACTGGCAATGCTTATTTACATTGGCTACTACACGGCAGAACACTTTGCCAACACTGTGGGCTGGCCGATTGCTTTGGTGATTATTGGTATTGCCTTGATAGGCTTGAGTGCACTTGCTGTACGTTTGAATAATCAATACATTAAGTAGCTTGTGGGGGTAAAGCTAATGACAGCATGGCTAGTGTGTTTTAGTGCAGACTAACCATGCTGGATATTGACTAGAAATGAGCGCTGATTCGGTGCGCTGCTTCTATACACTCTTCATAAGAGGCAACTAGGGCCATACGGATAAAGTTCTTGCCCGGGTTTACGCCGTGAGCCTCACGCGCTAACAGGCTGCCTGGTAGCACAGTAATATTGAGGTCTCGGTATAGCTTCACTGCAAACTCTGTATCAGAAATGCTGTCGTCCTTAATTTTTGCCCATAGGTAAAATGCCGCATCTGGCACTGCCACCTCCAATACATTGCTCAGCAATGGGGTGACGTCTTTGAATTTTGCGGCGTAGAGCCTGCGGTTTTCAATCACATGTGCTTCATCATTCCATGCGGCAATAGAGGCGGCTTGTACGGCAGGGTTCATGGCGCAACCGTGGTATGTGCGGTAGAGCGTAAATGATTCAATGATTTTTTCATCACCAGCGACAAAGCCTGAGCGCATGCCAGGTACGTTAGAGCGCTTGGAAAGTGAACTGAACACAACCAGATTTTTATAGTCTCTACCCAGTAGATGCGCAGCTTGTAATGCACCTAGCGGTGGTGATGCCTCATCAAAATAGATTTCTGAGTAGCACTCGTCGGCTGCAATCACAAAACCGTATTGGTCTGATAAGCTAAAAATAGTACGCCATTGCTCTAAGCTCATGACCTTGCCGGATGGATTGCCCGGGCTGCAAATATAAACCAGTTGTGTACGTGCTAATACATCAGCAGGTACGCTTGAAAAATCCATTACATGGTTATAGTTTGGATCTTGATGTGGCAGCGTATTTAAAAAGTAAGGGGTAGCGCCAGCTAAAAATGCAGCGCCTTCGTAAATCTGATAAAACGGATTAGGTGAAATCACGATAGGATCAGGTTTTTTATGATCAATAATCACCTGAGCAAAAGCAAACAATGCTTCGCGGCTGCCGGTTACAGGCAGAATGGCTTTTTCAGGATTGAGTGCAGGCACTTGATAACGACGTGAAATCCAATCGGAAATCGTGCTTCTTAGCTCAATAGAGCCTATAGTCGTGGGATAATTAGCTAAACCACTTAAGTTATTGACTAAGGCGTCTTTAATTAATGGGGGTGTTTCGTGTTTGGGCTCGCCAATTGATAGGTTAATCGGCTTAAAAGCGGCATTGGGTGTAACACCTTTAAATAGATCGCGCAGACGTTGAAACGGATAGGGCTGTAATAAATTTAGATTTGGATTCATAAGGTAACATTATAGTGAGCAACGCCAATAATAAAAACTTTTTTGCAGTATTTGGCCTACTTTTTGGTGCATTTTGCTGGGGCATTATTTGGTATCCATATCGCTTAATGTCCGAGGCCGGTGTGTCTGGGGTAGCATCCAGTTTTTATACCTACGCACTTGCCATTATCTTCGCCAGCGTTTTATTAGGTAAGCATTGGCGGGGTGCCAACAAGCTGCCATTGAGTATTGTGTGGCTAGGAGTAGTCGCCGGCTGGACTAATCTGAGCTATGTACTGGCGATTATTGATGGTGAGGTGATGCGCGTGATGCTGCTGTTTTATTTGTCACCAATCTGGACCTTAATCCTCGCTCATTTTTGGTTAAAAGAAAAAACTCGGCTCACCGGCTATATTGCGATAGTTGCTTCCTTGGTAGGCGCATTTATTATGCTGTATGACGCTAAGTTGGGCGGCTTGCCACTGCCGAGAAATATGCCAGAGTGGCTGGCATTATCTTCAGGCATAGGCTTTTCTTTAACCAATGTGATTACGAGAAAGTCTAGCCATTTAACTTTAGTGGCTAAGTCTTACGCGATTTGGATTGGTGTGATGATGGTGGCGCTGTTGTTTGTGCCGATTATGCAAACAAATATACCAAGCCCGACGGTATTTACATTAACGGAGTGGGCCGTGATGTCATTAATTGCTTTACTGTTAATTGCGGCAACTTTTTTTGTGCAGTACGGCGTGGCAAAAATTGAGGCAACACGGGCATCTGTGCTGTTTTTATTTGAGCTGGTGGTGGCTGCCATCGCCTCTTATTACTTAGCGCATGAAACCATGGAGCTGAATGAGTGGCTGGGTGGGAGTCTTATTGTGATTGCGGCAATATTTGCGGCGATTCAACATCAGGATGCTGCTTAACCTAGGTTAATACGGGTTAGGCTGCTGACTATTGTGGGCGGTGTGGTGTGATTAGAAATGGCGGGGTTTGTTGTAGTGCATGGTGCTTAGCTGTTCATCTGGTTTAGCAAAAACTGTTCAAACTGCTGTTCCGGTAATGGCTTGCTGTAATAGTAGCCCTGCAATTGGTCGCACCCTATAGACCGGAGGTAGTCATATTGATACTGTGTTTCTACGCCTTCGGCAATCACTTCTATCCCCAAACTTTGACCCAATACCACGATCGCTTTTAAGATGGCTTTGTTCTTAGGGTCTTCCTCTATGCTGCTGACAAAGACTTTATCGATTTTCAATCGATCAATCGGAAAGTCTTTTAAATACGCCAAACTTGAATAGCCGGTACCAAAGTCGTCAATTGCCAGTTTTACGCCAATCTTCTTGAGTGAGTGTAGTGTTTCTATAAACTTTGATGAGTCATCTATCAGTGTGTTTTCGGTAATTTCAAGTTCTAGGTAGCTGGGGTCTAGCTGGGTAACTGCTAAGATTTTTTTGATGGTGTTGGCTAGATTGGATTGCCTGAATTGCCTAGGTGATACATTGACTGCGATAGGGATATACTGGCCTGTTTTCTGCTGTAGGGCTTTGGCTTTGTAGCATGCGGTGGCAATTACCCATTCGCCTATGGTTTCAATTAAGCCGGTTTCTTCTGCAATGGTAATAAATTTTAAGGGGGATATCAGGTCTTGGCCTTCGGGTTGCCATCGAATCAATGCTTCAGCGCCACAGACTTTACCGGTTGTAAAGTCTATTTTAGGCTGGTAATGCAATATAAACTCTTCTAGTTCAATGGCTTGGCGTAGGTTATATTCCAGCGTGACGCGCTCGGTGAGTGCTGCATTCAGTGCGTGTGTGTAAATCTGGAAGTTGTTTCTACCGGCTTTCTTCGCCTTGTACATGGCGGTGTCTGCGTTACGCAATAATACATTGGCATCCAAGCCATCATCTGGGTAGATGCTGACGCCGATGCTGCAGGTGACTAAGTAATCCAGATGGTTAATGGTTAATGGCACGGCAACGGCCTCAAGTACCCGATTCATACTTAGGAAAATATCGTTGGTGTCATCAATATTGGTGAGCAATATCACGAACTCGTCGCCGCCCAGCCTGACTACGGTGTCAATCTCACGCACTGCGCTAGATAACCTCTTTGCCATGATGACTAGCAGTTGATCGCCAACCTCATGCCCCATGCTATCGTTAATCAGTTTGAACTGGTCTAAATCTAAAAATGCCACCGCCATTTTGTTTTTATAGCGATTAGCAAAATTAATGCACAACTGTAGTCTGTCGTTGAGCATGTTACGGTTTGGCAAGCCGGTTAAGCTGTCGTGCATGGCTTGATATTCGAGCTTTTCTTCGTAGCTCTTGCGGTCGGTGATGTCTTCAACCGTGCCTTCGTAATAGAGGATGTTGCCTGACTCATCATTTACGACACGTGCGTTTTCAGAGATCCAGATAGTGCTTTTATCTTTTCTGTAAACTAATGATTCAAACTTCTCTACGCTGTCGTTTTCTTTCAACAGCTGCACAAACTCTTCACGGCGCCCCGGCTTTACATAGAGTTGCTCTTGTATATTGTTGAATGCGTGGATAAGCTCCTGGGGTGAGCTGTAACCATACATGCGGGCAAGTGATTGATTAACAATTAGATAGTGGCCATCAGCAGTGGTCTGGAAAATGCCTTCCAGCGTGTTCTCAAAGATGGAGCGGTATTTAAGCTCTGCTGCTAATAATGATTGTTCGATATCTTTGCGTTTTGCAATATTCTGGATATAGCCCTCTAGGGCAATGACTGCACCGGCATCGTTATAAATCGGGTTGCCACGCTCCAATACCCAAATCACATTGCCATCTGCATGGTTGATGCGGTATTCAACTTCGTAGCGGTTACCTTCAGTGAGCGCGTTTTTGATGGTTTCGCGCACCACCTCTCTATCTTCTTCAAAGGTCATGACCTCATAAGAAATGTATTTGTTATGAAGCAAGTCGTCAGGAGCGTAGCCAGTCAGTTCTTTGCAGCCATTACTCACAAATACCATGGTCCAGTCTTTGTCATATAAGCAGCAATACAGCATCCCTTCAAGATTATGCATCAGTGCATCATGCATGTGCTTATCATTCTTAAATGCGACCATGGGTGCCCCAGATTGATGTTGTGAAGAAGCTAGTTTCATTGAGTGTTTGCTGTGCCAAAGTTAGAGCTTTATCTAAATAAGCATTAACTGTGCCATCTTGTATTAGATGTTGGACCTAATACCTAGCCATGCAAACGCCGCTTTTTGACAGGAGGGGCTTGAGAATGCTTACTGACGCTTGCACCTATTGAGTGCATGACATAGTGCACTGCACCATCTTGATTTTGATAGTGGACATGGTAACTCTTTAAAACTTATATAAATATCAGATACAGATAAATGGATATTTTTGGTTGGCTTGTATTTTGCTTCATTGGTAAACATGCAACGGTGCATAAAATAAATATCATAATGATGTGAGTAAATAATGAATCAGATTTCTTCGTTTCAAATCGATAATTACCTGCCATTTATGCGCGACGTAGTGCGTTGTGAGCAGTCGTTACATGAATTAAATTTAATGTGGAGAATTATTGAGTCGTCAGCAAAAATGAACTGCCCGGTCGAGGCAAAGAGCATACTGCCAACCATGGCTGCAACCCGCGCTGGGTTTAACCGTCTGGAGAAAGAGCTGGTACTAAGCCTAGTACAGGAGAAGGTAGCCACCGTGTTTAACGAGATTGGCACCAAGGCTAAGTATGTGATTGATATCTTGGTGCGCAACCTTTATGAGCGTACAGCAGATGTTGGGTTTTTAGCCACAGATCGTGAATTGTGCAGTTTTGTGGCCGGGCTGGGCGGCAGCGTGGATGAGATACGTTTGCGTTTGCGTGCCTATAGAAGCAAATACACGGTGTATGACGAAATTATCCTGCTGGATGTTTCTGGCAACGTTTTGGTGCAGATTAACCAAGAAACGCCCATTGAGGGGAGTTTGGACCCATTGATTTATGAAACACTGCACTCGGAAGATTATGTAGAAACTTATCGCCATACTGATTTACGCCCCAATAAAGATAAAGCGCTGATTTACTCTAAGCGCATGCTGCACCCTGAAACTGGCGCGGTGATTGGTATTTTATGTTTGTGCTTTAATTTTGTGGAGGAAATGGCAGGTATTTTCCACTCCCACCGCGACCCTAGCATGCGTTCAGTGATGTTGCTGCTAGATCAAAATCAGCATGTGATAGAAACCAGCGATGCACGTTGGGTGCCGGTAGGCGCTGTGGTGCCAGTGAATCATGATGCTAAATCCAGCTTAATGATTTATGGCGGGCGTGAGTACTTGGTCGCTACGTTTAAAGCCAATGGTTACCAAGGCTATATGGGGCCAAAAGGCTGGCAGGGGCAAGTGATGACACCGGTGGATATTGCATTTACCGGACAGGAAACTAGCGCATTAAAATCGCTGGATGCCAAAGTTGCCAGAGGTTTGCTCTCGCATGCGCAATCTTTCTGCCCGCCACTTTATGAGGTAATGACAGCAGCCTCTACCATACGCAGGGTGGTGTGGAACGGCCAAGTGATGACGGTAGGCCAGACTGGCGAGCTGTTTAAATTGAAAACCATCTTGGATCAGATTAGTGAGACCGGTACGCGCAGTAATGAGCTATTTGCACAATCCATCAATGATTTATATGAGACCGTGCTGGCTTCCAGATTACAGGATTCTGAATTTTTATCACATTTGCTGGTGGATTTATTAGACCGTAACCTATATGAGCGTTCTGACGATTGCCGCTGGTGGGCAGTGACGCCAGAGTTGAGAGTAGCTCTGGCTGCTGGGCGTGTGGGTGCTGCGAGTGTGTCGCGTATTACAGAGATACTGAACTATATTAATCAGCTTTACACTGTGTATACCCGTATTTTTGTTTATGATAAACAAGGCGTTATCGTTGCTAGCACTAACGCCATCGATGAAAAAGGCTCTATCATCGGAACCACTATAGACGATGCCACCTTAGATGGCGTGCTGTCTTTATATAATGAACAGCAATACTATGTTTCACCTTTTGAGGCGAGCTCACTGTACAGTGATAAGCCTACCTATATTTACCATGCTGCCATTATGGCGCCAGATGGCACAGATGTCGTGGGCGGGATTGGTATTGTGTTTGATGCCACGCCTGAGTTTAATGCTATGTTGATCGGTGGCATCGCAGAAAGTGACTCGATTAAGGCTTTTTATATTGATAGGCAAGCTAAAATCATTTCCAGCACCGACCCTAGTCGCCCGGTAGGTTCTACCTTAGATATTGATCCAGATTTGCTAAGTATGCCTAATGGGAAAAGTGCATCCCGTATTGTGATACGTGATGGGCATTATTGTATTCTTGGCTGCAGCGTATCTAACGGTTATCGTGAGTTTAAAGTTTCAGACGGCTATAAAGAGGACGTGATTGCCGTGGTTTATGATGCATTTGGTGAGGTGCGCAATCACTTTAGCTCTGGTAATGATTCCGCCTCGATTATTCATAGCTCTGCTACGCAGTCATCAGACCCTGAGTTTGCTACCTTTTTTGTTGATGAGACGCTATTTGCGCTGGAAGCTGAAATTGTTTTAGAAGCATTGCCGGCATCAGAGATTTCTTCGGTATCTATCGGTAGCCGCTCAGAGCGGGTAGGGGTGGTTTCTGTGCAGCATGAGGCTAAAGGCTCGCACTACGTTTGGGTGTACGACCTTAGCTACCTGTTGAGTGGTGTGCCTTCAGTGGTAGATAGTAATAGCCAGGTGATTGTCATTATGTGCGGCGAGCATAAAGTTGGCTTGCTGGTGGGCGCGCTACATTCAGTTGCACAGTTTAGTGAAAACCAAATTAGCACAACACCGCTGGCAAATGACAAAAGAGGAAATCTGATTAAATGGATTATCAAAGCCAATGACGGCAATCTATTTATTCAATGCGTGGATGTGGACTTCTTATTAAGAATGCTGACTAATCCGTTCGACCCAGTGAGGCAACAGTAAACTTAGCCAGTTTTAAACCACGACGTAACGCTTATCAGATACAGGGTAGGCGTTACGTCGTATTTATCCATTAATGATTGCGCGTTGGTTAAATAATCCTAGATGCGTTTATGCAGTTTAGCTCACGATAATCTATATATCAGATGCCTAGGCCGCCGCCATTACGAGTACCCTCAGCAGCAAAACGTATTTTTAACGATAAGTCATTGCGGGAATCAGCATAAGCCAAGGCGTTTTCTTCGTCTATTTTGCCGTTTGAGTAGAGTTTGAATAGAGATTGGTCAAAGGTATGCATGCCAATATCGCTGTTCTCGGCCATGATTTCTTTAATTTCACCCATTTTTTGTTTTTGTATTAGCTCGCTCATATAGGGTGTGTTAATCATTACTTCCGTAGCAGCCACTCGTTTACTTTGCTTACCGGGGATTAAGCGCTGCGATATGATCGTTACCAGATTCATTGAGATGCCCAGCAATAAGCCATTTCTGCCATCTTCAGGGAAGAAAGAAATAATACGCTCTAGCGCCTGATTGGCGTTGTTAGCATGCAATGTGGCTAAACATAAATGCCCGGTTTCAGCATAGGCTAGCGCGTTTTTCATGCCGTCCATATCGCGTACTTCACCAATCAGAATCACATCAGGTGCTTGGCGCATTGCATTTTTAAGGCCGTTCTCGAATGACAATGTGTCGATGCCGATTTCGCGTTGATCCACGACCGACTTTTTATGCGGGTGCATAAACTCGATAGGGTCTTCTAGCGTGAGAATATGTCCATTGCTTGTTTCATTGCGGTAATCAATCATGGATGCCAGCGTGGTTGATTTACCAGAACCCGTTGCGCCCACCACTAAAATAAGTCCGCGTTTGCGTGAGATTAAATCTTTGAGTACCGGCGGCAGCCCTAAGCTCTCTAATGATGGAATATCCGTTTTGATATGCCGAATCACCATGCCAACCTCGCCGCGCTGTCTGAACACATTAACGCGGAAGCGACCAATATCTTTTTTACCCAATGCAAAGTTACATTCTAGTGTTGATTCAAATTCTTTGATTTGATCTTCACTCATCAGTGAATAAGCAATTTCTTTAATCATGCCAGGCTGCATCACCTGTGCGTTGATGGGGGTGGTTTCCCCTTCAACTTCTATATGGATACTGGTACCTGAGCTAAAAAATAAGTCCGAACCACCTTTGTCCAGCATAAATTTTAATACAGGGGTGATGTCAATTGCTGCCATGATTGTGTCCTGAACATTCTTAAATGTGTTTTGTTTTTTATAATTCAGTGCATTTGCACATGAATGACTTTAGCATAATTTTAATTCAACTCGTCAGTTCTGCGTGGCGAGATGATGCGTGTCCCTATCTCAGATTTGCCATTATTTCTACATAGACTTGCTCTAGTGATTGGGCGAACTGCACCGTATCAAATAAGGCAGATGTCATGTTTTCATCCTGTAGTTTTTGTTTTATAGCTGCCAGTGTGCTTTGGTTTTTGGCAAGGTTGATTGCAATCTCCTCATACTCGGCTAATGAGCTGCTAATCAGTTGTGTGAGGCCTGCAGCTTGCAATAAGCTGCCTGCAACGCGCGATGCAAATGTATCACCTACGCAGGTTAATACAGGTAAGCCCATCCATAGTGCATCACTACACGTGGTGTGGGCGTTGTATGGCTGAGTGTCTAAAAATAAGTTGGCATGCACATGGCGTGCGAGGTGATCAGCAATGTTGACGCGCGGTGCAAAAATAATGCGTTCAGCGGCAATGCCTGTGCGTTCAGCTTCACGCCACAAGTTTTGCTTGGCCCATGTGTTGCAGTCTAGTAACCAGAGCACGCTATTGGGAAGCTTGGCTAATAGGCGCATCCAAACGCTGAATACATCTGGTGTGATTTTGAATGACTGATTAAAACTACAGAATACGAAAGCGTCATCAGGCAGCTGGCAGGCTTGGCGTGTGAGCGCCTTACCAATAGGGCGTTTGCGATCGTTAGGCTGATAGCTGTGCGGTAATAATGCCAGCTGTTCTGCGTAGTGCTTTGCAGTGTCAGCAGGTGTGATAAAGGCGTCTGTTAACAGGTAGTCAAACAATGGGGAGCTGGGCGCATTGCTCTGGTGAATTTCACCCATAGTGCCAGGAAACCCCAGCCAGTTAACGTTGATTTTGGCTGGGCGTAGGGCGGCAATACCGGTGCGGCTGGTTTGGGTAAAGCCGGTTAAATCCACCAATATATCAATATTGCAGCTATGTATTTTTTTTGCCGCGTCTATTTCAGAGAGCGTGCGTATATCGTGAAACTGGTCAAACGCTTTTTCCAGTCGCGCCCTAGCACTGGTTTTATCATTGATCCCATAAGAAAAAGCATAGGTCTCAAATCGACTTTTGTCATGCAGTTCAATCAACTCACTAATAAGAAAAGCCAGCGGGTGCAACCTGAAGTCTGCAGATAGATAAGCTATCTTTATTTTTTTATTAGGGGTGGCTGTTTGTGCAAAGTTCAATTGCTTGCCATGCTGAATGAGCTGTGCGTAGCGATTGTTGGCCCAATTACTGGCGCAGGCTTTTTGCTCCGCTGCAGTAGTGCCGGGCATCGCCAAAAAGGCAAAAGGCGATATTTGTGCGCTGGGTTCCTGTGTGACCCAGTGGCGGATTTGTGGAATGTCATGTTCTAACCCATCCCAATCACACATATGCTGTTTTTGGTGCACCAAATGCACTTTGGCGTGATATAGCTTGGGGTTGAGGTTGAGCGCGGTTTGGTAACTTGCTACCGCCAAATCTAGCTGGCCTAATTCGCGTTGTACGTTACCTAGGTTGTTATGCGTATCTGCATCACTAGGGTTGAGCTGAATCGCTTTTTGGTATTGTTTGGCCGCGTCATTAGCTTTGCCTAGCTCGCGCTGTGCGTTGCCTAGGTTATACAGTAGCGTTGCGTTTTGAGGAGTAAATTGCAGTGCCTCCTGAAAACAAGCTTCTGCCTGAATGAAGTTGCCGAGTGCATGTGCTTGATTGCCTAGTGTCGATAAGCAGTGGCAAAGTGCTTCACGTATATCATCCGCTTTGGGCTTCGCTCTTAGCACGCGGCGGTAGTAGCCTGCCGCCTCTTCAAATCTGTCAGCTGCCAGCAATGTGTTGCCAAGGTTAAGCTGTACGTCTAAGTCTTTAGGTTGCAATAAAATCGCCTGCTGAAAGCTCTTGATGCTGGCATCCATGTTGCCAACAGCGCGCAGTGCCAACCCGTAATGGTTTAAATAATCGACCTCTTTGGGGCCGATGGCTAGTGCTTGTTCAAGTTGCGTGACTGCCAGCGTATGGCGATTGGTTTGATAATACACAAGACCAAGCATGTGGTGAGCGTCAGCAAGCTGCGGTTGTGTTGCAAGCACTTGCTGGTAGAGTGCCTCTGCCTCTGCTAGCTGGCCTGCACGATGATATTGAACTGCTGTTAAATACTGAGATTGCGCCATGAGCTCATTTTAACCTGAAATTTTATGCGCAGAGGCTATGGTTTTTGCTAATTGTTTTAAACCCATTTCACGTAATAAAAAGCGATTGGGGTTAAGTAGGCAAGCGAGCTCGTGGCTTATGGGTAACGGCTCATGATGAATCATGCTTGCCAGCATCTCCGCACACAGCGGCGCACTGCTGAAGCCTTTGCTGCCATGGGCGGCATTGATGTATAAGCCAGATATCCACGGTAGCGCAGCTGATGCTGCACTGGGCCTTACTGGCTTTGCTTTTAATGCAGCGCTATCAATCAGCTCACCCACCAAAGGCCAGTAATCACTGGTAGTGCAGCGGTAAGACACGCGTCCGCCTATGATGTTGGGCTGTAAGTCTTGGTAGAGCGCTGTTGAGATATTGTTTAGTTTACTGAGGTTGGCGGCATGGTCTTGCTGTGTAGGGGTGACATCCAGCGCGGCAGCGGATGGCGCATCTATGTTGGCAAATGAAGCGCCTAAACAATGCGCTTGTTGTGGAGTGGCAGACGGGCTCAGGTAGCCATCGCTACACAGTATGGTTTTAACGTTGCGGCTGATAGCGGTTGAGTCAAGTACGCTGACTTGACCACGCACGGCCTTGGTTTGCAGTGGTAGGCTAGGTAACAGCTGCTGTGCATCGTTAGCATTGGCAATAATCAGCACCTGTGCCGTTGCAAGTAACTGCTCACGATGGTAAACCTCAAAACCATGTGCTTGTTTGCTAAAACTAGTCACTTGCTGCGTATTTAATACAGCAATATTGGGGTGCTGTGTTAAATGCTGGCATAGGTGTTGTGGATGCACCCAACCTGCAGTTGGGAAATATAAGGCGTCATGCTCCATCGGGATGCCGGCAATGGCACTGGCTTCATGCTGTGGTACATACCTCAGTATGCTGGCAGGGTGGTTTTGCGCTGCAACCTTTTGAATGCGGGCGAGTTCTCTGGCATTAAAGCCCAGCTGTAGCATGCCGCATGCAGAATAGTCAGCCGCGGGGAGCTGCAGCGATTGATAAAATGCCAAACTGTACATATAGCTCGCTAGTGCAAATTGGCTGCTTAAATCATCGCCGCTTAAACGTGGATATAGCATTGCGAGTGGGTTGCCTGATGCTTCGCTGGCAATTTCTGCGTTGCGTTCTATGAGTGTGACTTTAACCCCGCGTTTTGCCAACGCATAAGCACTGCTGCAGCCGGCAATACCTGCCCCGATCACAATCGCGCTATTCACCATGCTGCATGCCTATAAATTGCCCATAGAGCATTTCACGCTTTTTACCAAAGCCTGTGCGCTTGTTTACCTTAAACCCTGCGTTGATTAGCCCCCGCCGCACATCCCCAGCGCTAGTAAAAGTGGCAAATGTGGTTGATGCTTGGGCATGTTTTGCCATCTCGTAAAATAATCCGGCATGCCACATGGCTGGGTTTTTGGCGGGGGAGAACCCATCTAAAAACCACGCGTCTGCAATGTTGCCGATGCGGGCTAGTTGCTCTGTGGCGTCTCCAATATGTACAGATAATTGAATTCTCTGGTCATACAGGCTAATGGTTTGCTCATTGATTAAAGTATTGTACTGATGCAGTAGCGGGGCGCTTAATGCAGTGAGTTGAGGCCATAATGCTAGCGCAGCCGTGATGTCATTTAACGTCAGTGGATATTTTTCTACACTCACAAAATGTAATACTGCATCTTTAGGTGCGAACTCTAGCCACAGCTTAGCCGCACATAAGAAATTTAGCCCTGTGCCAAACCCGGTTTCCATAATGGTAAATTGTGTTAAATCAGCGTGTTGCCAGCGTGCTGCCAAATCGTTGCCTTGCAAAAATACATACTCGGTCTCTAACAAGCCATTATCGCTGGAGAAATAAACATCCTGAAATTCGGTAGAGTAGGGCAAGCCATCTTTCCACGCCAATTGCATGGGCTGGGCTTGGCTTTCTGGGTTTGTATCGTGATGGTCTGACATGGCTTGTAATATTGGGGTGGTTTGCAGCTAAGTAGCGTATGTGCTCAATTTTAAATGATAAAGGCGATTAGCGTCAGGCAACATACACAACCGGCTGCTTGCTTAGCACCTTAATGTCGATCAGCGTAGCCAATCACGCCTAAGAATAAACGTACCAAGCCGTATGCTACCCAGGACAAAAGTCGTTTTGCGCTGTGGCCTTTGGCCCATTCTTTTTCTTTAATCTGGTAAGCGCCATTATTGATTGCAGCGCTAATGTCTTGGTGTAAGGTAGCGGCGAAATGCTTGTTTTTTACAAAAATATTAGCTTCACGCGCTAAAAATAGGCTAAATGGGTCAATGTTGGATGAGCCGACCGTGGCCCATTCTTGGTCGATAACGGCCACCTTGCTATGCATGAAGCTTTTACGATACTCGAAAATCTCAATGCCATTTTTCAAGAAAATATTATAAAAAGCATGGGTGGCAAACATTAAAAAGTATTCTTTACGCCCTTGCAGCAGTAGTTTGACTTTAACCCCTCTGGCCGCCGCACTCATCAGCGCTTTACGAAACCTTCTGCCGGGAATGAAGTAAGCATTAGCGATAATGATTTCGTGTTTGGCACGGTGTATCGCTTTTAGATAAGCTGCTTCAATATCCCGTCTGTGCAATATGTTGTCACGCGTGACAAACGCAGCTTTAATGCTGCCCTTGGTGTAGCGTGCGGGCGCCTGCATGCTGATTTTGGGTAAAGGCTTAGTGTGAAAGTGTAGCCATGCCAGATGCTGCCATAGCTTTTTCACACTATTAGCGATGACCGGCAGCAATGTACCTTGCACGCGCACCGCGTAATCAATTCTAGGCGCAATCTGATGTGGCACATTATTGTCATCAATAATATTAATGCCGCCAACAAAAGCGGTTACATCATCAATGAGTACCACTTTTTGGTGCAATCTGCGTAGCCGGTTCTTTTTAAAGGTCCACGGCGATATCTTCTGGCGATAAATCATGACATGAATGCCAGCAGTGCGTAGCGATTCAATATAGGCTGGCGATAAGGTTTTGGAGCCAAAGCCATCTATCAATAAATAGACAGAAACACCGCGGTTCACGGCTCGAATCATGGCCTCGCTAATCAGGGTGCCAATTTTATCGGCTTCGTAGATATAACTTTGCAGATACACTTCGTGTCGTGCATGGTCAATCGCATGCTCAAGCGCAGGGAAATATTCAGCACCGTTGCGTAATAGCTGAATATGATTGCCATTGATGAAATGCATCGCGCCTCAATGCCCTTTGATCAGTGTGGCAGACAGCATGGCATGATCGGATAATTTTACAAAATGCGCACCGGAGTGTACCTCCACATGCTGGATTTTAAATCCGCGGGTGTAGATTCTATCCAACCTTAGAATCGGCAGCCATGAAGGAAAGCTGCGTGCAGGTTTGCCGGTATGGTGGGCAAATACCTCTTGTAGGCCAACTTGATGCGAAAAGTGTCTGCCAGAACGCATGCCCCAGTCGTTAAAGTCACCAGCAACTATCAGTGGTGAGTGGGCTGGAATATGGCGCTGAATATAGTCTTTAATTAAAGTCAGCTGCTGTTTACGCCAGCGTGCAAATAGCCCCAGATGCACGCATATGGTATGCAGCGGCGTATCCCAATTGGGAATATTAATCTCGGTATGCAGCATACCGCGTTCTTCACTGCTGTGCGCGGAAATATCAATGTTAGTGGTTTTGATAATAGGGAATTTAGACAGCAAAGCGTTGCCGTGGTGGCCTGCGGGGTAAACAGCGTTTTTACCGTAGGCGTAATCTTTCCATATGGTATCGGCTAAAAACTCCATTTGCCCGGCGGTTGGCCAAGCATCAAAGCGCTTGCTGTGCTCGTGATGCACATCGCGTACCTCTTGCAGAAACACAACGTCTGCATGCAGTTTTCTTAGCAGCTCACGCTGATGGTGTAGCGATAGGCTAGTGTTAAAGTGCGTTAACCCTTTATGGATATTAAAAGTGGCAATACGGAGTGTGTTGTGCACGTTAATTTCACTTGATAAAGTGTTTAGTCGATAAAGGTCACTTCAATGCCCTGGTCTGACCCCAGATTTTTATCCGGGTTATCTATCCAGTATTGGTAAAACTCGCGTATCACTAGCAAAAATAGCTGTTTGTTTTCATCAATTTTAAATAATGGCAGCGTCATATCTACAGCCACTCTATACACTCTGGCATCATCCGTTGGGGCACCTTTTAACTGTAGCAGCAGTATCTTGGCCAGATTCAGGCGGTTGTCGAGCAACTGCGGGTTGGCCCCTTTGTCTTTTAGTGCCTGCGTGTAGGCATTTAAATGCCTAGTTTCAATGACATCAAATTTTGCAGTATTTAGATGATCGGTCAGCGCTTTAAGCGTTGTCGGTACAGGTTGCCACTTTAATGGCTGGATATCAAAACCGCCTTGTCGGCTAAACGCTGCGATGGCCTTAATATCTTGCATCCAGAATGGATAAAACTCCCTTGCGGTATTCAGGCTGTCATGCCAGATATCGGCTGGAATAGTCTTAATGATTTTTTCTATGGCCTTGCTGTAGCTTGTGCGCTCCAAGGCTTGGTTTTGTAAGAGCGGAATGAATTGATCTAAAAACAACGAGCGTTTGTAAAGCATGCCACTTTTTGCGCCTTTTTTTTCAAGTAGTTTGAAATAGGCGCTGATGGCTTCTTGTTCGCGGGTGTGGGTCATTTATTTTTGTTTTTCACCAATATGTGTTTCTCCGCGCTGTTTTGCTAGCGTTACTTGTTTTTGTCTTTCTAGCAATCTTGCGCGCTTTTCTTCTGAGACTTTATCATAACAGTGCGGGCAGGAGATGCCTGCAACGTATTGTTCACTTTGCATTTCTGCGGGTGATAGCGGGTGCCTGCATGCGTAGCATTGATCAAACTCACCAACCTCTAAATTGTGTTTAACCGCAACGCGTTGGTCAAATACAAAGCATTCGCCTTCCCACATGCTTTGCTCTTCAGGCACGGTTTCTAGGTATTTTAATATGCCGCCCTGTAAGTGAAACACTTCATCAAAGCCTTGGTCCAGCATGTAAGACGATGCTTTTTCGCAGCGAATGCCGCCAGTGCAAAACATCGCTACTTTTTTATGTTTGGTTTTATCAAAGTGTTTTGCCACATATTCCGGGAACTCACGGAATGTAGTTGTTCTTGGGTCAATTGCGCCTTTGAATGTACCAATGTCTACCTCGTAGTCATTACGCGTATCAATCAACACTACATCAGGGTCTGAAATCAGTGCGTTCCAGTCTTCCGGCTTCACATAAGTGCCTACTTTATTAGTAGGGCTGACTCCGGGTACGCCAAGAGTCACGATTTCTTTTTTAAGCTTTACCTTCATGCGGTAAAACGGGTGTTCATCGGCAAAAGATTCTTTGTGCTCTAAATCTGCAAATTTACCGGCAAACAGCGGGTCGGTGCGCAGGTAGTTGAGTACCTGGCGAATGTCGTCCGGTAGGCCAGCAATGGTGCCATTGATGCCTTCTTCTGCAAGCAGTAGAGTGCCTTTAATCTGATGTGTCTTGCACGCTTCCAGAATAGGCTCTTGCAGTGCCTTGTATTCGGGCAAGCTAACAAATTTATAAAGGGCGGCGGTCAGGTACTTAGGCATAGCAGCAAAATCTTAATGTAATACGCTATTTTAACAGATGATTTTACAAATCGATGCTTATCTCAAAAAGCTAGCTATTCGCTATACATGAAGCTGTAGTTGTATGTAATTACCGTGTGACCAATGTGCTTAGGCTTAGTGCCTAAGCATTCAGAATAAGCACTTCACCATTGCCTTTATAAGCTGCATCGCCTACAAAGCGCTGTACACGCTGTGAGCTTAATTGGCTAAATTGAGTGTTGTATTTTTTAAACGATTTAAATAATAAGCTCAGATATGGCAATGTGTGTGTGCCACAGTTTTGCACTGTTGCATGCAGGACTGGTGCATTTTTTAGTAGTAAGGTGCCACGGTGCATATTAAATGCAGTGTAGGCACCAACCTTACCTAATACGCCAATCGTACCTGCAACCATACGGCTGCCGCAGTAGTCACCAACGTTGCCTTCAATCAAAATCAAGCCTCTACGCATCTGGTCGCCCACACGGTCACCGGCATTACCTTTGATGATGACAGCGCCGCCACGCATACCTTTACGTAGGCCTTCAGAACCTGCACCTACAAAATCACCTACGTTAGCATCAATTTTTAACAGGCCATTCACCATGTTACATGCGGCATAGCTTTCAGCGTTGCCTAGGCAGTGAATTTCACCATTTTTCATGGTAAAGCCCAAATAGGCACCAGCATTACCTTCAACAGTGATTTTGCCTGTAGACATATGTGCGCCAATATAGTCCATCTTGTTCGATGCGTTTTTAAACACGATATGCGTAGCATCATTGCCGCTGATTTCAAATAAATCACCAGTCAATGCACTGCTGTTGCCGTAAGTTAGTTTAATGCTGGCAATCTCAGCGGCTGATTTGTTGGCTAAATGATCTGGCGTTAAAGCACCGCAATTAACTGAAAATTGGAGTGGATTCTTTAGTGTGAAAGTAAGCGCGTTCATGAGTTGCTGCCGTTTAAAATATCATGTAATTTGAAAAGGTGAGGGCCAAGCTTGCCGCCATAGTTACCTGCTGAAATGCGCTTTACGCCACTGTCAGCACCTAGGTTGCAAATCGCTTCGATACCCACTTTCATGGAGAGTGCGATGTCTTCAAAGGTTAAGCCATCAATCACAATTTCCATCACGCTTTCAATTTCAGGTGAAAGCTCAGTATTGGTTGCGCCTTTTAGCGTAGGACAGAATGCATCATTGGTTGAGGCAAACATGGTTTTGTATTTACTGCCGACCTTAGAGCCCGAGCGTACTACACCACCCGGGAACGGCATAATCACGTTAGGCACTTTTTTCATGGCTTCAATCGCCACTTCAGCGGCGGCTAGGGCCGCTGGCTGTGATGTAGCTAAAATCAAAAAGTTACCGCCACCGATGGCACGCACCATGCCGGTGGTTTCTTCGGTAATAAACTCGCCGTCCATCACCGGAATACGCCAGTAGCGTTTGCCATCAATCAGTTTAGATGTTTGAAAGCCGTCACCAAAATAGCGCAGGTGTTTACCCAGGCTGATTTTATCTTCGCCATTGATGCCGGAAAAAGCGGCAGCAGTTGGACAGGTCAGGATACATTGTCCCATGCGGGTTTCTAACTGCTGCATGAGCACTTTGCTGCCCATGGCAAACATTAAGATACTCACGCCAGGTCTGCCATCCGGTGTTTCTTCTGTTGATAATTCGCGCTCAATGCCAGCTTCAACGCCACAGCCAATCACTGAGGTTGCAAAGCCGGTCATGGCGTTGGCGGCATGGTATGCCCATTTCAGGTTTTGCGCGGTAATAATCACGCGAGTGCCACGCATATTAAATGCTTCGGCGAAAGTATCGTCAATTTGTATATTATTTAGCAACATCATCATTTAGGCCGTTGGGTCAGCAGTTTTAATTTTATCAATCCACTCTTCAATTTGAATGGTACCTAGTTCTTTTACTTTGTTAACGTCTGTTTCAGGCAGTACATCTTGTACTAAATCCAGGCGTTTCCACTCGGCAAGTGGTGTCTCGCAATGTTCACGCGGTACGTAGCGTGAATCACGCACTTTGGTGCGCTGATGGATGTAGCGCGGGCAATTTTGCCATAGTTCCGATAAGGTCACGCGCACGATAAAGTCCGCTTCTTTATACTCGCTCATCAGTGGGTCATCGCGTGAGATAGTAGCAGTGCCCTGTACGCGGATGCGATGCGGTGTTTCAAATGAGATAAACAGCAAACCAACTTGTGGCTGCGTAGTGATGTTCCCCATAGAAAAGAACATGCCATTGCCATCGTAGCTTGGGAACGCCAGAGTTTTGCTATCAATCACTTTGACAAAGCCGGCATCGCCGCCTTTGTAAGACACGGTAGGGCGGCCTTGGTGGTCTACTGTGGATAGGAAAAACATATCCATATGCTCGATAAACCCTTTTGATTCATCATCAAACTCAGTTTTACAAGCTAACTCTTCAACGCGGTCTGCCATTTTGCGTGTCGCAAATTCATCCTGCAGTTGACGGTGTTGTTCGCCATATAATCTACTCATATCGTTTCCTTTCAGTCGTGAGACTGTTAGTTTTTGTTGACGACAACACTGCCTCTGCCGTCATCAAAGATCTCGGCATCGCTAATCTTGAAGTTATCTAAGCCTATGGTTTGGTAGCGGTCAAAGTACTCTTTCAGCTCTTTTTCTACGCTAATATCAAAAGCAGGTTTCGCGGTGTGGGTAGCACCCCAAACCACTTTAACCACGGCGCCGTCTTTAACCACTAACTCGCCATTTTTAAATACATAGTCAGGCTTAGCAAACATGGCTTCGCGGTTTTCTTGGTCGGTATAAACCGTAATGTCTGCGTTAGCGCCTACGCCCAAATGCCCACGGTCATTCATACCAATCAGCTTGCTTGCGCCAGCGCGCGTCATGATTGCAATGTCATACAAGCTGTATTCGCGGTCTAAGCTGGTGAGGTTGCTCATCGATTGTGCATCCAGATTGAGCTTGGCAAATGCTTCATTTCTGAAAGATTTATCCATCAGTAAGCGAATCAAATGTGGGTAACTGGTAAACGGTGCGCCATTTGGATGGTCTGTGGTCAAGAAAATGCGCCACGGATCTTCCACCGATAAGAAAATCTCCAAGCCAATGGCCCATTGCAAGGCGTTCACATAGTTTTGATCGCGATATTTAAACGGCAATACACCACAGCCTGCATCGCACTCGATATCCATAATCACTGATTTCTTAGGATTCGCATGCTTGGCGTTTAAATGCTGCATCATTGAGTCACCAGATGCGGTGACGGTTTGATTAAACAAGATTTGGCCAACATCGGCGGTGATATTTTTGTTTTTGTTAATTGCTTCTGCAATTTGTGCCGCTGCTGACGAGAATTTCTTGTCACCTTCTGTACCGTAGCTATGGAACTGAATATGCGTTAAGTGCATAGGCAGGCCATTGCTTGCGGTCATGGTGTTGAGCGTGGTTTCAAAGTTACCGGCCGCGCCCAAGTTGTTACAGTGCACATGCAGCGGTTTAGCAATGCCAAGTTCGTGCACGGCACGGCTTAGGCTTTGCAGCACTTCACGTGGGCTTACTTGGTAATGCTGGTGGTTTTCGTCCAAATTCAGTCTGCGTTGATTGAATTTAAATGCGCTAATGCCACCCGGATTTACAACTTTAATGCCGATAGTCTGTGTCGCATGTAATATCCAGGCAACGTAGTCGTTAATCGCTTTTTGATCTTTTTTCGCGGTTAGCATGCGCAAAAAGTAATCATCATTACCTAGCATTGCATAGCCACCCTTGTCGATCATTGGGGTGTCGCCCATTTCTAAGTGGGCTTGGCGTGCGTTGATAGGTGAAATAGCAGGCTCAAACGCAGCGGTATAGCCCATTTCAATGTATCTAAAACCGGTATCCGTTGCAGTTGGGGTGGCGTGATGGCTGCAATATGGCGTACATATATGTGCTTCCGGCTCACTCAGGTTTTTGATTTCCTGCATCTGCTTTTGTTGGTATTCCGGCAGCATCATGCGTGCGATATTGACCTTGCCGCCGCCGATATGGCTGTGCATGTCGATAGCGCCCGCCATCACTACTTTGCCGCTCAAATCATAGGTTTGGCTGATTTTTGCGTTATCTAGCGGTTTCGGTACGATACGGCCTTGATGAATGTAAATATCTTCCACTACGCCATTTTTGTTGTGCGCAGGGTCGTATAGTCTGCCGTTCTTGAGTAAAGTGATCATGCTAATTCTGCCTCAATTCTATTTATTACCTCGCTCAAGTTGGGTAATTCATTATCGCGTAATTTTTTTAGTGGTAGCGTGATAGAGCTATCCATGCGGAACATTGAGCCTGCATGGTCAACACCGGGGATGCCAACCGGAATAAATACATCCGGTGTGCGATCAAGTTTGGTGTCGGGGTGTCCAATCACAATAGTAGGTAGTGCCGTTTGCGGTGCGCTGATTGGGTTAAAGGTGCTTACCCACAGTAATGCATCGCTGTTTTGCAATTGTTTTTGCGTGCTGAAATGGTAGTTGTCATATTCAGGTTTTCCATTCACGAAGCGGTTTCTGGTTGGGTAGCCGCTTAGCCATGTGCTGGTGTTATTGACTGAAGAGTCGCCATCGCCTGAATTGAGTGGTAAACCGGCAGCGCGCGTGGTTTCATTTAATTGATTTACCAGTTGCACGATGCTTTGGATGGTGAGTTCTGCGTGGCTGAATTTAAAGCTGCTGGCAGACCATACAACTACAGCATATTTGGCCGCTTTTAATTTTTCTACCAAGGCTTGTAATGCTGAAACTGCAACACCGCCCACAGTTTCTGCGTTAATTTTTTTATTGATTAATAATGCGTTAAGGGCATTTACAATTTCAGGCACTTGCGTTGGGTCGTCGCCTACAGTGCTGGCTAGTTTGCCTTCTGGCGATGTGGCTGATTTGGTTTTTTCTGCAGCAACACCTAGGTAAACTACTTCAGGGCTAGGTTTGTCAAATAGGCTGGCAGAGTCCCAAACCAGTTTTTCAAAGAAGCGAGGATGGCTAGTGCCAATATCTGTACCAATGGCTAATATCAAGTCAGCACGGTTTTTAACTTCTGACAGGGTGGTGGTGATCCAGCCGCCATTCTGCATGGTGAGCGTATTGCGCACGGACGATTCGCTGTGCATGTGGTCTAACGTTGCATTACTTGCTGTGGCTAGGCGCATGATGGAGCGCATCCCTTGCACTTCAGTGCCCAGGCCTGCAATCAATGGTGCTTTGCTTTTCGCTAGTATGGCAGCGGCAGCTTTAATAGCAGTTTCCAGGTCAGTTGCTTTGCCTGATACGCTAGGTGTAGTGTTTGAGCTGCTTGAATGAAGCGATTGCTCAAAAAAAGTAATGCTCTTTGCACATGCATTTTGAATGGATAACGGCGCGGTATTTGTTAGCACTAAATCATCACAAAGCATGCCACAGGCAGGGCAGGTAATGGAGGCGGGGAGGGTTGGATTTAAATTGTTTTTCATAATAACGCCAATTTTGACACATCAAGAGTGATTCTAAAACTCATTTAATTAACACCATAACATAAAATGTTGGTTTATTTTAAGTGCTAAAAATGGTATTTTAACGGTCTTTTCAATAAGTTAATTTAATGGAGTAATTATGGCAGTTCAACGCACGCTTTCTATCATCAAACCAGATGCAGTTGCAAAAAATGTAATCGGTAAAATTTACACACGTTTTGAGAACGCTGGTTTGAAAATTGTTGAAGCTAAAATGGCACAATTAACACAAGCTGATGCTGAAGGTTTCTACGCAGTACATAAAGAGCGTCCATTCTTTGCTGACCTTGTAAAATTCATGATTTCAGGTCCAGTAATGATTCAAGCGTTAGAAGGCGAAAACGCAGTGCAAGTTAACCGTGACTTGATGGGTGCTACTAACCCTAAAGAAGCTGCTGCTGGTACTATCCGTGCTGACTTTGCTGAAAGCATTGATGCAAACGCAGTGCACGGTTCTGATTCTGCTGAAAACGCAGCAATCGAAATCGCTTACTTCTTCGGTAAGTAATTTAATTATTCAGGTTGCATAGGGTTGCCTTGCAACCTAAAGAATAGTTAATCGTTAATATAAGGTGTAAACAATTTTGGTCAATCTGCTCAATTACAATCAAAAACAGCTCGCTCAATGGTTTGCTGATAGAGGTGAGAAACCTTTTCGTGCCAAACAGTTAATGCGCTGGATGCATCACTTTGGAGTGCATGATTTTGAGCAGATGACTGATATTGCCAAAAACTTGCGCGAAAAACTCGCTGTCGATGCAGAAATTACTTTGCCGACAGTGCAGTTAGCTCAAGTGTCTAACGACGGTACACGTAAGTGGTTGATCGGTACCGATACTGCAAATAGCATTGAAACCGTATTTATCCCTGAGGATGATCGCGGTACTTTATGTATTTCTAGCCAAGTGGGCTGTGCGCTGGAGTGCACTTTCTGCTCTACTGGGCGTCAAGGTTTTAACCGCAACTTAAGCGTTGCGGAAATCATAGGCCAGCTTGCCATCGCAAATCAAACATTACGACAAGAGCCAGGTTACGATATGCTGCCTGCCGGAGATCGCATTATTAGTAATGTGGTCATGATGGGGATGGGTGAGCCTTTGGCTAATTATGATAATGTCGTTACAGCCATGCAAATTATGCTGGACGACTCGGCTTATGGTTTAAGTCGCCGCCGTGTGACTTTGTCTACCAGTGGTATGGTGCCGGCGATGGATAGGTTGAAAGAAGATTGTCCGGTTGCATTGGCGGTGTCTTTGCACGCGCCGAACGATGCCCTGCGCGATGTAATCGTGCCGATTAATAAAAAATACCCACTGAAAGAATTAATGGCAGCGTGTAATCGCTACCTGGAAAAAGCGCCACGTGACTTTGTTACGTTTGAATACGTGATGTTGGATGGCGTGAATGATACCGTTGAGCACGCACACCAGCTTCTGGCGTTAGTGAAGAACGTTTCTTGTAAATTTAATTTAATCCCATTTAACCCATTCCCTAATAGCGGTTATGATACGTCTAAACCAAATCATGTACGTGTTTTCCGTGATATCTTGATGCAGGCTGGCTATGTTGTGACTGTGCGTAAAACACGCGGTGATGATATTGATGCTGCTTGCGGTCAATTAGCAGGTAAAGTGCTAGATAAAACAAAACGTACTGCTAGGCATATTCCTATAGAATCCGTTGATTAAACGAGGTGAGTGTTAAATGAATTTGATCCAGTTACTTGCTCAGCAGCTTGAGTCAGTTAAATTTTCTGCACGTAAATCTCCTGTACATAGGTTCGGTTTTGTAGCTGCGCTTACTTTGCTGGTTACCGCTTGTGCCACTCAGCAGCAGCAAACCTATGATGCAGGTGTTTTAAAAGCACGTGCACGCGCGCACTCAGATTTAGGATCGGTCTATTTGCAGCAGAGGAACCTGGAAGTTGCCCTGGATGAATTCTCGATAGCCACGAAAATTGACCCTACCTTTGCGATGGCTTACAACGGCTTAGGCATGGTACATGCTGCGCTTTCGCAAGATGCTTTGGCAGAAATGAACTTCAAGCAGGCTATACAAATTGAGCCTAATAATTCAGAGGCGCATAATAATTTTGGTAACTTTTTGTGCTCGCGCGGTCGGGCTGATGAGTCAATCAAAGAGTTTATGGCTGCGGTGAAAAATCCATTGTATGCAACGCCGGCAATGGCTTACACCAACGCTGGCGTCTGCTCATTGCGCAAGCAAGATACGCGTAATGCGGAAGTTTATTTTCAGCGCGCATTACAGTTAGAGCCACTGCTTCATTCTGCCGCTTATCAGTTAGCGCTCATTCAATTTAACCGGAATGATGTAGTTAGCGCAAAAAATACCCTGCAAAATGCGATGCTCAGCCGACCAGGCCCTGAGTTGTTGTGGTTATCCGTCAGGATTGCGCGTTTGTTAGGTAACCGAGATGATGAGTCAAGTTATGCACTTGAGTTAAGACGTCAATACCCAGATTCGGAACAGGCTAAGTTGTTACAGAGTGGAAATTAACAATGACAGATACACAACAGGTTGAAGAGAAAGTCGAAGAAGTTTCTGTGACTGCGTCATTAGGCGCAGTGTTGCAGGCAGCGAGAGAGGCTAAGAAGTTATCGCAGCAAGATGTGTCAGACAGCTTGCGTTATAGCGTTAAGCAAATAGATGCGCTAGAGCACGATGCCTTCGAGTTACTGCCAGACGCGATGATTACTCGTGGTTTTATCCGCAACTATGCACGCTTATTAGAGATAGATTCTGCGCCATTGTTGGATATCTATCGTCAGTTGTCACCAGCGCAGTCACCTAGTCTGCTTGCGGTTAATCCTTCGATGCAGCCTGTGCAGCTAACCAAAGATGATAAGCCGTGGCTTACCTATATTTTAGGCAGTATTCTGGTTTTATTCTTTTTACTCGCATGGTTTGTGTACATTGAATACTTACCACAGCAGTCCAAAGAACAGGATGAAGCAGCGCAGCAGGTAGCAGCCCCTGTGGTGGAGACGCCAGCCGATACGCAAGAATCCGCTGAAGTGGCGTTACCCGAGGCGACTTTACCTGAGCCGGCTTTGCCAGCCGCTGAACGTCAATTTGCTGAAGACGCAGTTTCAAGCCCGGATGCAGGAGCTACTCAGCCTGCAAGTAATGCGCAGCCTGCCGCGCAAGCCAATGCGCCTGTGCAGCCAGCCGCTACTGTGGCACCGTCAGTGCCGGCCAAACCAGAACCTCAGGCTAAACTGGAGCCTCAAGCACCAGCTAGCGCTTTGAAAAAAGTAAACCTGTCGGTGACAGATAAAACTTGGGTGCGTGTGAGTGATAAGGCTGGGCAAATACTTTATGAAGCGACTTTGAATGCAGGCGATACGCAATCACTTAGCTTTCAAGCACCGTTTAATGTGGTGATTGGTAATGCTAAGGCCGCTACAGTCAATGTTTCTGGGCAAGCTCTCGATTTAGTTAGCTACACTCGGAGCAATGTTGCACGTATCAATTTGGAGTAATCATTGAGTTTGTTTATGCAAAATAAAGCCCGTAATACTTTGCAAGTAATGGTCGGGCACGTGCCAGTGGGTGGTGGCTTATTAGATACTTTGCCTGCGCCGGTGGTGGTGCAAAGTATGACTAATACAGATACAGCCGATGCTGAAGCTACGATAAAGCAAGTGTATGAGTTGTGGCAGGCTGGCTCTGAGGTGGTGCGTATTACAGTTAACTCGCCAGAAGCTGCCGCGCAAGTTGGCAATATTCGCCGTGGCTTAGATAAGCTGGGTTGTAACGTGCCATTGGTTGGTGATTTTCATTACAACGGCCATAAATTACTGGCGCAATACCCTGACTGTGCTGAATCATTAGCAAAGTATCGCATTAACCCAGGTAATGTAGGTAAAGGCTCAAAGCGCGATGAGCAGTTCGCCGCGATGATTGAGGCTGCAATACAGTACAAAAAAGCTGTGCGCATTGGTGTTAACTGGGGCAGCTTGGACCAGGCCAAAATGGCGCAGATGATGGACGATAACGCCAAGCTGGCAGAACCATTGACTGCCGATGCCTTAATGCGTGAGGCTTTGATACAGTCTGCGCTTGAGAGCGCGGAGCAGGCGGTAGCATTAGGTTTGTCGCCGAATCAAATCATCATTTCATGCAAAGTGAGTGATGTGCAGGACTTAGTCAAAGTCTACGCCGAGCTAGCAAGCCGTAGCGACTATCCGCTGCATCTAGGTTTAACCGAGGCTGGCATGGGCTCTAAAGGTATTGTCGCGTCAACCGCTGCTTTGGCTTTATTGTTGCAGCAAGGTATCGGCAACACGATTCGGGTCTCGCTCACGCCAGAGCCGAATGAGTCACGCACTAAAGAAGTGGTAGTGGCGCAAGAAATCCTGCAAACCATGGGGATTCGTTCATTTACCCCATTGGTGACCGCTTGCCCAGGCTGCGGCCGTACTACTTCAACCTATTTCCAAGAACTTGCCATGCAAATTCAAACTTACTTGCGCAATCAAATGCCGATTTGGCGCGATGCGTATGCAGGGGTTGAGAACATGAGCGTGGCAGTGATGGGCTGTGTGGTGAACGGTCCCGGTGAGTCTAAATTAGCCAATGTTGGTATTAGCTTGCCTGGTACAGGTGAAGTGCCAGTAGCGCCAGTGTTTGTGGATGGTGAAAAAACCGTCACACTGAAAGGCGATCATATTGCCGAGGAGTTTCAGGCAATTGTTGAAGCGTATGTGCAAAAAAACTATGCCGAAGGTGGTAAGTTACGTCCAGTACCCGCACAAAAAATAATTCCAATACAAGCAGTCAATTCATAATAGGCAATTCAAAAGTTCATGAGTAACAAATTTCAAAGTATTAAAGGTTTTTACGACATTCTGCCAGAGGCCACGCCTCTATGGTTCAAGCTGGAAGACACAGCGCGCCGCGTACTTGCACAGTATGGCTATAAAAATATCCGTATGCCATTGGTTGAATCTACCGATTTGTTTGTGCGTAGCGTAGGTGAGCATACTGACATTGTAGAAAAAGAGATGTACGCATGGGAAGATGCGCTCAACGGCGACAAACTTACCTTGCGCCCTGAAGGCACTGCCGGTTGTGTACGTGCTGTGGTTGAAAATAACCTTACCTATAATGGCCCTGTGCGTTTGTGGTACAGCGGTGCCATGTTCCGCCATGAAAATGTACAAAAAGGTCGTCAGCGCCAGTTCCACCAAATTGGTGTGGAGGCTTTTGGCTTTGATACGCCAGAAGTCGATGCCGAGCAAATTGTGTTGCTGGCAAGGCTATGGCGTGAGCTTGGCATTCAGGATGTTGAGCTACAAATTAATAGCATTGGTGACGCGCATGAGCGTGCTGAATATCGCAATGTGTTGATTGCATACTTCGAGCAGCATGCAGAGTTGCTGGATGAAGACGCTAAGCGCCGTTTGCATACCAATCCACTACGTATTTTGGATACTAAAAACCCGCGTATGCAAGCTATGTGTGAGGCTGCGCCAAAGTTACTTGACTGCTTAGGTGCTGAAACTCGTGCTCACTTTGAGGGTCTGTGTAAAAGATTGAACGATGCCGGTGTGGCTTATACGGTTAATCCGCGTCTGGTGCGTGGCTTAGATTACTACAACCGCACGGTATTTGAGTGGGTGACTACCAAGCTTGGCGCACAGGGTACCATTGCCGGCGGTGGGCGTTATGATAGTTTGGTTGAACGCCTAGGCGGCGACGCCACGCCAGCATGTGGCTTTGGTATTGGTTTAGAGCGTGTATTCTTACTCATGCAAGAATACGAGATTGAAGCAGATGATGCGCCGGATGTGTACTTGGTTAATGTCGGTGAACAAGCCGAGAGTGCTGCGTTTGGCATTGCTGAGCGTTTACGCAATGCAAATATTCAAGTGGTGCTGCACGCTGGTGGCGGCAGCTTTAAATCGCAGATGAAAAAGGCAGATAGAAGCCGTGCCAAATATGCGTTGATATTGGGCGATGATGAAGTAGCAAACAACGAAGTAGCACTGAAGCCGATGTTGGCGACAGTAAAGGGTGAGCAGCAGAAACTGAGCGTTGAAGCGGCGGTTACTTATTTAACTAGTAATCAAGTTTAATTAGTAGTCACGTTTAACTATCAATCAAGCTTAAAACTTAAAACCAATCTGGGCAAAGCGTGATGAGCATACTTACTGATACAGCACAGCCTGGTAATAATCAGTCAGGCACAAAGCAGCCACTACTGCAATTGCAGCATGTGAGCATTTCGCCTAAAGCTGCACCATCTCGATTGCTGGTGAATGATGTGAGCTTTACGATTGAGGCAGGTAAAACTACTTGTGTAGTTGGCGAGTCCGGTAGCGGTAAAAGCCTGACGGCATTGTCGGTGATGGGTTTGTTATCACAGCAGTTACAGCTTAATAGCGGTAAGGTTTTATTTAACGACCATGAAACCGGTGTGCAGGATATCAGCTTGCTGAGTGAAAAAGCCCTGCAAAAAATCCGTGGCGCTAAAATCGCCATGATTTTTCAGGAGCCGATGACTTCACTCAACCCAGTGCTGACTATAGGCTATCAAATCGGCGAAAGTTTGACTACGCACCTAGGGCTAAAGAATCATGCCTTAAAAAATAAGGTGGCTAGCTTGCTGGAAATGGTTAGTATTCCGCCTAGCCGTGCAGGCAGTTACCCAGATGAGTTATCTGGCGGGCAGCGCCAGCGTGTGATGATAGCGATGAGCATTGCTTGCGAGCCACGCTTGCTGATTGCAGATGAACCTACCACTGCACTGGATGTTACGGTGCAGGCGCAAATTTTAAAATTGCTGGATGACTTGAAGACCCGTATGAATATGGGCATGCTGTTTATTACGCACGATTTTGGCGTGGTTGCGGATATTGCGGATAATGTCGTGGTGATGTTTAGAGGTGAGATTGTAGAGGCCGGCACTAAACAGCAGGTACTGAGCAACCCGCAGCATCCATATACCAAGGCATTGCTGGCATGTGTGCCTGACGCAGAAGGTAAAAAAGATTTAAAACCGATTGATTATGCATGGTTGCCAGACAGCAAGCTCCAATCCACGGGAGCTGCAGTATGAGCGAATATATTCTAGAGGCTAAGCATTTAACCAAAACCTACACGCAGCGTAGTGGCAAGTTTGGCTTTGGTAAAACCTTGGTAAAAGCATTGAACGATGTCAGCATCAATCTGCGTGCTGGCAAAACACTGGCTGTGGTTGGTGAATCTGGCAGTGGTAAATCCACCTTGGCAAGATGTCTGTTACAATTGCAGTCGATTGACAGTGGTGAAGTGATTTTTGCAGGAAAAGATCTAGCTAAGCTTAATGCTGAGGCGCTGAGGTCAATGCGTAAAGACTTGCAAATGGTGTTTCAAGACCCGTTTGCCTCGCTTAATCCACGTATGCGTATTGGTGATTTGGTAGGCGAGGGCTTGCTGATACATGGCTTGGGTGATGCAGCTGAGCGTAAAAGCAAAGTGATTGCCATGTTAAAGCGTGTTGGCTTAACTGAGGCCGATATGCAAAAATATCCGCATGAATTTTCTGGCGGGCAAAGACAGCGCATTGGCATTGCCAGAGCGCTAGTGCTGCAACCAAAAGTTGTGGTGTGCGATGAACCTGTGTCGGCATTAGATGTATCGATACAGGCACAAATACTGCTGTTGCTTAAAGAGTTACAGCAGGAAATGGCGTTGAGTTATATTTTTATTAGCCATGATTTACGTGTAGTGCGTCATATTGCAGATGATATTGTGGTGATGCATCAAGGGCGAGTTGTGGAGTTAGGGAAAGTTGCTGACATTTACGAGCAACCTCAACATGCCTACACACAGAGTTTATTGGCAGCGATTCCAGGTAAAAAAGTCGCAAACGGATGATAGACGTAGCTTAAGTTTTTGAATTAAATATATATTAGGACTAAGAATGGCATACGATTTAGAAGAGCAAGAACAGTTAGATGAGTTAAAAGCGTGGTGGAAAACCTACGGAAAATTGGTCAGTAATTTAGTCATAGGCTTGTTAGTTGCTTACGCTGTGTACCAAGGCTGGACTTACTATCAAACAAAACAAGCTGTAAATGCTTCTACTGAATATCAGGCATTACAAGTGGTTGATACTAATGATACCAAATCAATACAAGCAAAAGCTGCTGTGTTGATGGAAAAATATAGCGCGACACCATATGCTGGCCGTGCTGCAGTGTTGGCTGCTAAAGCAAATTACGAAGCAAAAGATACCAAAAGTGCTAAAGCGCAGTTGGAATGGGCGATTAGCAATGCTAAAGAAACTTCTGTCAGTGCGATTGCAAGTTTGCAGTTAGCCAATATTTTGGCTGAAGAAAATAATTTCGACGCAGCATTGAAAGTGCTGGAAGCAAAGCATGACGCTGGTTTTGACGGTTTGTTCCTTGATCTTAAGGGTGACGTATTGCTTGGTTTAGGTAAACGTGACGAAGCTAAAGCAGCTTACGAACTTGCGCTTACCAAGCTAGATGCCCAAGGTCGCTATCGTCATTTGACGCAACAGAAAATTGATTCACTAGGCTAATAATTAATGCGTTTTATTAAACAATCTACTGCATTATTGGCTATATGTGGCTTTACGCTACTTTCTGCCTGTACCTCTATTACCGACCTAAAAACTGATTTATCAGAACGTGTATTCGGTCGTGAGGTGGTGGATATCGAGCCTTTGACTGAGTTTGAGGCGAACGCAACTGCTAAAGTTGTGTGGCAGGCTAAGCTTGGCGTGTCCGGTAATTATGACCTTGCTCCAGTGGTCGAAGCTGGCTTTGCTTATGCAGCTAGCTCTGACGGTGATTTGGTCAAGTTAGATGCAATTAATGGTAAACAGCTGTGGCATGCCAAAGTAACCGAGAAGCTTACCGGTGGGGTAGGGGTTGGTGGTAGCTTGGTGTTGGTTGGCACGCAAAAAGGTGTGGTTTACGCTTATGATTTATCAGGCAAGCTGCAATGGATGTCTAGACTGAGTAGCGAGATACTAAGCGCACCTAGATACTACGATGGCATGGTTATCGTACGTACCGGTGATAGCCGCATTTATGGTATTAACGCAGATGATGGCAGTAGAAAATGGGTTTATGACCGTACTAGCCCTGCGCTTACATTACGCAGCAGTGCGGGCGTTGTCGTAGATAGTGGTGCGGTATATGCAGGTTTTGCCGGCGGTAAGCTCGCGGCAATTCGTGCGGATAACGGCAAAATTCTGTGGGAAGCGTCTGTGGCGCAGCCTAAAGGCGTTACCGAGATTGAGCGTATTGCAGACATTACCAGCTTACCTATGGTGGATGGTCCTTTAGTATATGCAGTAGCTTATCAGGGGCGTATTGCAGCAGTTGACCGTGCATCTGGGCGTGTGGTTTGGAATCGAGATATTTCAAGCCTAACCGGTTTAAGTCACGAAGATGCGCGCATTTATGTGTCGCATGCAATCGGTTCAATTTATGCACTTGATTACACAACGGGTAAAACCTTTTGGCGTCAGGCCGCGCTTAAAAATAGGCAGCCGACTGCACCGTTACCTATGGGTGACCGGGTAGCAGTAGGTGATATTGAAGGCTATGTACATTTTCTTAAGCGTGAAGATGGCGCGTTTTCAGCCAGAATCAAAACAGATAACTCAGCAATCCTGCCGCAAATGGCCATTATTAACAGTGACACATTACTGGCACAGTCACGAGCTGGCAGTTTGTACGCGATTCAAATCAAATAAAATGTTTGGTTTGTTTTAATCGCTTATTATTAGAATTAAAAATTAATTGGGCTAATTGATGACTAAATTATCAATTAGCTTCAATGCTTTATAGAAGGCTCACATGATACCTACCATTGTTTTGGTTGGTCGACCTAACGTCGGCAAATCAACATTATTTAACCGATTAACCAAAAGTCGTGATGCGCTAGTCGCTGACTTGCCTGGTTTAACCCGTGATCGACATTATGGACGAGGCATCGGCGCCAGTCAGCCGTATCTGGTTGTGGATACCGGTGGTTTTGAGCCAAATACTGACAGCGGCATCCTAAAGGCCATGGCAAAACAAACGCTGCAGGCGATTGATGAAGCAGATGCGATTATCTTTTTGGTAGATGGTCGCCAAGGTGTTTCACCGCAGGACATGGAAATTGCTAACCGCTTAAGAAGAACCAAATGTCCAGTATTGTTAGCAGTGAACAAAACTGAAGGCATGCAAAAGGCAGTGGTCAGTGCAGATTTCCACGAGTTGGGCTTAGGCTATCCGCTTTCAATTTCTTCAGCGCATGGCGAAGGTGTGCGCGATATTATTGAGCTGGCGCTAGAAAACTTTACGGTAATTGAAGATGAGCCGGTGACCGATTATACCGGTGACAGAATTCCTAAAGTCGCGATTGTTGGCCGCCCTAATGTGGGTAAATCTACCCTAGTGAACGCTTTGCTAGGGGAAGAACGTGTGATTGCTTATGATGAGCCAGGTACAACCCGTGACTCTATCCATATCGATCTGGAAAAGAACGGTAAACACTACACGCTGATTGATACGGCAGGTGTGCGTAAGCGTGGTCGTGTGTTTGAAGCGATTGAAAAGTTCTCCGTGATTAAAACCATACAGGCGATTGAAGAAGCGAATGTGGTGATTCTTGTGGTGGATGCGCAAGAGGGCATTACCGAGCAAGATGCGCACGTGGCAGCTTACATTCTAGATGCCGGTCGCGCTTTAGTGGTGGCTATCAATAAATGGGATGGCTTAAAAGAAGATGAACGTGATTGGATTAAACGTGAAATCGACCGCAAGCTACAGTTCTTAGATTTTGCTGAGTTCCATTACATTTCAGCATTGCGTAAAAAAGGCCTGCCAGAACTTTTTAAATCCGTGGATGTGGCATATAAGGCTGCTTTTGCTAAGCTTGCAACACCGCAGCTGACACGTGTGCTGATTGATGCCTTGCAACAGCATCAGCCACCTATCAGTAAAGGTATCCGTCCAAAACTACGCTACGCGCACCAAGGTGGTAGCAATCCGCCTATCGTGGTGATTCACGGTAGCCATGTGGATGGTGTTAAAGATGCTTATACGCGCTTTTTAGAAAAAACTTTCCGTAGAACTTTCCAGCTTTCTGGTACGCCATTGCGTGTAGAGTATAAGCAAGGGCATAACCCGTTTGCGGAAGATGAAGATAAGCGTAAACCTGGTGAGGGTATTGTAAGTATGCGCCGCCGTAAAACTGCGCAACGTGCTGAATTAAAGGCTAAAAAGGAAGTTGAAGACAAAGATCGCCGCGCTAAAAAGCACTAAAGCTAACCGCGTTGCAACTGATAGCACTACAGATAGTAATAAACCACTTCAGTGCTAGTAACTGATGGATATGGAGTAGTGCATGTCTATCAGGCCATATCCATCAGACTTAGTATAGAAATATGCACTTGTTTTAATCGTTTATCCGTCACCGCTTGGCGGTGATGGTGAACGTGTTATATCACTGTACTATTCTTAAAGATAAGCATTCACCATAAGTATCAGGCATATGCTGCTTATGGTTAAGCATTGTGCACATGCTATGTAACCAATACACAGCATGTGTCGCTTAAAACTCTTCCCAATCTCCATTACCATTTGCCTGCTTGATTGCCATCGCCCTTACAGGCTCTGGTTCGTTGCGGCTTTTGACTACAGATAATGCCACATGGCTGTGGTTTGATTGCAAAGGCTGATGTGCATGAGGGGTATCTTTAGCGCCATCTAGTTTAAATGCACTGATAGCGCTAGATAACTGGTTAGCTTGTTCTACCAATGATTCAGCTGCCGCAGCGGCTTGTTCTACTAATGCAGCATTTTGCTGTGTAGACTCGTCCATGCTGGTAACTGCCTCGTTGACCAGATCAATGCCTGCTGCTTGCTCAATGGATGCCGCGGCAATCTCCCCGATAATGTCGGCAACATGTTTAACCGATACCACGACTTCTTCCATGGTTTGCCCGGCATTTTGTACCAAGGTCGTACCTTCGGTGGTTTTGCTCACGGAATCTGTAATCAGTTCTTTGATTTCTTTGGCTGCACTGGCTGAGCGTTGTGCCAAATTGCGCACCTCGCCAGCAACCACCGCAAAGCCTCGGCCTTGCTCACCAGCTCTTGCCGCTTCCACCGCTGCATTTAATGCAAGGATATTGGTTTGGAAGGCGATGCCATCAATCACGGAAATAATATCTTCAATTTTACGTGAGCTATCGTTAATGGCAATCATGGTGGTGACGACATCTGAAACCACATTACCGCCTTTAACTGCAATATCAGAGGCGCTGAGCGCTAGCTGATTTGCTTGTTTTGCATTTTCCGCATTGTGCTTAACCGTACTTGCTAACTGTTCCATGCTAGCTGCAGTTTCTTCCAGGCTAGATGCCTGTTGTTCAGTGCGGCTTGAAAGGTCATTATTGCCGGAAGATATTTCGTTAGCTGCGGTTGTAATAGTGTCTACAGCGTCTTTAACTGCAATGATAGGCGCGACAATCGTCTCCAGCGTTGCATTGACGCCTTCTACCACTTTGCGGAAGTCACCCTGATGCTGGCTGGTGTCGGCACGGGTGCTAATACGCCCGTCGGTGGCTGCTTGTGACAGCATATTAGTGTCGCTCACCAAACGGTTGATAGCATCAATACAGGTGTTAAGGTTGTTTTTAATGACATTGAAGTCGCCGTTGTATGCTTGTGTGATATGGGGTGGGATATCGCCTTTAGAGATACGCTCTACGTACTGTGCCGCCGTATTCAACGGGTTAACCACGTAGTCTAAGGTGTTGTTCATGCCTTCGATGATTTTGCGGAAATCTCCTAGGTGCTGACTTGCGTCTGCTCGCGTTGAGAGTTGGCCTTTTTCAGTAGCATCAGCTAATAAGGCCGTATCTGCAATCATGGTATTCACAGCATCAATACACTGATTTAGGTTGTTTTTAATCGCATTAAAGTCGCCGTTGTAAGTGTCAGTAATTTTGGCAGGGATAATACCTTTGGCGATATCGTCTACATATTTGGCAGCCATGTTTAATGGGTTGACCACCGCATCCAATGTGTCATTGATACCTTGCACAATTTTACGGAACTCACCATGATGACGTCTAGAGTCTGCACGTCTGGAAAGTTTGCCCAGAATCGTGGCGTTGACCAGCATATTGGTGTCTACCACCAGCGCTTGAATATTGGCGCGTACTTGCTCAATCGCGGTATTAACAAATGCTTTTTTACCCGGAAACTTCTCTAACTGCGGTGTTAAATCGCCGTCACCAAAGGCCTGCACTACGGCAATCGCTTTTTGGTTCATCTCAATATGGTCAGCTACCATTTTATTAATGCCGGTCGCCATTTCAGCATAGACACCATTGAACTGCTGTGCATTTAAGGTAGCGTCTATATCGCCGATAGTGTGTTGGTGGCTAACTTTTTGCAGGGCATCAATCAGGTTTTTAATGGTTTGCTGCAAACTATAAGATGAGCGCATCACGTCGCCCATTTCATCACGACTAAAAATCTTATTCTCATCATGATGTACAACATTGCCTTGAGCGAGATTGTTCATTAACTCCTTAGTCTCGCTAGTTGCTTGAATAATATTTCTAGCAACTGAAAACAGCATCAGGCTGACGATTAATATCGTCAAAATGGTGATAGAAACGACTAACCAAAATTGTTGTTGCTGTTGTAGCAAACGCTTTTCTAATGATTGGTCTAGCAGTTTGCTAATTTCATCATAGGCTTTATACCCTTTGGCAATGGATTGGGTAGCAAATGCAAAGTATTTTTCTGTATCTAACTCGATAGCTTCAGCATCAATAATTGAGGTTTTGACTAAGGTGTTCAATTCATCAATCGACTGCTGTAATGAGGACATCACAGGCTTTACCTGTGTGTAAGTGCTTTCATAGTTTTTAAGCACAGACATCACGTGCTCGTAGCTTTTGAGCGATGCTTCAACTTGGTTAGTGAGTGCTGAAAGTTTTAGTTTTTCTTGGTTGGTGACAAACTGCCTAGAGGTAATGCCTGCACCTAAACCGCGAATCTGTGCCGTGATTTCTACGACATTGATGGTTCTTAAATAGACAATATCCATTAGGTAATATGTGTCCATCTGCGGGTCTAGCGTGAGTGTGCTGGCGTCGGTGAGTTTTAATGAAAATTCAAGTAGCTGGTTGATTAGCTCGCTGTGATTTGCAAAGCTTTGCTGCGGTGTGATTTCGCCTGATTTTGACTTAATTTGTGCCCAATCGGCTTTGAGCTTGTTCCAGTTTTTTTTAATCTTATTCCAGTCTTCTGTAGAGCGGAATTGCTGGCCAAGCTCTTTGTCAATTTGGTCAATATTTACAATCAGTGTACTGGATTTTTTTTCGTTGGCATCAATCTTTTCTGCAAAATCATCGTTTCCTGATAAGTAGGAATTGGTCATGCCGCGGTGAGCTTGAACGCTCTCAATAAAATGACGCAGCGGGACTAAATAGGTAATGCCCTGGCGTTCAATTCGGGTGATCTTTTGGTCTGAGTTTAGTAGCTGGATATTGAAAAACAGTAGAATCAATAAAGGTACGAGTGCCACTGTGCCAAGTAAGGTAAATTTCTTTTTATAGCTCAGATTGTTTAATAAGTGACCAAACTTCCAGAAGCTCACTTTGTTCATAGTTCTTTCCTAACCTAAATATATTCACAAGCTACCGCGCTGCAACAGTGTTGTTCGCGCTTAATTGATAGCTTACACGGGGGCACTGCATAACTTTGTAGAGTTATGTGTTGTGCGTCATTTAGACTTATTCCCACGTTGGAATAAATTTGGCTGATGTTATATGCTCTATAACACAGCCCAGACTCCCCTTCGTTGGGGAGCGGGTTAAAAACTAACTACTTAATGCGTTGTTGTCATGACGTTAATCCTGCACTTAGCTGCGCCGTTGCAAATAGCACAAGTATTAGCGTCTGCTAATTATGTTGTGGACAACAATTCTATTAATCTTCACTACTGGCATACTGTGTAAGCGTGTTCGCCACGCTTAGTTTTGCATAGTTTAATATGGGAATTAAATAAATTAAACATAATTTATACAGGAAGCTTGGCCATATTGCACATTTGGCTAGGAGTAGGGTAGTTTGCGTGCATAACGTCAGGCACCACTTGGGTGCAGTATGCTGATTTTATTGGCTGGTAATGTATAGGAGTTTGTGAGCAGTGCTACAAATTTGGATATTGCTCTAGCGATTTATTTTCTGTGGGCAACTCGTAAGGGTCTGCAACATAAGCGGGCCCTTTCATGATGGTGACAACAATACAGCCGATTGCGATAGCGCCAACAAAAAACCAGACGCTAAAAAGTACACCGAGTAATTGATAGATGACTTGCAGTTGCTCTCGGCTCAGGGTTTCGTTCCCTAAATAAATCATTAGCATTGGAATGCATGGTGCTGCTGTTCCAATGCTAAAAATCAAGGGCAATTTTTTGAACAAAATCCACTCTAGGCCTGATGGCGTTTTAATGAAACCTGGTAGTTTATTCAAGTACTTCATTAAAATAATGGATGCATTAAATGCGGTTTAGTTCATCTAGTATAGGCTTTCCCAGAACTTCCACCATACGCGTTCATCCTCAGGTGCGTTCTTATTCAAAATCGCGCTATCTGGATAATTGGTTTTTAAAATGCGTAGTGTGTCATTTTTCAGGTCATCCATCCCCATTAGGTCATAAGCGCTAATCATAATAACCAGTGCTTCCTCCACATGTGGAGATTGTGGGTAGTATTCAATTACATATTTTGTGCGGTTAATCGCGGCAACGTAAGCTTTACGCTTCATGTAGTAGCGAGCAACATGCAATTCATGTTCCGATAAGCTGTTAGCCAAGTAAACCATACGCTGCGTTGCATCTTTTGCATAACGGCTTTTCGGGTAACGTGTTACCAGCTCTTTAAAGGTAGCGAAGGAGTCTTTCAACGCACGTGGGTCACGGTCACTCACTTGTTGCTTAGTGAGCTTTTCTACAATGCCGCGCTCGTTAAACACTGCTAGGCCTTTTAGATAGTAGGCATAATCGACGTTTGGGTGGTCGGGGTGTAGTTTAATAAAACGGTCGGCAGCAGCAACTGCGGATACCGGGTCTTGCTTTTTGTAATGAGCGTAAGCTGTTTCAAGTTGTGCTTGCGTAGCAAACTTGCCATGCGGGTAGCGCGACTCAAGCTTTTGAAAGTAAACAATAGCCTTGTCGTAGTCGCGGTCTTGCATTTTTGCCGCACCTTCTTGATAAATGCGTTCAGCTGTCCAGCCTTTCGTATCATCAATCTCAGTTGGTGCGCCAAAAATCGCACATCCACCGAGTAAGAAGGTAAAAGCCAAAATTGAGATATACTTCATGCAAAACCACCTTTAAGAATTTCTCACGATTATAACCGATGACAGACGCTACTCAACAATCTCTTAACAACCTAATTCACCTCACAATTTCATCAGATTTGGGCGGCTTGCGCCTTGATGTTGCGTTGCAGCGGTTACTTCCTGAACATTCACGCTCAAGACTGCAGGCTTGGATAAAATCTGGCTTGGTGACTGTGGACGGCAAAGCCTGTACTGCAAAAACTAAAGTATGGGGCGGGGAGAAGGTGTCGGTTGATGTGCAAGTGAAGCCTGAGACCTATGCATTTACTGCGCAAGATATCCCGCTGGATATTGTGTATGAAGATGACCATATCCTCGTTGTGAATAAACCAGCTGGCATGGTGGTGCACCCGGCAGCCGGTAATTGGGAGGGTACTTTACTCAATGCCTTGCTATTTCATGCGCCGCAATTACACGATGTACCGCGCGCCGGTATTGTGCACCGTTTAGATAAAGAAACCAGTGGCTTGCTGGTGGTGGCTAAAACATTAAATGCGCAGACGCATCTGGTACGCCAGCTACAAGCGCGTACCGTAAAGCGTGAGTATCGCGCTATTGTTTGGGGCCAGCTCTGGCGTAATGGCGTGGTTGACCAGCCACTGGGTCGCGATCCGCGCTCACGTACTAAAATGGCAATTAACCGCATGGGTAAACCTGCCGTTACGCGTTACGAGATATTAGAGCGTTTTTCTGTACAAACTTATTTGCGTTGCAACTTGGAAACTGGTCGTACTCACCAGATTCGCGTGCACATGCAGCACCTTAAGGCACCTTTAGTTGGTGACCCGGTTTATGGCTTCCGTGGCATTGTACCGATTCGTGCGATGACGCAAACGCTGCGTGACGCTGTTAGTCAGTTTCACCGCCAAGCTTTGCATGCAATCAAGCTGGGTTTGGTACACCCGGCCACCAATGAGTTTATGGAGTGGCAGATTGAGCTTGCTGACGATATGAAAGTATTGTTAGAAGCGATGCGTCATGAAGATGTGCGTGACGATGAGGAGGACTTTGAATTAAGCATGGAGCCTTATCTCGCTGATGAGGACTATGAGTATGACGATGATGACCTGTTTGACGAAGACGAAGATGACGCCGATTTCGATGATGAGGAAGAAGTTTAGTTCTGAACGAATGGAATCATGATGGCTAACGCTGAACCTATTACATTCATTACCCCTAATTGGCCTGCACCTCACAATGTAAAGGCGTTGCAGACTACACGGCTTGGTGGCGTGAGTGTTGCGCCTTATGCGAGCTTGAATTTGGGTGCGCATGTACAAGATGCGCCTCTTGCCGTCGCGAAGAACCGTCAACTATTGAGCCCATACCTACCTAGTGAACCAGTCTGGGTAAATCAGGTACATGGCACGGATGTGATTGATGCAGCTACTAGCACTTGCCTGCAAAATGCAGATGCATCATTTACAACCAAGCCCAATGTTGTGTGTGTGACGATGACGGCGGATTGTCTGCCGGTTTTGCTTTGCGATAAAAAAGGTAGCGTAGTTGCTGCAGTGCACGCTGGCTGGAGAGGGTTGTGCGACGGTGTGATAGAAGCCGCTGTGCAGAAGATGCAAGTGTCGCCTAGCGAAGTATTGGTATGGTTAGGCCCGGCCATCGGTCCCAATGCCTTTGAAGTGGGCGGGGATGTGCGTGACCAGTTTATTGCAAAAGATAGCCAGGCGAGCCAGGCATTTAAATTGTTAGAGTCATCAGCATCAGGTGATAAATGGCTGTGTAATTTATATTTAATTGCACAGCAACGCCTTAACAGTATTGGCGTGACTGCAATATATGGTGCTGGGGTGAATGAAGACTTTTGCACTTATACGGATCAGGCGCGCTTTTTCTCCTTTAGGCGCGATAACATCACCGGACGTATGGCAAGTATGATTTGGTTGGAATCACATAGAGATGTGGCAGTTGCTCAGTTATAATATCGCTCTTTATTACTGATCAAAAGTATTGCATGACAATTCCCGAGTTACCTATTCTTGCATGGATTATTATCGCTAGCTTTACTGGCGGGGTGTTAAGTGTATCTTTAGCTGCATTGTTTGCACTTAATCTACGCACGGCATGGATTCCTATGCTGGTTAGCTACGCGATAGGTGCTATGTTGGGAGCAGTGTTTTTAGAAATACTTCCCCATGCTTTTAGTGAAGCGAGTAGTATAGAAAGTATCTCTGCAACCCTGTTATTTGGGTTGTTGTTATTTTTTGTACTAGAGAAACTGGTGATTTGGCGGCATTGCCATGGCGACCACTGTGAAGTACATGCGATTCATACTGAGGAAGATTGCCCGCTAACACACCCGAAACTTGAGGGTGCAGCGGACGGCGTTAAGTATAAAGCGGTGACTGCTGCAAAAGCGCCATCCTTAACACAGGTGCACAGCCATGCACATGCACACCACCATGATAGTGGACGTAGCGGCATGATGATTATGATTGGGGATACTTTTCATAATTTTGTAGATGGCGTTTTAATTGCAGCGGCGTTTTTAGTGGATGTTAAATTAGGCGTGGTTACCGCGCTGGCCATTATTTCGCACGAAATCCCACAAGAGGTGGGTGACTTTTTAATATTGCTACACTCGGGTTATAGCAAAAAACAGGCACTAGTGTTTAATTTAGTGTCTAGTTTGGCAACCTTGGTGGGCGGGCTCATTGCTTATTATGCTTTGCAATATGTGATGAGTTGGGTTCCCTATATTTTAGGGTTGGCAGCGGCAAGCATGCTGTATGTAGCAGTGGCTGATTTAATTCCTAGTTTGCATAAACGCACGGAATTAAAAGCAACTTTAAGTCAGGTGCTACTCATCGCCTTGGGGGTCGGTTCCATCTTCTTGGTGGGATACGTCATCCACTGATTGTTTGTTGTGTTGGTGGCGCCTATGTTTAACACCAAGCAGCCATAGCAGTAGGGCGCATGGCAGTAAGCCGTAAAAGATAAACGTGAGTAGCCCTGCAGTCACTGATTTTTCAGTGGCAGCCATGAGTACAACAACATACATCCAGGCAATCGCAATAATATACATTTGAATTAATTTTTAAGATTTATAGGTTTTTATGAAAATGAGCACGACAAGCAAAAACTCCACGCCTAAAGTAGGCTTTGTATCGTTAGGCTGCCCTAAAGCCGGCTCGGACGCAGAGCGTATTCTCACCCAATTGCGTGCAGAAGGCTACGAAATTTCTGGCAGTTATGACGAAGCCGATTTAGTGGTAGTCAATACCTGTGGTTTTATTGATAGTGCGGTGGAAGAGTCTTTGGATGCTATTGGTGAAGCGATTAATAAAAACGGTAAAGTAATCGTGACCGGTTGTTTAGGTGCTAAAAAGGGTGTGGTTGAAGCTGCGCATCCAAGCGTGTTAGCGGTAACTGGCCCGCACGCGTTAGAAGAAGTGATGACAGCCGTACATGCAAACCTGCCTAAGCCGCACGAGCCATTTATTGATTTAGTGCCGCCGCAAGGCGTAAGGCTGACACCTAAGCATTACGCTTACCTGAAGATTTCTGAAGGCTGTAACCATCGCTGTAGCTTCTGTATTATTCCTAGCATGCGTGGCGATTTAGTCAGCCGCCCGATTGGCGAGGTTCTGAACGAAGCTGAAAATCTAGTGAACGCTGGTGTGAGTGAGATTTTAGTGATTTCACAAGATACTTCAGCTTATGGTGTTGATGTTAAATATCGCCCAGGTTTCTGGAATGGTCGCCCGGTTAAAACCCGTATGACTGAATTAACACAAGCTTTAAGCGAGCTTGGTGTGTGGACGCGCTTGCACTATGTGTATCCATACCCGCATGTGGATGAAGTAATCCCATTGATGGCTGACGGCCTGATTCTGCCTTATCTGGATGTGCCATTCCAGCATGCTAGCCCACGCATATTAAAAGCGATGAAGCGCCCTGCCAGCAGTGAAAATAACTTGGCACGTATTAAAGCATGGCGTGACATCTGTCCTGATATTACGATTCGCAGTACCTTTATTGCCGGCTTCCCTGGTGAAACTGAAGATGACTTTAAACAACTGCTAGACTTCATGGAAGAAGCGCAGTTAGATAGAGTAGGCTGTTTTGCTTATTCCGCAGTAGATGGCGCGGCAGCCAATGCTTTGCCGGACCAAGTGCCGGAAGAAGTTAAACAAGAGCGCTTAAGCCGCTTTATGGAAGTGCAGGAGCGCATTAGTGCTGCCAAAGTACACGCTAAAATCGGCAGCATTCAAACCGTACTGGTGGATGAAATTGTGACCGATGTTGAAGGTAATATCGAAGCGATTGGCCGTACTAAAGCGGATGCGCCTGAGATTGATGGTGTTGTCTATTTAGAAGATGCTGAAGGTTTAACGCCGGGTGACTTTGTAGAAGTAGAAATTTATAGCGCTGATGGACACGACTTACGTGGCGGCCCACCGCGTAGCTAATAAAGACTTTCTATTATTAGTTAAATAAGTCCTGCATGATGGGTGCAGGACGTTCGCTATCCGCGCGTTCCTCTAAAAAATCAAAGGTAAGCGGGCAGCGCATCGGTTTTTTTGCGGCCTTGCGACGTTTGGGTGTGGTCGATTCTAAGTCGATAAATGGAGTCTGGCTAACGCGGATGTAACCTGAGGCGTTTAGTTTTTGTTCGGTGGTTTCAAATAGGCTCAGCGGGTTGTCGATGTTTTGCAGGGTAACAACTTGCTTGCTTACTTTTAGCACGTTGTACATTACAAATTTGCTTGCGGTTTGTTTACCGTAAATTTCACCAGTATAAATAGCCACAATGCCTCCAACGCTTAATATCTGCGTATGGTATCTCTACAATAACTGATCTACAAGATTTATTTTTACTATCTATTTTCTACGTAATTTGATGTGGGATTTAATCAGGTCAACCGCCTGATATCTGAATTTGCTGCCATCTGCATCTTTTACCCACATATGCAGTAATCCACCAAAAAACAAGTGAGTGTCTAAGGCGAGTGCACGAGGTGTTAGTGTGCTGCCTAGTAGGTTTAGTGATTGCGCGCGCTCATAGGCAACTTCAATTTTTTCTACCAGGCTAGAGCAGTTGTTCATAATTTGATGCAGTACCAATGCAAACTCGTCCACGTATTCGCATTTAATCATCATGATTTCGTAGATTTCACGCATCTCCATATTGTCATTTAACTCATGTATGGTGCTACACATGCTGGCTTCAATTTGATCTAGCGGGTTTTGTGAGTTGTCAGCCGATATTGCTAATGTGTCATCCATACGGTCAATTAGCGGTAAAAATACTTGTTCGCGTATGGCGTGGAAAATTTCTGTTTTGTTTTTAAAGTGCCAGTAAACGGCACCGCGTGTTACATCGGCTTGTGAGGCAATATGCTCCAAGGTTGATCTACTTACCCCGCGAGCAAGGAATACCGTGCGCGCCGCATCTACAATCTTTTGGCGGGTAAGTTCTGCATCTTCTTTGGTTTTTCTGACCATATTAATCTCACTAATAAAACTTTGTTTAAAACTTCATTGACTCGTATTTTAAATCAAATGCTCTTTACATACATTCCTGTTTGTATATAATATACATACAAATCTGTATGTATACAAGTGCAGATTGCTTATATTTTTAATAAAAGCGTAGAATAATTAGCAAGTTATAAAAAACAACCGTGGAGTTTTTAATGGCAAACAAGACCGCAAGGCAGAATCAACAACATATTCAGATACAGTCGTTTAACGCACAGGCTGCGCATGCGAAACGCACCTTGATGACATCAGGCATGATGCTGGCGCTGATTGGCGTCCTTGTCGGTTCTATGCTGGCAGGATGTGGTAAGCAAGAAAATGGTGCGCAAGCGCAAGGAATGCCACCTATGCCTGTGGGTGTGATTACGATGGCTCCAGGCAGTGTGCCGTTAAGTGCTGAGGCCGTGGCGCAAACTGAAGGTGCAAAAGAAGTTGAAATTAGACCGCGTGTTGGCGGCATCTTGCTCAAAAAACTGTTTGAAGAAGGTGAGCCAGTGAAAGCTGGACAGGCAATGTTCTTAATTGACCCTGTGCCTTATCAAATTGCGCTTGCTAATGCAAAAGCACAATTGGCGCAGCAAAAAGCACGTTTTGAGCAGGCAAAGCGCGAGTCGCAACGTTTGCAGGCGCTGGTTGCAACGCAGTCAGTGAGCCAGCGTGAGGCAGATAATGCTAACTCTGATAATGCATTGGCAACAGCGAGCTTGGCGCAATATGAAGCAGCAGTGCGTGAGGCTGAGCTGAATTTATCTTATACCACTGTGACATCACCTTTGGCTGGTGTAGCGGGTCGGTTTGAGTTGTCAGAAGGTGCATTGGTGAGTGCTAATACTAGTTTGTTAAGTACTGTGAGCCAGATTAGTCCAATCTGGGTGCGCTTTAGCTTGTCAGATGCGGAGTTAGCGCAATTAGGCGGCCCATTGACACAAAAAAGTGTAAAAGAAGTAAGGTTAGTACTACCTAGCGGTGAAGAGTATTCAAAATCAGGCCAGCTTAACTTTGCTGCTAGTGGTATTGATCCGCAACTAGGTACACAACAATTGCGCGCAACTTTTGATAATGCTGATAAACGTTTGTTGCCAGGCCAGTTTGCCAGAATTCGAGTGATTACCGGTCAAAAAGATGGCGTGTTCGTGGTGCCACAAACTTCAGTACTCAATAGCGACCAAGGCAAGTTTGTGTATGTTGCTAATGATAAAAACGAAGTGGTAGTTAAGCCGGTTGTTGCAGGTAATTGGGTTGGTAAAAACTGGGTCATCTTAAGCGGCTTGGAGACTGGTGATAAAGTAATTACCGACAATATTATTAAGCTACGTCCTGGCGCAGTTGTAGCGCCGCATCCTGTGGGTGAAGCTGTTGCCAGTGCGGCACCAGCAAAACATGAATCAGCTGGTTCAGCAAAATAAGTTCATCACCCAATGCTAAATCGTCAGGCTTAATCGAGAATCCTTATGAGTAAATTTTTTATTACACGGCCTATTTTTGCAAGTGTACTGTCTATCATTATTGTATTGGCAGGCTTAGCGGCTGCCTTTAAATTACCGATTGCACAGTACCCGCAAATTGCGCCACCTACCGTATTAATTACAGCAACTTACCCTGGTGCAAGTGCTGATACGCTTTCTAAAACCGTGGCTGCGCCGATTGAAGAGCAGTTGAGTGGTGTTGAAGGCTTGCTGTATTTTAACTCCAGTGCTGACTCTAGCGGCACCTTAACCATTACTGCTACGTTTGAAGTGGGCACCAATGTTGACCAAGCCACATTTAACGTAAGTAACCGCGTGAATATTGCTTTGCCACGCCTGCCGGATGAGGTTAGACGTACGGGCTTAGTCGTGCAAAAGCGATCTAACGATATTCTGTTGGTGGTGATGCTGACTGATAAACAGAAAAAGTATGACACGCTGTTTTTAAGTAATTACGCCACATTGAACGTGCTTGATGAAATTAAGCGCATTAAAGGCGTTGGTGATTCTGTTATTTTCGGTGCGCAAGATTACTCTATGCGTATTTGGTTACGTCCTGACCGCATGGCGCAATTAGGCGTGACAACGACAGATATTGCAAATGCGATTCGTGCACAAAATGCACAATATGCGGCAGGTAAAATTGGCCAAGACCCTGCGCCATCAGATCAGCAATTGGTGTACACGGTAACAGCTAAAGGTCGATTAATTGACCCATCAGAATTCGGCAACATTATTATTCGTGCCAGTGGTCAGCGCGGCGTGCTGCATTTAAAAGATGTTGCACGTATTGAGTTGGGCTCACAAAGCTACAACGTGCGCACGGCTTTAGATGGTACGCCTGGCGTGGGTATTCCTATTTTCTTGCAAACTGGTGCCAATGCGTTAGATACAGCGGCTGCGGTTAAAGCGAAAATGGCTGAGTTGAAAGTACGTTTCCCAGAAGGTGTTGATTGGGAAGTTCCATACGACACCAGTGACTTTGTGAAGGCTTCTATTTTAGAGGTATTGAAAACACTGGGCGAAGCGATGGTGCTTGTGGTGCTTGTAGTGTTCTTATTCTTGCAAAGCTTCCGTGCAACATTGATCCCTATGATTGCGGTGCCTATTTCTTTAATTGGTACTTTTGCCGGTTTATGGATGTTCGGCTTCTCTATCAATACGCTTACATTGTTCGCGATGGTGCTTTCTATCGGGATTGTGGTGGATGATGCGATCGTGGTGTTGGAGAACGTAGAACGCTTGATGGAAGAAGAAAAACTGTCTGCAATTAAAGCTGCAGTGAAGTCGATGGAGCAAGTGTCAGCGGCAGTCGTTGCGATTGTGTTAGTACTGTGCGCGGTGTTCGTACCAGTTGCGTTCTTAGGCGGTATTGCCGGTGAAATGTATAAGCAGTTTGCCGTGACCGTTGCGGTGGCTGTGGTGATTTCTGGTGTAGTTGCTCTAACCCTGACCCCAGCGTTGTGCGCAATACTATTAAAGAAAACACATGGCGAATCAGCGTTCTTTAAAGCATTTAACCGTATGTTTGCGCGTATCACCCATATATATACAGGGGTAGTGAATTTAACCTTGCATCATAGAATCATCGGTACGTTTGTATTCGCGGCAATTATTGCTGCCGTGGTTGTATTGTTGAGAGTAATTCCTGGCAGCTTTGTACCACCAGAGGATCAAGGTTATGTGATTTCCGCTGTGATTATGCCAGACGGTGCAACGTTGAGCCGTACAAGTAAAACCACTGAAAATGTGCGTGCAGCGATTGCACAAGACCCTGCGGTAGCGCATGAGTTTGCGGTGAATGGTTTTGACTTGATTGGCGGCGGTAATAAAACCAGTGCAGCTACCATGTTTGTACGTTTGAAAGATTGGTCTGAGCGTAAAACAACAGCAGACGATATCGTGAAGAAGTTGTTTGGTATTGGCATGCAGCAGCCAGATGGTATGGCGATTGCATTTAACCCACCAGCGATTCGTGGCTTGGGTAGTTCTGGCGGTTTTGAGCTGTATGTACAAACACGTGGTGACTCTGATCCTGCACGTTTGGCTGCCGTGGTAAACAACTTGATTGACGCGCTTAAACAAGAGCCTAGACTAACTGAAATCAACACCTTCTTCCGACCAACTGTGCCACAGTTGTTTTTAGAGGTGGATGAAGCGAAGGCTCTGTCGCAAGGTGTGCCGGTATCTAGTGTTTACGACACGTTACAAAGCACTATGGGTTCGCTGTACGTGAATGACTTTAATAAATCTGGCCGTACTTACCGGGTGCAATTGCAGGCTGAAGCTGAGTACCGCATGAAGGCTGAAGATTTAGGTAAGGTTTACGTACGTTCTGATAAGGGCCTGATGGTGCCATTGTCAGCACTGAGCAAAGTAAAAGACATTGTGGGTGCTGAGCAGTTGGAGCGCTACAACGGCTTGCTGTCAGCCAAGGTGCTAGGCAAAGGTGCATTGGGTGTGAGCTCAGGTGATGCGATTAAAATGGTTGAAAAAATTGCTGCACAAAACTTGCCAGATGGTTACCAAATTGCATGGACTGGGCAAGCGTATCAAGAAAAACGTACAGGCTCAGCTGCGGTAATCGCGTTTGGTTTTGCCATTATTATGGTGTTCTTGATTTTGGCTGCACAGTTTGAAACATGGGCCTTGCCACTTGCAGTGATTATGGCGGTGCCTTTTGCTCTAGCTGGTGCGTTGATCGCTGTGCTGTTCAGAGGTATGCCAAATGACATTTACTTCCAGATCGGCTTGATTACGCTAGTTGGTTTGGCGGCAAAAAATGCGATTTTGATTGTGGAGTTTGCAAGTCAGAAAATGGAAGAGGGTATGCCGATTGCTGAAGCCGCACTAGAGGCAGCAAGGTTGCGCTTTAGACCGATTGTGATGACATCAATGGCGTTTGTATTAGGTATTGTGCCATTGGTAATTGCAACAGGTGCAGGTGCAGCAGCAAGGCGCTCAATGGGTACTGGGGTGTTTGGCGGTATGTTGCTAGCGACTTTTGTAGCCACGATATTTATTCCACTCTTCTTTACATGGTTGAGTAATAAAAATGTACATAGAAAACACCATGAAGTGCCTGACGATGCGCCGCTAGTCGAGACTTCAGTAAATACTGAGAATAAAGGTGCGGTATGAAACAAAATAAATTTCTAATAAAACCAGTTTTTTACCTGGTAGCGAGTATAGCGTTGTCTGGTTGCCAGTCTATGGTTTGGCCAGACTACTTAAGACCAAAAGTGGAAACGCCGGATCGTTATGTTGAGTTGAGCCAAAGTACAGCGCAAAGTCAGATTGCAAAAGACTGGTGGACGCTGTATCAAGACGAAACACTAAACTCATTAATCGCTAGCGCGTTAAAGCATAATACTGATATCAAAGTAGCTGTTGCTAACATTGAGCAGGCTGACGCGGTGATGAAGGAGGCTGGTACGTTCTTGATTCCTTCGATTAGTCTTGATGGGGCCGGCACTCGCTCTCGTGTGACTGAAGCTGGTGCTTTCCCAGTATTCTCAGCTAACCCGCGTAATAATTTCAATATTAAGCTGGGGACTACTTTTGAGCTGGATTTCTGGGGTAAGTTAGGCAGAGCTAAAGAGTCAGCACGTGCGTCTGCAATGTCTAGCCGCTATGCTAAAGATACGGTGACTTTATCACTCACCGGTCTGGTCGCTAGCCAGTATTTGACATTGCGTAGTTTGGAAAAGCAAATCCAGATTGCTGAGCAAAATCTGGTCAGTCGCGATGCTAGCCTTGCGCTTACCAAGCGCCGTTTAGAAGGTGGCATTGTGTCGGCGTTAGATGTATATCAAGCCGAGGTTGCCAACACTAATTTACGTGCGCAGATTGCAGATTTAAAGCGTTTGCAGTCTTTAAGCTTGAACCAATTAGCGCTACTGACTGGTGACTTGGACTTAGCAGTGCGTGGTTTAGGTCAGACTAAAGCCGACATTATGGCGTTGCCGATTCCACCGGTTCCGCCACTAGGGTTGCCTTCAAGTTTGTTGGAGTCACGTCCTGATGTGCGTCAGGCAGAGCAGCAAATGATTGCTGCCAATGCAAATATTGCTGTGGCAAAAGCGGCCTTATATCCAAGTATTTCACTGACCGCAAACTGGGGTGGAGAAAGTCTTGAGTTGAAAGACATCTTAAGTTCTGCAGCGCGTATTTGGACTGGCGGGCTTAGCTTGAGCTTGCCAATCTTTAATGGCGGCAGGTTAGACGCTAGGGTTGATCAGGAAGCGGCTAAACAGAAAAAGACGCTTGCAACTTATGAGCGTACGATTCAAACCGCCTTTACTGAGGTGAATGATGCATTGGTAAGCTTGCGTCAGCAAACCGAGCGTGAGCAATCATTGCTGACTAGCCAAACCTCAGCACAAAAAATGCTGACTTTGTCTGAAAACAGATACCAGTCTGGCTACTCGGCTTATATTGAGGTGCTAGATGCGCAGCGTACCTATAATGAAGCGAGTCTAGCCTTTGTGCAGGCACGTCAAGCAAGGTTAGTTGCAACGGTAGATTTGTTTAAAGTGTTGGGTGGTGGTTGGCAGGCTGAGCCTATCCAGTAACGATAAGGTAATGGGGAGTGTGATGTTTACCGCTTAAGGTCGGTGGTAAACGTTACACGTACCCAGTTGCCGTGGCGCTCAAACGATTTTGTAAATCTGACTAATATTTCTTCGCCAAGTATCAGCACTTTGAAAATGTCGTTTTTATTGTATTGCAGCTTAGGAATAATCAGAGATTCCTGATGAGATGTTGATTGTTCTTTAGGTAAGTACAGACACATGAAGTTGCTGGGGTCGGTGCCAAAGCTATTGTCCAAAAAGCTGGTAGTATTAGCAAACACGGTATTGGCAAAGTAGCTGTCTTTACTTTCATGCTCGCCAATGGAGATGGCGACTTTAGGTGTTTTTAAACTCATGTTTTCAGCTTGAGAATAAAAGCCGATATTGCTCAGTAGTTCAACGCCTAGGTGCAACTCGCCTTGGGCAATTGGTCGTATGTTTTTGATAATCCCCAATTTGGTATTGTTTCTAAGTTCTTTGGTAGAAATGCCAATTAACATCCCTACGCTTACATCATGCGCATGTCTGCTCACATGTAAGCCCAAGCCTTTGCTCGACTGATCAATAATACTGGAGCGATCAGCGCTTAAGTTCATATGAATGATATTAGGCTCATTCCGGTTGATATTGTGTGTTGCCAATCTCTCTTCAAATGATTTTTCACCTTGATAGCCACGCTCTCCGCGCTGCATCTTGATGTTTTCATATTGCTTGATTTGTTCACATACCTCTTTGAAGCCAAAGCTAGTCGTTGCCTGCGATATGTTTTTGCTGCGCTCTTCTAATCTGCGTTGGCGGTTGTAATCAACACGAGACCATTCAGTATTCAGTATTTCAAACGTGGTAGAAGCATCCTTATGTGAAATTAATTCTTTCATAAAAGGTTGTTTTGGCGAAATGTTGAACTCAATCAATGAGATGCAGAGCTGTATTTTAGAAATAACACTGTCTAGATTCCAGTAGCGGTATGTGCTGGCTGGTTTGAAAGTACGAATGCGTTTAGCGGGTTTGTTGCCGGTAGTATCTACGTAAAATAAATGCAGGCTCTCGTCAAACACACGGTCTACCGTGGTCTTTGATGTCCAGGCCGTTAGCATTTTGCTCACAAACTCAATTTGCTCACATTTTAAGCTCAGGCTTTCTAGCGTGCCCAGCATGCATACATGGATATAAGCGTTAGCGATTGAAATTGGCTCAAGGTCAGAATAAGGCTGAATTTTTGCATTTAATAGAGATAGGTTCTCTGCGAATAAATACAGCTGGGAGATTTGTGTCCAAACATTAGCCGGCGCACTTTGATAGCTGTAATAACGCCATTTAATCATTTGCGAGGCATTTCTGATGGCACGCGCTAGAAAAACATGAGTATGTTTTTGATATTGTTCAGAAAAATGATCAATCAGAGAAAAGTAAATCAAGAAAAGCTGGCGGTGGTAAAAAAAGACAGCGTTCGTGACGCGCTCTTCTAGTTCTGCGCTGATATGCTCAATGTGAATGAAATGCGTTGTGATTCTTTCGACAGTAATGTGTGTACTTTCGTCGATGCTGAAAAGTGCTTGCAGGTTAGCAGGGTCGCTAAACGCATTGGTCTTAAATTCATCTCCAAGTTTTACTGTCGCGAACTCAATGGCAGAGATATCATCCATGCCTTTGATTTGATGCGTCCAAGCCATAGATGTTTTCATCTTTGGCGCGGCTACACTCTTGAACAGGTTGTGGAGAAATTCCATGATTAACTATATTCTTTCACTAGGTATAGTCTAAAAAGCAAGTAGTATGCCAGATTGTTTTTTTAATCCAAGCGCTATCCGTGACTGCATCAGCTGCCGCTCTGCTACGTATGATGTATAGAGTTTGTGCATTAATCTGTTTTTAATTTTTTAGACTTTATGTGAGCGTGATAAAATGTCGCCCTAACAATATAGATAGTAAAAAATTCGACAGATATGACAGTTCGCACACGTTTTGCCCCCAGTCCAACCGGATTCCTTCATATAGGCGGTGCTCGTACCGCTTTATTCTCGTGGGCCTTTGCCAAAAAGCACAAAGGTGATTTTATTCTGCGAATTGAAGACACTGATGTTGCTCGCAGCACCCCAGAAGCTGTACAGGCTATTCTGGATGGTATGCAATGGTTAGGTTTGCAGCATGACGAGGGTCCTTTTTACCAGATGCAGCGCATGGATCGCTATAAAGAAGTGATTCAAACTATGCTGACACAAGGTAGTGCGTACTATTGCTATTGCAGTAAAGAAGAGCTGGAAGCGCTACGTGAAACGCAAATGCAGCAAGGTGTTAAGCCGCGTTACGATGGCCGTTGGCGCCCGGAAGAAGGTAAAGTGCTGCCAGCGCCACCACAAGGCGTTCCGCCAGTGATCCGCTTCAAAAATCCTAAAGATGGCAATGTAGTATGGAATGATCTGGTTAAAGGCGAGATCAGTATTGCTAATCAGGAGTTAGATGACTTAATCATTGCGCGTGCTGACGGTACGCCAACCTATAACTTCTGTGTGGTGGTGGATGACTGGGAAATGGGCATCACGCAAGTGATTCGCGGTGATGATCATGTGAATAACACTCCACGTCAAATCAATATGCTGATGGCACTTGGTGCAACAATCCCGCAATATGCGCATTTGTCCATGATTCTAGGTGATGATGGTCAGAAGTTATCTAAGCGTCATGGTGCTGTCAGCGTCATGCAATATGATGATGACGGTTATCTGCCAGAAGCTGTACTTAATTATTTGGCGCGTTTGGGTTGGAGTCATGGCGATGAAGAAATCTTTAGTATGCAGCAGTTCTGCGAGTGGTTTGATTTAGACCACATTACACCATCTGCGGCCCAGTTTAATACTGAGAAACTTAGATGGCTAAACGCACATTATATTAAGCAAGCAAGCTCAGACTACCTTGTGAATGATGTGACCAAACGCCTTGCTAAGCTAGGGGTGCAAGTTACTGCAACGCCAAATCTGGCGGCGGTCATTGATTTATACAAAGAGCGTGCCCATACATTAAATGAGCTTGCCAGCAGCATTGCATACTTTTACCAAAAGCCAGTGATTGATCAAGCTGCAGCCGAGAAGCATTTGACGGCCGAAATTAAACCGGCGATGCAAAAGCTTACGCAAGCCCTGGCTATGGTTGAGTGGCAGGCTGAGGCTATTCATCATGTATTAAATGACGTGGTGGCTGAATTTCAATTGAAGTTCCCAAAAGTGGCGATGCCTTTACGTGTGATGTTGACAGGCATTGCGCAATCGCCAAGCATTGATCAGGTAATGGCGTTGCTCGGTAAAGATGAAGTTGTTGCGAGAATGAACGAAGTTAAATTTTAATTTTAATTAAAGAACGAATTTGGTTGTTCTATATCTTAACGAGAGTAAGATATTTGTATGTGGCTTTAAACGGCGACAGGTAGTCAATTTTATTTAACTCCA
>Ga0208269_100072_pt1 | contig 80635 bp, 68 predicted proteins | sample LakWasMe88_LOW11_2_FD_183912 | JGI IMG/M metagenome (GOLD analysis project Ga0208269, IMG submission 183912) | Freshwater sediment methanotrophic microbial communities from Lake Washington under simulated oxygen tension - Sediment Metagenome... | ecosystem: Environmental > Aquatic > Freshwater >...
CGCCGGCATCCCCATCTCGGGCATCGGTGGCATCGGCAACTGGCGCGACGCGCTCGACTTCCTGGCCCTGGGCGCCGGCAGCGTGCAGGTGTGCACCGCCGCCATGGTGTATGGCTTCAAGATCGTGCAGGACATGGCCAGCGGCCTGTCCAACTACATGGACGACATGGGCATCGCCTCGGTGGCCGAAATCACCGGCCGCGCCGTGCCCACCGTCAGCGACTGGCGCTTCCTCAACCTCAACCACATCAGCAAGGCTGTCATCGACACCGACAAGTGCATCGAATGCGGGCGCTGCCATGTGGTCTGCGAAGACACCTCGCACCAGGCCATCACCGCCACCAAGGACGGCAAGCGCCACTTCGAGGTCAAGGAAGAGGAGTGCGTGGGCTGCAACCTGTGCGTATCGGTGTGCCCGGTGGACGACTGCATCACCCTGCGCGACCTGGCCCCCGGCGAGATCGACCTGCGCACCGGCAAGCCCGTGAGTGCCGAGCCGCTGAACTGGACCGCGCATCCGAACAACCCGATGCGCGTCACAGCCTGAGTCCATTCCCGAAGACGGATTTATCCAGGCGGGGCAGGCTGGCTCGGGCCTTCCCAGGTCCAGCAGCCCGCCGCACCCGCCCCATCCACCCCCACGAGGAGACAAGCGCATGAACCCCCGACAAGCCGACGCCCACCCGGGCGACCTGTGGAACGAAGACCTGGCCCCCACCCAGGCGCACCAGCGCACCTGGCGCTGGGTGCACTTTGCCGCCCTGTGGGTGGGCATGGTGATGTGCATCCCCGCCTACACCCTGGCCGCCAGCCTGATCGAAGCCGGCATGTCCTGGTCCCAGGCCGTGGGCACGGTGTTTTTGGGCAACCTGATCGTGCTGCTGCCCATGCTGCTGATCGGCCACGCCGGCGCCAAGCACGGCATTCCCTACGCGGTGCTGGCACGGGCCTCCTTCGGCACGCGCGGCGCCAAGCTGCCGGCCCTGCTGCGCGCCCTGGTGGCCTGCGGCTGGTATGGCATCCAGACCTGGTTCGGCGGCATGATGATCTACACCCTGGCGGGCGTGCTGATCGGCCACCCGCTGGAGGGCGACAAGCTGCCCGGCCTGGGCATCAACCTGGGGCAGCTGGTGTGCTTCCTGCTGTTCTGGGCGATCCAGTTCTACTTCGTGGTGCACGGCATCGAGTCGATCCGCAAGCTGGAGACCTGGACCGCACCGATCAAGATCGTGATCTGCGGCGTGCTGCTGGTCTGGGCCTACCAGAAGGCCGGCGGCTTCGGCCCCATCCTGGACCAACCCTCGCAATTCGAGGCCGGCGGCAAGAAGGCGGGCCAGTTCCACGCCGTGTTCTGGCCCTCGCTGACGGCCATGGTGGGCTTCTGGGCCACCCTGGCGCTGAACATCCCCGACTTCACCCGCTTTGCGCGCACCCAGCGCGACCAGGTCATCGGCCAGGCCCTGGGCCTGCCCCTGCCCATGGGCCTGCTGGCGGCCATGGCGGTGTTTGTCACCTCGGCCACGGTGGTCATCTATGGCAAGGCGCTGTGGGACCCGGTGGATCTGGCCAGCCGCCTGACGGGTGCGGCCGTGCTGATCGCCCTGCTGGTGCTGCTCATCGACACCGTCAGCGTGAACCTGGCGGCCAACCTGGTGGGGCCGGCCTATGATTTTTCGGCCCTGCACCCGGCCCGCATCAGCTACCGCACCGGGGGCTACATCACGGTGGGCATCGCCATCGTGATGATGCCCTGGAAGATCCTCGAATCCACCCAGGGCTACATCTTCACCTGGCTGATCGGCTACTCGGCCCTGCTCGGGCCGGTGGCCGGCATCCTGATGGTCGACTACTACCTGCTGCGCCGCACCGAGCTGGCGGTGAGCGAGCTGTACGACGACAACGGCCGCTACCACTACAGCGGCGGCTGGAACTGGATCGCCGTGCTGGCCTTTGCCGCCGGCGTGGCGCCCAATGTGCCTGGCTTTCTGAATGCGGCCTTCCCCAGCACCTTCCCCGATGTGGCCGAGGGCTTCAAACAACTTTATGCCTATGCCTGGTTTGCAGGCCTGGGAATTGCATCCGTGGTCTACCGACTCGGCATGGCAGGCAGAACCCAGTCCGTGGGTCTGGTGCGCCGCCGGGTCTGAGGCCCCTCTTGCCGGGGCCAAAGGCCCCGGCCTGGCTCGCCGCCAGCCCGTGCGGCATTTTTGATGGAGAGACTTGCTCATGAACACAGCCCAGACCTCAGCCTTGTTGATCCGCGGCGGTACCGTCGTCAACGCCGACCGCAGCTTCCGTGCCGATGTGCTGTGCCAGGACGGCCAGATCGTGGCCGTGGGTGAAGGCCTTCAGGCCCCCGCTGGCGCCACCGTGGTCGATGCCGGCGGCCAGTACGTGATGCCGGGCGGCATCGACCCGCACACCCACATGCAGCTGCCCTTCATGGGCACGGTCACGCGTGACGATTTCTTCAGCGGCACGGCGGCCGCGCTGGCAGGCGGCACCACCAGCATCATCGACTTCGTCATCCCCGACCCGCAGCAGCCCCTGCTCGACGCCTACAAGACCTGGCGCGGCTGGGCCGAAAAATCCTGCGCCGATTACGGCTTTCACGTGGCCATCACCTGGTGGGGCGACAGCGTGCACGCCGACATGGGCACCCTGGTGCGCGAGGAAGGCGTGAACAGCTTCAAGCACTTCATGGCCTACAAGAACGCCATCATGTGCGACGACGAAACCCTGGTGAACAGCTTCCGCCGCGCACTGGAGTTGGGCGCCATGCCCACCGTGCACGCCGAAAACGGCGAGCTGGTGTTCCTGCTGCAGCAGGAGATGAAGAACCAGGGCATCACCGGCCCCGAGGGCCACCCGCTGTCGCGCCCGCCCGCCGTCGAGGCCGAGGCCGCCCAGCGCGCCATCGCCATCGCCGACGTGCTCAACGTGCCGATCTATGTGGTGCACGTGTCCTGCGCCGAATCGGCCGAGGCCATCGCCCGCGCCCGCGCCAAGGGCCAGCGCGTGTACGGCGAGGTGCTGGCCGGCCACCTGGTGGTGGACGACAGCGTGTATCGCCACCCCAGCTACGACGTGGCCGCCGCCCACGTGATGAGCCCGCCCTTCCGCGAAAAACACCACCAGCAAGCGCTCTGGCGCGGCCTGCAGGCCGGCCACCTGCACACCACCGCCACCGACCACTGCACCTTCTGCGCCGAGCAAAAAGCCATGGGCAAGGCCGATTTCAGCAAGATCCCGAACGGCACCGGCGGCGTGGAAGAGCGCCTGGCCGTGCTGTGGGACGAGGGCGTGAACAGCGGCCGCCTGACCCCCAGCGAGTTTGTCGCCGTGACCTCGGCCAATGCGGCCAAGCTGTTCAACCTGTACCCCCGCAAGGGCTGCGTGGCCGCCGGCGCCGATGCCGACCTGGTGGTGTGGGACCCCAGCGCCACCAAGACCCTGTCGGTCAAGACCCAGCACTCGCTGGGCGACTACAACATCTTCGAAGGCAAGACCGTGACCGGCGTGCCCAGCCACACCATCAGCCAGGGCCGCCTGGTCTATGTGCAGGGCGATTTGCGCGTCGAGCGCGGCAGCGGCCGCTACCTCAAGCGCCCGCCCTTCGGCCCCACTTTTGACGCCCTGGGCCGCAAGGCCGCCCTGGCCAAGCCCACCGCTGTAACCCGTTAGAACATGTTCAACGTCTCCCACAGCCCGTGCGAGACATTGAACACGTTCTTAACCCCCTAGGAGTACCCACATGAACCCGAAAGACCTTCCGCCCCAGACCGAGGCCCTGCGCATCAACGGCGAGCGCCTCTGGGACAGCCTGATGACCCTGGCCCGCATCGGCGGCACCGACAAGGGCGGCGTGTGCCGCCTGGCCCTGACCGAACTCGACCGCCAGGGCCGTGACCTGGTCGTGGGCTGGGCCCGCGACGCCGGCCTCAGCATCACCGTCGACCAGATCGGCAATGTCTTCATGCGCCGCCCTGGGCGCAACAACAGCCTGCCCCCGGTCATGACCGGCAGCCACATCGACACCCAGCCCACCGGCGGCAAGTTCGACGGCAATTACGGCGTGCTCGCCGGCCTGGAGGTGGTGCGCACCCTCAACGACCACGGCATCCAGACCGAGGCCCCCATCGAGGTCGCCTTCTGGACCAACGAAGAGGGCTCGCGCTTTGTGCCCGTGATGATGGGCTCGGGCGTGTTTGCCGGCGCCTTCACCCTGGAGCACGCCTACGCCGCCACCGACACCGAGGGCAAGAGCGTCAAGGACGAGCTCACCCGCATCGGCTATGTCGGCAGCGAAGTGCCGGGCCAGCACCCCATCGGCGCCTATTTCGAGACCCACATCGAGCAGGGCCCGGTGCTCGAAGACAACGACAAGACCATCGGCGTGGTCAGCGCCGTGCTGGGCATCCGCTGGTACGACTGCACCGTGACCGGCATGGAAGCCCACGCCGGCCCCACCCCCATGGGCCTGCGCAAGGACGCGCTGCAGGTGGCCACCCGCGTGATGCAGGAGGTGGTGGCCATCGGCAACCGCTACGCCCCGCACGGGCGCGGCACTGTGGGCATGGTCAACGTGCACCCCAACAGCCGCAACGTGATCCCGGGCCGCGTCAAGTTCTCGATGGACCTGCGCAACAGCACCGATGCGCTGGTCGACCAGATGGACGCCGACATCCGTGCCTACGCAGCCCAGGTGGCCGCCGAGACCGGGCTCAAGATCGAGATCGAACTGGTCTCGCACTACCCGGCCCAGCCCTTCCACGCCGACTGCGTGCAGGCCGTGCAACGCGCCGCCGAGCGCCTGGGCTACAGCCACATGCCCGCCGTCTCGGGCGCCGGCCACGACGCCGTCTACATGGCCAAGCTGGCCCCCACCGGCATGATCTTCATCCCCTGCAAAGATGGCATCAGCCACAACGAGATCGAAGACGCCCAGCCCGAGCACATCACCGCCGGCTGCAACGTGCTGCTGCAGGCCATGCTGGAGCGGGCCGGTTGAAGATGTCGTGACGCATCTCAGAACGGAAGCCGACCTGTAGGACGTGTACAGTCTCGTCCGAAGGCTTCACCAGGCACAGGGCGGGTGAATGTCCGTCGAGGATCTGGACATGCTGGTAACCCGAATCAAACTCAAGAATTGGCGTAATTTCCGGGATTTGGATATTCCTTTGCGCGACGTGACTTATTTGCTGGGTCCCAATGCATCGGGTAAGTCCAATTTGCTGGACGCCTTTCGTTTTCTTCGTGACGTGAGCAAACCCAAGGGTGGGGGATTGCAGACAGCCGTGGCGGATCGTGGGGGAATCAGCAAGTTGCGGTGCCTGCACGCCCGGCGGGATCCTGAAGTGCTGATTGAGATTGAACTGGCCTCGTCGCCCGATGCACCTCCTGAGTGGCGTTACAGCTTGGGTTTTAAGCCCGAGGGCAAAGGAGCTCAGCGCATCCTGATTTCCAGGGAGGAGGTGTGGCGTGGCCAGTCCCGCCTGTTCAGCCGCCCAGATCGGAATGACGAGCGCGATCCCATGTTATTGACCCAGACCCGGCTGGAGCAAATTGCTGCCAACGGTGATTTCCGGGAATTGCCTGATTTTTTTGGTGCCATCACCTACCTTCACCTGGTGCCGCAGTTACTCAAATATTCGGAGAAGTTGGGTGGTCAACGCATCGAAGATGATCCTTTTGGTCAGGGATTTCTTGAGCGTGTGGCCAGAACGCCCGAAAGAACCCGGACTGCTCGATTGGCCAAGATCGGCAAGGCCTTGAAGCTGGCGGTTCCTCAGTTTGAGGAGCTGAGGTTCGTCAAGGACGAGTTGGGGCACCCCCATTTACAGGCGCTCTACGCCCATCATCGTCCGAATGCGGGTTGGCAGAACGAAGAGCATTTTTCGGACGGGACTCTGCGCCTCTTGGGATTGCTGTGGTCTTTGCTGGATGGCTCATCTCTGTTGCTTCTTGAAGAGCCGGAGATCTCCCTGAATGACGCCATCGTCAAGGAGATCCCTCTCATCCTTCAGCGTTTGCAGCGTGATCGCAAAAACAGAAGACAGATACTGCTCAGCACCCACAGTGAAGCCTTGCTGAGCAATCCTGGCATTGACGGACGAGGTGTTGTCCTGTTGGAAACCGGGTCTCAAGGGACGACAGGCCGAACGCTTGGCAACGACGAGGCGGATGCCATGGAGGCGGGCTTGTCGGTGGCGGAAGTGGTGCTCCCCAAGACACGACCGACCCGTGTTGAACAACTGGGGCTGTGGCAGTGACGGTCCTGTCCTTGGTGACTGAGGATGTCCTCAGTGAAGCGGTTGGCCTCCAATTGTTGGGCGAGGTCGGCATACCTGCCCAGGACGTTCAATTATTGGGGCGGAGCGGATTCGGTTATCTGCGATCCAAAGTTGCCAACTGGAAAGAGCTTGCCATGAGAAGGTATGTGCTTCTGCTGACCGATCTGGATCAATTGGCCTGTCCAGTGGCTATGCGCCAGGATTGGCTGGGGTCAGATCCCATACCGCCCAAATTATGGATGCGCATCGCTGTGCGAGAAGTCGAATCTTGGTTGCTTGCTGACCATGAGGGAATGCGTCAATTGATCGGATCCACCGGAAAATTGCCACCTGCCCCTGATGAGTTACCTGACCCCAAGGCGCATTTGTTGAGGCTGGCCAAACAGGCCCCCCGGCGGGTTCGGCAGGACTTGGTGAAAGAAAAAGGCGCTATGGCCAGCCAGGGTATTGGTTACAACGCCCTGTTGTGTGAGTGGGTTAGAACGGCATGGTGTGCGGAGAGAGCGGCTGAACGTTCTCCTAGCTTGGCGCGCACACGCCTGCGTCTGCAGCATTTACGTCAGGACATTTCATGAAGCAGAGCGTGGACTGCCATTTGCATCCAGGCCCGACATCTGCCGCAACACCTCCATGAAGGCCAGCGTCGCCGGCGTGGGTGTCTCCCCCAGTCGCGTCAGCATGCCGTAGTCGGGCATGCGGTCGGGCAGGTCGATGGGGATGCGGGCCAACAGGCCCTTGTCGATGTAGCGCTTGACCAGGGCCGTGGGCTGCAGCGACAGCATGTCGGTGGTCTGCATCATCTCCAGCGCAAACAGGAAAGATGGCGTCTCGACCACACCCGAGGTCAGGGCCAGTCCATTGCGGCCGAAGATGTCGTCCGACACCTTGCGCACTGCGGTGGAGGCGGGGTAGAGGATCCAGGGCCAGTGCGACAACTCGGCCATGTCCAGCTCGCGTGCGCCACGCAGTGGGTGGTGCAGGCCGCCCACCACTTGCAGCGGTTCGTCCGAGAGGCGCTCGTAATGGAACTGGCTGCGCTGCGATTCGTCTGTGAAGCGCCCGATCATCAGGTCGATCTTGCGCTCGGCCAGCCACACCACCAACTGGTCGCTGCTTTGTTCGAGGACCTTCAGCACCAGCAGGGGACGCAAGCGCTGGATCTCGGCCACCGAAGCGATCAGCACGTGGGCAGCTGAGCCGGTGATGGCCCCGATCGACAGGTGGCCATGGCCGCCTTGCTTGAGGGCATTGAACTCATCGACAAATTTGCGGTGCCCGGCCAGCGCGCTGGCGGCATAGCGAAGCGTGAACAGGCCCAGCTCGTTGGGTCGCATGCCCCGCGACAGACGCTCGAACAGACGCGCCTCCAGGATCTCTTCAATGTCCATCAGGATCTTGGTGGCCGCAGGCTGGGTGATGTGCATCTGCTCGGCCGTCAGACGCAGGTTGCGGGTCTGGCCCAGGATGTCCAGAAATTGCAGATGGCGAAAGCGCAGGCGGGCACAGGCCTGGGCCAGCGACAAGGGTTTACCCGAAATCGGGTCTGGACTCATAAGCATTTGGAATGGATGCTAACAAAAAAGTCAGTGGACCCCAGTGGGTTGAAAACCTAATCTCTCGCCTGCAACGGGAGAGTCCATCAGAGATTCCCCGCGGCCGGTGGTCCCTGCCACTGTGGTCCAGACATTCCAAATTCGGAGACATTCATGCAATTCAAAGCCCTGGCCCTGGCGGCCACGATCCTGGCCGCCTTGGCCGCCCCGGTGTCTGCTCAGATCAAGGACCACGTGTTCAAGGTCGGCATCGGCCTCAATGAAGACCACCCCCAGGCGCTGGCCGTGAAGTACTTTGCCGAGCAGTTGGCGGCCAAGAGCGGCGGCAAGCTGGTGGCCAAGCTCTATGCCAGCGGCTCGCTGGGCAACGATGTCAGCATGACTTCGGCCTTGCGCGGCGGCACGCTGGAAATGACGGTGCCCGACACCTCCACGCTGATGTCGCTGATCAAGCCCTTCGGTGTGCTCAACCTGCCCCTGACCTTCAACAACGAGCAAGAGGCCGACGCTGTACTGGACGGCCCCTTCGGCCAGAAGCTGCTGGCCAAGCTGCCCGAAAAAGGCCTGGTGGGCCTGGGCTACTGGGAGAACGGCTTCCGCCACGTGACCAATTCTCGCCGCCCCATCACCAAGGCCGACGACCTGGTGGGCCTGAAGCTGCGCGTGATCCAGAGTCCGCTGTTCCTGGACACCTTCAGCGCCTTGGGGGCCAACGCCACACCCATGCCCTTCACAGAGCTGTATTCGGCCATGGAACAGGCCGCGGTGGATGGCCAGGAGAACCCCGCGGCCACCATCCTGTCGAGCAAGTTCTACGAGGTGCAAAAGCACATGGTGCTGTCGCGCCACATGTACAGCACCTGGGCCTTGCTGATGTCCAAGAAGACCTGGGATGGCCTGTCGGCGCAAGAGCAGAAGATCGTGCAGGACGCCGCCCGCGAAGCCACGCTGTACGAGCGCAAGACCATTCGCGCCTTTGGTGACAAGGCTCTGGGCGAGCTCAAGAAGGTGGGCATGCAGGTGACCGAGCTGCCGCCGGCCGAGCAGGCCAAGATGCGCACCAAGCTGCAGCCCGTGCTGGCCAAGTACGCCAAGGAGTTCGGTGAAGACACCACCGGTGAACTCAATGCCGAGCTGGCCAAGGTGCGCGGCACCGCCAAGTGATTCCCCCCGGGTGTGTGGGCGGCGGGCCGAAGCCCCGCCGCGCCGCCGCTGCACCCGCCGTCTCGTCTTCCACAGCAGGGTCTTCCCATGGACAAGAAAGCCAAGCGCCCCTTCCGCTCGCGTGAGTGGTTTGCCGACCCCGAGCGCTCGGACATGACCGCGCTCTACCTCGAGCGCTTCATGAACTACGGGCTCACGCCTGAAGAGCTGCGCTCGGGCCGGCCCATCATCGGCATCGCCCAGACCGGCAGCGACCTGTCGCCGTGCAACCGCATCCACCTTGATCTGGCGCGGCGTGTGCGCGACGGCATTCGCGATGCCGGGGGCATCCCGATGGAGTTTCCGGTGCACCCCATTTTCGAGAACTGCCGTCGCCCCACCGCCGCGCTGGACCGCAACCTGGCCTACCTGGGTCTGGTCGAGACCCTGTATGGCTACCCCATCGATGCCGTGGTGCTGACCACCGGCTGCGACAAGACCACCCCGGCCGGCATCATGGCCGCCTCCACGGTGGACATCCCGGCCATCGTGCTGTCGGGCGGGCCCATGCTGGACGGCTGGCACGAGGGCGAGCTGGTGGGTTCGGGCACCGTGATCTGGCGCAGCCGCCGCCAACTGGCCGCCGGCGAGATCGACGAGGAAGAGTTTCTGCAGCGCGCCTGCAGCAGCGCCCCCTCGGCCGGCCATTGCAACACCATGGGCACGGCCTCCACCATGAACGCCGTGGCCGAGGCCCTGGGCCTGTCGCTGCCGGGTTGCGCGGCCATTCCGGCGCCTTACCGCGAGCGCGGCCAGATGGCGTATGAGACCGGGCGGCGCATCGTCGAGATGGCCTATGAAGACCTGCGCCCCTCGCAACTGCTCACCCGCGAGAGCTTTCTCAACGCCCTGTCGGTGGTGAGTGTGGCGGGCGGCTCCAGCAACGCACAGGTGCACATCATGGCCATGGCGCGCCATGCGGGTGTCGAGTTGCAGGCGCACGACTGGACCACCCATGCCTACGATCTGCCGCTGCTGCTCAACATGCAGCCCGCGGGCCAATTCCTGGGCGAACGCTTCTTCCGTGCCGGGGGGGTGCCCGCCCTGATGTGGGAGCTGCTGCAGGCCGGTCGCCTGCAGGGCGACTGCCGCACCGTCACCGGCCGCACGCTGGCGGAGAACCTGCAGGGGCGTGAAACTCGCGACCGCGAGGTGATCTTCCCCTTCGCCCAGCCGCTGATGCAGAAGGCCGGCTTTTTGGTGCTGTCGGGCAATCTGTTCGACTTCGGCATCCTCAAGACCTCAGTGATCTCCGAGGGCTTCCGCCAGCGCTACCTGCAGCAACCCGGCCAGGAGGGCATCTTCGAGGCCCGCGCCGTGGTGTTCGAAGGCGCTGACGACTACCACGCCCGCATCAATGACCCCGCGCTCGACATCGACGAGGGCTGCATTCTGGTGATGCGCGGTGCCGGCCCCATCGGTTGGCCGGGTTCGGCCGAAGTGGTCAACATGCAGCCGCCCGATGCCCTGATCCGGCGCGGCATCAACACCCTGCCCACGCTGGGGGACGGACGCCAATCCGGCACGGCCGACAGCCCCTCCATCCTCAACGTGTCGCCCGAGAGCGCGGTGGGCGGGGGCTTGAGCTGGCTGCAAAGCGGCGATGTGCTGCGCATCGACCTCAACACCGGCCGTTGCGATGCCTTGGTGACGCCCGAAGAGATCGAGCGCCGCCGCCGCGAGCTGCCCGCCCCGCCGGTGCCGCGCAGCCAATCCCCCTGGGAGGCGCTGTACCGCGAAAAGACCGGCCAACTGGTGGACGGCGCCACGCTCGACTTTGCGCTGGACTACCGCCGGATCTCCGAGCACACCCCACGCCACAACCACTGAAGCCTTCAAGGACCTGACCATGAGTTCCACGACAACGGCCGCAGCCCCTGCGGCCGGTGCGGCAACGCACGCCCAAATCTTGCCCGACGACGGTCTGGCCGGTACCCTGGTGGGCCGCATCTGGCGGCCCGCTGCCCGCCCTGGCGAGTTGCCTGGCCCGGCCGTGGTCGCTCTGCGCCCCGAGGGTGTGTTTGACCTGAGCGAGCACTATCCCACCATGAGCACGCTGCTGGAGGCGCCCGATCCGGCCCAGGCCGTGCACGGTTGCCCTGGTCAACGGGTGTGCAGCATGGCCGAGTTGCTGGACAACAGTCAACTGGGCCTGCGCGACGGCACCCGCCCCTGGCTGTTGGCCCCCTGCGACCTGCAGGTGGTCAAGGCCGCCGGCGTGACTTTTGCCGCCAGCCTGATCGAGCGCGTGATCGAGGAGCAGGCCCGTGGCGATGCCAGCCGGGCCCAGGGCCTGCGCAGCCAGGTGGTCGGCCTGATCGGCGAGAGCCTGGCCGACATCCGACCGGGCTCGGAGCAGGCCTTGGCCCTCAAGGCCCTGCTGCAGGAAAAAGGCCTGTGGTCGCAGTACCTGGAGGTGGGCATTGGCCCCGACGCCGAGGTGTTCACCAAGGCCCCTGTGCTGGCTTCGGTGGGCACGGGCGAGGAGATCGGCATCCGCGCCGATTCGGCCTGGAACAACCCCGAGCCCGAGGTGGTGCTGGCCGTCAACAGCCGAGGCGCCATCGTGGGCGCCACTCTGGGCAACGACGTCAACCTGCGCGACATCGAGGGCCGCAGCGCGCTGCTGCTGGGCAAGGCCAAGGACAACAACGCCTCGTGCGCCATCGGGCCCTTCATCCGCCTGTTCGATGCCGGCTTCGGCCTGGACCAGGTGCGCCGCGAGACCGTGAACCTGAGCGTGACCGGGCCCGAGGGCTACGAGCTGCGCGGCATCAACACCATGGCCAGCATCAGCCGCGACCCGGCCGATCTGGTGGCCCAGACCTTGGCCGCCCACCAGTACCCCGACGGCTTCATGCTGTTCCTGGGCACCTTGTTTGCTCCCATCGAAGACCGCGACCAGCCCGGCGGCGGCTTCACCCACAAGCTGGGCGACGTGGTCACCATCCAAAGCGCCTGGCTGGGGGCGCTGCGCAACCGGGTGGCGCACAGCGAGAGTGCCGCGCCCTGGCGCTTTGGCCTGCGTGCCTTCATCGCCAACCTGGCCGCGCGCGGCCTGCTGCAGGGCAGGGCGCTGTGAGTTCCGCGCTGTGAACCCGGCCTGACGAGACGATTGAACTTTAAAAAACAAGCCACGGTGGCCCAGCCACCCAAGGAGACAACAACATGCTCAATACCCTCATCGACCGGTACTGCCGGTTCATCAACCTGCTCATCGCGCTGGCCCTGGCCGTCATGGTGGTGCTGGTGTTCGGCAACGTGGTGCTGCGTTACGCCTTCAATTCGGGCATTGCCGTCAGCGAAGAGATGTCGCGCTGGCTGTTTGTCTGGATCACCTTTCTGGGCGCTGTGAGCGCGATCAAGGAAAACGCCCACCTGGGCACCGACATGCTGGTGTCGCGCCTGCCGGTGGCAGGCAAGAAGGTGTGCATGGTGCTGGGGCAGGTGCTGATGCTCTACATCACCTGGCTGTTTTTTCAGGGCAGCTGGCAGCAGACCGTGATCAACCGGGACGTGGAAGCCCCCGTCACCGGCGCGTCGACCGCCATCTTCTACGCCTCGGGCGTGGTGTTCTCGGTGTGTGCGGCCGGCCTCATCGTGCTGCAACTGCTGCGCGTGCTGACCGGCCAGCTCAGCGAGGCCGAGCTGGTGATGATCAAGGAGTCGGAGGAGCAGGGCGAGCTCGAAGCCCTGCAGGCCGAGCTGGCACGCGAGAACGCGACCGGCCATGGGGCCAGCCACTCCCCCCTGGGTGACAAGCCGCTGCCCCACGCGGGCCGTTGAGGCGCCACACGCCAACAAGACCAAGAACAACTCCGGAGACAAGAACATGACCGTATTGATTTTTCTGGGCGGCCTGGTGGGTGCCATGGCCCTGGGCATCCCGATTGCTTACGCCCTGCTGGCCAGCGGCGTGGGCCTGATGTGGCAGCTGGACCTGTTCGACGCTCAGATCCTGGCGCAGAACTTCATCAACGGGGCCGACAGCTTTCCGTTGCTGGCCGTGCCCTTCTTCATGCTGGCGGGCGAAATCATGAATGTGGGCGGCCTGTCGCAGCGCATCGTCAACTTTGCGCTGGCTCTGGTGGGCCATGTGAAGGGCGGGCTGGGCTATGTGGTGATCCTGGCGGCCTGCCTGCTGTCCTCGCTGTCGGGCTCGGCTGTGGCCGATGCGGCCGCCCTGACCGCGCTGTTGCTGCCCATGATGGTCAAGGCCGGGCACAAGAAAGAGGTGTCGGGCGGGCTGATCGCGGCCTCGGGGGTGATCGGGCCCATCATCCCGCCCAGCATTGGCTTTGTGATCTTTGGCGTAGCGGCCAATGTGTCGATCAGCAAGCTGTTCATCGCGGGCATCTTCCCCGGCATCATGATCGGCGCCGGCCTGGCCCTCACCTGGTGGTGGGTGGGCCGCAAGGAACAACTGGCTCTGCCCGAGAAGAAAACCAAGGCCGAGATCTGGCGCGCCGCACGCGAGTCGGTGTGGGCGCTGACGCTGCCGGTGTTCATCCTGGTGGGCCTGCGCATGGGCGTGTTCACGCCCACCGAGGCGGCTGTGGTGGCAGCGGTGTACTCGCTGTTCGTGGCTGGCGTGATCTACCGCGAGCTGCCCCTGTCGGCCCTGCTGCCCATCTTCACCACGGCGGCCAAGACCACCGCGGTGGTGATGTTCCTGGTGGCCGCGGCCATGGTGTCGTCGTGGCTGATCACGGTGGCCAACCTGCCCACCCAGATGGTCGAGTTGCTCAAGCCCTTCATGGGCAACCAGACCCTGCTGCTGGTGGCCATCATGGTGCTGGTGATGCTGGTGGGCACGGCCATGGACATGACCCCCACCATCCTGATCATGACCCCAGTGCTGATGCCCGTGATCAAGGCCGCGGGCATCGACCCGATCTACTTTGGTGTGCTGTTCATCATCAACAACTCGATCGGTCTGATCACCCCGCCCGTGGGCACCATCCTGAATGTGGTGGCCGGGGTGGGGCGCATGAAGATGGACGAGGTGACCCGGGGTGTCTGGCCCTTCATGGTGGCCGAGTTCGTGGTGATGTTCATCATGGTGGCCTTCCCGCAGACCGTGCTGGCCCCGCTGCGCTGGTTCACTGCCTGATGCCCTGACCTGGTCTTTGAATCAGCCCATGAACACGCTCATGTCAACCCACACCCTCCCCATGGCCCTGCTGGCCGCGCTTCGGGCCGAGCTGGGCACCCAGGCCGTGCTGGCCGGTGCCGATATGCCGGTACGCAACCACAACGACTACAGCGGCTTGCAGCCCAGCCGCCCCTTGGCGGTGCTGCGCCCGGCCGACACCGCCGGTGTTGCGACTGCGCTGCGCCTGTGCCGCCAACACGGCGTGGCCGTGGTGCCGCAAGGCGGCCTGACCGGGCTGTGCGGGGGCGCCCGTGCCACCGGTGCACAGATCGCGCTGTCGTTGGAGCGCCTGGTCGGCATCGAAGAAATCGACCCGGCCTCGGCCACCCTCACGGTGCGGGCCGGCACCCCGCTGGAGGCGGTGCAGCAGGCGGCGGCAGAGGCCGGTTTCTTCTGCCCGCTGGATCTCGGGGCCCGTGGCTCGTGCAGCATCGGAGGCAACCTGGCCACCAATGCCGGTGGCAACCGGGTGATCCGCTACGGCATGGCGCGCGAGATGGTGCTGGGGCTGGAGGTGGTGCTGGCCGACGGCACGGTGATCACCAGTCTCAACAAGATGATCAAGAACAACGCCGGCTTTGACCTCAAGCACCTGTTCATCGGCAGTGAGGGCACGCTGGGCATCATCACCCGGGTGGTGCTGCGCCTGTTTCCCAAGCCGGCCTCCACGCAGGTGGCCCTGTGCGCGGTGCGCGACTACGCGGGTGTGCTGACACTGCTGAACTCGGCGCGCCAGCACCTGGGGCCGCTGCTCTCGGCTTTCGAGGTGATGTGGCCGGAGTATTGGCAGTTTGCCACCACCCGCGTGGCCGGTGTGCGCAACCCGCTTCAGGGCGACGACAGCCCCCACGGCGCCTACGTGCTGGTCGAGGCCCTGGGCACCGATGAGGCACACGATGCACCGCGCTTCGAGGCCTGGCTGCAGGGCCTGATGGAGGCTGGCGTGTTGCCCAATGCGGCCATTGCCCAGTCCCTGGCCGATGTGAAGGCCTTCTGGGGTGTGCGCGACGCCACGGGTGAACTGCACCCCCAGCTGCCGCACCACCTGGCCTTCGATGTCGGCCTGCCCGTGGCGCGCATGGACGATTACGTGAGCCGCTGCCGCCAGGCCCTGCAGGCACGCATCCCCAATGCCTGCACGCTGTTTTATGGGCACGTGGGCGACGGCAACCTGCACATCATCGTGCACCAGGCGGGCGTGGCCGAACAGCCCAAGGGCCTGGTCGACGGGATTGTCTACGGGCTGGTGCGCGAGTATGGCGGCACCGTGTCGGCCGAGCATGGCATCGGCACGCTCAAGCGCGCCTGGCTGGGCCATGCACGCAGCCCCGCCGAAATCGCACTGATGCAATGCCTCAAGCAGGCCCTGGACCCAACTGGCCTGCTCAACCCCGGCAAGGTGATCTGAACTGAACCCCTGCCGTCCCTGACACGCTCAACCCGAGGACTTTATTCCCATGACCCAACGACTTGCAGGCAAGACCGCCTTTTTGACCGCCGCCGGCCAGGGCATCGGCCGCGCCACTGCCGTGGCCTTTGCCGCCCAGGGGGCGCGAGTGATCGCCACCGACATCAATGCTGAGGCCCTGGCCTCGCTGCAGCAGCAGATCGGCTGCACCACCCGCGTGCTGGACGTGACCCGAACCGAGGCCGTGCAGGCGGCCGCAGCCGAATTGGGCCCGGTGGACGTGTTGTTCAACGGCGCGGGCTTTGTGCACGCGGGGACCCTGCTGGACTGCACCGACGAGGAGTGGGATTTTGCCTTCGACCTCAACGTACGTTCGCAGTGGCGAACCATCCGTGCCTTCTTGCCCGGCATGCTGGCGCAAGGGCGCGGCTCCATCATCAATGTGTCGTCGGTGGCCGGCAGCATCAAAGGCGCACCGCGCCGTTTTGTCTACGGCACCACCAAGGCGGCGGTGGTCGGGCTGACCAAATCGGTGGCGGCCGATTTTGTGGGTCAGGGCATCCGCTGCAACGCCATCTGCCCGGGTACCGTCATGTCGCCTTCGCTGCAGGAGCGCATCCAGGCCCAGGCCCAAGCCAGCGGTCAGAGTCTGGCCCAGGTCGAGGCCGGCTTTGTCGAACGTCAGCCCATGGGCCGCCTGGGCCGGGCCGAAGAAATCGCCGCCCTGGCGGTGTACCTGGCCAGCGACGAATCGTCCTTCACCACCGGCACGGCCCAGATCATCGACGGCGGCTGGTCGAACTGAGCTTTCTTTCACCCTTCACGCGGAACCCTGTTCATGAAATTGCTTCGTCACGGCCCCAAAGGCCAAGAGAAACCCGCCCTGCTGCACAGCGATGGCACTGTGCGTGACCTCAGCGCGGTGCTGGCCGACATCGGCCCGGCCACCTTGTCGCCCGCGGGCATGGCGGCACTCGCCAGCCTCGACCCCGACACCCTGCCCGTGGTGCCTCAAGGCCGCCTGGCCGTGCCCTGGACCGGCATGCGCAAGTTCATTGCCATCGGCCTGAACTACGCCGACCATGCTGCCGAGGCCAACATGCCCATTCCCCAGGAGCCCATCGTCTTCACCAAGACCGTGAACAGCGCCGTGGGCTGCAACCACCCCGTGGTGCTGCCCCAGGGCTCGGTCAAGTCCGACTGGGAGGTGGAGTTGGGCGTGGTGATCGGCAGCCGGGCCCGCTACGTCAGCGAAGCGGACGCACTCCAGCACGTGGCTGGCTACTGCACCATCAACGACATTTCCGAGCGCGAATACCAACTGGAGCGCGGCGGCACCTGGGACAAGGGCAAGGGCTGCGACACCTTCGGACCCATCGGCCCCTGGCTGGTCAGTGCCGACGAGGTGGGCGACCCGCAGAACCTGGCCATGTGGCTCGATGTGAACGGGCAGCGCCAGCAGACCGGCAACACCCGCACCATGATCTTCACCGTGGCTCAGCTGGTCAGCTACCTGAGCCGCTTCATGACCCTGGAGCCCGGCGACCTCATCACCACGGGCACCCCGCCCGGTGTGGGCATGGGCAAGAAGCCCACCGCCCAGTTCCTGCGCCCGGGCGACGTGATGACGCTGGGCATCGAGAAGCTGGGCAGCCAGCAGCAGACCGTGTTTGCCTGGGATCCGGCCCTGATTGACGGGTGAACAGGGGGGGGCAGGTTTCTGCCCCTATACCGTTCATGGTCAAATAGCGACCAGTTGGCGACTTTGATGACGCCAAGTGATCAGATTTGCAGTTTTTCGACCATGCCCTACGAAATCATCCGCGAGACCCAAGGTATCCACAAACGTTTCTGGGGCATCGTCACGGCTGAAGAGTTTCTGTCGTCGGTGGGCCAGTTCCACAGCGATCCGCGCTTCGAGAACATCCGCTACACGATCAACGATTTCTCTGAAACCGAAGCCTTCACCATGGGCGAGGGCGGCATCCTGGACACGGCCGCCATCAATATCGGGGCCACCTTCGTCAACCCCAAATACCGCATCCTGGCTGTCACGGTGGACCCGGTCATCATTGCCATGGCACGCAAGTACGACCAGATCACCCAAATGCCACCGATCCTGCTGTTTGCGACTCTGGCCGAAGCCCGTGAATGGGTGCAGGCCTCGGCCTGAACGGGGATGGCTGGACCACTGGCAGAGCGTCGATTGCGCGCGTTCTGAGTAGGCTGGCTGAATCGGTTGGCTGTAGCGCCTGCATCTCAAAGACCGGAGGCTTGTTGATGGGTTCGACGCTTGCTTCGCTCAGTGTCCGATGGCGTTTTCTGCTCTTGCTGCTGGGGACCTGCGCGGTGCTCCTGTCGGCGTCGGTCTACCGGGCCCTGGACCGCCGATCGGCCGACATCGCGGCGGCCATGGCGCGGCAAGACCTGCTGTCCACCGCCATGGCCGATCGCCAGAGGCTGGGGTTTGAGAACACCAGGCGTCTTCTGACCCTGCTGACACAGGCGGTCGATCTGGGGAGCCTGATCAACGACCCCCAATGTGATCGCCGGTTGGCCGGCCTGGTGTCGCAGGATCCGCAGGTGGCCAACGTCTTCATGGCGCTGCCCAATGGAGACACCCGCTGCCACCTGGTCCGTGGTGCCCAGGCCCTCAACATCTCCAGCCGGTCCTTCATGCCGCGGGCCCTGGCGCAAGACCAGCCGGTGGTCGGGGCAGCGCAGATCGGGGGCTTCACTGGCAAGCATGTGCTGCCTGTGGCCCAGCGCATTGTGGACGCACAGGGCCGGGTGCAGGGGCTGATCGTGGTGGCCATGGACCTGAGCTGGGTGACGCATGAGGCCCCTGGGGGGGCGGCGCCCGGGTCGTCCATCGCAGGCCTGGTGGATGCCCGAGGCCAGATCATCACCCGCCGCCCCGGCCAGGGCCCGGGTCAGGCCGCAGGGGCCGAGCTGTTCGACCCGGCAGCCTTTGAGCAGGCGCGCCAGCGAGTGGGCGTGGCGGTGAGCGTGGTGTTTTCGGATGGGGAGCGCCGTTTGCTCACCCTTTACCGTTTTGCCGACACGCTGGCTGGGCCGGTCTATTTTTTCGTCGGGCAAGCTCAGGCTGCCCTCACCGCGGCGGCAGACCGCCAGATGAAAGCCGACCTGGGTCTGGCCGCCTTGCTGGTGGTGGCAGCGTTCGCCTTGGCCTGGTGGGGTGGCGAGACCTGGCTGATACGCCCCTTGCGTCGCATCGGTCTGGCAGCCCGTGAATTGGGCGCCGGCAACCACCTGGCGCGCACGGGGCTGGCCCCACTGCCGGGTGAGGTGGGCACGCTGGCAGCAGCCTTTGATGACATGGCGGCCGCCTTGGCCTCCAGCAACGATGTGGTGCGGCTGAACCGGGCCCTTCAGTTGCTCAGCAAGTCGAACCAGGCCCTGGTACATGGCCTGCAGGAGTCGGCGCTGCTCGATGAGGTCTGCCGCATTGCCGTGCAAGTCGGTGGCTATCGGCTGGCGTGGGTGGGCTTTGCCGAGCACGACGCCCAGCGCTCGGTGAGTCTGATCGCTCAGTTCGGCGCGAACGATGGGTATCTCAAGGCCGCCCAGATCAGCTGGGGCGACAACCCGCTGGGCCAGGGGCCGACCGGCATGGCCATCCGCCTGGGGCAGGCCCAGATCAACCGCGATTTCGCCACCGAGAACAAGATGGCCCCCTGGCGTGTGGCCGCCTTGGCCCATGGGTTTCGCTCCAGTGCCGCTTTCCCGTTGATGGTGGACGGGCAGGCCCTGGGGGCGCTGACGATCTACTCCGCCTCACCCGATGCCTTCAACGAGCAGGAGGTGGCTTTGCTGGGCGAGCTGGCGGATGACCTGGCCTTTGGCATCCATTCACGCCGTGTCCAGCAGGCCCATGCCCAAACCTTGCGCCACCTCGAACAGGTGCTGGAAGCCACCGTGCAGGCCGTGGCCACCACGGTGGAGTTTCGCGACCCCTACACCGCGGGCCACCAGCGTCGGGTGGCCTCGCTGGCCGTGGCCATGGCGCGCCGCATGGGCCTGTCCGAGCACGAGGTGCAGGGCATCCACCTGGCCGGCATCGTGCACGACATCGGCAAGATCCAGGTGCCCGAGGCCATCCTGACCAAACCGGGGCGCCTGACAGAAGAGGAATACCAGGTGCTGCGCCGCCACCCCCAGGCAGGCCACGACATCCTCAAGGACATCGTGTTTCCCTGGCCGATTGCCGACATGGTGTTGCAGCACCATGAACGCCTGGATGGCAGCGGTTACCCGCAGGGGCTGGCGCAGGACCAGATCACTCTGGGGGCGCGCATCCTGGCGGTGGCCGATGTGGTGGAGGCCATGTGCCTGGACCGGCCCTACCGGGCGGGTTTGGGGCTGGAGGCCGCACTCGATGAGATCCGGCGTGGGCGAGGGCGCCTGTATGACCCCCAGGCAGCCGATATCTGCGTTGAATTGATGAGTCGCGGCGAGTTTTCTTTCGAGGTGGCCTGAACAGGTCGCCTGAGCAGCCCGGGTGTTGCGGGTCTGCGCCTGCGCAGGTCGTCGGCCCCGGTTTCGGAGTAGAGTAAATTTCAAATCAGGACACCCGATTCATGACCCTGCACCTGCCCACCCTGCTCTTGGGTCTCACCCTGGCCAGCGGGGTGTTGGCCAGCGCCGTCCTGGCGGTGGCCTGGGGTGGCCGGTTGCACAAGGGCCTGTCGCTGTGGGGCTTGGGCCTGGTGGTGAATGGCTTGTCTTACCCGGCCTTCGGTCTGCGCGATGCGGGCTGGCTGAGCCTGTCCATTTTGTCGACCAATGCCCTGACCGCGCTCAGCCTGGTCATCCACACCTTGGCTTTGAGGGCCTTCCAGCGTGGGCGCTGCCATACCCTGCCAAACTGGGTGGTGTGGTTGCCTGCGGGCCTGAACATGGTGGCGGCGACCCTCTTGCTGCATGACGATCGCTGGCGCAATGTGGTGGTGGCTGGCCTGCAGGGTGTGATGGCCATGGTGCTGCTGTCCCAGGCCTGGGCGCCGGGCCTGCATGGGCGCCGCCTCACGGGTCGCTGGGTGGTGATTGCCGGTGCTGCGCTGCTGTGCATCACCCTGGTGCTGCGCACGCTGTTCATGTTGGGGGCCTCGGAGTGGGATGCCCAGTTCAACGTGCCCACCCAGGTGCAGGTGGCCACCTACTTTGCCATTTTGGCGGTGCTGTTGCTCAACAGCATGGGCTTTGTGCTGATGCAGATGGAGCACGCGGTGAGCCAACAGCACGAACTGGCCAGCCACGATCGGCTGACGGGCCTGTACAACCGTCTGGCCTTGATGGAGCTCATGGACCACCACCTGGCCCTGGCCCGGCGCCGCCGCACACCGCTGGCCCTGCTGATGCTCGACATCGACCACTTCAAGGTGGTGAACGACCAGCACGGCCACCTGGTGGGCGACGAGGTGCTGCGCCAGGTGGCGCAGCGCGCCCAGGCCCGTTTGCGCGGGGCCGACCTGCTGGCCCGCTTTGGCGGCGAAGAGTTCCTGGCCCTGCTGCCAGCCACCACCGTCGAGGGCGCCCAGGCGGTGGCCGAGGGCATCCGCCGGGCCGTGGGCGACCCGCCCATGGTGGTCAACGGGGTGAGCATTCCGGTGACGATCAGCATCGGTGTGCATGCCGCCATCCCCACCGAGGGCCCCACGGCTGCCGAAGCCATGATCTCGCTCAGTGATCAGGCCCTTTATGACGCCAAGCACCAGGGGCGCAACCGGGTGGTGGTGCGCTGACCATAAGCCGGCCCAGGGGCCGGCACGGTCACGGCTTGCGCCGCCGCAACGACAGCAAGGAGCCCAGGCCCAGCAGGGCACTGAGCACCAAGGCCGCCGCACCCGACAGGGTCGGCACACCCGAGACCCCGGCGCCTGATCCCACCCCCAGCGCCACCGGGTCGTCGATCACCCCGTTCTGAGTCCAGTCGTTGTCACCTCTTTGTCCATCGGTGAGCGTGTAGGTGACCGTGCCGGCCTGGGCATCGATGGTGGCGGGGTAAGCGAACCATTGGTTGGTGTCGCCCAGGCCATTTTCCTTGCCGTACTTGTAGAGCCGGGCACCGGCCGGGATGCTGCTGAAGCGCAGGGTCACCGTGGTGCTGGTGCCGGGGGTTCCGCTGTCCAGCACCACCTTGGTTGCCCCTTGGGGGAAGCTCACGCCACTGGGCGGGGCGGCAGGCGGCGAGACAAAGCCTGAGCTGGCCGTCCTGACTTGCCAGTTGTTGGTGCCGGCGGACTGGATGGCCCCCACGGCGCTCCCGGTGGCCACCGAGCTGAAGGGGGCCGTGCAGGCCGCGTTGCTGCCACCGCCGCTGCCGCTGCAGCTCCATGACCAACTGCTGGTGCCGGCGCTCACGGCGCCAGCCGTGCCGATTGAGCACAGGTTGCCCGTTGGCTGATAGGCGCTGGCGGTGTTGGCTGCGCTGCCGCAGCTGGCGTTGACCGGCGCTGCGGCCGCCACGGCCACGGTGGAGCCCGAACACACCTCGGTGCCGGCACCGGTGTTGCCTGCTGCGGCCGCCGGCGTCACACAGAACTGCAAGGCCTTGCCCTGATCGGTGCCCACGGGTGTGTAGTTGCGGGCGGTGGCCCCGGCGATCGAGGTCCGGGTCACGCCCCGACCTGCAGGCGTGGCCCATACCCAGCGGTAGGTGCTGTCGCCTTCGGTGTCGTCTTCGAAATCCCAGTAGCTGTAGCTGCCGGCCAAAGCCTGGCCCACCTGCGCGGTGCCGGTCACGGCAGGCGTGCCACGGATCTCCGCCCGGGCGTTGCTGATCGAGGTGCCCGTGATCACCATCGCCAAGGGCTTTGTCGCGGCGGGCGATGAACTGTGTTTGCGGAAGATCACCCGGTACTCGGTGTTGGCCACGGGGTTGGCAATGATCACCTGCTTGAAGTTCTGCCCCATGTCGTCAAAGGCGGCGGTGGACAGGGTGGCGTTGTCCGTGCGGTGCGCCATGTCCGGGATCTTCCAGGGGCGGAAGGTATTGCCTGTCGTGATCTCGACGACTTCGATGTCAAAGTTGTAGATGACCCGCGAGCTGGTGTCGTCCACCGGGTTGGCGGCGGTCTGCTCCGGGCCGGCATCGTCATTCCAGGCGACGTTGACCACCAGGGGCACCCCGCCCCGGGCATACACCGACCGGTAGCAGGCTGACGCGCCATTGTTGTCGGGGTTGACGCTCAGCTCATCGATGATCGCACCGCGCAAATCAGAGGCCAGGTAGCTGCCGGTGCAGTTGGACTGGCCGTAGGGGGTGGTGCGCTGCTTGATGGTGGTGGCGGCGTTTTGCAGGTTCAGCAGTCCCCAGCCAAACTGGTGGTCGGGGCCGGGGCGGCCCAGGTCTTCGGCGGTGCCAAACATCAGGGCCCGCAAGGTCTCCGAGCGCATGTAGTTGCCGGCATAGCGGGTGCGGAAGAACTGTTGCAGCAACAGCGCGCCCGCCGTGACGGCCGGTGTGGCATACGAGGTGCCGCTGGAGTCGGTTCCGCTGCCGCTGTATGAGGTATCACTGGCGGCGGTGGCCGAGTTGATGCCCGTGCCCCGAGCCACGATCTCAGGCTTGAGGCGGCCGTCATCGGTGGGCCCCCAGTTGCTGTAGTCCGACATGCTTTTGTCCGCATTCACGGCGCCCACGGTCACCACGTTCTTGGCCGCGCTGGCCCCCGTCATCAGGTCGTAGCCCCCTTTGCTGGCGTTGCCGTTGGCTTGCTGTTCATTGCCTGCGGCCACAAACGGTTGGTAGAAGACCAGCGAGCTGATCACCTGGTCCCAGGCGCGGGATTCGCTGTCGTACGCACCAAACTGCCAGACCGGGATGGTGTTGTCATTGGCATAGCCGTAGGAGTGGTTGGACACCTGAACACCATCGACCGCCAGGCCGGCGGCGTACATCTCTGCGGTGTCGTTGTCCGAATCCCAGTTGCGTGAGCTGGCGCTGTAGGCGATGCCCTGGGCACTGGCGCCGTTGCCTGTGATGCCGGCCTTGCCGACGATGGTGCCGGTCACATGGGTGGCATGGTTGCGGGCCGAGTCGGTGATGCTGCCCAGCTGGTTGGCCTGGAGGCTGACCTTGCCTGCCAGCAGCTCGTGCGTGGCCCGGGGCAGGCCGGGCTCCCAGACCCCCACCACCATGTTCTGGCCGGTGATGTTCACCCCCAGGCTGCCGCCGGGGTAGAGGGAATCGGCCTTGATCAACTGGCCCGACTCCACGTTGCTGCGCGCATCGATGCGGCTGCTGCCCTTGCTTTTGATGTAGATCGGCTGCCCATCCGAGCCGATGCGCACGATGCGGTACACCACCCCGTCGCGGACCACTTCGCGCTGCGTGCCTGGGTTGTCCGCGAGGTAGCGGGCAACCGCCGCTTCCTGGGCATCAAAGCGGCGCTGCAGCTCGGCGGCCAGGCCGGCGCTGGGGCTGCTCTGCGCCTGGGCCGGTGCCAGCAGGGCGGTACACAGCATCGTGGTGGCCAGGGCCACGGCCGTCAGGGTGCCCTGGGCCTTGCGCCCTGCGGGGCTTGCACTTGAGGAGAAGTTCATTTTTTGTGTCGTGTGGGTGGTTGGCAGAGGCCCAGAGTCCCTTCCGATAACATCGGCCCACAGGGCACGCCGAGCGATGGCATGGCTCGGCACCCGACAGGCAGGCAGGATGGAAACGGCAAGTGGCCCTGGTCAAATGGCCGCGCGTTTGTATCAACCGGCTCACACGAAAGATTGCGTTTTATTGCACCCCCCATGACCCCCATGACCCCCGCGACCGATGCCAGCCGTTTGCGGCGGCCTGCCTTGTGCCGTGCTCTTCAGTGGCTGATGCCTCTTTTGTGTCTGCTGGCGCTGACCTGGCCCGTGGTGGGCCGGGCGGCACTGGTCACCGCAATCGAGGTCGAGCGCGCCGTCTGGGCCGACCCCACGGGTGAGGCCCGCCTGGAAGAGGTGTTGGGGCAGGCCTTTCAGCCCGCTCCCACCATCGTGGCCCGCGGCTATCAGCGCGGCGCCACCTGGTTGCGTGTGACCGTGCCACCGACGTCGGCCGCGCCGTTGTGGGCCACCCTGCAGCCCATGTACCTCGATGATCTGCAGCTGTACAGCCGCCAGCGTGATCCGGACGGCCGCCTGGGCCCCTGGACGATGCGGCAGGAGGGCGACCGCTTTCCTTTCGACCGCCGTGAGCGGGCCACGCTGAACTACAGCCTGGCCCTGGACACCTCGGCCACCGAGTCCACGGTTTTCTATGTGCGCCTGCGCAGCACCAGCACCCATGCGCTGTACGTGAATGTGCGCACCCAGAACAGTGCCCTCGAGTTCGAAGGGCTGACCCTGCTGTGGTTGGGGCTCTACCTGGGCATCGTGTTGGTGCTGGCCTGGATGTCCGCGCTGCGCTTCTTCGTCACACGCGACATCCTGTGGGCGATGAACCTGTGCCTGCAGGCGGGCACGGTGATCCTGACGCTGTTCTACCTCGGGGTGGTGGCCAAATACTTCATGCCGCATGCCCCGCACGGTGTCGACGCCTGGATGTCCACCGTGCTGTGTGGGCACCTGTGCCTGGGCATGTTGTACTACATGGTTTTCGTGAGGCATTTTGGTGCGCCTCGCTTGACGGTGTGGCTGTATGGCGGCACCGCGCTGGCCTTCCCGCTGCAGCTGTGGTGGATCTGGCATGAGCAGGCTCACCAGGCCATGAGCCTGAACTCGAACCTGCTGTTGTGGAGCACTCTGCTGGGCTCCGTCGCAACCTGGTTCCTCAGGATCCAGGACACCCGATTGCGCTGGATCGTCCGCGGCCTGTTCACTGCCCAGACCCTGTACCTGATCGTTTTTGTGCTGCCCCTGCTCGGGGTGGGACAGATGACCTTCTGGCATCTGTACCCGGCGCTGTTGATCAACCTGTTCGGCTCGGTCATGCAGCACGTGGTGTTGACGCGCCGTGACCAGCTCGACAGAGAGACGAGGGGCTTGCTTGAGCGCGAGGTGGCGGCGTCGCAATTGCTGCTGCGGGCCAAGCATGATCAGCTGGCCGCCAGCACCAGTTTCCTGGGCATGCTGCTGCATGAGTTGAAGAACCCGCTGGCCTCCATCCGGCTCGCCGTCTTGAACATGCTGCGCCATGGCGACGATCTGGCCCCTGCACAGGTGACGCGCCTGGAGCACATCCAGGCCGCGGCCCAGGGCATGGACACGGTGCTGGACCGCTGCCGGCAGGTGGACCGGCTGGAGTCCGGCGCCTGGGCCACAAGCCACTCCGAGGCCGACCTGGTTGAGCTGGTGGCCCAATCGGTGGCAGCCCACCCCGAGGGGGGGCGGGTGGTTCTGAGCGCCCCGTCCAGCCTGCCTGCCCGCGTTGATGTCCATGGCTTCCAGACCGTGTTGGGCAACCTGCTCGACAACGCGCTGGGCTACTCCCCACCCGATTCGCAGATCGATCTGCAGCTGCAAGCACTGACGCCCGAGGGGCGGCCCGGCCGCTGGGTGTGTGTGCGGGTGGGCAACCCGGTCGGCAAGGCCGGCCTGCCCGATGCCGATCGGGTCTTCAGCAAGTACTACCGCGCCGAAGGCGCACACCAGCGCACCGGTTCGGGCCTGGGGCTGTACCTGGTCAAATCCCTGGTCGAGCGCGAGGGCGGCCGCATCAGCTACCGCCCCGAGACCCCCCCGGGGGCCACTCCCCTGATCCACTTCGAGTTCTGCCTGCCATGCCATTGAAGGACGCTGTTGCCCAGACCGGGCCCCTGGACATCATCGTTGTGGAGGACCACGACCTGGTCCGGCTCGAACTGGTGGATTTTCTGAGCCGTCCCGGTGTGCAGGTGCGAGGGGCCGACGATGGCGAGGTGCTGGAGAGTCTGCTGCGCCAGCGCCATGCCGACATCCTGGTGGTGGACCTGAACCTGCCCGGTGAGGACGGCCTGAGCCTGTGCCGCCGCATGCGGCATGCCTTTCCCGAGATGGGCCTGGTGATGCTCACCGCCCGCGTGATGCCGTCTGACAAGACAGCGGGCTACCAGAACGGCGCCGATGTCTACCTCACCAAACCCGCCAATGTCGACGAACTGGAGGCGGTGATCGCCAACCTGGCCCGTCGCATCCGCCGGCGCGTGGCCAATGGTCTGCAGCTCGACATGCCGCGCCAGCAACTGACCCTGCCTGCGGGCACGGGGGTTGCCCTGACCCTGTTCGAATCGCGCCTGTTGTACGAATTGGCCCTGGCCCCTGAGCGCAAGCTCAGCACCGAGGTGCTGGTGCAACGGCTGGACCCCCGCCTGGAGCAGCCCCGTCTGCGCGACAACCTGCCGGTGACCATCAGCCGCCTGCGCCAGAAAATGGCTGCTGACCCGGGCGGGCTTGACGCCATCAAGGCGGTGCGTGGGTTCGGCTACCAGCTCACGGTGGCCACCACCGTGCGGTCCTGATGGCTTTGCGCCACGCCATGGCATTTCGCAGTTAAGATCGCCGCTTCGGGTGCGTGGCCTCTTCGGGGGTCACGTTAAACGGGAAGCCGGTGACGCTGCACAACCATGTTGTGCCGCCATTCCGGCGCAGCCCCCGCTGCTGTAAGCCAGACGACTCCGCCCACACGCCACTGTGCATGACACGGGAAGGCGCGGAGAAGGATGAAGGCGAGCCAGAATACCGGCCCGAAAAAGCGCCAGCACCATTCCCCGGGGTGACGGGAAAACTGCAGCCAACGTGCCTCGGCTTGTCTGCGGGCGCCTGGCCGTCTTTTTCATCCTCCGCGTGGTGCCTTGACAGGAACCATTCGACGGGAGGATTCGAATGCACATCATGGAAGGCTTTTTGCCGCCAGCGCACGCGCTGGGCTGGTCAGCCGCCTCTTTACCCTTTGTGATCTGGGGCCTGCGCTCCATGCAGCGCAGCGTGCAGGCGCAGCCCGAGCAGCGCATGCTGCTGGGCGTGAGCGCGGCCTTTGCCTTTTTGCTGTCGGCGCTCAAGCTGCCCTCGGTCACCGGCAGCTGCTCGCACCCCACCGGGGTGGGGCTGGGCGCGATGCTGTTCGGCCCGGCGGCCATGGTGCCGATCGCGCTGGTGGTGCTGCTGTTCCAGGCCCTGCTGCTGGCGCATGGCGGGCTCACCACGCTGGGGGCCAATCTGTTTTCGATGGGCATCCTGGGGCCGCTGGTGTCGTATGGCGTGTTCCGGCTGGCGCGTGGTCTGGGCCTGGGGCGCTCGGGCGCCGTGTTTGGGGCGGCCTGCCTCGGCGACCTGGCCACCTACCTGTGCACCTCGGTGCAACTGGCCTGGGCCTTCCCCGACCCCGTGGGCGGCATGGCCGCCTCGCTGCTGAAGTTTGGCGGTATCTTTGCCCTCACCCAGATCCCGCTGGCCGTCAGCGAAGGGCTGCTCACCGTGCTGGTGGTGAACGCCATGGCCCGCTTCAATGCGGCCGAACTGCAGGGCCTGCCCCTGTTCGCCCGCCGTGGGGTGCAGGCATGAGCCGGCGCACCCTGATGCTGCTGGCCGCCGTGCTGCTGATCACCGCCGGGCCCCTGTGCTGGGTGGCCCAGCCCACCGATGCGGCGGCGCTGGCCGAGCACTTTGGCGGGGCCGACGCCCAGGCCCAGCAGGCCATTGCGCAACTGGCGCCGCACTACCAGCCCTGGTTCAGCCCGGTGCTGGAGCCGGCCAGCAATGAGATCGCCTCGCTGCTGTTTGCGCTGCAGGCCGCGCTGGGCGCCGGGGTGATCGGCTTCTGGCTGGGGCTGTCGGTGGCGCGTGAGCGTGCTGCGCGGCAGGTCCCGGCTTCGGACCTGGCTCGCCCGGCTGAACCCGCCCACCCCCAGCCCTGATCCGCCGTGTTGATCGAACATTGGGCCTACGCCAACCGCTGGCGGGGGGTATCGCCGGCCGCCAAGGGCTTGTGGGCGCTGGCCGGTCTGGCCGCCGCCCAGGGCGCGGCCACGCCCGGGCGCGCGCTGGGCAGCGCGGCCGCCCTGGTCGCTGTGTGCCTGCTTGGGGCCGGCGTGCCCTGGCGCGCCTACCTGCGCGCGGCCTGGGCGCCGCTGGGCTTTCTGGCGCTGTCGGCTGCGTCGATGGCGGTGTCTCTGGGCTGGGCGGGGCAGGGCCTGCCCAGCTTTCAAGTCACCCCAGAGGCCCAGGCCCTGGCGGGCCACACCAGTGCGCGGGCGCTGGCCTCGCTGGCGGCTTTGCTGGGCCTGGTTCTGACCACGCCACTGCCCGATCTGATGGCCCTGTTGCGCCGCTTGCGGGTGCCTGATCTGCTGCTGGAGCTGATGGTGCTGTGCCACCGGCTGCTGTTTGTGGCCCTGGCCCTGTTCCACGAGGCCAGCCGCGCCCAGCGCGCCCGCCTGGGCTATGCCAGCCGGGCCCAGGCCGTGCGATCCATCGCCCTGCTGCTGGGCCACCAGGCTGTGCAGCTGTGGCAGCGCGCCCGGGTGCTGCAGGCCAGCGCCGAGGCCCGCTGCGGCGGGGCAGGGCTGCGCTTTCTGCCGCCGGTCTACCCGCACGCGCGCCGCGATGTCGGGCTGGCTGCACTCGCCTCGCTGGGCCTGTTGTGGTGTACCTGGGGCCTGGCATGAACACGGCAAAGCCTGTCTTTGAACTGCAGGGCGTGGCCTACCGCTACCCCGATGGCCCCCAGGGCCTGCACGACTGCAGCCTGCGTCTGGAGCGGGGGCGGCGCCATGCGCTGCTGGGCGCCAATGGCGCTGGCAAAACCACCTTGCTGCAGCAACTCAATGGGCTGCTGCGGCCCAGTGCGGGGCAGATCGTGTTCGATGGCCAGCCGCTGGACGCCAGCCGGGCCGGCCTGCGCGCGTTGCGCCAGCGCGTGGGCCTGGTGTTTCAGAACCCCGAGCACCAGCTGTTCTCGGCCCAGGTGTTTGAAGACGTGTCGTATGGCCCGCTCAACCTGGGGTTGGACGAGGCCACGGTGCGCGAGCGCGTGCGCGCTGCGCTGGCCGATGTGGGCCTGAGCGCGCACGCCCTGGCCCCGGTGCACCAGCTGAGCTTTGGCCAGAAGAAGCGCGTGTGCCTGGCCGGCGTGCTGGCCATGCAGCCCGAGGTGCTGCTGCTCGACGAGCCCATGGCCGGCCTGGACGCCCCCATGCAACAGGCGCTGACGGCGCTGCTCGACGCGTTGGTGGCACGCGGCGTGACCGTGCTGCTGTCCACCCACGACATCGACTTTGCCTACGCCTGGGCCGACCACCTGCACCTGATGCAGGCCGGCCGCTGCACGGCCTCGCTGCCCGCCACCGATCTGCCCAGCCAGGCACCCGCCTGGCGGCAGGCCGGCCAGCCCCTGCCCCGGGTGCTGGAGCTGCACCAGGCTTTGCAGCAGCAGGGCCTGGGCCTGCCGGGCGAACCCCCGCGCAGCCACGAAGCGCTGCTGGCGCTGTTGGCGCTTGCTGGTGCTGTACGCGCGGCCGCAAGCCACCCCATCGACCCCTCCCGCCAGGATGAACTGCCATGACTGACCCCCAACTGCCCGCACCGCGACCCCTGGGCAAGGTCTGGTTTGTGGGGGCCGGCCCGGGCGACCCCGAGCTGATCACCCTCAAGGGCCAGCGTCTGCTGGCCCAGGCCGGGGCCGTGCTGTTTGCCGGCTCGCTGGTCGACCAGGCCGTCACCCTGCACGCCCCGGCGGGCTGCCTGGTGCGCGACTCCAAGGACATGACGCTGGAGCAGATGAGCGACTGGCTGGCCGAGCAGGCCGCGCGCCACGCCACCGTGGTGCGCCTGCAGACCGGCGACCCCGGCCTGTACGGCGCCCTGATCGAGATGACCCGGCCGCTCACCGCGCTGGGCATCGATTGGGCTGTGGTGCCCGGCGTGTCGTCGGCCATGGCCTCGATGGCGGCCGCCGGCGAGTCCATGACCTTGCCCGAGGTCACGCAGACCGTGATCCTGACCCGCGTCGAAGGCCGCACCCCCATGCCCGAGGGCGAAGACCTGGCCGCCCTGGCGGCCCACCGCAGCACGCTGTGCATCTTTCTGTCGATCACCCTGATGCACAAGATCGAAGCCGGTCTGCGGGCCGCCGGCTGGCCCGAAGACGCGCCCATGCTGGTGGTGCACAAGGCCAGCTGGCCGGGCCAGGAGCGCATCGTGCGCGGCACCCTGGCCGACATCAAACAGCGCTGCCGCGAGGCCGGCATCGTCAGCCAGGCCATGGTGGTGGCCAGCCCCACGCTGGGCTCCGCCGACTGGGAGACGCTGGCCCGCTCCAAGCTTTACGACCCCACTTTCACCCACCGCTTTCGAAAGGCCACGGCATGAACACCCTGACTCCGCTCACTCCGCTCACCCAGATCACGCCCGAAGACACCGTGCTGCTGGTAGGCCACGGCTCGCGAGAGGCCGCAGGCAACACCGAGATCCTCGACTTCGTGGCCCAGTGGCGCGCGCGCCGCCCGCAGTGGCGCATCGAGGTGTGCTTCATTGAATTTGCCTCGCCCTCGCTGCACGACGGCCTGCTGAGCGCCGCGCAAAGCGGCCGCCGGGTGCTGGTGTTGCCCCTGATCCTGAACGCCGCCGGCCACGTGAAGATGGAGATCCCCGAGGCCATCGAGCACGCCCGCGCCCACTGCCCCGGCAGCCAGATCCTGCTGGCGCCCCACCTCACGGCCTGCGACCCCATCCTGGCCATCCTCCAGCGGCGCCTGCGCCAGGCCATGCAAGGCCTGGACATGCCCGACCCGCGCAGCACCGGTGTGATCGTGCTGGGCCGGGGCTCGTCTGACCGGGGCGCCAATGGCGACATGGCCAAGATGGCGCGCTGGCTGCTGGAGGAGGGCGACCACGAGCTGGTCGACCTGGCCTTCACTGGCATCACCTGGCCGCGCCTGGAGCGCGTGGTGCAGCGCCAGGTCCTGCTGGGCATGGGCCAGATCGTGGTGCTGCCCTACTACCTGTACACCGGCACGCTGATGGAGCGCATCCACCGCCAGGTGCAGCACCTGCGCGGCCAGTACCCGCAACTGCGCCTAGCCTGCAGCACGCATTTCGGCTTTGAGAAAGAGATCTTCAAGCTGCTGGAGCAACGCGCCCTGGACCTGCTGGCCGGCACCCCCGACAGCCGCCTGCCTTGCGACGGCTGCAGCTACCGCGAGATCGCGCACGACCTGGGCCACGGCCACTCGCACGAGCACACCCATGCGCCCGTGCCCGTTCATGTGCACGCCCACGTGCCTGAGCACGCCACGCCGGTCGCAAACCCCGACCAAGTCGACCAGGCCGAACAGGCCCAGCCCGCATGAGCACCGTCAACACCGTCACCGAGCAGCTCACCCGCGCCGGCCAGGCCATCGAGCACGACAGCTTCGCCATCATCGATGCCGAGGTGGGCCCGCACGCCTACGACCCCGGCCAGTGGCCCATCGTGCGCCGCATGATCCACGCCAATGCCGATTTCGAGTTCAACGGCCTGACTGATTTCCACCCCGCCGCGGTGGAGGCCGGCATCCAGGCCATGCTGCGCGGCGGCACGCCCGTGGTGGCCGATGTCGAGATGATCTGCTCGGGCCTGTCGCAGCCGCGCCTGGCCCACTTCGGCATGCGCACCCACCAGTTCATCAGCGATGCCGACGTGATCGAGGCGGCGCGCGCCCAGGACACCACCCGCGCCGTGCAGGCCATGCGCAAGGCCTGGCGACTGGGCCTGCTGCAGGGCGCCATCGTGGGCATTGGCAACGCGCCCACCGCACTCATCGAGCTGGTGCGCCTGATCCGCGAGGAGGGCCTGCGCCCGGCCCTGGTGGTGGGCATGCCGGTGGGCTTTGTGGCGGCAGCCGAATCCAAAGACCTGATGGCCGGCCTGAGCGAGGTGCCCTGGATCGTGATCCGCGGCCGCAAGGGCGGCTCGACCCTGGTGGTGGCCGCCCTGCACGCGCTGCTGGCCCTGGCCGAGGCGCGCCAGAAGGCCGCCGGGGCCGCGTGATGGCAGGAACGATGGACAGCAAGATGGAGGGCAAGAGCACTGCCCCCCGCGGCACCCGCACCGGCTTCACCACCGGGGCCTGTGCGGCCGCTGCGGCACGCGCTGCCGTGCAGGGCCTGCTGAGCGGCCAGGTGCCCGACGCGGTGGAAAGCCTGCTGCCCAATGGCGACCGGGTGCGCTTTGCCGTGCACGACGGGCGCTGCGATGCGACCAGCGCCCACGCCATGGTGATCAAGTTTGCCGGCGACGACCCCGACTGCACCGATGGCGCCCACCTCACGGTGGACCTGCGTGTGCTGCCCGGCCAGGCCGGCGTGCTGAACTGGCGCGCTGGCGAGGGCGTGGGCACGGTCACCTTGCCCGGCCTGGGGCTGGAGGTGGGCGGCCCGGCCATCAACCCGGTGCCGCGCCAGAACATGGCTGACAACCTGCGCGAGGTGGCCCCGGCGCTGCTGGCCGAGCATGGACTGGAGGTGTGCATCAGCGTGCCCGGCGGGCAGGAGATGGCCAAGAAGACCACCAACGCGCGCCTGGGCATTCTGGGCGGCATCAGCATCCTGGGCACCACCGGCATCGTGCGCCCGTATTCCACCGCCGCCTGGCGCGCCAGCGTGGTGCAGGGCGTGCAGGTGGCGGCCACACTGGGCCACGGCCTGGTGGCCCTGACCACGGGCGGGCGCACCGAATCATTTGCCATGAGCACCCTGCGTGCCGAGCAGCCCGGCCTGCCGGCTGCCTGCTTTGTGCAGATGGGCGATTTTTTGCGCTATGCGCTCGACGAGGCGGTGGCCCAGGGGCTGCCTCTGGTGGTGCTGGGCGTGATGGTGGGCAAGCTCACCAAGATCGCCCAGGGCGAAACCATCACCCACGCCAACCGCAACGTGGTGGACACCGATCTGGTGGCCCAGATCGGCCGCGAGATCGGCGCCAGCGAGGCCGACTGCCAGGCCATGGCCCAGGCCGAGACCGCGCGCTTTGGCGCCGAGCTGATGGTGGAGCGCGGCCTGGGCCCGGCTTTTCACCGGGCGTTGGCGCAAAAGGCCATCGACACCCTGACCGACCCGCAACGCTATGGCCGCGCCTTTCAGTTGCGCGTGCTGGTGTGCGACTTTGCCGGGCAACTGGTGGCCGATGTGCTGTCGGCCCCCGCGCTGCCCCCGTCTGAAAGACCGGCCCTGCCAGCCCGGGCGCCCCTGCCCGAAACCGATGAGGACCCCGCTCCGTGACCCCCGAGAAAGACCCCAACCCCTGCCGCGTGATCGGCGTGCTCGATGACGGCGTGGCCAGCCTCAGCGCCACCGCGCTGGCCCACCTGCGCACGGCCGATGTGGTGATCGGCGGCGCCCGCACCCTGGCCCTGCTGCGCCACGAGTTCAAGCCCCAGGCCCGACTGCACGACCTGGGCGGCCAGCTCAAGGCCGTGCCCGGCTGGGTGCGCGCGGCCCGCGAGGCCCACCTGGCCTGCGTGGTGCTGGCCACCGGCGACCCGCTGTGCCACGGCATTGCCCCCTACCTGGCGCAGCACCTGTGCGTGCAGGCGCTCGACATCCTGCCCAATCTGTCGACCCTGCAACTGGCCTGCGCCCGCATCGGACTGGCCTGGCAGGATGCCCGCATCGTCTCGGTGCACGGCACGGACGCTGGCGAGTGGCAGCGCGGCAGCCCGCCCGCCCATGGCCTGTACGCGCTGGCCCAGGCCCTGCGCGGCGAGCGCCGCCTGCTGGTGCTGACCAGCCCGGCCAACAGCCCCGACCGCATTGCCCGCCTGCTGCTGGCCGAAGGCCTGGGCGACGACTACCAGATGGCCGTGGCCGAGAACCTGCTGCAGGCCGAAGAGCGCCTGCACACTGAGCTCAGCCCGGCCCAGGCCGCCACCCTGCGCTTTGCCGAGCTCAATGTGGTGCTGCTGTGGCGCCTGCGGCCGGCGCCCCAGCCGCTGTGCCTGGGCCTGCCCGACAGCGCCTACGAGCAGCGCCAGCCCGACAAGGGCCTGATCACCAAGCAGGAGGTGCGCGCCGTGAGCCTGGCCCGCCTGCAGTTGCGCCCCACCAGCGTGGTGTGGGACATCGGGGCCGGTTCGGGCTCGGTGGGGCTGGAGGCGGCGCGCCTGTGCCGGCGCGGCCATGTGTGGGCCATCGAAAAAAACGAGGCCGACCACGCCATTGCCCGCCGCAACCACGCCCGCGCCGGCCTGAGCAACTACAGCCTGCATCTGGGCCGCGCCCCCGAGGGCCTGGCCGACTGGCCCGACCCCGATGCGGTGTTCATCGGTGGCTCGGGCGGCGAACTGGCCGAGCTGATCGCCCTGGTGCTGCAGCGCTTGCGCCCCGGCGGCCACCTGGTGATGAATTTTGTGACCCTGGAGAACCTGGCCACCGCCACCGCCGCATTGCAGGCCGCCAGCACTCAGGCCGCCCCCGGCACCCTGGGCTGGGACGTGTTGCAGATCCAGGCCGCGCGCAGCAAACCCATCCTGCACATGCACCGCATGGCCGCCGAGAACCCGGTGTGGCTGGTCTGCGCCCGGCGTGCCCACCCCGAGGAAGCCTTGAATGACTGAGCCATCCACCCTGCACCCGGCCGAGCCGCCCACAGTGCAGACACCCAATCACCGTGGCACCCTTTGGGGCGTCTCGCTGGGCCCCGGCGACCCGGGCCTGATCACCCGCGCCGCCTGGGCCGCCCTGCAGCGCCGCGATGTGGCCTGGGCCTACCCGGCGCGCAGTGGCAAAACCCCCAGCTACGCGCTCGACATCGCCACCCGCGCCGGCCTGGCCCCGCCCGAGCAACACAGCCTGCTGCTGTTTCCGATGACGCACGACGGCGAGAAGCTGGCCCGCGCCTGGCTCAAGGCGGCGCACACCCTGCTGCCCTGGCTGCAGGCCGGGCGCGACGTGCTGTTTCTGGTCGAGGGTGATGCCAGCACCTACGCCACCTTCGGCCACCTGGCGCGCACCGTGAAGGCACTGGACGCTGAAGTGCCCATGCAGGTGCTGGCCGGCGTCAACTCGTTCACCGCGGCCAGCGCCCAGGCCGGCGTGCCCTTTGCCGAGCAGGACGACACCGTGGCCATCGTGCCCGCCGCCTATGGCCTGAGTGCGGTGGACCGCCTGCTGCCTGATTTCGACACCCTGGTGCTCATGAAGATCAAGCCCCTGCTGGACGAGCTGCTCGACTGGCTGCAGCACCGTGGCCTGCTGGCCGGCGCGCACTTCATCGAGCGCGTGGGCGCGCCCGACGAGCGCCGTGTATCGGGCACCGACCTGCTGGCGCTGCGCGGCACCCGGGTCAGCTACCTGTCGCTGCTGCTGCTGAAAAACCCCGGCCGCGTGCGCGGCGAACGCATCAAGGGCTGCCTCAAGAAGAGTGCCCCGGCCGCATCGGCCACCCCCCCACTGCTGGATCCCACATGACCGAACCCACCCCAAGCGCTCAACCCCCCGTGGTGCTGTCAGCCCCGGCCCAAGCCACCGAAGACGTGCGCCTGTGCCTGGTGGCCATCACCCGCCATGGCGCCAGCCAGGCGGCCCGCCTGGCCCAGGCCCTGCCGCAGGCCGACATCTGCACCTCGGCCAAGTTTGCCGCGCAGTTTGCCGGCCTGCCCAACCGCGTGCGTGCCTACGAAGGCGCGCTGCGCGACGAGATCGGCTCGCTGTTTGCGGGCTGGGATCAACTGGTGTTCTTTGTCTCGCTGGGCGCGGTGGTGCGCCTGATCGCGCCGCACCTGCGCAGCAAGGACGAAGACCCCGGCGTGATCGTGGTGGACGACGCCGGCCAGTACGTGATCCCGGTGCTGTCGGGCCATGTGGGCGGCGCCAACGAATGGAGTGAGCGCGTGGCCGAGGCCCTGCAGGCCAGCCCCGTGCTCACCACCGCCTCGGACGTGGGCCGCACCCTGCCGGTCGACATCCTGGGCCGGCACCTGGGCTGGCGCGTGGAGGCGCCCAAGATCAACATCACCCGCGTGTCGGCCCATGTGGTCAATGGCGAGCCCATTGCCTTTGTGCAAGAGGCGGGCCGCCCCGACTGGTGGACCCGGCCCACACCGCTGCCCGCCAACATCCACTGCTTTACCCAGTGGGCCGATGTGGACCTGAGCCGCTTTGCCGCCGTGCTGTGGGTGACCCACGCCGAGGTGAGCGAGGCGCGCTGGGCCCAACTGAGCGAGCGCCTGGTGGTGTACCGCCCGCCGCTGGAGGCGGGCGCATGAGCCACGCCACACACCGCGCCCGACGCCATCCCACCGTGGCGCTGGGCCTGGGCTGCGACCGGGGCTGCAGCCTCGACACCCTGCGCCAGGCCGTGGAAGCGGCCCTGGCCCAGGCCGGCGCCGGCTGGGCCGATGTGCAGGCCGTTGCCAGCATCACCCTCAAGGCCGACGAGGCCGGCTTGCTGGCGCTGGCGGCCGAGCAGGGCTGGGCGCTGCGCTTTCACCCGCCCGAGGTGCTGGCCGCCGTGCCCGTGCCCAATCCCTCGGAAACCGTGCGCCGCTACACCGGCACCCCCTCGGTCAGCGAGGCCGCGGCCCTGCTGGCCGCGGGCTGGCCCGGCCCGCCCACGCCGGCCCTGCTGCTCGAAAAACACAAGCACTGCGGCCCCGACGGCCGCAACGCCACCGTCTCGGTGGCGCTCATGAACACAACACGCTCTGCCTGAGAACCCCGACCATGAACTCTGAACCCACTCCCACCGAACCTGGTACCAGCACAGGTAGCAGCACCGGCACCGGCAAGATCATGCTGGTGGGCATCGGCCCTGGCAGCGTCGAACACATGACGGCCCGTGCCCGCTCGGCCATTGCCGAGGCCGATGTGGTGATCGGCTATGTCACCTACATCAAGCTGGTGGCCGACCTGCTGGAGGGCAAGGAGATCATCCGCAAGTCGATGACCGAAGAGCTGGACCGCGCCATCAGCGCCCTCGAATGCGCCCGCGCCGGCAAAAAAGTGGCCCTGATCTCCTCGGGCGATGCCGGCGTTTACGGCATGGCCGGCCCCACCTACGAGGTGCTGTTTCAGGCCGGCTGGACGCCCGACGACCCGGTGCAGCTCGAAATCGTGCCCGGCGCCTCGGCCCTCAACAGCTGTGCAGCGCGCGTGGGCGCACCGCTCACGCACGACTTCTGCGCCATCTCGCTGTCGGACCTGCTCACGCCCTGGCCCACCATCGCGCGCCGGCTCGACGCGGTGGCCATGGCCGATTTTGTGGTGGCCCTGTACAACCCCAAGAGCGGCCGGCGCACGCGCCAGATCGTTGAGGCGCAGCGCCTGTTCTTGCGGCACCGCCGCGCCGACACCCCGGTGGCCATCGTCAAAAGCGCCTACCGCCGCCGCGAGAACATCGTCTTCACTACCCTGGACCAGATGGCCGAGGCCGACATCGGCATGCTCAGCACCGTGCTGATCGGCAACAGCAACACCTTTGTGCGCCACGGCCTGATGGTCACCCCGCGCGGTTACGCCAACAAATACGACATGGACGACGGCGGCAGCACCCGCGCCGGCGAGAAGGCCGGCCGATCCCTCTCCACCGGCTTGCTGGGCTGGCTCGAATCGCTGCAGGCCGACCACCAGGCCGGCGTCAGCCTCGAAGCCCTGGCCGCGCTGCACCGTCTGCCGGTGGACTACATCCGCGACACCCTGCAACACCCACCCGAAGCGCCGGGCGCCCTGGCCCCGGCCGAAGAAAGCGAAGCATGAGCAGCCCCACCGACCCGAGCAACACGGCCCCAACCGTTGACGCGGCCAGCCCCGCCGTCGTCAAACCCAAAATCGGCGCCTACAAGCGCCACCTGCTGATCTGCACCGGCCCCCGCTGCAGCCCCGGCGGCGAATCGCAAGACCTGTACGACAGCCTGGGCGCCAAGTTCAAGGCCGCCGGCCTGGACAGCGGCGAACTGCGCGTGAAGCGCAGCCGCGTGAGCTGCTTTGCCGCCTGCAAGGGCGGCCCCGTGCTGTGCGTGCAACCCGACGGCACCTGGTACTACAACGTCACCCCCGAGAACATGGACCGCATCATCGAAGAGCACCTGCTGCAGGGGCGGCGTGTGGAGGATCTGGTGTTTCATCAGGCGGGGTAGGGCGGGCTTTGCGCCGATCCGGGCAGCGTTGGCCGCTGACGCCATCAAGCCGCGGTACAGGCCGGTTCGGGAAGTTCTTCAACCTCGCCCAACCTGCCGATCACCAGCTCGATGAACGCTGACACGGCGCTCGGCAGGTGTTGCCGACTGGGGTACACCAGGTGCACGCCGTGCCCGAGGCGGTGGTGGTCGGGCAGCACCGGCAGCAGCAGGCCGGCGCGCAGGTCGCGGCGCGTGAGCGTGGCGGGCAGCAGCGCGATGCCCAGACCGGCCAGCGTTGCCTTGCGCAAGGCCTGTACGGTGTTGCCGCTGAAGCGGCCCTTCACAGACACTTCCTTTTCTTGTCCATCGGGTCCGGTCAGGCACCAACGGGCCTCACCGCTGCTGTGGCTGAAGCCCAGGCAGTCGTGCTGTTGAAGCTCCGCCAAGGTCGCCGGTGAGCCCCGGGATTGCAGGTAGGCCGGGCTGGCCACCAGGCTGTCCAGGCCCGCGTCGAGCACCTTTCGTGCGTACAGGCTGGAGTCTTCCAGCACCCCGCCCCGAATGGCCACATCGATGCGATCGGCAATGAGGTCGGCGCGGGCGTCGCTGAGCACAAAGTCAACCCTGACTTTGGGGTGGGCCTGCAGAAACTCGCTCAGCCATTCCATCTGAAAAAAGTCGAAAAAGTCGGCGGGTGCCGCGACCCGCACCAGCCCGCTGGGCTCTTGCCCATGGGCCGTCAGCGTGGCGCCGGCATCGAACAAGCCGTCAACCGGGCCGGCACAGCGGTCATGGAAGGCCTGGCCTGCCTGCGTCAGGGCCAGGTGGCGCGTTGTGCGTTGCATCAACCGCGTGCCCAGTTGGGCCTCCAGCAATTGCACGCGCCGGCTGAGTGTGCTGGGCGGAACACCCAGGCGCCGCGAAGCCTCGGCAAAACTGCCGCAGCGCACGACCTGGATGAAGGTGGCAACGTCGTTGAGGTCCAGCATGGCAATTGATATTAAAAATGAACGAGTTCATTCCAATTAAACCATCTAGTCAGGCAATCAAGCGGTTTTTAAGCTATCGGCATGCCTTCGGATCTTCATCGACCTCGCTTTGAACCCTTCAGCCCTGGGGTGTCGAGGGTCGGAAGGCACTCCCTGACACCTCTGTTCAAACCAAGGAAAACGCAATGACGATCGGCATCATCGGTTCTGGCGGCTTAGGCGCCAATGTGGCTCGTGCACTGGCCCAAAAGGGCCAGAAGGCCATTCTCTCCAATCGGCGCGGCCCGGCCTCGCTGGCTTCGCTGGTGGCCGAGTTGGGCCCCAACATCCAGGCCGGCACGGTGGCTGAGGCCGCGGCAGCCGACATGGTTCTGGTGGCCGTGCGTTGGGCTGATCTGCCCGCTGCGCTGAGCGGCCTGCCGGCCTGGAACAACCGGATCGTCATCGATGGCACCAACCCGGTCGAGTTCCTGGACCCCGATTCGCCAGACGCCAAAGACCCTGCCAATCCGCTCGCGGCCTATGGCATCAAGGCCATCGACCTGGGCGGCCGCTACTCCAGCGAGGTGTTTCGTGATTGGGTGCCCGGCGCCCGGGTGGTGAAGGCGCTCAATCACCTCGACGTGAACGTGTTGCCCCAGCCCGAGGTGGCGGGTGGGCAGCGGGTTCAGTTCTACTCGGGTGACGATGCCGCAGCCAAGGCTGCAGTCCGCCAGGTGCTGGAAGCCATGGGTTACTTCCCGGTCGATTTGGGCGCACTGGACGTGGGCGGCCGCCTGGCCGAGCTCCCCTTCGGATCCTTGGCCGCCACGAACTTCATCAAGATCTGATCAGCGCGCATCGCGGGCTGGCGCTGCGGTGACGGGGGCCCCGCGCGAGGCCAGAGCCGGGCACGGGCCCCGGGGCGCAGATCGTGCGCGGGTCCAGCTACCGGGGCGGGCCAAGCAGTCAGGGTTGCAACAGGCTTCCGTCCTGCAGCAGGGCCTGCTGCAGGCGCGCCGGGTCGATCTGCTGCACCGGCGTGCTGCCCGCCAGGGCGGCGGCCGTGCCGGCAGCTTGGCCCATCACAAAGCACCCTCCACTGGCGCGGGCGGCCGACTGGCCCTCGTGCGTCATCGAGGCGCAGCGGCCGGCCACCAGCAGGTTCTCGACCTTTTGCGGCACGATCATCCGCCAGGGCAGGTCGTTGTAGGCCCGGTTGTCATCGGACGGGAACCCCCATGAAATGCCCCCGGCGCGGTGCAGCTCCATCGGCCAGGCATTGATGCCGATGCTGTCTTCAAAGCGGGCCGAGTTCAGGATGTCGTCCCCCGTCAGGGCGTAAAGGCCCTCGATGCGGCGGGTTTCGCGAATGCCCACCTGGGGCGCGATCTCGACGATGCGCGACGCTGCGAAGCCTGGCACCTGTTCACGCAGAAAGCGAAAGTATTCGGCGATCTGGCGGCGGCCTTCCACCTCGCCGGCACTCAATTCAGCAGCATCCACGGCATTCATGGCCCGGCCTTCGGCATTGGCGATCTGCGTGACGTTGGCACGCCATTCGGCGGGGTGGATCTGCGGCCGAAGAATCGCGCCCTCGCGCGGAAACCGGTAGCGGCCCGGGTGCTCCTGGCGGGCCCGTTCCATGTAGTCGTTGATGGCTTTGAACTCGCCCACGGCCGCCAAGGCCAATGCTGCATCCACTTGCCCCACGCGAAACATGGTGCTCGGAAAAAGCCCGCTGCCCTGGCCGTCGCCCACCTCATAGGGCACGCCGGCAAAGGCTGCCACGTCGGCATCGCCCGAGCAATCGATGAAGACATTGGCGCGGATTGCCTGCCGGCCCGATTTGCTCTCGACCACCAAGGCGGCGATGCGTTCGCCCTGCATCAGCACCGAGGCGGCTTGGGCGTGGAAGAGCAGCTTCACGCCCGCGGCCAGCATCCACTGGTCAGCAGCGCATTTGTACACGGAGGTGTCGTACGAGCGCACACGGATCCGGCCTTGCATGCCGTCCTGGGGCTGGTTCAGGCCCCCCATGGCCTCGAGGCGGGCCAGCAACTCGTCCACGGCGCCCCGTACCAGTTGCCGCATTTCGCCTTGGTGGCGGCCATACAGGCCCGCGAAGTTGGTCACGCCGCCCGCTGTGCCCATGCCGCCCAGAAAGCCGTACGCCTCGACCAGCAAGGTGTGGGCGCCGCGGCGCGCCGCACTGGCGGCGGCTGCCAGCCCGGCCGGGCCGCCTCCGATCACCACCACGTCGTATTCGCCGAGTACCGGCAGGTGACGGGCCGGCTCCAGCAGGGTTGTTGGCAATGAAGTCATGGCTTGATTCCGATCCTGGGTTCAGTCGAGGGCGATCTTGTTTTTGTCGACGATGGGCTTCCAGCGCGCCACATCGGCCGCCAACAGCTTGCGAAACTCGTCGGGCGAGTTGCCCACGGGGTCCATGTATTGCGCACGCAGCCTGTCCTGCACCGCGGGCTCGGCCAGCACCTGCACGATCTGGTCATGCAGGGCCTTGACGATGCTCGCCTCGGTCTTGGCCGGCGCGATGAAGCCGATCCAGGCATCGCCCTTGATGTCTGGCAGGCCGCTCTCGGCCAGGGTGGGCAGATCGGGCAGCGACGGCGACCGGGCGGGCGAGGCCACGGCCAAGGCGCGCAGCTTGCCGGCCTTCACGTGCGGCATCACGGCCGCCGCAGGCAGCAAGGCCATGTCGACCTCGCCCGAAAGCAGGGCCGTGACAGCCGCCCCTGAGCCCCGGTAGGGCACATGGACCGCATCGGCGCTGGTCTGAGCCACCAGGGCCGCCATCGCCAGGTGCGAGATGGAGCCGGCACCGATCGAGGCAAAGCTGAGCTTCGATGGGCCCTTGAGCAGCGCGGCCAGTTGGCGCGTGTCGGCTGCCGGCGACTTGCTCCCCACCACCAGCACCGAGGGCTGCGAAACGGCCAGGGTGACCAGCGCGATGTCCTTGGCCGTGTCATACGGCATCTTCTTGAAAAGCAGCGAATTGGTGCCCAGCGGACCGGCAATGCTGACCCCGATCGTCTTGCCGTCGGCCTCGGCTTTGGCGATCGCGTCGGTGCCGATGTTGCCGGCGGCGCCGCTCTTGTTGTCCACCACAAAAGGCTGGTGCAGCCGGGTGGCCAGGCGCTCAGCGATGAGCCGGGCCGCCAGGTCGGGCGTGGAGCCCGCGTCAAAGGGAACAATCACTTTGACGGCGGATTTGGGCCAGTCTTGCGCCTGCGCGTGAGCGCCCAGAAGGGCAAGGCTGGCCACTAGAATGAGGCGCGACAAGCTCGATTTCACAGTGAAGTCTCCAGGTTGTTTGAGTGGGTCACCCAGCCGGCTCGGCCTGGGTCTGGCACGCACTGTAGGCAGCCAGCTTCATTGCGTCGATCGATGAAACCCAATAGGGCCCAGCGGGAATTCGAATAATGGACATGAAGCTGCTCGCCGTTTTCGACGAGATCTACAAGACCCGCAGCGTGAGCCGGGCTGGCGAGAACCTGGGGCTGCCGCAAACCTCGGTCAGCCTGGCGCTGGGGCGTTTGCGGCGGTGCTTCAACGACCCGCTTTTTGTGCGCACGCGAGACGGCATGCAACCCACACCGCGGGCTGCCCAACTGGTGCAGCCCTTGCGCCAGGCCCTGGTCTTGCTGCAATCGGCCACCGAACAGCAAGATGAGTTCGACCCGGCCTCGTCATCGCGAACCTTCCGCATCGCCATGACGGACATCAGCCACCTTGAGTTCTTGCCCGCGCTGGTGAACAAGGTGTCGAAGCTGGCCCCGAACGTTTGCATCGAGGTGCTGCGCATCACCTCGGAGACCACGCAACTGCTGGAGTCGGGTGAGGCGGATCTGGCGATCGGCTACATGCCCGAGCTGGACGCGGGCTTCTACCAGCAAAAACTGTTTCAGGACGGGTTTGCCTGCGTGGTGCGGCGTCAACACCCGCGCATCGATGCCAAGCTGAGCGAAAGCCGCTTTCGCAGCGAAAGGCATGTGGTGCTCACCGCGCCCGGCACCGGCAATGAAATCGTCGAGCAAGAGCTCAAGCGCCGCGGCAGCCAGCGCAAGGTGGCCTTGTCATTGCCCACCCTGCCGGGCGTGGGCAACCTGCTGGCCAACACCGACCTGATTGCCACAGTGCCACAGCGGGTGGCCCAGACGCTGATGAAGATCGCCCGCGTCAGGGCGCTGGCGCCGCCCTACCGGTTTCCCGACTTTGCCATCAAACAGCATTGGCACGAGCGCTACCAGCAGGATTCGGCCAACCGCTGGCTTCGCTCGACGGTGGCCGGGCTGTTTCTGGAAATCTGACCGCCGCCCACAAGCCCTCGGCAGCCCGCCCCAGCACGCCTTGGGCGCGGTACAGGCGGATCTCCAGCGCCAGCTGCCAGTGCGCGGGCGCTGCCTCGACCAGTCGACCGTTGCGCAGGTCGTCTTCGATCAGGCTGTGCGGCAACCAGGCCAGGCCGCGGCCATCGAGTACCAGGGTGCGCAGCACCGAGGCCAGGTGGGCCGTGAACACGGTGTGGGTGGCGATCTTGGCTTGTGATGGGTCGCGTGCCTCGCGCAGTATCCGGCCCAGCCCCGACTCGGCGCTGTAGGTCAGCCAGGCCACCGGGCCGGGGCTGCCCAGCAGGGCGTGGCGGGCGCTGCCGTCGCTGTGGGGGGCGCTCACCGGGATCAGGGTGTCGGTGCCCACCTGAACCGAGGCAAAGCCCTGCGTGTCCAGGCTGCCTGGCACCTGCGCATGGGCGTGGCACAGCAGAAACTGCACCTTGCGCTGCTCCAGCAAGGCCTCGCAGCGCTGCAGCACATCCGATTCGAGCTGCACCGTGCCCTGCGTGGTCAGGGCCTCGTATTGGCGCAGCCAGCCGGGCACAAACGAAAACGACAGGGCATGCGTGGCGGCAAAGCGCAAGGCGTTGGAGTGGGCCTCGGCCACGGCGCGGGCCTCGCCAGGGATGCGCGCCACCTGGTCCAGCAGGTCTTGCGCCACTTGCTGAAACCACTGGCCCGCCTCGGTCAGCCGCACGGGCTGGGAGCTGCGGTCGAACAGATCGGTGCCCATCCAATCCTCCAGGGCCCGCACCCGGCGGCCAAAGGCCGGCTGTGTCATATGGCGCTCATCGGCCGCCCGCGAGAAGTTGCCGGTGGCCGACAGGGCCAGGAAATCATCCAGCCAGGAGAGGTTCATGGTCAGTGCTTTGAAAGCATTGAAGAGAAGAAAAACAGCATTGGTCAAAGCCGTGGCGGCTGCAGATCATAGCGGTCCTCAAGCAAGCCTATCCACAGGAGCACCGCATGAAAATCGTCGACATCCGAGAGATCACCCTGCCCATCAGCTCACCCATCCGCAACGCCTACATCGACTTCAGCAAGATGACGCTGAGCCTGGTGGCCGTGATCACCGACGTGATCCGCGACGGCAAGCCCGTGGTGGGCTACGGCTTCAACTCCAACGGCCGCTATGGCCAGGGCAAGCTGATGCGTGAGCGCTTCATCCCCCGCGTTCTGGAGGCCGCCCCCGACAGCCTGATCGACGACAGCGGCCGCAACCTTTGCCCGCACAAGATCTGGAACGCCATGTTCACCAACGAGAAGCCCGGCGGCCACGGCGAGCGCTCGGTGGCCATCGGCACCATCGACATGGCGGTGTGGGATGCCGTGGCCAAGATCGAGCAAAAGCCCCTGTTCCAACTGCTGGCAGACCGCTATGGCAACGGCCAGCCCAACCGCAAGATCTTTGTCTACGCGGCTGGCGGCTACTACTACCCGGGCCAGGACCACAACAAGCTCAAGGACGAGATGCGCAGCTACATTGACCGCGGCTACACCGTGGTCAAGAAGAAGATCGGTGGCGCCTCGCTCGATGAAGACCTGCGCCGCATCGACTCGATCCTGAGCGTGCTGCAAGACGGCCAGAAGCTGTGCGTGGACGCCAACGGCCGCTTTGATCTGGACACCGCCATCCAGTACGCCAAGGCCTTGTCGCAGTACGACCTGTTCTGGTACGAAGAGCCGGGCGACCCGCTGGATTTTGAACTGCAGGCCACGCTGCGCAATTACTACAAAAACCCCATGGCCACCGGTGAAGACCTGTTCTCGATGCAGGATGCCCGCAACCTGATCCGCTACGGCGGCATGCGCCCGGACCGCGACTGGTTGCAGTTTGACTGCGCGCTCAGCTACGGCCTGGTCGAGTACCTGCGCACGCTCGACATGCTCAAGGAGCACGGCTGGTCGGCCAGCCGCTGCATCCCGCACGGGGGGCACCAGATGTCCCTGAACATCGCGGCCGGCCTGGGCCTGGGCGGCAACGAGTCGTACCCCGATCTGTTCCAGCCTTTTGGCGGCTTTCCGGATGGGGTGAAGGTGATTGACGGCCACGTGACCTTGCCCGATCTGCCCGGCATCGGCTTTGAGGGCAAGGCCGACTTGTTTGCCTACATGCAGGCCCTGTCGGCCTGAGCCCGCGCGCCCCATAAAAACGAAACGGAGACAAGGCCATGACGACAGCGACGATCACACGGGGCAGCGCTGCTGCCAAGACCATCATGGGCACCGCCCTGGCCCTGTTGGCCAGCGCCACCTGGGCCGACTACCCCGACAAGCCCGTGACCCTGGTGGTGCCCTTTGCCGCCGGCGGCCCCAGCGACAAGATCGCTCGCGATCTGGCAGATGCCCTGCGCAAACCCCTGGGGCAAACCGTGATCGTCGACAACCAGGCCGGTGCGGGGGGCACCATCGGTGCCGCGCGGGTGGCCCGTGCACCCAACGATGGCTACACCTTGCTGGTGCACCACATCGGCCTGGCTACCGCACCGGCCCTCTACAAAAAGCTGCCCTACAAGACGCTGGAAGACTTTGAGTACCTGGGCCTCATCAACGAAGCGCCCTCGGTCTTGATCGCCAACACCAGCGTGCAGGCCGCCAACTTTGCTGAGCTGCGCCGCTGGGCCGAGGCGCATGAGGGCAAGCTGAACCTGGCCAACGCCGGGGTGGGCTCGGCCTCGCACCTGTGCGGGCTGATGCTGCAAAGCGCCTTGAAGCTCAAGCTGACCACCGTGCCCTACAAAGGCACGGCCCCGGCCATGACCGACCTCATCGGCGGCCAGGTCGACCTCATGTGCGAGCAGGTTGCCAATGCCGTGCCCCAGATCGAAGGCAAAAAGGTCAAGGTGTTTGGCGTGACCAGCGCCGAACGCCTGGCCTTGCCGCTGCTGGCCTCGGTGCCCACCTTGAATGAATCCGGCCTGAGCCAGTTCAACGTGCAGGTCTGGCACGGCCTGTATGCCCCCCGCGGCACCCCTGCCACCGTGCTGGCCAAACTCAACACCGCCCTCAAAGCCGCCCTCAAGGATCCCGATCTGATCAAACGCGAAGAGGCGCTGGGCCTGCGTGTGGTCAGTGACGCCCGACTGGAGCCTGCCGGGCACAAGAAGTTCGTGCAGGAGGAGATGGCGCGCTGGGGCCGGGTGATCAGGGAGGCGGGGGAGACGGCGGATTGAGTGCCCGGGCGGCGAGCCGCATGGGGTCGCGTCAGGCTGGCAGCGGACTTTCAATTGCCCCTCCGGCAGGCAGTGTTGGACCCCAAGCGGTCCATCGCCGTGCCATCGGGATCTACCACCGCCGGCCGTTCAGTTAAAGTCCTCACCCCTTGGGTGATTTTTGCCCGCACGATCAACTCGCATCCCACGGAGCAATCGGCTCCCCGTTGACGTCTTTTGAAAGCAAAATCTGCTGTCTGCGATGTGTCGGCTGATGCGGTCATGAAACCTGCAGCTCTCGGAGCTGGAAAAACAACATGCTGTTAACCGATATAGCCGTCGAGCACACCTGGATGTCCAAAAAGGATGGCGTTCGTCAGACCTTCTTGCTGCATCCGTTCACCGATACCCAGCGCGATTCCCTTGGAAAATTCGAACTCGTTCGCGACGTCAGCCAACCAGGGCGCAAAGACGTGAAACGCTCAACCTACGTGTCGTTTCAACAATTGGCCGAGTTGTATGCGAAAGGCGTGCTCGAAGAATTCGGGTTTTCTGTTCGCATGTGTCCCCGTCAAGGCACTTACCCAGCCAAGCTTCCAGCCAAAAAGATACTGCCCACCAGCATCAAGCCAGGCTCTTCGTTCGACCTGGCGGTTCAAAAAGTGGATATTTCTAAAGAAGCCACGCGCGAATTGAGAACCGCCTTGCTTCGCGCCAACGTCAAAATTTAAGCATGACGACGTCGATTGACAGGGGTGTTGCCGTGAATCCAACCGTGGCCCACGCTGAACTCATCGCCACGTTCAAGCGGGCCGAGGCGGATGCCGTTCACAAGTTCGGGCTGATCCAGGCGGCTGCCCACAAAGGCCCCAAGGCCATACAAGCCGCCACCGAGACAGCGGCAAAGGCCGCCAAACGCAGGGATTCGTATGCGAAAAAGCTGGAGGTTTTGGGCGTGAACCCCCAGGATTTCGCCACCCAGCCTGCGGCGTAACCCCCGCCCTTGGCGGCTGCGCACAACGGGGCTTGATCGCCAAAATGATCCCATCGGCTGACAACAGAATCGGTTGTGGGTCTTGCACCGATTGGCATGCTTTCGAGGGGCAGCGGTTAAAGCTTCGTTGTTTTTGGGGCGGGAACGTGTGGGGAGAGATGCGTTACCGTTTAAGGCTGAAAGCAGCCGCACACCCCACCGTTATCAACCGGCAGCTTGTAACGGGAGCTCTCATTGATCGTCAAGCCAGCACTGGTCACTCATATCAGGAAGTGACACCGTCGGCGCGGGTATCCGGCAAGCGCTCCGCTCACCGTGACGTCACGGCGAAGCGAAGTACGGTCTAGCCGCGCACACGACGAACGAAATCGGCAATTGCCGTCCCCACTTCATCGGGGTTGGTCTCCTGGATATAGTGACTACCCTTTACGGTTACCTCGGTCTGGTTGGGCCAGGACTTCGCAATGTCGTATAGACGACTGCTCAGCAGATAGCCAGGATCGGCACGGATGAGCAGCTTGGGGATATCGCTTTGGCCAAGCCAGCGCGAATAGTCCTCAGCGATCTTTACAGTGTGCGCAGGCTGGCCTTCAATTGGCAAGTCGAACGAAATTTGGGGCCTGCGGTCCTCGCCGGGTTCGAGGAACGGGGCGCGATAGTGGGCCTTCTCCACATCGCTGAAGTCACGCGCACTGAGCAAAAAGCCTTCGAGAAACTCAGCGCCCTGCAGGCTTGCCTCCAGTACTTCAGGTGTCATGTGTTTGAGCTGCGCCTGCACATACTCAGGAAAGTCCGACACGAGCAGCGGGGCAACGATGGATTCCATGTAAGCGATACCCTGAACGCGGCTGCGGTGCTGGTTGGCCCAGTCAAAGCCGACCATCGAACCGGTGTCATGCAACACAAGGATCACCTCATCTCCTAGGTCCAGCGCGTCCAACAGGCCATGCAGGTACTTGCGCTGCTCGTTGAAGCTGTATCGAGACGTGCCAAGTGCTGGGTCGAGCTTCTCTGAATCTCCCATTCCCATGAAATCAGCGGCGATCAGCCGTCCATGTCCCTTGAGGTTGCGCATGACGTTGCGCCATAGGTAGGAAGACGTCGGGTTGCCATGCTGGAAGATGATGGGTGCACCTTCACCCTCATCGATATAGGCCATCTTGTGTCCGTGAATTTCGAGGTACTTCTTCCCTGAAAACGGCTGCTCGGTGAACTTGGCGTGAAATTGGCTCATTCGTTTCTCCGTTAATTGAGGGGTGCTGGGATTGCTGTCGGCGCAGGCGCAATTTCGGGTGCGTAAGGCGATTGCAGTTCGCGGGCGGCGTTTTGTGTAGCGAAAGAAGCGAGCAACAAGACGAGTCCCGCCGTTGCCGGAATGGCGCCCTTGGGCTTGCGGACGCCCAAGTGCGCGAGGCCAGACAAGACCAAGTGATAGAAGATGCCAACGTAGGCCAGATCGCTGAGCGCCACGTTGAAGTGCCACAGCACTGCGATAGGCCCGAGCAGCTTGACGGCAATCATGAAAGGCACCAGGAGCGGGGCTGAATAGCCCAACTCAGACTGCGCCTTGCGGACAAATTCGCCCTTGGCGATGTACATCGCGGCTGAAGCGAAGTAGAGCAGAGACAGCAGTGCGGTGCTGATCCAGTAAAGGTAGACAGTGGCCATGGTGTTTTGCTAGTCGGCAATTGAGTTCAATATGCAGTAAGGATGTCGTTTAAGATGAATATTTACAAGTAGGATGAAAAAATGGTGCTTAGTATGAAAAAGAAGACTAATGAAAACACTGGGGTCAACATGCACGAGGAAATGCGGCGTGCATTTGCCCTCCTTTCAGGCAAATGGAAGCTGGAAATCATGTGGTTGCTCAACCAGCGGATCTACCGTTTTGGCGAGTTGCGCAAAGCGATACCCGGCATCACGCAGCACATGCTGACTGCTCAGTTGCGCGAGCTGGAAGCTGATGGATTGGTATCTCGGACCGTGTTTGCGGAGGTACCGCCGCGCGTCGAATACGAGATCACGTCAAAAGCGAGGGCGCTTGGCCCCACAATGCAAGCCCTCACCGAATGGTGGGCTGAACACGGTGGCAGCACACCAGCGGTTCGACCAGTTTCAAGCGGTCGCAAACCAAAGAGTTGAGGGGGCGCGGTGTCGTGTTTGCATAGTCCCGCGTCGGCGCAGGAATCAGTCCCTGTCGGCACGTATGGGCTTTAGTCATCGTTGATAGACACACGACTCTTTGAACCTGGCGCGTCCAGGTATGCATGTCATCGATCTGTGGCGGTTGCACCGCGCACTGTTGAGCCGGACGGATCGGAAGCTCAACGCATCGGCGTCTTGCAAGGACGGCTTTCAGCGACAAAGCTGTACATAGGAAACTGACCGTCAAGGTCTGCAATCGCTGCAAAGCCGTCACTCACCCCTCACCCCAACACCTCCCTCAACACGCCAATAGCCGTGCCCACAGCTCCCGCCCGTCGCTCCATCTCCGCCTGCGTCACCCGCAGCAAAGCCCGCAGGTTTTCAGGCGTGGCGCTGAACTCTTCGGGCTGTTCGGGTGCTTGTTGATGGGGTGACACCAGGCTGTAGATGCAGGCCTGGGCCTGGTGGGCTTCCTTGAGGCGGATGAACTCGTCTTCCAACTCCGACGCAAGGGGGGTGGGCCTGAAGCTGGGCTCAGCCAACCTCGGGCCCCCCTCAGGTTCAGGCCGCCTGCTTGGCAGTGACCACCGGAAAATCAATGTCTGTCCGGGCCACGTTGTTGACGTAGTTGGTCAGCACATTGACCGCCACGTTCAACGCGATCTCCAGCACGGCGGCCTCGTCGTAGCCGGCGGCGCGCAAGGTGGCCAGGTCGGCATCAGACACCTGGCCGCGCGATTCGGCGACGCGGCGCGCAAAGTGCAGGGCGGCGGCCGTGCGCGGGTCGTCTGAGCGGCCTTCGCGGGCTGCATCGATCTCGCCTTGGGGGAGCTTGGCGACGTTGGCGCTCAGGTAGCTGTGCACCGACAGGCAGTAATCGCAGCCATTGAATTCGGCCACGGTGAGCGCAATGCGTTCGCGCAGCGCCAGGCCCAGTTTGTCCTTGTTCAAGGCGCCGTTCAGCGATAGGTAGCCCTCCAGTGCGATGGGGCTTTGACCCAACAACTTCATCAGGTTGGGCACGACACCCAGTTGCTTTTCGACAGCGGCCAGCAGTGCTTGGGTGGCAGGCAGGGATTGTTCGACGGTGGGGATGTTGAGGCGGGACATGTTCATTCTCCAAAAGGTTGAAAGGGGTTTCAGCTTGGGCACCCGCTGGTTTCGCAGCGGATGGATGAACTGTCGTTGAATCGTTGGATGATTAGAATCACCTCCAAATCCAATTCACCATTACGATCGGAGGAATAATGGATCGACTGCACCTGATCAATGTCTTTGTGGCGGTGGTGGATGTGGGGGGCTTTGCCGGCGCGGCCCGCAAGCTGGGTATCTCCCCGCCGGCGGTCACACGGGCGATTGGCGAGCTGGAGGCCCATCTGGGGGCCCGCTTGCTCACGCGCACGACGCGGGTGGTGCGGGTGACCGAGGCGGGGGCCCGATATGTGGAGGATTGCCGGCGCATCCTGGCCGAGCTGGCCGAGGCCGATGAGTCGGTCAGCGGCCTGCATGGGGCCCCGCGAGGTCGTTTGACCGTCACGGCGCCGGTGCTGTTCGGCGCGCTGCATGTGACGCCCGTGGTCACAGAGTTTTTGCAGCGCTATCCCGAAGTCACCGCCTCCTGCTGGTTTCTGGACCGGGTCGTGAACCTGACGGACGAGGGCGTGGATGTGGCCGTGCGCATCGGTGAGTTGCCCGATTCTTCGCTTCAGGCCGTGCGGGTGGGCAGTGTGCGCCGGGTGATCTGTGCGGCCCCCAGTTACCTGGAAGCACACGGTGAGCCGCAACAGCCCGAAGACTTGCTGGGCCACACGCTGATCTCGGCCAATGCGGTCACGCCTGCGCCCGAGTGGCGCTTCAAGGTGGATGGCGAGACCAGGGGGGTGCGGGTGGTGCCACGCCTGCTGACCACCACCAATGATTCGGCGATCGCAGCGGCCGTGAGCGGCTTCGGCCTGACCCGCCTGATGTCGTACCAGGTGGACGAGCTGGTGCGCAGCGGGCAATTGCGGCGGGTGCTGGAGCGCTTTGAGTTGGCCCCGCTGCCGGTGCACCTGGTGCACCGGGAGGGGCGGCACGCGTCGCACAAGGCGCGTGTCTTCATCGATCTGGCGCTGGAGAGGCTGCGCGAACGTCTGGCGCCGCGCGCCTGAAGCGGTGGCGGCGGTCTCAGGCCGCCTTGCTCACGATCAGGTTGCAGACCTGGTCGTGCAGGTCTTGCAGATCTTGCGGGGCTTGCGAAAAGTTCATCTTCTGGTCCATTCGGATGCGCGCATCCTAGGCCTGGTGCGCCGAGGCGGAGCGCAGTCGGGCCAGCTCCTGGCGCAGTTGCTCCAGCTCGTCACGCAGGGGTTGCACGGCTTGCTCGATCTCGGCTTCGGTGAAGCGCGGCGTGATGTGTTGCGGGCAGTTCCAGTCGTAGGCCTCGATGTCGATGACAAAGGCCCGTTCGATCTGGGCGCGGTAGCCCGGCAGCCTGAGCTGCGCCATCAGTGCCGGGTCTTCGGCTTCGCTGACCAGGCGCACGCGCCCCAGGATCTTCAGGCGTTGGCGGCTGGCGTAGTCCATCAGCATCAGCGAGACGCGGTCGTTGCCGCCCAGGTTGCCCACGCTGATGTACTGCCGGTTGCCGCGAAAGTCGCCGTAGGCCAGGGTGCTGGCGTCAAGCACCTTCAGAAAGCCGGCGGGCCCACCGCGAAACTGCACATAGGGCCAGCCCGTCTCGCTGACCGTGGCTTGATAGAAGCCATCCCGTTCGCGGATGAACTCGGCTTCGTGCTCGCTCAACTGGTGGCGCCGGTCTTCGGTGCTGTCCAGGGCCGCGTAGGCCGAGCGGCTGCCCATGCGGGTTTGCAGGGCCCGCACAGCCGGTGTGAAGGCGATGTCAGAGTAGGCGCGACTCATGTGGGGGTCCCCTCGGGTGTTCGTTGCTGCCAGACAGTGCAGCGGATGCATGAACTGTGGCCCGTCTGGCCCGAAATCAGAACACCCATCGAGCCGAATGCAGTGTTCCGGTGCGCGGAATGATCAGCTGCCCTTGGCCCCATGCCACCGGCCCGGTGCCGCATCGCTTACCTAGTGGGCGATTCATGAGGCCGGTCGATAAGGGCTTGCGCGTCTGGGCGTCTAGTGCAATGCGCATGCCGCCACTACGCTTGCGATCCTCCCTGGGGCATGCCCGGGGCTTGCTTCAAGGAGAACGAAACCATGCAAGGCAAAGTCGTCATCATCACCGGCGCTTCTTCAGGCATTGGCGCCGCAAGCGCAAAGCTGCTGGCCCGCAAGGGGGCCAAGGTGGTCCTCGGTGCAAGGCGCGAAGACAAGCTCAAGCAACTCGCCGAAGAGATTCGCGCTGAAGGCGGTGAAGCGATCTACCAACTGCTTGACGTGACCCAGCAAGCCGACAACGATGCCATCGTCCAACTGGCCAAGAGCACTTACGGCCAGGTCGATGTCATCTTCCTCAATGCCGGCATCATGCCCAGTGCGCCGCTTTCTGCCATGAAGACCGACGATTGGCATGAGATGGTCGACATCAACATCAAGGGCGTGCTCAACGGTGTGGCCGCCGTGCTGCCGACTTTCACAGCGCAGAAGTCGGGCCAGGTGATTGCCACGTCGTCCGTGGCCGGTCTCAAGGCCTATCCTGGTGCGGCGGTGTATGGCGGCACCAAATGGTTTGTGCGCGAGTTCATGGAGGTCTTGCGCATCGAGTCGGCGATGGAGAAGACGAACATCCGCACCGCCACCATCTACCCGGCAGCCATCAACACCGAGTTGCTCAACACCATCAGCGACCCGGCCACCTCGGCTGGGATGCACGCCCTGTACGAGGCCCACGGCATACCGCCTGACCGCATCGCCAGCGTCGTCGCCTTCGCCATCGAGCAACCGGCTGACACCAACGTCACCGAGTTCACCGTGGGGCCGACGACGCAGCCCTGGTGATTTGCAAGGATCAGCTTCACGGTGGTCGGGGCCAGCGGGTTGAGTGACGGAAGGGTGCCGTCAAGCCCAGTTTGGTGTGTGTCTGAGCATGCTGAAAGCAGTTTCCCGCACCCAACTCCCATGCGCCTAAAAAAATAGCCGTCAGATGTCGCCATCTGACGGCCAGTTCAAAGGCCCGACGGAGTCGGCGGGCCAAAGCTCACCCCCGCGAGCCATGAGGTGTCACTGACGTTGGGCTGGCTCACTGAGCAGCCGCTCAACTTCAGGACATGGCGCCAGTGTGGCAGGGGGCTGGATCGGGCGTGAACGAATCCGTGTGCATATCCATCCTCGGGAATCAAGGTAGGGCTGACGCCCCAGGCCTCAGCGCACCACGATGTTGGTCGGCGTGCTGCCGCCGCTGGCCACGTTGGTGATCAGGCTCAGATCGCAGCTGGTGCCCACGCTGTACACCGAGATGGTCGAGGCGCCGCTGTTGGCCACGTAGGCAAAGCGGTCGTCGGGCGACAAGGCGATGGCCACGGGGCTGCTGCCGGTGGCCACGGTGGCGCTGGCCAGGGCGGTGGGCACGCCCGAGCTGATGATGTATTGCGACACGGTGCTGTCGCTGCGGTTGACCACATAGGCGCAGCGGCCATCCGAGCGCAGGGCCACGGCGTAGGGGGTGCTGCCGGTGCTGACCGAGGCGGGCGACAAGGCGGTCAGCTTGCCGCTGCTGGATTCGATGCTGTAGGCCAGCAGCTTGGCGCTGCCGGCCAGCACGGCATACAGGTATTGGCTGTTGGCGGTGGCCACACTGCGTGGGGCGCTGCCGCTGCTCAGGCTGTAGCTGGCGGTGCTCAGCGTGCTCAGGTTGCCGCCCGAGCCCACGCTGTAGCCGGTCAGGGTGGCATCACCCGAGTTGGCGGCATACAGGTACTTGCCGTCGGCGGTGGCGGCCACCGAGAGGGGGGTGCTGCCGGCGGTCACCGAGGTGGGGTAGAGCGTGCTTAGCACGCCGGTGCTGGCCACGCTGAACTGGCCCAGCGACTTGTCGGTGTAGTTGGTGCTGTACAGGTACTTGCCGTCGGCCGACAGGGTCATGCCCCGGGTTTCGCTGACGGCGGCGGTGTTGGCCAGCAGGGTCAGGGCGCCGCTGCTGGACACGCTGTAGTTGGCGATCACGGGGCTGTCCTGAAAGCTCACATAGGCCTTCGAGCCATCGCTGCTCATCACGATGTTGGTGGGCGGGTAGGCGGTGGGGGCGCTGCCGCTGCTGCTCAGGGCGGTCAGCGTGCCGGCCGAGCTGCTCACGCTGAAGCCGTTGACGGTGTTGCTGCTGCCGTGGGTGACATAGGCCAGGTAGGCGCGGCAGGTGACGACCACATTGCTCACGTTGGCACTGGCCGTGCCGCTGGCCCCTGAGGTGACGGCGCAGGTCTGGCCCGTGGGTTGCGACTTGACCGTGACGGCGTAGCTGCCCACCCCACTCGGAAAGGTGAAGCTGCTGGCGCCCGAGGCCACACTCACGGTCTGGCTGCCGGTGGCCAGCACCAGGCCGCTGGTGCTCAGGCCGCTGACTGTGCCGCTCAATGTGTAGTCAGAACTGCCGCTGCCGCCGCCACAGGCGCTCAGCAAGGCCGCAGCCAGCAATGGGGTGAGGGCAAACAGGGGGGTGCGGGCCGGGCGGGCCAGGGGGAATCGTTGGGCGGGCATGGTCTGGGGCAGGTGGTTGGGCAAGAGATCGCTCGTGGTTGGCAAGGCGTTCGAGGCAGTGGCCTGCAGCGCCAGAACAGGCCGGCGACCACAGTGCAACGACAAGCAAACGGATCTGCGATCCCTGAGCAAAAGAAGCAAGAAAGAGATGAAAGAGAAGAGGCGAGGCCCGGGCAGCACCGACGAGTGGCCTCGCCCCGTCAAGGCCTGCATTGTGCGGAGCAGGGGGCACGCCTGCCAAGCGTGATGCAGGTGGGGTGTTGCATGTACCCGACTTGTTGCAAAGCCTTCACCCGTCGGTACATGGTGGCGCAGAGCAGGGCGCATGGAAGAGGGGGGTGAGGCTGCGCCGCTTCACGAATCTATACACCCCGCACACATGGGCGCCAAGAGGCGCTTTCAGAATCGGCGCGCGGCCCCGTATCGGGGCTTGCCTTGATTCATCCCGCTGCCCGGGGCCGCCTTGAGGGCACTGTGGGCGGCCCACTCTTGCCTCATGACCCTACGCCTTTCACTGCTGGCCACTGCGGCCTTGCTGACCCTGTTGCAGGGCACCTTGCCGGCTTGGGCCGACACAGCGGCACGGACCAAGTCGGCCGCCGCGGCCAACCGGGCCGGGGCCGGCTCCGACCGCGCCCTGACGCTCAACTTCAGCAACGCCGACCTCGAATCGGTGGCCCGGGCCATGGCCGTCATCACCGGGCGCCAAATCCTGCTCGATGCCCGGGTCAAGGGCAATCTGTCGCTCACCAGCGAAGACCCCATGACCCCATCACAGGCCTGGAGCCTGTGGGCCAGCGCGTTGCGCTTGCAAGGCTATGTGGTGGTAGAAAGCGGTGGCGTGTACCGCGTGCTGCCCGAGGCCGATGGTAAGCTGCAGTCGGCCTCGGTGGTAGCTGGCGCCGAGGGCCCGCGTGACGACCGCATCGTGACCCGGGTGTTCAAGCTCAGCCACGAAAGCGCCAGCAACCTGGTACCGGTGCTGCGCCCGCTGATCAGCCCCAACAACGTGATCAACCTGAACCCAGGCAACAACGCCCTGGTCATCACCGACTACGCAAGCAACCTGGCCCGCCTGGCCACGTTGATCGAATCGTTGGATGCGCCCAGCGGCACCGATGTCGAGATCATCGCGCTGGAGCACGCGGTGGCGTCTGACCTAGTTAGCACGCTGCAGCGCCTGGGCGATTCGCAGCTGCGCACCGCCAGCGCCGGTGCCGCTGCGCAGGCCGGCACGGTGGCGGCGGGGGGATCGGCCGGTGGCGGCACGGCCAGCGCCACGGCGGGCCTGTCGATCATGGTGGACCAGCAGAGCAACAGCCTGCTGGTGCGCGCTGCCAACCCCGAGCAGATGGCCTTTGTGCGCTCGCTGGCCGCCCGGCTCGATCGGCCCAACACCGGGGTGGGTGTGCACGTGGTGCACCTGCAGAACGCCGATGCCACCAAGCTGGCCACGGTGTTGCGGGCGGCCTTCCCCTCGGCCGACAGCTCGCGCGGCACCAGCAGCAGTTATGGCGGCAGCAGTGCCAGCACGGGGGGCGAAAGCTCGGGTGGCTTCTCGTCCAGCATGACGTCGGGCAGCGGTGGCGCCAGCAGCTCCAGCAGCGGCAGCAAGGGCAGCAGCAGCCCCTCGGTCAGTGCCTCGGCCCAGCCCAGCACGGGCGGCGGCATCCAGGCCGATCCCAGCACCAACTCGTTGATCCTCACGGCTTCGGAGCCGCGCTTTCGGGAGATGCGCAAGGTGATCGACCAGCTCGATGCCCCGCGCTCGCAGCTGTATGTGGAGTCGCTGGTGGTCGAGGTGGATGCCAGCAAGAGCCTGGATTTGGGCGTTCAGTGGTCGCAGCTGTTCAGCATCAGCAGCAGCACCACGCTCACGCTGGGCACCATTGCCTCGGCCCTTGAGACCATGTCAGGTACCAACATCCTGTCGACCGCCAATGTGATCACCCTCGACAACGAAGAGGCCAAGATCGTGGTGGGCCAGAACGTGCCCTTTGTGACCGGCTCGTACACCACCACCAGCAGCACCACCTCCAGCCCGTTTCAGACCATCGAGCGCAAGGACGTGGGCATCACCCTGAAGATCAAGCCCCAGATCGGCGAGAACGGCAACGTGCGCCTCACCATCTACCAGGAGTCGTCTTCGGTGGCGGCCACCACCGCGGCTGGCACCACCAACGCCGGGCCCACCACCAACAAGCGCTCCATCGAGTCGACCGTCACGGTCAAGAACGGCAAGATCATCGTGCTGGGCGGCCTGATCGAAGACAGCGCCACCTCGGATGCCGGCCAGGTGCCTGTGGTGGCCGACATCCCGGTGCTTGGCGCCATGTTCCGCAGCCTGAGCAAGAGCCGCAAAAAGACCAACCTCATGGTGTTCCTGCGCCCCCGCGTGGTCAGCGACGACGAGGGCAGCGAGGCTTTGTCGGCCGAACGCCGCCAGGCCTTGCAGGCGCGCCAACGCGAGCTGCCCCCGGCCATCCGCGATGTGCTGGTGCCCGAAACCCAGCCCGCCTGGCCCCAGGGCTGGGATCAGACCAACCGGTCGGCCAGCCCAGCGGCCGGCCAGTCAAGCCCTCCGCCAGCCAGCTCACCCGTGAGCCAGCCGGCCAGCCCTGCGGCCACGCCGCTGCAGCCTGCGGGTGGGTGATGAGCCGGGGACTTGATTATGTCTGGTCAGTAAATATCGATGAATTAATGCTTGGGTGTACGTAAAGAAAACCGAACGCCAGGTTAATTAATGTGCAGAAAAATAGGCGTTGAATAAATCAGAAGGTATTTTCAAAAAGCCTTTAAAACCTTCTGAGATACTCCGCGCGCCCTCCCATTTTCAGACTGAATGCAGGAACATCCCATGGACATCAGCCGTCGAACTTTCACCCTGGCCGGCCTGGCCGCAACTGCCTTGGCGGGCTGCGGTGGGGGCAGCAGCTCCAACACCAACCTTCGCCTGCTCAACACCAATGTGAGCTCGCCCAATGCCTTGTCGCTTGAGGTGAATGGCACCGTGATCAGCTCGGGCGTGGCCTTTGGCCAGGCGGGCAGTTATGTCTCGGTGGGCACTGACACCAATACCGTGCGGGTGCTGGACCAAAATGGCACGGCCATTTACAGCTCGTCTTTCAGCCTGTCGGGCTCCAGCGGGCCTTACACGCTGGTGGTGGCAGGTTTCTCGGGCTCCACCCACACCACCACCCTGACCGAAAACCAGTCTGCGGCCGCCAGCAGCCGCGCCTACCTGCGCATTCTCGACCAGTGCCCCGACGCGGGCGATGTCGACATCTACATGCTCGGCAGCGGCGAAACCCTGTCCAGCGCCACGCCGCTGGTGTCGCTGAGCAGCATCACGCTGGCGGGTTACTACACCCTCAATTCGGGCACCTACACCCTGGTGGTCACCGGGGCCGGCAGCCGCGACGATGTGCGCCTCACGCAAAGCGGCATCACGCTGGCCTCCACCTCGGTGCAGACCCTGGTGCTCAGCTCGGCCGCTGGCGGCGTGCTGGTCGATGCCACCGTGGTGTTGCAACAAAGCACCGTCACCAGTTACCGCAACGCCCAGTCGCGCCTGCGCGTGGTGTCGGCCCTGCCGTCCCAGGCCGTGGCCAGTGCCTCGGTCACCTCCAGCGGCAGCGCCATCAGCCTGTTGTCCTCACTGGTTTCGCCGGCCATCGGCACCTACAGCCTGGTGGCCTCGGGCAGCCTGCCGGTCAGCCTCACCATCAATGGCACCACCACCAGCCAGACCGTGGCCCTCACGGCCGGCAATGACTACACCCTGCTGGTGTATGGCGACCCGGCCTCGCCGCAAACCACGCTGCTGACCGACTCGAACCGCCTGCCCACCTCCAGCAGCACCGCCAACGTGCGGCTATACCACGCCTGCGGCACCAGCACGGCGGCCACCGCTCTGAGCATCGGCTACGTGCCCATCGTCAGCGGCGTCACCCTGGGCAGCTCGGCCCTGGGCGTGCTCAGCAACACGCCCTACAGCAGCACTCAGCTCACGGTCAGCGGCGGCGTGTCATACAGCGCCAGCGACATCGCGGTGGCCTCCAACGGCCTGTACTCGATGTTCATCATGGGCAGCACGGCCAGCCCGGTGGGGCAGTTGTACCGGGAGCGTTGAGGCCTGGCGCTTTTCGCTGACCTGCTGTTGAGGTCACCGGAGACAGGGCTGGCGGCGGTTGAGCCCGTGGGTAGCCGCCATCCAGGCGGAGGTTGCGGGCTTTCATAGAGCATGGGTTGGCCGGACAGGGGCCAACTCGTTGTGGCGCCATGGCCCATGAGAGGGATAGGGCGCAACCTGGCGCACCTTTTCCCGGCGGGCCTGCGCGGCTCATTAGACCGAGACGTCTGATCTCGGCGCGCCTTCCCACAGCGGACAGCGCTTGTCGTTTTGCAATCTCCCTGGGCATGGGCATGGGCATAGCAAAGCCTACTATCTGCTCGGTCGCTCCGACCATCGTGTCGGCGCCGGCATGGGCGCCCGGCCATTCAGGGCCAGAGGCTCGGACTGCCCCCACAATCGACGTCTTTGTACCAGCCACGGCGTTTGGCCTGGGCCGCGTTTCACCTGCTCCACCAACTTCCTCATGCGCCTCCTCCACACCTCCGACTGGCACCTGGGCCAGCACTTCATGGGCAAAAGCCGTCAGGCCGAGCACCAGGCCTTGATCGACTGGCTGCTGCAGCAGGTGCAGGCGCAGGCGGTGGATGCGGTGCTGCTGGCGGGCGACATCTTTGACACGGGCACGCCGCCCAGCCATGCGCGCGAGTTGTACAGCCAACTGGTGGTGCGCCTGCGCGAGGCCGGGGTGGGTCTGCTGCTGCTGGGGGGCAACCACGATTCGGTGGCCATGCTGGGCGAGAACCAGGCCTTGCTGGCCTGCCTGGGCACGCACCTGGTGGCCCAGGCGGCGGCGCAGCCGGCCGATCAGGTGCTGGTGCTGGCGCAGCGCGATGGCACGCCGGGCTGCATCGTGTGTGCGGTGCCCTTCATCCGACCGCGTGATGTGCTGCAAAGCCAGGCCGGGCAAAGCGCGCAAGACAAGCAACAGGCCCTGCAGCAGGCCATCCAGGCCCACTACGCGGCGGTGTACCAGGCCGCGCTGGTGCGTCAGGCCGAGCTGCAGGCCAGCCTAGGCCGGTGCCTGCCCCTGATCGCCACCGGCCACCTCACCACCCTGGGCAGCAGCCTCAGCGAGTCGGTGCGCGAGATCTATGTGGGCAGCCTGGAGGCCTACCCCTGCGATGCTTTTCCGCCGGTCGACTATGTGGCGCTGGGCCACATCCACCGCCCGCAGCGCGTGGGCGGCCACGAGCACATCCGCTACTGCGGCTCACCACTGCCTTTGAGCTTTGACGAAGCCGCGCAAGTCAAAGAAGTGTTGCTGATCGACCTGGGCGAAGCCGGCCTGCAGCAGGTCACGCCACTGGCCGTGCCGCGCTTTCAGGGCCTGCAAGCGGTGCGCGGCACCCTCGATGAATTGGCCCTGGCCATGCCCGCGCTGGCGGCCCAGGCCACGGCGGCCTGCCCGCTGTGGCTGGAGGTCACCGTCAGCCAGGACGACTACCTGCCCGACTTGCCGGCCCGCGTGCAGCAGATGACCGAGGGCCTGCCGCTCGAGGTGCTGCGCGTGCGCCGCGACCGCGGCACGGCCACCGCCCAACTGGCCGCCCAGGCCCGCGAGACGCTGGACGAACTGAGCCCGCAAGAGGTGTTTGAACGCCGCCTGCAGCAAGAAGACCTGCCGCCCGAGCTGGCCCAGGCCCTGACAGACCGCTACCGGGGCGTGGTGCACGCCTTGCAACAAGGCAGCGCCGAAGCCGAGGGGGCTGCAGCATGAGGATCCTGCGCCTGCGCCTGAAAAACCTGAACTCGCTCAAGGGCGAGTGGCAGGTCGATTTCACCCGCCCCCCGTTCACCGACAACGGCCTGTTTGCGATCACGGGCCCCACCGGGGCCGGCAAGTCGACCCTGCTCGATGCGATCTGTCTGGCGCTGTACCACGAGACACCGCGCCTCAAGACCATCAGCGCCAGTGCCAACGACATCATGACCCGGCACACGGCCGACTGCCTGGCCGAGGTCGAGTTCGAAGTGCAGGGCCAGGTGTACCGCGCCTTCTGGAGCCAGCACCGCGCGCGCGACAAGGTTGACGGCGCGCTGCAAGCCCCCAAGGTGGAGCTGGCGTTGGGCGACGGCAGCATCCTGAGCAGCCAGAGCAAGGACAAGCTGCAGCGCATCGAGGCCATCACCGGGCTCGACTTTGCCCGCTTCACCAAGTCGATGCTGCTGGCCCAGGGGGGCTTTGCCGCCTTCCTGAACGCCAGCGCCAACGAGCGGGCCGAACTGCTCGAAGAACTGACCGGCACCGACATCTACGGCCTGATCTCGCAAAAAGTGTTCGAGCAGGCGCGGCACGCACGCGAGCAACTGGCCCAGATCAAGGCCCGCGCCGACGGCATGGAGCTGCTGGCCCCTGAGGCCCGCGACGCCATGACCGCCCAGGCCGCTACTCTGCAAGAGCAGGCCCAGGCCCTGCAAGCCCGCCAGCAGCAAAGCCAGGCCCAGCGCCAGTGGCGGCTGCAACTGGGTCAGGCCGAACAGGCCGCCACCGAAGCGGGCCAGCGCCTGGCTCAGGCCCAGCAGGCCCAGGCTGACGCCGCACCCGCCCTGCGCCGCCTGGCCGACAGCGAGCCGGCCCAGGCCCTGCAACCGCTGCAGCAGCAGGCAGCGCTTGCCCAGGCCCAGGTGCAGACCAGCCTGCAGACCCTGGCCGACCTGCAGGCCCAGCACCAGCACACCGGCACGCAAGAGCGGCAAGCCCATGGCCTGGCCCTGGCCCTGGCCGAGCGCCAGGCCCGCCAGGCCCAAGCGCAATGGCAGGCGCTGCACGCCGAGCAGCACAGCCTCGACCAGTTCTGTGCCACCCACTCCCGGCACGCCCGCTGGGGCGATGCCCTGGGCGTGTGGCGCCAGGGCCTGGCCGAACAGGACCGCCGCCTGGCCGAGCTGGCCACGCAGCAACAGCAGGCCCGCCAGCAGGCCGACGAGCAGGCCGCCCTGCAGCAGCGGGCCCCGGCGCTGCAGCAGGCGCTGGCCCAGGCCCAGCAGGCCCAGGCCGAAGCCGATGCCTCCGTGCAGGCCGCCCAGGCCGGCTTGCAGCAGCGCCTGGCCGGGCGCAGCCTGGCCCAGTGGCGCGAGCACTGGCAGGCGGCCCAGGGCCGCCACGCCCAGTGGCAAGGCCTGCAGGCCCAGGCCCAGCGCCTGCGTGAGCTGACCGCCACCGTCACCCGCCAGGCCAGCCGCCAACAGCTGGGGCTGCAGCAGCAGGCCCAGCACGCCAGCGTGCGCGAAGCGCTGCTGGCGCGCTACAAGGCCTTGAAGGCCACGGTAGCCGACAAGCAGCAACTGCTGGCACAAGAGCAGCGCATCCAAAGCCTGGAGTCGCACCGCCAGCACCTGCAGCCGGGCGAAGCCTGCCCGCTGTGCGGCTCAACCGACCACCCCGCCGTGGCGGCCTACCAAGCGTTGGATGTGTCGGCCACCCAAGCCGCCCTGCAAGCGGCCGAGCAGGCCTTGGATCAGGTGCGCGCCGAGGGCGAAGCGGCTCGCGAGGCCCTGGCCAGCACCCAGGCCAGCCTGAACGCCTGGGCGCAAGAGCAGCAAGGCACCCAGGCCGAGGCCGAACAGGCCCAGGCCGATTGGCAGCAGGCCTGCGAGGCCCTGGGCCTGGAGCCGCAGGCCCGCCCCGACTGGTCCGCGGCCGACGCCCTGGCCCAGGCCGTGGATCATGCCGGCCAGGATGTGGCTGCCGCCCTGCACACCCTGCAACAGGCCGAGGCCGCCGAAGCCGTGTTGCAGGCGGCCCAACAACGCGCCCACACCCAGGCCCAGGCCCAGCAGGCCGCGCAAGCCCAACTGGCGCTGCTGAACCAGTCGCTGCAGGCGGCCGCGCAAAGCCAGGCTGCCTTGACCGCCGCCGTGCAGCAGCACACCGAAGCCCTGGCCCGCCACCGCCAGGCCTTGGCCGCCACCCTGGCCGAAGACGGCTTTGAGCTGCCCGAGCCCGCCCAGGCCGAGGCCTGGCTGCAGGCCCGCAGCACCGAATGGCAGCAGTGGCAGCACACCCAGACCCGCTGTCAGACCCTGGCCACCGAGCTGAGCCGCCAGCAGGCTTTGTGTGAGGCCGCGCAGGCCGAGCAGGCCCGCTGGGCCGAACGCTGGCAGGCCCTGCAGCCCCGGCAACCCGAGCCGCCAGAACCTCAGGGCGGCTTGTTCGATGCCCCGCCCATCAGCGTGCCCGAGCCCGCGCCGTCACTGGTTGCGGTGGGGGCCGAGGTCGATCGCCTGAGCCGCGAGCGCGCCGCCCTGCAAGGCCGGGTGTCCCAGTTGCAGCAGGCACTGGCCGAGCAACAGGCCACGCTGGCCCAGGCCGAGACGGCTTGGCAGGCCGCGCTGCAGGCCAGCCCCTTTGCCGATGCACAGGCCTATGCCGAAGCCCTGTTGCCAGCCGCCGAACGCGAACACCTTCAGGCCCTGCAGGCCCGTCTGGCCCAGGCCCTGCACCAGGCCCAGGCCGTGCACGAGGCCGCGCTGCAGCAGCAGGGTGCCCTGCTGGCCCATGCCTTGAGCGAAGCCAGCCTGGCCGAGCTCGACGCCTTGCTGGCCGAGCAAACCCTTCAGCTGGACGAGCTGCGCCAGCAACTGGGCGCCCAGCAAGCCTTGCTGCGCGACGACGAGCAGCGCCGCCAAAGCCAGCAGGCCCTGCTGCAGCACCTGAATGCCCAGGCCGCTGAATCCGAGCTGTGGCAGCGGCTGGACGGCTTGATCGGCTCGGCCAAGGGCGACAAATTCCGCCGCTTTGCCCAGGGCCTCACGCTGGATCACTTGCTGCACCTGGCCAACCGGCAATTGCAGCGCCTGCACGGCCGCTACCAGCTGCGCCGCAAAGGCACGGGTGAGTTGGAGCTGGACGTGGTCGACACCTGGCAGGGCGACACGGCGCGCGACACCCGCACCCTGTCGGGCGGCGAGAGCTTTCTGGTCAGCCTGGCCCTGGCCCTGGCCTTGTCCGACCTGGTCAGCCACAAGACCTCGATCGACTCGTTGTTTCTCGACGAAGGCTTTGGCACGCTGGATGCCGACACCCTGGAAGTGGCACTGAGTGCGCTCGACACCCTGAACGCCAGCGGCAAGATGATTGGCGTGATCAGCCACGTCGAAGGCCTCAAAGACCGCATCTCGGCCCAGATCCGGGTCGAGAAGGGTGGGGGCGTGGGGCATTCGCGGCTGCGCGTTTGATCAGGTGGTCGGCTGCGGGGTTGTTGGGCTTTCCTTGGCGGCTTGCAGCAGTTGGTCGCACGACGTGATCTGGATTGATCCGTAGCTGATCCGTATCAGCCCGTCACGCTCCCAGCTTTTGAGAATCTTGTTCACGGTGGGCCTTGACACGGCCAGGCAGGTGGCCAGGTTGTCTTGTGAGCCCCAGTAGACAAATCCTCCATTGGAGCGAGGTGTGCAATGACGGACCAGTTTGGTGGCCATCCGTTCGGGGATGGGGCGCGACATGGCCTCCTCGACCCAGCACAACACCCGGCGGTAGCGCGAGGCGACCAGCCGAGCCACATCGCAGGCCAGCGCCGCATCCCGGGCCATCAGTTGCTCGAAATTTTCCCGCTTGACGATTCGAAGGAAGGAGTTCTCGATGGCCTCGACGGTGAAGACGTTGTCGCCTTGCAAGAGCAGAAACGCCTCCCCAAGCCAGTTGCCGGGCCCCCAGTCGGTAAATCCGAACTGAGGCTCGGTGTTCGAGAAGATATAGCTTCTGATTTGCCCAGACTCCACATACACCATCGCCTGCTGGCACTGGCTACGGTCCCAGACGATGTCGCCGGTTTCCACGCGTTTCAGTTCTGAAATCGAAAGCAGCTTTTGTCGGCTCTCCGGCGACAGGGCCCCGACCATCTCGGTGGCAAAGGCCTTGGGCTGTGTATTGTTAAATTTTGACATTCTTTTTATCTGAGGATCGCGTTTGTCTAGATGTGACTTGATCGCAACGGATTGTCAAATATTGACAATAAATAAGACGATAAAAATGAATCAACCCAAGGTGAGTCGCGAGACTGAATAGTCAAAATTATCAATTACTTATAAAAATATAACAGATATAACGAAGAGGACCGTGCCAGGTGCAGGTGACGGATGTTGCACTGTAATATTTTTTGGGCCCAGCACGCCATCCGGGCAAAATTCTAGAATTTTCTTCAGGACCGGTGGGGTGCCCTGCCTTGGCCGCCAAGGAAGTCGATCGATGCTTGAGTGGTAGTGATTATGAGTTCAACTCAATTCGGAATTTTACGAGGTGTTGATTATTTTTCCTTGCTCAAAAAGCTTGCCAGAGCCGTGTTGCTCAAATTGAATTTCGAGAGTTATTCGGTTCAGGTGTTTGCCGCATCGTCGGCCTTGGTAATTTCATTTTTGATCGTATTGTCTTCAGTGGTTTTTATGGCATACAGCGAAATCAAGTCCATGCATGCCATCAAAATAAAATCACTGAATGATTTTGTGCAGGAGGTTGATCGGGTCTATGGATTGGTTCAGACTTCTATGTCGGCCAGCTGTTCGCCCCAGAATATTCGGAGACTGCAAGAGCTTGTGCTGACCCAGCGTCCCATCGTACACATCGGGCTCGGGCTTTCTGGGCAGGGCTTGGAATGCAGCACCTTGACGGGGCGGCTGGAAAATGTGGTCAAGATCCCATCTGATCAGTACTCCTTGCTTTTGGGTGGGTTCATTTCATCGTTGCCAGTTCAGGTCTTGCTCACCCATATGAGCTCTGCGCCCCATTTTTTGGTGTTGCAACGGGGTGATATCTACCTCTTCATGGATGAAGCTCGTTATGCCCATCTCTTCGGGGTGAATCATTTCCAAGTACTTGGCCACCTCCTGAAGATTGGGACCCGCGTTGACAGGTGGCATCACGGATGGGTGGAGAAATCTGAAAATGGCGTGTTTCCCCTTAAATCCAGCCCGCATTGGGTGGCTGGCACCCTCGAAATCACATCGTGGCTGGATCAGCCCAACCATGACATCCGGCTGACCAGCATCATCAGCCCGCTGGATCTGTTGACTGCGGGTGAGGGGCAATGCCTGGGCTTTATTCTGTTGCTTTCCGGCGTGCTGGCTGCTCTCGTTTTCGCTTGCTTGCGCTGCCTGATGAGGCGGGTGGATTCCATCGACTTCTACATCCGTCACCTTTGCTCGCCGGACGATGTGCACTGCTTTTATCAGCCGATTGTCAGTGTCCGTGGCGGTCAAGTGCTTGGCTGTGAGGTCCTGACCCTCATATCGCGGCGCAGAGGCTATGTCACGCCCGACGAATTCATCCCGGTGCTCATGAAAAGCGGCCTTCAGAAAGAGTACGACGAGATGGTGTGTCGTCGGGTACTTCAAGAGCTGGCCAGTATTCCAGATTTGCCAGCGGGGTTTCACGTGGCCATCAATTTCTTATCGCACCGCCTGGATGCTCAGTGGATAGAGGACTTGAATCACGGCATTGGAGAACAGATCAAGTGGGTGATCGAGGTCGCCGAGCATGAATTGTCAGAGGCCAGGTTGGTCGAACTTTTCAAAATCAAAGGTGCCGGGTTTTTGATTTTGGTTGATGATTTGGGTGCTGATTTTTTGGGTCTGGGCGCGCTTGGTAAAGTATCACCGAATTATCTGAAAATAGATCAATCACTCATTTTCAGTCTTCATGATTCCCCCGTGGTTGCCAGTCTGCTGCCGGAGATTTCAGGGATTGCCAAGGCCATTGATTATGAACTGATTGTCGAAGGCGTTGAGACCGAAGCGCAATTGGAAAAGATCAAGTCATTGCACATTCCATATGCGCAGGGATGTCTTTTTGCCAGACCCTTGGCATTGAGCGATTTTTATGAATATTTGTGGATGCAAGATTCGCTGCAGCATTGCTCAGTGTATTGATGCGGATGCGCGATGCCCGAGAAACTGAGGAGAAATGATGAATGGTTTGAAAATATCCACGCGGATCATCGGATTGCTGGTGTTGATGTCTGTATTGCTCGCCGCAGTCGGTCTGCTGGGCCTGTTGGGTTTGCAGCAGTCGAATGCGGCGCTGCAGCGCGTTTATGCCGATCGAGTGGTACCGCTGTCCGAGCTGTCCGACCTGCAGCGCTTGATGCTCAGGAACCGCCTCGCTGTGGCCAATGCCGTTGCTTTCAACACGCCGGCCCACACCCAGCGGTATGTGAATGAAATCGAGGCCAATATTCAGCAGGTCGACAAGGTTTGGGCACGCTACATGGGCACCAACCTGACAACAGACGAGGCCAAGTTGGCCAACGCGTTTGATGTTGCGCGCACCCGTTTTGCTCAGGAAGGGCTGCAGCCCGCACTGGCTGCCATGCGTGCCAATGACCTCGACGAAACTCGGCGGCTGGCCCTGGAAAAACTCCACCCACTGTGGGACCCGGTGCGGGACAACTTGCATGCCTTGCACCAGCTGCAGGTTGATGTTGCCAGGCACGAATATGACGGGGAGATTGCCAATTTCGGCGTGATCAGCGCCTGGTCCATCGCGTCCATTGTGGGTGGCATTCTGGTGGGGGCAGCTTTTGGCCTGCTGTTGGTGCGCAACATTGCGCGCTCGCTCCAACAGGCCATCGCTGTGACGGAAGCGGTGGCCCAGGGCGACCTGAGCCGACGCATCGAGGTACAAGGCCAAGACGAGGTGGCGCAATTGCTCGCCGCCCTGTCGAGCATGCAGCAAAGCCTGATCCAGGTCGTTGCCAGGGTGCGTGCGGGGGCCGAAGGGGTGTCCACGGCCAGTTCTGAAATCGCCACCGGCAACTCCGACCTGAGCGCCCGCACCGAAAGCCAGGCCAGTGCGCTGGAGGAAACCGCGGCCTCGATGGAAGAGCTGGGTTCGGCAGTTCAACACAACGCCGACAACGCCCGCCAGGCCAATCAGCTCGCCTTGAGTGCGTCGCAGGTGGCGCACAACGGCGGACAGGTCGTGGCCCAGGTGGTGCACACGATGAAGGACATCCACCAAAGCAGCCAGAAGATTGCCGACATCATTGGTGTGATTGACAGCATCGCCTTCCAGACCAACATCCTGGCGCTGAACGCGGCGGTGGAGGCCGCCCGGGCCGGCGAGCAGGGGCGCGGCTTTGCCGTGGTGGCGGGCGAGGTCCGTGCCCTGGCCGGGCGCAGTGCCGAGGCGGCCAAGGAGATCAAGACCCTGATCTCGGCCAGCGTGGAGCGAGTGGACCAAGGCAGCCAACTGGTGGATCAGGCGGGCCAGACCATGGGCGAGGTGGTGGCCGCCATCGGCCGGGTGAGCGACATCGTGGGCGAAATCAGCGCAGCCACCGGCGAGCAGAGCGCGGGCGTGGCCCAGGTGGGGGAAGCGGTGACACAAATGGATCAGGCCACGCAGCAGAACGCGGCCCTGGTTGAACAGATGGCCGCGGCGGCCACGGGCTTGAAGAATCAGGCACACGATCTGGTTCAGGCGGTCAGTGTGTTCAGGCTGGGGGGCACCGACCGTGCCATTCGGGGCAGCACGCCTCCATCCTTGCCTCAGGAGGCCTCCTTGCAGCCCCTGAAGGCCAGCGTGCGGCAGGCAACCTTGCCGCCGAGGGCGGGTCCGTTGATGTCGAGAACGGCCACACGGGTCTCGGTGCAGGTCCCCCCGGCGGTGCCTGGTAAGGCCAGCGCCCCAGCGGCCTTGCCGACGCATGCCCCAGTCGCAGCGGGGCAGAACGATGATTGGGAAGCCTTTTGAACCGTCGCTTGTTCAGTTGCCCATGGCGGGCGGGTTCGGCGAGGGCCTGGGGCATTGAACTGCAGACGCATAGGCGCGGGGCCCATGTGCATCTGCATGGGGCGGGCTCCCGGCCTGTGCGGCCGTCAGCCGATCAGCGCGGGCATTGGACGGGGGGGGCCATCGCTGTCAGCCTGCTGCCGAGCGGCAGCCATCAGGCCGGTCTCATCCTTGATCACGATCGAGCCGTAAAAAATCTCGATCAACCCCAGCTTTTCCCAATTCTTGAGAAACTTGTTGATGCTTTGTCGGGACACGCCCAGACAGTCGGCCATGCTGTCCTGGGAGGCTCTGACCAGCCGCTGCTGGTTGTGCCGGTGCTCGGAAGACGCGCACAGCAGCATGGCGATGCGTTCTGGCATAGGGCGCAGCACCGAGTGCTCGACCCAGGACAGCAAGCGCATGTAGCGGCTGGCGGCCAGCGTGGCCATGTGAAGCAGCACCTCGGGATCGCTTGTGATCAGTTGCTGGAAGGTGGGCTCGTCCACCACCGCCACCTCACTGGCTTCCACGGCTTCGGCGAAAAAGGGCTGCGAACCCTTGCTCAGCAGATTGGCCTCGCCAAACCAGTGCCCTACGGTCCAGACCGTGGCGCCAAACCGCTTGCCCGATTCGGCATACAGCGCGGTGCTGACGGCACCAGAAAGCACGCCGAACAGCATGCCTCCGGGCGAGTCGGGCGATAGCAGCACTTCGCCTCGGTCCAGGTTCCTGTGCTGGGCGACAGCACTGAGCCGCGCATGGATGTGGGCGGGGGGGCGATGGATGGAGTCCGTTTTGTATCGCATGGGCAACGAATAGTCTGAAGTGGACATTTTGTTGTCGGGCAACAAGTGAGAATCCGGCCCGATTCAGCTGTTCGGCTGTCCAGAAGCGTTGTCGTACCACTTGGGCTGGGGATGATCACCGATGGCGGTCCATATTTCAATCCTTTTCGCGGGCCCGTGACTGAGGGTCGGGCCGAACAGGCTCAGCGCGCTGCCGCGGTTTGCCGCTGCCCATCCTGGTGCAGGTCATGGGTGTCTGATGCTGGGCGAGTGGCGGGCCTGTAGCGCCGGCCTCCTCCGAGCTGCCAAAGGACTGGGTTTGGATTTTCAAAAGGAGCATGAAATGCTGGCAAATAGTCTGATCGGCCTGGTGTGCCTGATCCACGTGCTGATCTTTCTGGCCGAAACGGTTTTCTATCGGAGCTGGGGCGTCAAGGTGTTCAAGATCAAGCCGGAAGACGTGGAGGACAAGGCTGCAGCCATGTCCAACCAGGGCTGCTACAACGGCTTTCTGGTGGCGGCCCTGTTGCTGGGCCTGGTGTATCCCGAGCCTGCGGTGGCCAAGGCCTTTGCCAGCTACGGGCTGTTGTGCGTCGCGGTGGCCGGCGTCTGGGGGGCTGTGACAGTGGCTCGCAAAGTGCTGTATGTCCAGACCGTGCCGGCGGTGTTGGGGTTGGTGTTTTTGTACCTTTGAATCCATAGACGGTCTGCCGAAGGCCAGGCCTGCGTCGAAGGCTGTCCTGCTCAGGCGCAGGCATTCTTCGGACGCACTGGCTTGGTGCGGGGTCGGGTCATGGGACTGGCGCTCCGCAGGTGAGCAGGTGGTGAGGCGGCGCAAGACCTGGCCTTGGGCAGGCCATGTCGCGCAGTTCCCCACGCCTGACAGGCGGCCGGGCAAGAATGCGCTTGTACGCACATGCAGCGCGAAATGCCATGTGCCCATCAGCCAATAAGCCAATAAGCCCATCAGAGACACAGGAGACCCATTCATGTCCATGCACTTGCCCTCCAACCCGCTGCAAGCGCTTCATCCTCGCCGAGCCCTTCTGGGCGCTGCCGCCGTGGCGGTATTGAGCCTTTTCGGCAGTGCGCCCCTGGTCGCGCAGGAAGCCTTCCCGGCCCGCCCCATCCGTTTTGTCGTGCCGTATGCCGCAGGGGGCACCACCGATCTGGTGGCCCGCACGGTGGGGGCACGCATGGCGCAGAGCCTGGGGCAGCCGGTGATCATCGACAACCGGGCTGGCGCGGGTGGCAACATCGGCATGGATGCGGTGGCCAAGTCTGCCCCCGACGGCTACACCGTGGGCATGGGCGCCATCTCGACCAATGCCCTGAACCCCCACATCTACAAGAAGATGGCGTTCGACCCGCGAAAGGACTTCACGGCCGTCGGCCTGTTGGGCAACTCCACCATCGTGCTGGAGGTGGGCTCGGCGCTGCCGGTGAAGAACGTGGCCGAGTTGCTGGCCCATGCGCGCAAGAACCCGGGCCTGGCCTATGCCACCGCGGGCACCGGCACCTCGATGCACCTGGCGGGGGTGCTGTTTGCCCAGCTCAGCAAGACCGATTGGGTGCATGTGCCCTACAAAGGCAGCGCGCCGCTGGTGACCGACCTGATCGGCGGCCAGGTGCCCGTGGCCTTCGACAACCTACCGGCCTCACTGCCCCATATCCAGGCGGGCAAGCTGAGGGCGCTGGCCGTGGCGGGGGCGCAGCGCTCGCCGGCCTTGCCCGATGTGCCCACCCTGGCCGAGGCGGGCCTGAACGACTACGCGGTGGAGCCCTGGTTCGGCGTGTACGGCCCGGCCGGCCTGCCGGCGCCGGTGGTGCAGCGGCTGGAGCAGGCCTTGGCGCAGGCCCTGGCCGACCCCGCCGTGAAAGACAAGCTGGTGGCCGCCGGCTTCACCCCGCGCAGCGCGGGGGCTGCCGAGCTTCAGGCCTTGAGCCTGCGCGAGTACGAACGCCTGGGCAAGGTGGCCCGGCAGGCCCAGATGGGGGCCGATTGAGCTGGGATCGACGGCGGTCGGCTTTCAGGGGCGTCAAGCGCCTGGCCGAACCGCGTCTGCAATGGGTCGGGGCAAGCCCGGTCAATGCGAGTTTGCTGGGCGAACTTCGGGAAATCAGCTAACCTAGCCGGTAACATTTTTGCAAGTTGAGGCCCATTTTGACGATGGCCACGCCACAGGGTTCCATGGACCGAATTGCCGATCTGCTGCTGGACGTCATCTGTGTGGTGAACGCCCAGGGTGTCTTCGAATACATCAGCCCCGCCGGCGAGGGCATTTTTGGCTACGCCCCCAGCGAAATGCTGGGCCGGCGCATGACCGACTTCATTGCCCCCTTCGATCAGGAGCGCACCCTGCTGGCGGCCCGGCAGGTGATGGCGGGCCAGCCCCACCTTCACTTTGAAAACTGCTATGTGCGCAAAGATGGCTCTCTGGTGCACCTGATGTGGTCGGCCCGCTGGTCTGACGCGGATCAGCGGCGCTATGCCGTGGCGCGCGATGTCAGCGTCCTCAAGCAGGCCGAGGCCACGCAGGCCGCCCTGATGGCCATTGCGGAGGCCGCGCACGCGAGTGGCGACGTGGGTGAACTGGCGGCATCCGTTCATGTGATCTTGGGCAGGTTGATGCCGATGCCCCACATCAAGGTCCTGGTCCAGGACCCACAGGGGGGGCGCTGCGGCGTGGCCTACCCCGCCCAGGCCGGGGCGAACGGGCCGGTGGACCATGAGCAGGATGCCCAGGCCGAGCGCCTCTTCTGCGAGGCCCTGTTGGCCAGGGGGGGCCCATTGATGCTCACCCCGGCCGATGTACAGGACCAGCCCGAGGCCTGGCGTGCTGCCTTCGGTGCGGGTGGGGCCGCCTGGCTCGGCTTGCCCTTGACCACCCCGAGCGGTACTGTCGGCGCTTTGATCCTCCAGCGTGATCGGGGCGACAGCCCGTGGTCTGACAAGGAGCAGGCCCTGCTGCAGTACGCCGCCACCCAGATCGCCACGGCCATCGAGCGCCAGCAGTTGCTGGCACGCCTGCAGCACATGGCCCAGTTCGATGCGCTCACCGGCTTGCCCAACCGCTACCTGCTGCATGACCGCATGGTCGGGGCACTGGCCCGGGCCGAGCGCTCGGCAGGTCGCCTGTCGGTGTTGTTTCTGGATCTGGACCGCTTCAAACAGGTCAATGACACGCTGGGCCACAAGGCGGGCGATCGCTTGTTGCAGGAGGTGGCGCGGCGCCTGCGCCATTGCGTGCGCGATTCGGACACCGTGGCCCGCATCGGTGGCGACGAGTTTGTGGTGCTGCTCGAATCCATCCAGGAGCCTGCGCATGCGCTGCAGGTGGCCGACAAGATCCGGGCCGCCGTACAGCAAGAGCTCAACATCGGCCCCCACACCCTGCAGATCACGCCCAGCATTGGTGTCGCCCACTACCCCGAACATGGGGTGACCACCGACCAATTGATGGGTCAGGCCGATGAGGCCATGTATGCCGTCAAGCGGGCCGGGCGTCAGGCGGCGGCGACGGCGGGCTGAGGCGGGCCCAGGGCGGTCGTCAGGGGGCTCCTTCAGGGCCGGTGGCCAGCCGCAGGCGGTTCTTGAGGTTCTCGAACACCTGGCGGGTGAGGGGGTTCACCACATGGCTGCGGATGTACAGGCGATAGATCAGGTCGGGCATGGGGGGCATGCCGTCGGCAGGCCCCAGCACCCGCAGGCCGGCGTCGAGCTGCTCCACACCCCGCGCCGTGACGCCCAGGCCGGCGTGCAAAGCTGCGCGGATGCCGATCAAGCTGGGGGCGGAGCAGCGCGAAGTCCAGCTCATGCCCGCGGCCTCCAGGGCCTCGTGGCCCAGGCGGCGGTAGATGCTGGGGCCATCGGCGGTGATCAGGGGCACAGGTTTGCGCGGGTCGTGCACATAGCCAGCACCGCATAGCCAGACGGTGGGAGAAGACCGCAGCACCACCCCCTCCAGCGTGCTGTCGACCCGGTTGGACAGCGCCATGTCGAGTTCGCCCCGTTTGAGCGCTTCCATCAGGAAGGGGCTTCGGCCCACGTGGATCTCAAGCTGCAGCATGGGCGAATGCCGGGCGATCTCGGCCAGCAGCGGTGGCAGCATGGTCTGCGCCGTGTCGTGGGGCGAACCGATGCGCAGCAGGCCCTGCAACTGCCCCTGCTGCAGGGTGCGCAGGGCTTCGTCGTTGATGGTCAGCAAGTGCCGTGCATACGTCAGCAGGCGTTTGCCGTGCTCGCTCAGGCCTTTGTTGCGGCCCTGTTTTTCGAACAGGGCCTGACCGATCTGTTCTTCCAGGCGCTGCATCTGCTGGGTGATGGCTGACTGCGTGCGCCCCAATTGGACCGCGGCGGCCGCAAAGCTGCCCAGGTTGTCGATGGCGGCCAGCGTTCGCAGAAGTTCGAGGTCCAGGGTGTTCATGTATTAATTTTATTGAAGTGTTGCATCGGGATGACGGATTGTTCAGGCCGTTGTGCCTCATTAAAGTGAAGCCCATCAAGAACCCTTCACGAACTCTTCAGGACATCACTGCCATGAACACCCCGTCTTCTTCCCTCCCGGTGCAACGTCAGCAGGCCGTGCAGGCTGGTATTGCAGACATGAAGCAGGCCCTGCAGGGTCAGGAGCCCACCCGGGAGCGCCTGGACCAGGTGCTGGCAGCGCTGCTGAAGCTGGCTGCGGCCAAGGAGTTCTGGCAGGCCGATACCTATGCGGCACCTGAAGCCGGCGAGCACCAGGCGCGCTACCTGATTGCGGAAGACGCTGACCAGAGCTTTGCGCTGTACCTCAACGTGATGCGCCCGGGCAAGCGCATCGTGCCGCACAACCACACCACCTGGGCCTGCGTGGCCGCGGTGGAGGGCACGGAGCACAACCGCGTGTACCAGCGGCTGGATGACGGCTCGGTGCCCGGCGTGGGCCGCCTGCGCGAAACCGATTGCGTGCTGGTGGCGCCCGGCTCGGGCATCGCCCTGATGCCTGAAGACATCCACTCGGTGGAGATCCATGGTGACCAGGTGATCCGCCATCTGCACATGTATGGCCGTGCGCTGGAGACCCTGAACACCCGCACCAGCTACGACCTGGAGGCCGGCACCTGCCAGGTGATGGGCATCGGCGTGCAGACCCGCCGCTGAGGGTGCGGCCTTCGGGGCTGCCACCTTCTTTCTGCTTTCTTTCTTGCAACGCACCACGTGCGATGGGCCCCGGTGGGCTCGTTGCAGGCAGTGCTGCGCCCCTTTTTTTGCATCTCAGGCTTGCATGACTTCGTACCTTTCACCCGCCCAACTGAAAACCTGGCTGCACGATGGCTCCGAGCTGGCTGTGCTGGATGTGCGCGAGCACGGCCAGTACGGCGAGGCCCATCTGTTCCATGCCGTGCCGCTGCCCTTGAGCCGCCTGGAGATCGATGCCCCGCGCCTGCTGCCCCGTCGTGGGGTGCGTGTGGTGGTGTACGACGCAGGCGATGACAGCACCTGGCAGGTGGCCGAGCGGGCCGCAACCCGGCTGCAAGCGCTGGGCTACCCGCAGGTCAGCGTGCTGGCGGGCGGTGCCCGCGCCTGGGCGGCGGCGGGCCACGTGCTGTTTGCCGGGGTCAATCTGCCCTCCAAGACCTTTGGCGAGCTGGCCGAGCAGGTCTACCACACCCCGCGCATCAGTGCCGACCAGCTGGCGCAGTGGCTGGCTCAGGGTGAACCCGTCACCGTGCTGGACGGGCGACCGGTGAGCGAGTTCCGCAAGATGAACATCCCGGGCGCCCTGTGTTGCCCGAATGGCGAGCTGGCCTACCGCGTGAAGGCCCTGGTGCCTGACCCGACGCGGCCCATTGTGATCAACTGTGCCGGCCGCACGCGCAGCATCATCGGTGCGCAGACCCTCATCAACCTGGGCCTGCCCAACCCGGTCTATGCGCTGGAGAACGGCACGCAAGGCTGGTACCTGGCCGACCACGCGCTGGAGCACGGCGGCAGCCGGCACTACCCAGCCGATTCGGGTAGCGCGGCGCTGCGGCCAGAGGCAGAGCGCCTGGCGCGCCGCTTTGAGGTGCCTTTTGTGGATGCGCACACCGTGCGCGACTGGGCCGCCGATCCCCAGCGCACCCTGTTCCTGTGCGACGTGCGCACCCCTGAAGAATTTGCGGCCGGCAGCCTGCCCCAGGCCCAGCACACCCCCGGCGGCCAGCTGATGCAGGCGGCCGACCAGTACATCGGTGTGCGGGGCGCACGCCTGGTGCTGTTCGACAGCGACGGCGTGCGGGCACCGACCGTGGCCAGTTGGCTGCGCCAGATGGGGCATGAGGCCTGCGTGCTGATCGATGGCCTGGCCAGTGGCCTGGATCTGCCCGCCGCTGTGCTGCCCGAGCCCCCGCCACTGCAAAGCATCCAGCCCGGCGAACTGGCGGTGCGGCTGCAGGCCGGCGAGTTGGCCCTGATCGATCTGCGGCCCGGCATGCAGTACCGCCAGGCCCACATCGCGCAGGCCGTCTGGTCCATCCGGCCGGCACTGCCGGCGCTGTTGAGCCCTGAAACCCGCCAGCCTGTGCTGGTGGCGGAGCAGGCCGCTGTGGCGGCCTGGGCCAGCACCGAGTGGCCCGCCCACCTGCCCAGGCCCCTGTTGCTGGCCGGTGGGCTGGACGACTGGCGGGCTGCGGGCCTGCCGCTGGTGGCCAGCCCTGAATCGCCCAGCGATGCGCAATGCATCGACTACCTGTTTTTCGTGCACGACCGGCACGACGGCAACAAGGAAGCGGCCCGCCGCTACCTGGCTTGGGAGACCGGCCTGGTGGCGCAGCTGGACCCTGCCGAACGGGCCGGTTTTCGCCTGCCCGCCGAGATGCCGCACCGCAGCTGAGGGGCCAAAGCGCCGACACAAGGCGCTGCCCCAGGCCTGGCCATCGCTTGCTCTATCGCTTGTCCCCTCGCTCTGACCCACACAGGAGTTGCCCCATGTCCCACCCAATTCGCCCGACGCCGCTACCGCTCTGGCTCGCCACCCTTGCCGTTCTGGCCGGCCTGCTGCAAGCCCCGGCGCAGGCCCAGCCTTTGCCGGCGCGCAATGGCTTTCCTGTCCAGCCCATCCGTTTCATCTCGCCGTTTCCACCCGGTGGCGGCAACGACGGCACCACGCGCCTGGTGACGGCGCGCCTGCCGGAGGTGACCGGCCAGGCCGCCGTGGTCGAGAACCGGGGCGGCGCCGGAGGCAACATTGGCGCCAAGGCCGTGCTCGAGTCCAAGGCCGATGGCTACACCCTGTTGTCCGGTCAGGTGTCGCTGATGGCGGTGAACCCCTCGCTGTACGCCTCGGCGGGCTTTGATCCGCTGAAGAACTTCATCCCCGTCACCCAGATCAATGCCGCACCGCTGGCCCTGGTGGTGGCGGCGGATTCGCCCTACAAGACCTTTGCCGACCTGGTCAGTCGCACCCGCAGCCACCCCGGCACGGTGACCTATGGCACCCCCGGCAATGGCACGCTGTCACACCTGGCGGGCGTGATGCTGGCCAAGGACAACGGCGTGGACATGACCCACGTGCCCTACAAGGGCGCGGGGCCGGCCATCACCGATCTGCTGGGGCGGCAGGTTGATGTGCTGGTCACGTCGACCGCCTCGGTGGCCGGCATGGTGCAAAACGGCAAGATGCGCGCCCTGGCGGTGACCAGCCCGCGCCGCGTCGGTGTGTTTGCCAAGGTGCCCACGCTCGAAGAGCTGGGGTACCCGAACGCGCGCTTCGAAGACTGGTACGGGTTTTTTGTGCCTGCCGGCACCCCGCCCGAGCGGGTGGCCTACCTGCATGAGGCGCTGGTGCGTGTGCTGCGTTCGCCCGAGGTGAGCCGCCAGATCACCGAGGGGGGCAGCGAGGTGGTGGCCAGCACCCCCGAAGCCTTTGCCGCCCAGCTGCGACAGGACATCGAGCGCTGGTCGCGGGTGGTGAAGCTGTCGGGCGCGCGGGTCGATTGACGCTGCGCGTTTCAAAGCCCAAGCCGCACGCCCATCCCCACGAGCAGATCCAAGCCAAGTCCGATGCCCAAGAACACCCCCCCAAGCCACCTGGCCGGCACCAGCCTTCAGACCCGCCTGTTGCATGCAGGGCAGGTGCCCGAGCCTGCAGTCGGCGGCCGCCCTGTCAACCCGCCCCTGGTGCGGGCCAGCACCGTGCTGTTCGACAGCGTGGCGGCTCAGCGCGAGGCGCGTGGCCGACGTGGCAGCGAGCGCCTGTTCACCTACGGTGCCCGCGGCACGCCCACCACCTTTGCCCTGGAGGATGCGGTCAGCGAGCTGGAGGGCGGCTACCGCACGCGCCTGTTTCCCACCGGGCTGGCGGCGGTGGGCATGACACTGCTGGCTTACCTCCGGCCCGGCGACCATGTGCTGATGTCGGACGCGGTGTACGAGCCGGTGCGCCATCTGGCCAGCAGCTTTCTGGCCCCCTATGGCATCGACTGCAGCTTCTTCCGGGCCGACGGGCAGGATGCGGCCCGCCATGTGCGCCCCAGCACGCGCATGGTGTATGCCGAATGCCCTGGGTCTTTGGTCTACGAGATGTGCGACCTGCCCCAGTTGGCGGCCCTGGCCCATGCCCAGGGCGCCTGGATGGTGGCGGACAACACCTGGGGTTCGGGCTGCCAGTACCGGCCGCTGGCGCTGGGGGCCGACATCTCCATCATGGCGACCACCAAATACCTGTCGGGGCATTCCGACGTGATGATGGGCACCGTTTGCACCACCCAGGCGGCCTGGCAAACCCTGGCCGATCGCAGCGATGCCTTTGGCATGACTGTGAGCCCCGACGACGCCTGGCTGGTGCTGCGTGGCATGCGCACGCTGTCGGCCCGCCTGCACATGCACGAGCGCCATGCCCTGCACCTGGCACACTGGCTGCAGGCCCGGCCCGAAGTGGCCACGGTGTTCTGCCCGGCCTTGCCTTCGCACCCGGGGCATGCGTTGTGGCAGCGTGACTGCACGGGCACCAACGGGCTGCTGTCTTTCGAGCTGCAGCCCGGCATGGCACCCCAGGCGGCCGAGCAGTTGATCGACCGCCTCGCCCTGTTCGGCATCGGGGCCTCCTGGGGGGGCTATGAAAGCCTGGCCACGCTGGCCGACATGGGCAAGGCCCGCAGCCTGGACGACTGGCAGGGGCGCGGGGCCGTGGTGAGACTGCACGTGGGCCTGGAAGACCCGGCCGACCTGCAAAACGACCTGGCCCAGGCTTTTGCCTTCCTGGCCTCCATCAGCACACCGTTCTGAGGGGGGGCTCATGAATACCTTCATGCGCTGGCCGGCCTTGCACGGCGGGCTGGAGCGTTTGCGCGTGTTGTGGCCGGGTGCGGCCGTGGCGGGGCTGGTCATGCTGTCGGCCACCTTCATGGCCGAGCACCATGGCGGGCCCTTGCTGCTGTACGCCCTCCTGATGGGGCTGGCCCTGAATTTTCTGCATGAGGACGGGCGCTGCCGCCCCGGCATCGAGTTTTGCACCCGCACCGTGTTGCGCGCCGGTGTGGCCTTGTTGGGGGCACGCATCACCCTGGGGCAGGTCGGTGGCCTGGGCCTGGGGCCGTTTTGCGTGGCGGTGGCCGGGATCGTCACCACCCTCTGGCTGGGGGCCTGGCTGGCCGGGCGCATGCATCTGACGCGCGACCTGGGGCTGTTGTCGGGGGCGGCGGTCTCGATCTGTGGCGCTTCGGCGGCCTTGGCGGTGTCGGCCGTGATGCCCAGGTCCGAAGAAAACGAACGCAGCGTGCTGCTGACGGTGGTGGGCGTGACCGGGTTTTCCACGCTGGCCATGGTTTTCTACCCCCCGCTGGCCTTGCTGCTGCAGCTGCCCGACGTGGCGGCCGGCATTCTGCTGGGGGGCACCATCCATGACGTGGCGCAGGTGGTCGGGGCGGGTTCCATGATCTCGCCGGCGGCAGCCGATGTGGCCATCATCGTCAAGTTGTTGCGGGTGCTGCTGCTGGTGCCGGTGGTGGCTTTGCTGGCTCTTTACTGGCGTGGCCGGCCCGGGGTCGCTACCGATGCGGCCGGCCCTGTGCCTGGGCGGCCGCCTCTGGTGCCGCTGTTTCTGCTGGCCTTCATGGGGCTGGTGCTGCTCAACAGCGCGGGCGGCGTACCCGCAGCAGCAGGGCGCTTGC